>ENA-OOZT01002393-OOZT01002393.1-human-gut-metagenome-genome-assembly--contig:-NODE-2393-length-10755-cov-1.571121_pt1 | contig 10755 bp, 12 predicted proteins | sample MGYA00241192_ERZ501407 | MGnify/ENA primary metagenome ERZ501407 (study PRJEB25962, sample SAMEA2042911) | human gut metagenome | biome: human gut; feature: human-associated habitat; material: faeces...
TCCTGTTACAAGAGGATATCCACCGAGTGTATACAGTGAAATGCCAAAACTTCTTGAAAGAGCCGGAATGGCCGAAAAAGGTTCCATTACAGGATTGTATACAGTACTTGTTGATGGTGATGATTTTAATGAGCCTATTACTGATACAGCACGAAGTATTCTTGATGGACATATAATACTTTCAAGAAAGTTAGGACATAAAAATCATTATCCAGCTATTGATATCCTGCAAAGCATATCAAGATGCATGAGCCAGATTTCAACTAAAGAACACAAAAAGATGGCTGGACGTCTTAAAAATGTTCTTGCAACATATAATGAGGCGGAAGATTTGATTAATATTGGTGCATATAAAAAAGGAAGCAATAAAAATATTGATTATGCCATTTCAAAGATAGATGCAGTAAATGCTTTTCTTATGCAGCAGACTGACGAGAAATATTCTTTTGAAGAAGAACTAAAAATGCTTTTTGATATTTTCAGCGATTATGATACATTTGAGAAAGCAGAGTAATTATGGCAAAATTTGTATATAAGATGCAAAATATCCTTAATATTAAAATGAGACTTGAGACGCAGGCAAAGACAGAATTCTCGCAGGCAAGTGCAAGACTTGATGAAGAAGAGGATAAACTTCGGAGCCTTATTTTAAGACGAAGAACTTACGAGGATGAGTTGAAAAATGCATCAAATGACAAACTGGATATTAATAAGTTAAAACAGTATAATAACTATATAGCTGTTATAAAAGAACTTATGGAAAAACAGGCATTGCAGGTCAGGGTTGCCCAGAAAAATCTTGATAAAGCCACAGAAAAACTTAATAAATCAATGCAGGAAAGAAAAATCCATGAAAAACTTAGAGAAAAGGCGTTTGATGAATTTAAGGAAGAACTCAAGGCTGAAGAAAAGAAGGAGATTGACCAATTAGTAAGCTTTACGTATAATGATAGAGGAAAGAAAGCATAACAGATAAATTTTGAGGAAGGAACTTAGATGCCATGGCAAGGAAAAAGAAAAAGTCAGAAGATAATCTTGATACAGATAATGGATTAGAAGAAGAAAAAGGCGGCGGGATAGCCGGAGCTCTTCTTGCTGTAGCAATAATTGTTATATGGCTTGTTATATTTGCACTTCTTATAAAGATGGATGTTGGCGGAGTGGGAAGCATGCTCAGGCCATTCCTTAAAAATGTACCGGTAATTAACAGGATTCTGCCGGATAAGTCTGATGAGGAAGTAATGGAAGAGACTGGATACAAGTATAAAAATCTTGCAGAAGCTGTAGACAGAATAAAAGAATTGGAAGACCAGCTGGCACAGTATCAGAATAATGGTGCTGCTGATTCAGACCAGATAGCACAGCTTAAGGCGGAAGTTGAACGTCTCAAGGTTTATGAAGATAATCAGGAGAATTTTCTGAAACAGAAAGAGGAATTTGACAGGGAAGTCGTATTTACAGATAACGCACCTGACATAGAAGAATATAAAAAATGGTATGAGCAGATAAGCCCGGATAATGCAGCACAGATATATAAAGAGGTGTGTGAAAAGATACAATACTCACAGAAGGTTCAGGACTGGGCTACTACATATGCTGCTATGGATGCCGCTGATGCGGCTGCTATTATGCAGGAGATGACGGGCGATACAGATATTGTTTCAAAGATTCTTCTTTGCATGAAAGCTAAACAGAGAGCTGCCATATTGGCAGAGATGGACCCTGTATATGCAGGAAAACTTACAAAGATAATGTTTCCTTAACAGTCAGGGATAATTAATGGGTGAATTTATCATTTAGACAGTCGGCAGTGCGTCTGGCTGTCTGGAAGGTAATTTTACTATATAGTCTGTATGACAAATAATAAGAAAGGAGGATACAAAGTGGGTACAGTTATTTCAGGAGCACAGAGTGTTGACAATAACGTTGTTCCGGTTGTTTCATCAGGCAAAAACCAGAGTGTAAACGGTCAGAAGTTTGGTGATATAATGGCAAAATCTGTTGGCGGCAATGCAGGAAAGAAGAATTCTTCTACAGATACATTATCGCAGAATTCAATTAGGACAAATACTTCATCATCTGATAAAAACGATGTGGCAGAGAAAGTATCATCAGCTGATAAAGCTAAGGCAAGTGATACTAATAAGACGCAGAATACAAAAACAGATAATAAAGTGGCTGAAAAAGTTGATAAAGCTGCCAACGAAGTATATGACAAGATAAAGAAAACATTGGGAGTTTCTGATGAAAAAATTCAACATTCAATGGAAAATCTTGGGCTTACAATGGTCGATTTATTAATGCCTGAGAATATTATGCAGCTTGTTATGGATATTACAGGTACACAGGATTCAATGCAGCTTGTTACAGATGATATGTTATCAAATGCAATGAAAGATATAATGGATTTTGTTTCACATACATCGCAGCAGCTTGCAGCAGATTTATCTGTGACACCGGATGATTTAAAAGAAATATTACAAAGTGTTTCTATTGATGAGAAAGCTGATAAAAATATTCAGACACATGAAGAGAATAGCGATGTAAAAGAAGATGCTGCGGACAGCAATATAAAAGATGCATCGCCACTCGAACAGGTTATTGCAAAGAAGATTACAACAGGTTCTGATTCATCAAAAAATGATGCAATGTCTGAGAAAGAAAATGGACATGAGCAGAAACAATCAGTGTCTACAAATGAACATGTTAATCAGCTGGCATCGGGAACAACAACTACAGTACAAAGTATTGCAGAAGAATTTTCTTCAGTCCTTGAGAACAGAGGCGTTAATGAAACGGATATTCTTGATCAGATTATCAATCAGATAAAATTCACATCTGATGATGCTGTTAAGAGCATGGAAATTCAGCTTACACCGGAAACTCTTGGCAAAGTTAATGTTCTTGTATCAGTGAGAGAAGGCGTTGTTACAGCACAGCTTAATGTTCAGAATGAACAGGTTAAAAAAGCGTTGGAAAATCAGATGATTACATTAAAAGAAAATTTTGAAAATCAGGGCGTTAAAGTTGAATCTGTAGAAATTACAGTCCAGACAAACGCATTTGAAAATAATCAGAATTTTAATAATCAGAATGAGCAGAAAAACAATACATCAAAAAATCGTGCAAAGCTCAATCTTAACGGCTTGAATTTTGATGACGACAATGATGATGAATTGGATGATGAACACAATTCAATGCTTAATGAAAACAGCAGCGTTGAATACATGGCATAAAAATTGATTTAAGAAAGGAGTATATAATGGTAACATCAAATGTTATTAACGGTTTGATTGATAATTCAAAAAATGATGGAAATATCAGTTCAACAACAAAAAACGATAAGAGTAATTCAAGCCTTGATGTGAATGACTTTTTACAGCTTCTAGTTGCACAGATGCAGTATCAGGATCCGCTTGAGCCGACAGATAATACACAGTATATTGCACAGATGGCTACATTTACACAGGTTGAAGCTACTACAGAGATGGGCAACAAAGTTGAACAGCAGATGGCATCATCACTTGTAGGTAAATCTGTTATTATGAAGACAAATGAAAGCTCTTCAGGGATGATTGCCGGCAAAGTTAATTATTGGGAAAATATCGATGGTAAGATTTATCTTGGAATCAACGGCAAGCTTTATGATATAGCTGACGTTGATACTGTTCTTGACAATGATTACTATGACAAGCTTGTAAATGGAAATACATCTAAAAAAGATGATACAACATCTGGAAGCGGCAAGGCTGATGATACATCTAAAAAAGATGATACAGCTGACAGTAAGACAGAATAAGACATAAGACAGGAGGCTGCTTATGAACAGTATTATAACTGGTGGATATTCATCCATAGAGCAGGCTGCGGGCAAATTATCAAATAAAAAGGATACATCGCAGGCGGCAGGCAGTTCCGGTATCTCTTTTCAGGATATTTTAAAACAAAAGAAAAATATTGCAGAAGCTGCAAACGAAGTATCAGGCGGTGAAGGCGTAAAATTTTCAAAGCATGCAGATATGAGACTGAAGCAGAGAGACATAACGCTTACCGATGAACAGCTATCAAGACTGAATGAGGGAACGCAGAAAGCCGGACTTAAAGGAATAAGAGAATCTTTGGTTATCATGGATGATTTAGCGTTTATAGTCAATACAAAGAGTAAAACAGTAGTGACAGCGATGGATCAAAACAATAGTGAAGACAATATATTTACAAATATTGACGGGGCAGTAATTATTTAGCCGGACCTGAATGGAGGCTTTGATTTCCCTGAATGACAGATGGGAAATTGTGCCGGTCATATTAGTCTTCATGGATATTATGGAGGAAATTTTATTATGATGAGATCATTGTTCTCTGCTGTGTCAGGTTTAAAGGCACATCAGACAAAAATGGACGTTATTGGTAATAATATTGCCAACGTCAACACAGTTGCATATAAATCACAGTCAGTAACATTCGGCGATGTTTACTATCAGACAACACAGGTTGCCACAGGACCAAATGAAGCTTCTGGAAAAGGTGGTACTAATGCAAAACAGATAGGTCTTGGTTCTACAGTAGGTGCCATTTCAGTAGATCCTACAGCACAGGGTGCGTCTGAGAGAACTGATAATACATGGGATTTAATGATTAGCGGAGATAAATTCTTCGTAGTAAGTAATGCAGGAAATACATATTTTACAAGAGCCGGAGATTTTACAACAGATCTTGATGGTGCTATTGTAACACAGAGCGGTGCTAATGTTATGGGTTGGAAAGCAGATGCTGATGGCAATATTATAAAAGACCGTGTTCAGGCTTTGTATGCAACAAGTCCTGAATATACATATACAGCACCAGCAGCAACAACAGGCGTTACAATTACAGGTAATGTAGATTCAAGAGAGACAGGAGATATTGCTTATACAGTGAATTTCTATGATTCACTTGGTAATGAATATCAGGCAACTCTTAATCTTACATATGACAGTAAAGATGCAGCAGCTGGAACAACAAGTTACAATGTTGTTGGCGGTTCGGTTACAATGAATGGACAGCCTACAGAACTTTCAGTTTCATGTGACAGCCAGGTTGTATTTAATACAAATACAGGTGCTTCGATGGTTGGAAATGCCGGACTTGCACTCACGTTTACTGATAACAGTGCAGATGGTTCAGGAAATATTGCTAATATCGGTACTAATAATGGAAATACATCAACAATTAATGTTGATGCTTCAGGACTTACAATGTATGCAGCAGCTTCAAATATTAATGCTACAATGGGAATAAATGGCACAGGAGCAGGTAAAGCAGTAGGTAAAATGACATCAGTAGGTGTTAATGAGGCTGGTCAGATTGTTGCAAGCTACAGCAATGGTGATACAAAGAAGATTGGTCAGATTGCAGTTGCATCATTTACTAACCCATCAGGTCTTGAAAAAGTTGGTGATAATCTTTATGCAGCAACACTTAACTCTGGTTCATTTGATGGAATTGGTGAAGATATATCAGAGTCAAGCGGCAAGATTACATCTGGATATCTTGAAATGTCAAATGTAGATCTTGCAGATCAGTTTACAAACATGATTACAACACAGAGAGGTTATCAGGCAAATTCAAGAATTATTACTGTATCAGATACAATGCTTGAAGAGCTTATTAATCTTAAAAGATAATTGATTTTTATTGGCTGTGGGCAACTATCATGTGTCCGCAGCCATATTTATGGTATCAGACATTTTTAATGGGAAAAATTGTTTAAATTTAGCATGATTTGTTGCAATAAATGCAAAAAAGTGTTTTAATATACATAGTGCATATATTAGGTACCTGTCGGTTTTTGGTACTAAAATATGACTTCACGAAACAATGAGAAATGTATATTATTTATGGGAGGGTCTATGATAAGTGTGACAAGATTTAATGATTCCACACTGATTATTAATGCTGATTTGATACAGACAGTGGAAGAGACACCGGATACGGTGATAACGCTTACGACCGGCACAAAGTTTATTGTAAAGGAGAAGAGCAAAGAGATTGTAGATAAAGTAGTAGAATATAAAAGAAGGATTTTTGTTAATTCTCCTGTTAATTATAGAGAACAAACATATTGATAAATTTTTAAGAACGGATGGTGTTACATAGTGGATTTAGCTACACTCGTTGGTATTGTTTTAGGTCTTGTAATGGTAGTGTTCGGTATTATATCAAGTGCGGATATCAGTGCTATTACTAAGAGCTTTTTGGATTTGCCTTCATTTATTATTACATTTGGTGGTTCGATTGCTGGTATGATTGGTTCATACACATTTAAGGAACTTATCACTTGTATTAAAGGTATTACGATTGCATTTAAGGATCCTAAACTTGATTATGGAGGACTTATTGGAAAGATTATTGAACTTTCCAATGTTGCCAGAAAAGAAGGATTGCTTGCATTGGAAGAAGTTGCAGGTAATCTTGATGATGAGTTTATGAAAAAAGGTATTCTTCTTATTGTAGATGGTACAGAACCTGAACTTGTAAGAGGCATTCTTGAAACAGAGCTTGCAAACATGGATGACCGTCACAGAAAAGTATCCGGATTTTTTGATTACATGGCTGCGATGGGTCCTGCATGGGGTATGATTGGTACTCTGGTTGGTCTTATTAACATGCTTGCAGACTTAAATGATATGGCATCTGTAGGACCTAACATGGCGGTGGCTCTTGTCACAACGCTGTATGGTTCGTTGATTGCTAACTGGCTTTGTGTTCCTATTGCAAATAAACTGAAACTTATTAATAATAATGAGTATCAGATGAAAGAGATTATTATAGAAGGTCTTCTTTCAATTCAGGCAGGTGAAAACCCACGAGTTATTGAAGAAAAGCTCAAATCATTCCTTTCACCTGACGCAAGAGGCAATGTGTCAGATTCGGAGGCTGGAGGTGAAGCATAATGAAGAAAAGAGCAGATCCTGAAAAGCCTGCACAGCTCTGGCTTAACACATTTTCGGATTTGATGAATCTGCTGTTGTGCTTCTTCGTACTCCTGTTTGCAATGTCTAATGTTGACCAGGAAAAGTTTCAGGAATTGTCGGCTTCTCTTTCGGCTGCATTTAATGTGCTTCCTAGTGGCGGTTCAGCCATCAATAATGATGGCATACTTGTCGGAAGTGGTGCAAGCCAGCTTAATGCGATAGCAGAACAGTATAATAATATGGGGCTTGATTCTGATGGTGATTATTCACAGGAGCAGGAAGAATCAAAGGATGCATTTGAAGAAGTTGAAAAAGCAGGACTTGAGGAGTCTGAAAAGATGGCAGATGCCATAGAAGATGCATTGAAAGAAGCCAATGTTCTGGATGAAGTCGAGATTACAGCAACAAGCAAGTATGTAGAACTTAATCTTGGAAGTGGTATTTTGTTTGATTCAGGAAGAGCTGAATTAAAATCAGAAGCTGTTAATCTGATTGAAAAAGTTGCAGATGCAATTTATCAGTATAATGATAATCTGATTATAATTGAAGGACATACGGATAATGTTCCAATAAATACGGCAGAGTTTCCGGATAACATGATGTTGTCACAGAAAAGAGCATATTCCGTTTTCAAATATCTTGTTAATAATAAAGGATTTGACCCGGCAACGATGATGTCATCGGGACGAGGTGAATCAGTCCCTATTGCTTCTAATTCTACTGCTGATGGCAGGGCACAGAACAGAAGAGTAGAGATAAAAATATATAATACATATAACAGTTAGAAAACTGTAAAATTTGCGGAGGAACGTTTTTATGAAAAAAAGTATGCTGAATGTCATTACTCTTGCACTTGTTCTTATTAATCTTGTGCTGACTGTTCTTTTGACATTTTCATTGGTCTCAACTAACAACAGAACAAATAATTTGATTAAAAAAGTTGGTGAGATTATTGATCTTGATGCGGCAGGGAATGCAGCCAATGGCTCACAGACAGGAAGTGCTGTTAATATTGACGATATTGAATATGTTGAGGTTAAAAGCGGTGACAGCACCAATATAACAGTGTCTTATACAGACAGTGGTAAGACACATTATGTTGTATTTAAAGTTACACTTGGACTTAATAAGAAAGCAAAAGATTATTCTACAAAGTCAACAAGCATTAATAATGGCATGAAGCTTATTGTAAGCCAGATAACAAATGAGGCTTTAAAGTATTCATATAATACAGTAACTACTAATAAGACAACAATTGAGAAAAATCTGTTGTCTACATTACAGGATCAGTTTGAGACAGAAGCAATCTGTTCAGTAACACTTTCTGAAATTCTTGTACAGTAATTACATAATTAAAAAATCAGATGAATTTTAAGCTTATGAATTGTACAAGGAGGTGAGGAAGTTGGGTGAGGTTCTTTCACAAAGTGAGATTGATAACCTCTTGAAGGCTTTAAACAGTGGCGAGCTTGATATTGACGAAGCAAAAAACACGGAAGAAAAACAGGTGAAAAATTATGATTTTGCAAGACCTGCTAAGTTTTCTAAAGAACATTTAAGAACACTGGAAATTATATACGAACATTTTGCCAGACTTATGTCAACCAATCTTCCGGCATATCTGCGAAAGTCTGTAACGGTAGATGTTGTGAATTCGGAAGTGGTTATTTATTCGGAATTTTCTAATGCATTGTCTAATCCGGTACTGCTCGGTGTTATAAGCATGAGTCCTTTGTCAGGAAATGTAATCATGGAGATGGCATCAAATCTTGGATTTGCTATTGTAGACAGGCTCCTTGGAGGAGTCGGTCAGGCACTTGATAAAGAGAGAGACTTTTCGGAAATAGAGCTGTCAATATTGGAAAGAATATTTTCAATATGTGTTAATCTTTTCCATGAACCATGGGAGAATGTAGTAAGTATATCTCCACGTCTGGAAAGAATTGAGACAAACTCCCAGTTTGCCCAGATTATTTCTCCAAGTGAGACAATTGCGATTGTGACACTTAATATTAAAATTGGAGATGTGGAAGGACTTATGAATATATGTCTTCCATTTGATACACTTGAACCGGTTATTGATAAACTTAATACTAAATACTGGTTCTCAACGATGAAAGAAAAAGATGAACATTCATACGAGGATACAATTGAAACTGCCATCAGCAGAGCAATGATTCCTATAAAAGCTGTGCTTGGAAATAGCACAATTAATGTGTCAGATTTTGCAAACCTTCAGGTCGGAGATATAATAAAAATCAATCGTAAGGTTGATGAAGAGCTTGAGGTGTTTGTTGGTAATATCCGTAAATTTAAGGCATTGCCGGGATATTCTGATGATAAATATGCAGTTAGGGTAACAGAGGTTATCAGAGAGGAGAGTGAATAAGGATGGATGGAATGCTGTCACAGGAAGAGATAAATGCATTACTTGCAGGAGCATCAGGCAGCGGTGATTCTTCAACAACCGATAGCAGTGCAGATAATAATGCACAGAATGCGGCTGGTCAGGAGGATAATAACAATACACCGTCAGCACAGAATGAACAGCAGTTTGTTCTCTCTGATTCCGAAAAGGATGCGGTTGGTGAAATATCCAATATCAGTATGGGAACAGCGGCAACGACACTTAGTTCTTTACTTAATCAGAAAGTGAATATCACAACACCTACAGTTGAGGTATCTACATGGGATGAACTGTCTGTTAAATATGACAGACCATGTGTTATGTTGCAGATTTCATATAAAGAAGGAATAGATGGTAATAATGTTCTTATTTTAAAAGAACGTGATGTTAAAATTATTACAGATTTGATGATGGGTGGCACAGGTCAGGTTGATGATGATGAACCATTATCAGAATTGCATCTTAGTGCTATTGGTGAAGCAATGAATCAGATGATGGGTTCAGCAGCAACATCAATGTCATCAATGTTTAACAGAAAAATAGATATAAGCCCACCAATTGCAAATATGGTGGAAACTTATAGTGATTCAACAGATGACCTTCCTCCGTTTTTAAAAGGTCAGTTTGTTATGGTTGCATTCAAGATGCAGATTGGCGACCTGATTGATAGTGAGATTATGCAGCTCTATCCGATAGAGTTTGCAAAAGAGCTTCTCAATCTTTTTACACCGGAATTAAATGGCAGTTCATCAGCTAATGTTGAATCACAGCCTGCACAGCCAGAACCGGTACCACAGCCAACACCGGCCCCACAGCCAGCACCAGCACCTGCTGCACCACAGCCTGATATGTCAGCACAGGCACCACAGGGAATGCCTTATGGTTATCCGCAGATGGGAATGCCTTATGGTTATCCACCTATGCAGGGGCAGTCTGCAGTGCCACAGCAGGATGTCAATGTTGCTCCGGCAGCATTCCAGCCGTTTGCCGGTGATGTTAATGCTCTTTCACAAAAAGAAAATATCGATTTAATTATGGATGTTCCTCTTGATGTAACTGTTGAACTTGGCAGAACAAAGAAATCAATAAAGGATATTCTTGAATTTGCACCAGGTACAATTGTTGAACTTAATAAAATTGCAGGTGAGGCAATTGATGTACTTGTAAATGGCAAATATGTTGCTAAAGGCGAAGTTGTTGTTATTGAAGAAAGCTTTGGTGTAAGAATAACAGAAATTATTAAAGAACAGTAATGATTAAGTGAATTTAAAAATATAAATAAAAAGTTAAGAAAAAAACAGTATGAAAACACACTGGGATGTTGTATAATGTAATCGAATTATCTTAGTGAATGTAAAAGATAGGAGAAATAAAATATGGCAAAGAATATTTTAA
>ENA-OOZT01002398-OOZT01002398.1-human-gut-metagenome-genome-assembly--contig:-NODE-2398-length-10721-cov-2.672605_pt1 | contig 10721 bp, 7 predicted proteins | sample MGYA00241192_ERZ501407 | MGnify/ENA primary metagenome ERZ501407 (study PRJEB25962, sample SAMEA2042911) | human gut metagenome | biome: human gut; feature: human-associated habitat; material: faeces...
CGTCTTGGCGACCACATCCCCGCCGCCTTGCGGAAAGCAGTAATACAGCGCTTTGTGGTCGCCGATGCACAGCATATCGCCGATCTCGTACCAGAAATAGTCGGCGTACAGGCTGTACGAGGCCTCAGGCTTTTGGAAATAGTCCAGTTTCCCGCCGCAGCCGGTCAGGTGGAAGCCGTTTTCATCGTGGTGCAGCCGGCCTTCGCCCACGCGGCAGATCTCGCGCATGTTGACCATCATGCAGATCTGCACGGGAATATCAAGCTGATATGCGCCGCTTTCCAGCTCCTCGCGCACGCACTGCCGCTCCCAGGTGTACCAGTCTGGCACGTGGGTGAACGCGGCCTCGCCGTTCAAACATTCCAGCGTACCAATCTCTGTCAAGCGGTATTCCTTGTTACAGCTTCGGCAAATGAGTGATGTGCCTTTGCCCTCCATTTTCCCCTCGGCGAGGCAGTGCGGGCACTTGTAGAGCACGCGGTTGAGTCCGTCGGCGCGGAACGGCTCGCTGACGGAGACGCCGTTTTCCTCCTGCCAGCGGAAATTGTCGAAGCGGAAGGCGGAAAAGATGCGCTCATTGATCTCGGCGACGTTCCTTTCTGCAACGTCGCTGGACGAGAGCAGGCACTGCATCTGCGCTGAGACCTTCGCGCGCCGCTTTTGCAGCCCGTTGTAGAGCGGGTCACGCGCGAACGCGCCGTAGGTGCGGATCATCACGACCGGCACATTCAGTGCCTTGACGCACTTGCCGATGCTCTCCGGCAGCGGTGTGGCCGTGCCGTCGAAGCTGTAGCTCGCCTCGGGGTAGAGCAGCACAGACGTTTTGAGCGTCCGCACGCAGTAGAGCATATCGCGCACGAGCGTCCGAGCAGAACTTGCGCGTGGGGATGCAGCCGACGCTGCGCATCAGCCACTCCTTGCCGACAAAGCCGTCCGACGTGCAGACGATGTTGAACGGGCGCGGGTACAGCACCGCCTCCGCGATTTTGAGGTCGAGAAAGCACGAGTGGTTCATCAGGACAAGGCAGGGCTCATCGCTTTTGATCTGCGCCATGCCGATCTTCTCGCAGTGGAAATGCGCCGCCAGAAGGTCGGGCGCGGAGACTGCGCGCAGGACCGTCCGGAACAGGAGCGACGGATTTTTCGGCTTTTTGTGCACCTGCGGCGGCTGGGCAAGCGCCTGTTCATATGTCATATCGACGACTTTAATTTTCATTCTGTTTCTCCGGCACGACGTGGATGTTCAGATGATCGTAGGACATCTCTACGTTGTGCTTTGCAAAGGTGTTGCGCAGGCGCTCGTACATCTTAAAATAAGTGTCCCAGTAGGCGTCTGCCGCCGTCCAGCAGCGGATGGTGTATTCGATGGAGCTGGCACCGTAATTCGAGAGATACACCGTCGGCGTGGGCTCTTTCAGCACGGCGGGGAAGGCGAGAACGGCGTCCATGCAGGCCTGCTTCACCTCGTCCGTCGGCGCGTCGTAGGATGCTGTGACCTTGTAGACGATGCGGCGGCGGCCCAGGACGGTGAAGTTGATGATCTTCGAGCTGGACATTTCGCGGTTGGGCTGGAGCACGATCTGTCCGTCCGGCGTTTCAATCTTCGTGTGCGTCAGTGAAATTTCACGCACTGTGCCGGTCGTGCCGCCGACTTCGATCTCGTCGCCGAGCGAGAACGGATGCGAGAAGAGAATGACGAGTCCGCCGGCGACGTTGCCGAGAATGTCCTCGGCGGCCAGCGTGACGCCCAACGTCAGCACCGACATGATGGCGGTGAGCGACGAGGTGTTGATGCCGAGCGCCTCGGCTGTGATGATGATGGTAAGCAGATACAGAAGCGTTTTGAGGCTCGTGAGGATGACCTTTTGCAGCCGCTCGTTCAGGCGGTTCGCGCGCGAGAGCAGCCGCGAACAGAGCTTGAGCACGAGCCGCACGACGATCAGGCAGATGAGGAACGTCAGCAGCGCGGAAAGGATGCTGCCGATGCTGTAGCCACCGATCGAGCGGGAGATGATCTGGGAAATATTGTCCATGGCGTTTCGCCCCTTTCGATGCCCAGTATATCAGTGTTGCTGCGCCTTTGTAAAGAGCACGCTAAGAATCCTCAGAATTCCTTAAACTTTGCCGGTTGAGAAACGGGCGGAAAGAGCGTATAATGCAGCGTGATCTTTTTTAAAAAGGAAGTGCCCGCATGCGCCCTTACGCCCTCATCGACCTCCACTGCGACACGTTGACCGACTGCATGTACGCAGGATCGAACATCATCGACACGCTCGACGATCCCGCGCGCACGCTGTCGCTCACAAGTATTCCGAAGGACATCCACTGGGCGCAGTTTTTCGCCGTGTTCGTGCCCGATGAGCTGCGCGGGGAGAAGGCCATCCGTTTTTTTGATGACGCCTGCGCGAATTTCGACCGCCAGATGCGAAAATTCGCAGATCGTGTGTCGCCCTGCCGCAATGTTGCCGATATGGAGCGCGCGTGGGCGGCAGGGAAGACCGCGGCCTTTCTGAGCGTGGAAAACGGCAGCGCGTTTGCTGGCGACCTGTCGCGCATCGGGAAGACGAAGCGTCAGGGCGTCTGCGCCGTGACGCTGACGTGGAATGGGGAAAACGAGCTCGGCTCGGGCAATGTGACGGACCGCGGCCTGACGGACTTTGGCCGCGCCGCCGTGCGCGAAATGGAGCGCTGCGGCATTTTGATCGACGTCTCGCACCTGAACGACGCGGGGCTCGCGGACGTGTTCGAGACGGCGGAAAGGCCGTTTCTCGCCACGCACTCCAACGCCCGCGCAATTTGCGCGCACAAGCGCAACCTGACGGACGTGCAGATCAAGGAGATGGTGCGCCGCGGCTGCCTGATCGGCCTCAACTACTACGGGTCGTTCCTGCGCGACGGGGGAGCGGTCAGGAGCTTAGACGACGTCTATCGCCATGTGGCGCACTTTTTTGACCTCGGCGCGCGCAAAAACCTCGTCCTCGGCTCGGACTTCGACGGCGCGGTGCTGCCGCCGTGCCTTGATTCGCCGGAGAAGGCGGCGGATTTTTACGAGTATCTGCTTTCGCGCGGCGTATCGCAGCAGGACGCAGACGGCATTTTCTTTGAAAATGCTCGCACATTCCTGCGGAAAAACCTTGGGTGAGCGCAAAACGCTTGGCAGCGGGCGGCGCACTGTGATACAATCAATAAAAGCAGGGGAGGGGAGCACATGGCAAAAAAATCGAGCCGCAACACCAAGGCGCGCATCGTCTCGGCGGCGTGGAAGCTCTTTTACGAGCAGGGCTATGAGGAGACGACGGTGGAGGAGATCATCTTCGAGTCGGAGACGTCGAAGGGCTCGTTCTACCACTATTTTGACGGCAAGGACGCGCTGCTCTCGTCCCTCTCGGTGCTGTTTGACGAGCGGTATGAGGAGCTGATGCAGCAGCCCCACGATGAGATGGACTGCATCGAGCTCTTATGCTGGCTCAATCAGGAGCTGTTCACGACGATCGAGAACACGGTCTCCATCGAGCTTCTGGCGCGGCTTTTTTCCTCCCAGCTCGTGACCAAGGGAGAAAAGCACCTGCTCGACCGCAAACGCACGTACTATCGTCTTTTGCGCCAAATCGTCTCTCAGGGGCAGGAGCGCGAGGAGCTGACCGACACGCGTACCGTGAGCGAGATCGTCAAGGCCTACGCGATGTTCGAGCGCGGGCTGATGTATGACTGGTGCCTTTCGGGCGGGGAATATTCGCTTGTGCAGTATGCGCGCGAGATGATGCCGCTCTTTTTAGACGGCTTTCGCAAAAAATAAAATTCGTTTCAAAAACAGTCTACTAAATCGTCTTGCAGAAAATGCAGTAAAATCAATCAAAAATTCAGAATTTTGCAGTGCCGTACAGGAATTATTCTGTACGGCGTTCTGTATTTACGTCTGCTTTCTTTTGTGCTATATTGTGCAGGTCTTAACGAAAGCTGAAGGAGAAAATCACATGACAAGCGCACAGATCATTATTGTAGTGACCATCGTTCTCTATCTCGTCGCGATGGTGTTCGTCGGCGTGTATTTTGGCAAAAAGGGCAGCGGCAGCAGCTCGGACGACTTCTACCTCGGCGGGCGCAAGATGGGCCCCGTCGTCACGGCCATGAGCGCCGAGGCGAGCGATATGAGCAGCTACCTTTTGATGGGTCTGCCTGGCCTTGCCTACCTCTGCGGACTGCCGGAGGTGACGTGGACGGCCATCGGTCTGGCCATCGGCACGTATCTCAACTGGCTGATCGTCGCGCGCCGCCTGCGCCGGTATTCGGCCAAACTCGGCGCCATCACGATCCCCGACTTTTTCGCCGCTTCGGAGATAAGAAGCATCTGCTCTCCTGCATCGCGGCGGTCGTGATCCTCATTTTCTTTATCCCGTACACGGCGTCCGGCTTCAAGGCCATCGGCACGCTCTTCAACAGCCTCTTTGGTGTGGAGTATCATACGGCAATGATCGTCGGCGGCATCGTGGTCGTGCTGTACACGGTGATGGGCGGCTTTATGGCCGTTTCGTTCACCGACCTGATCCAGTCCATCTTCATGACCATTGCGCTCATCGTCATCGTATGCTTCGGCGTGCAGCAGGCGGGCGGACTGGACACGGTCATCGACAACGCCCGCGCGCTGCCGGGCTACCTTAACATGACGCAGGGCTACGACGCTGCGAGCGGCACAGCCGCCTCGTTCAGCACGCTGAGCATCATTTCGACGCTCGCGTGGGGTCTTGGCTACTTCGGCATGCCGCACATCCTGCTGCGCTTTATGGCCATCCGCGAGGAGAAGGAGCTCAACCAGTCCCGCCGCATCGCGACGATCTGGGTTGTGATCTCCATGTTCATCGCCGTGTTTATCGGCGTCATCGGCAACAGCGTGACCGACGCGGGCAAAGTGCCCTTCCTGGCGACGAGCGCGGAATCTGAGACCATCATCATTAAATTGGCAGACCTGATGAGCCAGCACGGCGTGCTGCTCGCCGTCATGGCGGGCATCATCCTCTCCGGCATTCTGGCCGCAACGATGTCGACCGCGGACTCGCAGCTTTTGGCCGCGGCGTCCAGCGTGTCACAGGACCTCATGCAGCATTCGTTCGGTATCAAGATGAACCAGCGTACGACGATGCTGGCCGCGCGCGCCACGGTCATCGGCATCGCCATCATCGGCATGGTGCTTGCCTGGGACCCCAACAGCTCCGTGTTCCGTGTCGTTTCGTTCGCGTGGGCGGGCTTTGGCGCGGCGTTCGGCCCCGTGATGCTCTTCTCGCTCTTCTGGAAGCGCGCGAACAAGCAGGGCGCGCTCGCGGGCATGATCACTGGCGGCGCGGTGGTCTTCATCTGGAAGTACCTCATCGCGCCGATGGGCGGCGCGTGGGCCATCTACGAGCTGCTCCCCGCGTTCCTTGCGGCGTGCATTGCGATCGTGATCGTATCGCTCGCGACGCCCGCGCCGGAGAAGGCCGTCACCGATACCTTCGACGAGATCTGCGGCAAATAAAAGGGAAGAACAGGCGAGGGCTGCGGCCCTGGCTTTTCTTTGTTAGCCAAATGGAGTGAAATGGAAAAATATGACAAAAAATCCGCATTGACTATTGAAAATGGAATGACTAACGTTTATTATTGATAACATCTATTTATGGGTGCTGACATCAGGCGGCGGGATACGTGCATTTGTCCTGCCGGCCGATACTACACTGATGGCAAGCAGTGAAAGGAGAATACAGCAGTGTCAAGACTCGATATTATGACGCCCTCCCATGCCCAGACTGTCATCGACGGGCTGTACCGCGATGTGGAGCGGCGTATCGCCGCAAGCCCTCCGGGACTGTGTCCGGTGGACCTGGCCAAGAGCTTTCTGGACCTCTGCCATGCGCAGACGTGCGGCAAGTGCGTTCCCTGCCGTATCGGCCTCGGCCAGCTTTCTGAGCTGATGGAGCAGGTGCTCGAGGGCGAAGCCACGATGGAGACCATCTCGATCATCGAGCGCGTGGCGCGCGTGATCGTCAACAGCGCCGACTGCGCCATTGGCCGCGATGCGGCGCGCCTGGTGCTTGACGGCGTGCAGGGCTTCCGCGACGACTACGAAGAGCATATTCTGCGCCACCGCTGCCTTGGCGGCATGCGCGAGCCCGTTCCCTGTGTGGCGCTGTGCCCTGCGGGCGTGGATATCCCGGGCTATCTCGTGCTCATCAAGTACGGCCGCTACGCCGATGCCGTGCGCCTGATCCGCAAGGATAACCCATTCCCCTCGGCCTGCGCGTACATCTGCGAGCATCCGTGCGAGGCGCGCTGCCGAAGAAACATGATCGACGACGCGGTCAACATCCGCGGCCTCAAGCGCTACGCAGTGGATAACGCGGGCTACGTGCCGCAGCCCGACTGTGCCGAGCCCACAGGCAAGAAGGTCGCCGTCATCGGCGGCGGCCCGAGCGGCCTTTCCGCGGCGTATTACTTAGCTTTGATGGGCCACAAGATCACCGTGTATGAAAAGTGCGCGAAGCTCGGCGGCATGCTGCGCTACGGCATCCCCAACTACCGCCTGCCGCGCGAAGTGCTCGACGCGGAGATCGCGTCGATGCTGGCGCTTGGCATCGATGTGCATGTCAACGTCAATGTCGGCGACGATGTGACGTTCGACGAGCTGCGCCAGCAGAACGACGCGCTTTACATCGCGCTCGGCGCGCACACGGATAAAAAGACCGGCATCGAGGGCGAGGACGCTGGGGGCGTCATCTCCGCGGTCGAGATGCTGCGCGAGATCGGCGACGATCACATGCCGGACTTCCGCAACAAGGACATCGTCGTCATCGGCGGCGGCAACGTCGCGATGGATGTCTGCCGCAGCGCGGTTCGTCTCGGCGCGCGCAAAGTGAGCTGCGTCTACCGCCGCCGCCAGGAGGACATGACGGCCCTTCCCGAGGAAGTGGAGGGCGCCGTTGCCGAGGGCGTGGAGCTCGTGACGCTTCAGGCACCTGTCCGCATCGAGACCGATGCGAACGGTCACGCCGTCGCGCTGTGGACACAGCCGCAGATCATCGGCGAGATGGATAAAAAGGGCCGCCCCGCGCCCGAAAAGGCCAAGCGCAGCGAAAAGCGCATCGCGGCGGACGTTGTCGTTGTCGCCATCGGTCAGGGCGTGGAGACCCATGGCTTTGAGCAGACGAAGATCGCCATCAAGCGCGGCGCGTTCGTCGCCGAGGCCAGCGGCCAGATCGACAATATGGACGGCGTCTTCGCCGGCGGCGACTGCGTCACCGGCCCTGCGACCGTCATCCGCGCCATCGCGGCTGGCAAGGTCGCCGCGGCGAATATCGACGAATACCTCGGCTTCCACCACGAGATCGACCCCGGCGTCGAGATCCCCACGGCGCGGCTGAACAACAAGCCGCCCCACGGCCGTATCGACACCACCGAGCGCGAGGCGGGCGAGCGCAAGCACGACTTCAAGTGCATCGAGTGCGGCCTCACCGATGAAGAGGCGTACTCTGAGGCGTCGCGCTGCCTGCGCTGCGACCACTTCGGCTACGGCATCTTCCGCGGAGGGAGGAAAGGCAAATGGTAAGAAACGTTACACTGACCATCGACCGCAAGAGCGTCACCGTGCCCGAGAATACCACGATCTTGGAGGCCGCGCGCTCGGTCAATATCAATATCCCGACGCTGTGCTACTTAAAGGACATCAACGAGATCGGCGCGTGCCGCATCTGCTGCGTGGAGGTCGAGGGCATGGAGCGCCTTGTCCCCGCGTGCGACAACGTGGTGGCGGACGGCATGGTCGTCTTCACGAACAGCGCCAAGGCGCGCGAGGCGCGCCGCATAAACCTGCGTCTCATCCTCTCGCACCACGACACGTCCTGTACGAACTGCACGCGCAGCGGCAACTGCACCTTGCAGCAGCTGGCGAACGACTTCAACATGCGCGGCACGCACTTCCCCAAAAAGCTGCGGCACGAGGCGGTGGATTATTCCACGCCGCTCATTCGCGAAAACGACAAGTGCGTGCAGTGCCTGCGCTGCATCCAGGTGTGCGAAAACGTGCAGAGCGTGAAGATCTGGGACCTTCTCGGCACGGGCTCGCGCACGGTCGTGGACGCATCGTACAACCGCCGCATTCAGGACACCGAGTGCACCTACTGCGGCCAGTGCATCACCCACTGCCCGACGGCGGCGCTGCGCGAGCGCGACGACACGGGTCTCGTCTTCGACGCGATCGACGATCCGAATACCGTCACCGTGGCGCAGGTCGCGCCCGCGGTGCGCGCGGCATGGGCCGAGCAGTTCGGGCTCGACAGCGAGTTCGCAACGCCCAAGCGCATGGTCGCGGCGCTGCGCGAGCTGGGCTTCAACTATGTGTTCGACACCGACTTTGCCGCCGACCTTACGATCATGGAGGAGGGCAGCGAGTTTATCGAGCGCTTCACCCACAAGGATCAGTATCAGTGGCCGATGTTCACGTCCTGCTGCCCGGGCTGGGTTCGCTTTGTGAAGTCCCAGTACCCCGAACTGACGGACAATCTCTCCACGGCCAAGTCGCCCCAGCAGATGTTCGGTGCGGTGGCGAAGAGCTACTTTGCCGAAAAGGTCGGTATCGACCCCAAGCGCCTTTTCGTCGTCTCGATCATGCCGTGCGTGTCGAAAAAGAGCGAATGCGCGCTGCCGACGATGAAAAACGACGCGGGCGACCCCGATGTCGACGTGAGCATCACGACGCGCGAGCTGAACATTATGATGCGCGCGAATCACATTGAACCCAAGTACCTGCCCGAGGAGGAGTTCGACAGCCCGCTCGGCTCCGCGACCGGCGCGGCGGTCGTCTTCGGCACGACCGGCGGCGTGATGGACGCGGCGCTGCGCTCTGCGTACTTCCTTGTTACGGGCAAGAATCCTGACCCTGACGCTTTCACCGCCGTGCGCGGCATGGATGGGTGGAAGGAGGCGACGTTCAACATCCCCGGCGCGGGCGACGTGCGCGTCGCGGTCGTGAGCTCGCTCGGGAAAGCCCGCAAGCTCATTGAGGCTGTCAAGCGCGGCGACACAGCGTATGACTTTGTCGAGGTCATGGCCTGTCCCGGCGGCTGCGCGGGCGGCGGCGGCCAGCCCATCCACGACGGTACCGAGTTTGCCGAGGATCGCGGCAACGTGCTCTGGCGGCTCGATCAGGGTGAGCTTCTGCGCTTCTCGCACGAGAATCCGGATGTCAAGGCGCTCTACAAGGACTACCTCGGCGCGCCGCTTGGCGAAAAGTCGCACCACCTGCTGCACACCGACCACAACGCGTGGCAGATGCCGCAGAAAATGCTGTAAGGACGCAAAAAAACCTCCGTATGAGATTTCTCATACGGAGGTTTTTATTGCTGAATTTTATCGGGTGTACGTGCCGTACTCACTGATGACGGCGCAGAGCTCGCTGAACACCTGCTGCGCGTTGCCGTCGATCTTGTAGGCGACGGCGGGGTGGGCGTCGTCGTAGATGAAGCCCTCGTCCCAGTTGAGGTACAGGTCGTGCTTCTGTCCGTCTTCGGGGATCCACCAGACGGTGACATAGTTCTCGTTCTGGGTGAAGCGGGAGAGCAGCGATGTGGGCAAACGATAATAGCGCTGCACCGAAATTTCGGACATGGCGCTGCGCAGAGCTGCGGCGGCCTCACTGTCATCCTCTACTCGGCAGTCGCCGGTGTCGAACGTGCCGTAGCCGTCCGGCGTGGGAACAATGGTCGAAATGCAGAAGAATCCGTCGACGCGGGCGGTCTCAGGCGCGGGGATCAGCTCGCCGAGCGGCTGCGAGCGGCGCGGCAGCAAAAACGCGGCAACGACGAGAAGCACTGCGGCAACAGTAATGAGCAGAGTCTTTCTCTTTTTATCCATGGGGTTCTCCTTTCCAAAATCAAGCTTGCTTTTTGCCGTTCAACAGGGGAGAGGGGAATCGCTTTTCGATAGTTTACCTGATCAAGAGCTTTTTGGCAAGCCCTTCTTCGGGCGTGACATAGAGTGTGCGGTAATTGTCGTAGGTCACCATGCCGGGGCGTGCGCCCGCGGGCTTTTTGACGAACTTCACGGGGCAGTAGTCGACCGGGACGCTGCTGCTCTCCTTCGCCTGCGAGAAGTAGGATGCGAGCATTGCGGCCTCGCGCAGATCATCGTCGCTCGGCGTGAGTCCCGCGCAGCGCAGGATGACGTGCGAGCCGTGGATGTGCTGGGTGTGGAACCAGTAGTCGCGCTTGTCGGCCTTTTTTGTCAGCTGGTCGTTCTGCACGTTGCTGCGGCCGACGAGGACCTCAAGCCCACTCGAGGTTTTGAATGTGCGCGGGGCGAAGGCGCGCTTGAGCTCTTTTTTGCCGCTCGACTTTCGGATATAGTTCGTCTCCTGCAATTCGCGGCGGATTTCGTTGAATTCCTGCTCAGTCTCCGCCTGCGAAAGCTCCTGCAGGACGCTTTCCAAGTACGCGCGTTCGTTTTCCGCCTTTTCGATCTGCTCGCGCAGGTGGAATTCGGCGGTCTTGAGCTTGTTGTACTGCTTGTAGTTTTTCGCGGCGTTCTGCTGGGGGGAGAGCAGCGGGTCGAGCGGGATGTCGATGGTCGGGCAGCCGTCCTCATAGTAGTTTTCCGCATGTAAGACTTTTTCCCCGCCTTTCATGCGGTACAGGTTTGCGGTGATGAGGTCGCCGCGCAGGCGGAATTCGTCGCGCTTCTGCGTCGCGGCGTAGTCGCGC
>ENA-OOZT01002402-OOZT01002402.1-human-gut-metagenome-genome-assembly--contig:-NODE-2402-length-10711-cov-2.922203_pt1 | contig 10711 bp, 5 predicted proteins | sample MGYA00241192_ERZ501407 | MGnify/ENA primary metagenome ERZ501407 (study PRJEB25962, sample SAMEA2042911) | human gut metagenome | biome: human gut; feature: human-associated habitat; material: faeces...
GAGTGCGTTGTTGAACATCTTGTCGGCTGATCCCGAGCCGCCGGCTCCGTTGGTGAAGGTTCCGGCACGGTAGTCGCCCCAGTAGATCATGGCGGTCTGGAACGTTGCGCGGAACTGGTGGTACATGCCGTAGAGGGCTCCCATGGCGTCGCCTTCGTCGAGCCACATGTTCGAAGTCGTGATCTTGCTTTTCTGGATGATGTCCATGTCGCCCAGGCACGAAGCGGATCCCGCTGAGACCGCGGCGAGCAGCACGAATTGTATGAGTCTGTTTTTCATGACGGTTCTTGCTTGAAGTTGAATTAAAAGATCAGACGTACGCCGAACGAGAAGCGGCGGATCGGGGGATAGTTGTAGTATGCGTTGTCGCCCGATCCTTCGTAGGTGGTCGAAGCTCCCGTTTCGGGCGAAATGCCCTTGACCTCGGTGAGATAGCAGAGGTTGTTGCCCGATACGGTCAGCGTGACGCCTTTCAGGCCGACTTTCGTGAAGAGTTTCGACGGCAGCGAGTATTGCAGCGTGATTTCGCGCAGACAGAGGTAGTCGCCCTTGTAGGTGAACGTGTTGGTCGGACTGCGGTTGTAGTTGTCGTTACCCCAGTTCGAGTCGTTGGCGTAGAACTTGGCGTACTTGGTTTTGTCGCCGGGCTTTTTCCACGCTTTCAGCACATCCTTGGCCAGCGCGTAGTTGTTGGTGAAGGTGCCGTAGAAGTAGCGCGAATAGGATTCGTCGAAGATCGAGTGCCCCGTGGCCCAGTCCAGATAGAGCGACAGGGTCCAGTTTTTGAGCCGGAACGAGTTCTGCAAACCGCCGGTGAAGGGCGGGACGGTGACTCCCAGACAGAACTTGTCGGCCGTGGTGATCTGTCCGTCGCCGTTCCGGTCGGCCCATTCGTAGTCGCCGACACGTTTGGCGCCTTTCTGGGGCAGGCGCGACAGGGCGTCGTAGTTGGCGTTGGCGGCCTGCTCTTCGGTCTCGATGATGCCCGTGGCAACATAGCCGTAGAAGCGGTTGAGAGGTTCGCCTTCGGCGATGCCGCCGAAGAAAGTGCCGTCGCCCAGGGCGATGCCGCCCGTGCGGTTTTTGGCGATCCCGTTGTCGGGCAGTTTGAGTACTTTGTTCTGCTGGTAGCTCAGTACGAGCTTCGACTCCCAGCTGAAATTCTTTTTCACGATGTTGCGGGTGGTCAGTTCCAATTCGTAGCCCCAGAAGCGGACTTTCCCGAGGTTGGTCCAGAACTTCGAGAAGCCTGTCGTGTTGGGCAGATTCTGTTCGTAAAGCAGGTTGCGCGTGCGTTTGTCGAAGAAATCGGCGCTCACGTAGATGCGGTTCTTGAACAGGCCGGCTTCGATACCTATGTCGAGCTGGTTCGATGTTTCCCACTGCAGTTTCTCGTTGGGCATCTCCGAGGGCTTGATGCCCGAGTTCCCGTTATACATATAGCTGGCGCCATAGGAACCGTAGGCGTCGTAGATACCCACCGAGGCGTTGTTTCCGGTGGAGCCGTAGCTGGCGCGCAGCTTGAGGAAATTCAGATGGCGGATGTCGTTGAGCCAGGGCTCTTCGGTCAGCACCCAGCCGCCCGAAATGCCCGGGAAGAAGCCCCAGCGGTCGTCCTTGGCGAATTTCGACGAGCCGTCCTCACGGAAGGTGGCCGTCAGGAGGTATTTGCCTTTGTAGTCGTAGTTGAGGCGTCCGAAGAAACCGATCTGGCATTCGGCCTGCTCCGACGAGGAGATATCGTCGGGTTCGAAGACCGAGGAGCCGTTGATGGTGGTGACTTTGTCCGAAGTGCCGCCCGAACCGGCCATCTTGACCGTTTCGTAATCGCGTTTCTGGTAGGAATAACCACCCATGATCGAGAAATTGTGATCCTCGGCGAACGTTTTTTTGTAAGAGACGTAAGCCTCGAGTTTCTGCCGTTCGGTCATGGTCTGACTCCACGACGATTTCCGCGTGGCGTCGAAGACATTGGCTTTGATGAACTGCTTGGTTTTCGAGTCGGTGCGGAAGAACGACCCCTGCACGTTGGCCGTCAGGCCGTCGATGATTTCCCATTTCAGGCCTCCGATGAGCGACAGGTAGTTTTTTTGGTTGCTCCTGTCGTAATACTTGTTGTAGAAGAGCGGGGTTTGCGACGAGGAGTTGTAACCCTCGACCGGCGATCCATCCTCGTAGTAGGCGTTCATCGTCGGCGGGTTGGCCAGGGCGCGGGATATGGTGTTGCGCTGGTTGGCATAGGCCTCGGTGTTGGTGCGGGCGAAATCCACGCCGAAGCTGGCCGTCAGCCGCTTGGTGATCTTGGCGTCGAGGTTGCTCTTGAAGTTTACACGGTCGTAACCCGTCGAGAGGGCCACGCCTTCGTCGTCGGTATATCCCAGGCTGGCCGAGTAGCGCACCCGTTCGCCGCCGCCGTCGATTCCCAGGTAATAGTTCTGCCACCATGCGCCGTTATAGAGCAGGTCTTGCCAGTCGGTATCCCGGTACATGATCGTTTTCGAAGGGTTGATCGGATCGGGCATGGTTTTGTACCCGGCGGGCAGCACATCGGTTTCTGGATCGTAATAGCGGGTCGAAAAGATGCTGTTGGGTTTGTTGCCGACACCTGCCGAGTGCGCTCCGTTCAGGTAGCTCAGGGCGTCGGATGCACGCGAAGGGATGCTCAGGTATTCGGCGACCGCCGTGCGGACGACTTCGATGTATTCGCGGGCGTTCAGGAATTCGATCTCGGTCTCGGTGTCTTGCCACGCCCAGTTGGCTTCGAATGTGATGCGGGGAGCCTTGTTATAACCGCCGCGCTTGGTGGTTACGAGGATGATTCCGTTCGAGGCCTTCGCGCCGTAGATTGCCGACGAGGCCGCGTCTTTCAGTACGTCGATCGAGGCGATGTCGTTGGGGTTGATGGCCGAGAAGTCGCGTTCGACACCGTCGACGAGCACCAGCGGGGAGTTCGAGCCGTTGATCGACGAACCGCCGCGGATCTGGTAGGAGAATCCGCCGCCGGGCGAGAAATTGGTCTGCGTGACTTTCAGACCGGCGATCTTGCCTTTCAGGCCTTCGCCGACGGTCGAAATCGGAATGTTTTGCAATGCCTCACCGTCGAGTTTGGCGATCGAGGAGGTTACCGACCGCCGAGACTGCTCGCCGTAGCCGACCACTACGACCTCATCTACGGCGATTGATTCGGGAGCCAGCTCCACGTTGACGCGACTCTGCGAGCGGATGACGGGAACCTCCTGCGTCCGGTAGCCGATGAACGATACGACCAACGTGGCATCGCCGTTCGGCAGGTCGAGCGTGAAGTTGCCGTCCGAGTCCGTGGTGATACCCTGGGTCGTGCCTTTGACGATGACCGAGGCTCCGACGACGGCCTGATCCTTGTCGTCCGTAACCCGGCCTGTCAGGCGGTGAGTCTGAGCCCAAACGCTCGTTCCGGCGAGCAGAAACGCCAGACAGAGAAGGCATCTCGATGCGACGCTCCATCCTCCATATCCGGAGTCGAAACGCCTCTTTGTTGTAGAGTTTTTCATTTGGCGGAAATTTTAGATTTCATGATATAGGGTTGGTTGTTATTTATTTGTTTTATAAGACAAATATATCCGGTAGAAATTTTCTCACGATGACAGGTTCGTGAAGAAGCTGTTGAAATCGGGTTACGCACGGGTTTTTCGTTTTCCGTAGATGGTCAGTGAATCGGTGTCTCGGTTGCTGCGGGGCACGCAAAGACTTGCGATATAACCGACAATGAAGCACGAAAGGAATCCGGTAGTGGAATAGAGCAGTAAATTGACATACCCGCTGCGGGATACGAGTATCTGTACGACGATGCTGGCTGCGATGCCGCACAGGGCGCCAAACGTATTGGCGCGTCGTGTCGTGAGGCCCAGCAGGAACAAGCCGCCCAAGCCGCCGAGCAATATGCCGAGGATCTTTGAAAATTCGTCCCATAGCGATTTGATCTCCCACGAGGCCATCATCAATGCGAAGCCTACGCCGACGAGCCCAAGTACGAGGGTAGAGAGGCGTGCCGTACGCAGCAGTGCGCGGCCGTCGTGCGTGGCAGGGCGGAGTTTGCGGTAGATATCCGTGACGAAAGCCGTGGCGGCGGAATTCATGCTGCTACTGAGCGTCGACATGGCAGCGGCGAAAAGGCCGGCGATAATCAATCCCAGTACGCCCGACGGCAGTTGAGTGCTGATATACCACGGCAGGATGGCATCGCTGTCGCGGACAGCCATGCTCAGCTCCGTTGGATAGTGGCGGTAGAAAGCCCACAGCGCCGTGCCTACCAGAAAGAAGAGGATGGTGGCCGGGATGGTCAGTGCTGCGTTGACGTAGACGCCTTTGCGGGCTTCGCGCTCGGTGGCGGTCGTCAGGTAGCGCTGAACGATGGTCTGGTCGGTTCCGTAAGTGGTGATATTGGTAAAGAAGGTTGCGATCAGCACCGTCCACATCGTTGGCTGGCGCAGGTCGAAGGCCGTCGAGCCGAAGTCGAACTTCCCGGCTTCGGAAGCCGATGCGACGATGGTTCCGATATCCTCGGGGAGCTGAAGACAGACGATGACCAGCACCGTGACGGCTGCGCCCAGAAGCACGACGACCTGTAAAGCCTCGGTCCATGCTACGGCCTCGATGCCGCCCATGAGCGTGTAGGCGAGACTCAGGACACCCATCAAGGTTATGCAGAGGAAGATGTCGAATCCCGTGACGACATTGAGTGCGATCGACGGCAGTAACAGTACGACGCCCATGCGCCCGATCTGGAAGAGGATGAAGGCAATGCTGCACAGGACGCGCACGAGGGGATTGAACCGTGCTTCGAGGTATTCATAGGCGGTGGTGACATTCAGCCTGCGGTAGAAGGGGATAAACAGCAGCACGATGACGGGTACCGCCAGCACGATGCCCGAGTTGAAGAGCAGGTAGCTCCAGTCCGTGGCATAGGCCTTGGCCGGGATGGCCATGAAAGTGATGGCGCTCAGCGCCGTGCCGAAGATGCTCAGTCCGACGATGAACCACGGGATGCGTCCCCCTCCCTTGAAATAGTCGTCGGAAGTCTTCTGGTTTTTCGAAAAGTACCAGCCGATGAAGGCCAGCGAAAGGAAATAGAGGGTGATAACGCCGATATCGAGCCCCGTCAGGCGGTGGATGGTACTTTCGAGTGTTCCCCGCAATAGGACGGGGGTGCGGACGCCCGGGCGTACTTCACCGCTTGTGACCATTATCCCGTCGTTGTCGGGGAGGACATTCGTTGTGACCGGAAGGACGATCCCTTCGGGTACCGGGGTCTCTGTAAGTGTTCCTGTGATCGTATGGTAGAGCCTTAGCAACTGGTCGTCGGAATTGTTCCCGTTGCGGCCGCCGATCAGCAGGATGTGGTTGGTGCCGAATGGCGCCGCTGTCCCGGCCATGACCGGGAACTCTCCTTCGAGTGGTATCCAGGTGCCGAGCCGCGGATTGTAGCTGTAGCCGTCATGGTGGACGTCCCAGGCCGTATCGCCTGAAAAATCGCGGCCGCTGAAGAGGTAGAAACAATTGTCGAACCCGTCGCTTTGCGGGGCCGCTACGGCAAATGCCCGGGCCGGCCCGGGCCATGGTGGCAACTCACGCCACCCCCGTTCGAGGTCTTGGAGATCGAGCATGAAGAAATTGCGGGTCGCAGCGGCTCCCTTCACCTGCTCGATTCCACCGGCTACGTAGATACGATGTCCGACCAGGGCCCCTGCGGCGTTGGCCAGGGGGCGCGGCAGCGGAGGCCAGGGCGTTAAGCGTGGCTGGTTACCGTCGAGCGTCAGCAGCAATACCTGGTTCGTGCATTCCTCGGCGTTGCAGCCACCGATGCAGAGCACGCCTTCGGGCAGCGTGACCGAAACACCGTAGGCCCGCGGTGCGGGCAGGGCATCAGGTATGATTTGCCAGCCTTGGGAAGTGTCGTATATATATAAATCCCGGTGGTATTTTTTCTCGCCGTTCGCAGCGGGTGTGCGGTCGGGAAAATTGGCCCCGCCCGCGATCAGCAGCTTTCCGTCGATGCGGCCCGAGAAGACACCGGCTATTCCGATGTTGGGCTTCCCGTCGATTTGAGGCAGGGTAAGCGAGGAGTCCCAGCGGATGGCATCGGTTTCCGTCAGTTGTGTGGTGGGAACACCGGCTGTCGAAACTGCTGCCCAGAATATAAGTAAAATGTTTAGAGTCAGGTTTTTCATGGGTCGGTTTGGGTTGGCGGGTGTTGTTATTTTGCAAAGCCGATCCGGTCGAGTTCTTCACTTAGTTGGCGCATCTCGGACTCGGTGTAGGGCGCGAAGGGCAGCCGGCAGTCGCCGCAGTCGATTCCCAGGTGGTTCATAATGGCTTTCCCGCCGCGGACGCCCCCGCCGTGGCGGATGATGATGTGTACGATGTCCGCCGATTCCTGTTGAAAGCTACGGGCGCGTTCGATGTCGCCTGCGAGGAAAGCATCGTAGAGGTTCCGGTAGGTCGGCAGCGAATAGTTATAGGTGCTGCCCACGCCTCCCCGGGCCCCCACGGCCATGCCGCAGAGTAGCATCTCGTCGAAACCGTTAAGGATGTCGAAACGCCCGTCTTCGAGACGGATGCACTCGAGCATCTCCATGAAGTTGTTAGAGGTGAATTTGATGCCGTTCAAGTTGGGGATTTCGCGCGAGCCTTTTTCGAGAAATTCCTTCATCGGCAGGTTTATGCCTGTTACCGAGGGCATGTGGTAGGAGTAGAACGGGATCGGGGCGATGGCCGCGGCGATCGGTTTGTAGAACGCCACGAGTTCCCCGACCGATGCGGGTTTGAAATAGAACGGAGCAATGGCACCGACCGCGTCTACTCCCAGGCCGGCGGCATGGCGTGCGAGTTCGATGCAATCGGCCTGGCACGTGCCGCCGACGTGCGCAATGACTCGCATCCTGCCCGAGGTGGCGTTAACCCATGCTTCGAGAACGCTTTTGCGCTCGGCAATGGTCATTGAAGTGCATTCGCCTGTCGAGCCGCAGACGAAAACGCCGTCGGCACCATCGGTAACGAGTTTGTCGGCATAGGGTTGGATTTGCGCGAGGTTGATTGCGCCGGTTTTGTCGAAAGGTGTGAATACGGCAGGCGTGAGTCCGGAGAGCTTGATCATGGTATGGGTGTTTATAAGTTTTTTTAATAATAAGACTGAATAATCCTATTTGTATGACAAATATAGGGAGATAAAATGAAAATCCAAAAAAGTTCACTGTTTTTTTCATTTTTTTGGAAGAAGCCTACGTAGTTGGGATTTTTTTCGTCAGGCGGTATACTGTCGCAGGCGCTCGCCTTTCCCGACGGAGCGGCCGGCAAAATGCCGGGGCTGGCGGGAAAGGTATGGAATTCCGCATGGTATTTGTCGAAAAGTCCGCAACGGCAGCCGCGAATCCTTATTCATATCCCGAAAGGCGCTGCCGCCTCGCGAGTCGTTGCTGCCCCGAAATGACCGTGGACGGGCTTTCCGTGCGATGCGGAGGATTCCGGCTGGCTATCTCCTTTTCTCGAAATGCTGGTAGTCCTTCAGGCTTTTCCAGTGGCCGCCCCAGGTGAATCCGTGGCGCAGGAACTCCCGGCAGCAGGGGTCGTCCTCGGCGATCTTGTAAGGGAAATCCCGTGTCCGGTCGGCATAAGGGGCTGCTTCCGCGGGGTCGACGACCGTGCGGCCGCCGTTCGTTTTGACATAGGGGTTGTAGAGCGGGTTGATGTCGACGGCCATGCCCCGGCTGTGGCTGGAGAGCACCCCGGTTCCTGCGACGAACCGGAAGTTGAATGCCGAAGAGTTGTTGGCCCGCATCGAAGGGCCGTCCTGCGCGTCGTATTCGTCGATCAGCACCATGCGTTCGATGGGGTAGGAGGCGTCGTAAAGCACCCGGAAGATATCGAGCAGGTCGCCGCAGATCGCTTCGTTGCAGACCAGCTCGCCCAGCAGGGTTTCGCCTGCGAGGTTGCGGTGCAGCACCCGCAGGTAGCGGAGCTCCGAGCGGGGGACGGTGCAGTCCGCCTTGTAGGATTTGCCGTACATACGCGCGAAGAGCGCGTCGTCGATCTCCGAGCTGGCGAAGCAGCGGTCGATGCCGTATTCCGCCACCGCTACTTCCGCGACCTTTTCCCCGGCATGCCATGCGCGGAGCCGCTCCGCATCGCCGTTTCCGGCGTATGCGCCGCCGATTTCTGCCAGCAGCAGCATGAATGCCGCGAGCCGTTTCATCATCCCGGCCGGGTTACAGTTCTTCGAGCCGTGCCACGGGCGAAACGTCGAGCGACGAGAAATCGCCGTGCTGGTAGTGGAAATAGCCTGCCATGGCGATCATTGCGGCGTTGTCGGTCGTGAACTTGAATTCTGGCAGGAACGTGCGCCAGCCGCGCCTGCGGCCCTGCTCGACGATGCCGTTGCGCAGTCCCGAGTTGGCCGATACGCCCCCGGCGATGGCGATGTCGCGTATGCCCGTGTCCTTCGACGCCCGCACCAGTTTGTCGAGCAGTATCTCCACGATCGTGCCCTGGAGCGATGCGCAGAGGTCGGCCTTGTTGCGCTCGATGAAATCGGGGTCGTCGGCCACGGCGTCGCGCAGCATATAGAGGAACGAGGTCTTGAGCCCCGAGAACGAGTAGTCGTAGCCGTCGACATGGGGATGCGCCAGGCGGAACGCTTTGGGGTTGCCCTCCTTTGCCAGACGGTCGATCACCGGGCCGCCGGGGTAGGGCAGGCCCATGACTTTGGCGCATTTGTCGAACGCTTCGCCTGCGGCGTCGTCGATCGTCGTGCCGACGATCTCCATCTCCAGCGGCGAGTCCACCCGCACGATCTGCGTATGTCCGCCGCTGACGAGCAGGCAGAGGAACGGGAAGCCGGGATGGGGCAATTCGCGGTCGGGCAGGTCGATGAAGTGCGAGAGGATATGCCCCTGCAGGTGGTTGACCTCGACCATCGGGATGTCGTGCGCCACCGAGAGCCCTTTGGCGAACGATACCCCGACGAGCAGCGAACCCAGCAGCCCGGGGCCGCGCGTGAAGGCGATGGCGTCTATCTCCGCGACGGTAAGCCCGGCCTCTCGGAGTGCCGTGTCGACCACCGGGATGATGTTCTGCTGGTGTGCCCGCGAAGCCAGTTCGGGGATCACGCCGCCGTATTTTATGTGCACGGCCTGGGAGGCGATCACGTTCGACAGCAGCAGGTTGTTGCGGATCACGGCAGCCGACGTATCGTCGCACGAGGATTCGATGCCGAGAATTGTAATATCCATCCGGTTATTCGTTTTTTTTAACTATTTTAGTTAAATTTGCAGGTTATAACGACCTATCAATGCGCAAAGGTATAAAAATATTGGGAAAGGTGTTCTCGGTAGCGGTTTTGTTGCTGATAATTCTGCCCATGGTGCTCTCGTTGCTGCTCGATATCCCCGCCGTGCAGAATTACGTGGTACAGAAAGCCGTGCGCATCGTGTCTAAGACGCTCGAGACCACCGTGAGCATCGACCGCGTGGACATCGGGCTTTTCAGCAAGGTCAAGGTCAAGGGCTTCTACGTCGAGGATTACCAGCGCGACACGCTGCTCTACGTCGGCAAGATAGACGCTTACATCACGGGGCTGGGCATTTTCGGCGGCGGGGTGGTGTTCAGCCGCGGCGAGATCAGCGGGGCGAAGCTCTACCTGCGCGAGACCCCCGAGGGGGAGATGAACATCAAGCAGATCGTCAACCGCATCAGCGACCCCGACAAGCCCAGGAAGGGCAATTTCCGCCTGTCGCTGCGCAAGGCTTCCATCGAAGGCATGGATCTCTGTCTGGAGCGGCTCACGAGGCGCGATCCCGAATTCGGCATCGACTTCGGCCACATGCACCTCTACGGCATCACGGCGCACGTCAGCGACTTCACCATCGACGGGCAGTCGATCTATACCACCATCGAGGCCATGTCGGCACGTGAGCGCAGCGGCTTCGTGCTCGACCATTTCTCGGGGCGTTTCTACCTGACCAACGGTGCGCTGGGCTTCGAGGATACCTCTGTCGTCACGCCCCGTTCGAACGTCGACATCCCCTACATTTCGCTCGTCGGCGATTCGTGGGCCGGCTACAAGGATTTCCTGGGCGAGGTGCGCCTCGACGGCAGACTGCGCAACAGCACCGTCTCCACGGACGACATCGCCTATTTCGCCCCGCGGCTCCGCGGGTGGCATACCGTTTTCAGCAATATCGACATCGAGGTCGCGGGCGTCGTCTCCGATTTCACGGGCAAGGTCAGGAGCCTGCAGGTGGGTGAGGGAACGTGGTTCACGGCCGATGCCGCGGTCAGGGGGCTGCCCGACATCCGCACGACGCATTTCGACCTGACGATTCCGCGCCTGACCTCCACGGCCGAATCCATCGACGCCCTGGCGGCCGGCATCGGCGGCCGTGCGCTCTCCGACAAGCTGGTAGCGATCCTCGGGAATTCGGGCGACATCGACGTCAGCGCCCGTTTCCGCGGGCTGCTCTCCTCGTTCGACATGCGGGTGGGTGCCAAGACCGACGTGGGCGGCATCGACTGCAACCTGCAGCTGAGCCCCTTGCGCGGCGGGCGCAGCAGCGTCAGGGGCGACGTGGCCGCACGCAACCTCAGGCTGGGCGAACTGCTCGGCCGCCGCGACCTGCTGGGCAACGCCACGCTCACGGCCTTCGTCGACGGCGTCGTCGGGCGTGGTTTCACCGACGCC
>ENA-OOZT01002417-OOZT01002417.1-human-gut-metagenome-genome-assembly--contig:-NODE-2417-length-10682-cov-2.303943_pt1 | contig 10682 bp, 8 predicted proteins | sample MGYA00241192_ERZ501407 | MGnify/ENA primary metagenome ERZ501407 (study PRJEB25962, sample SAMEA2042911) | human gut metagenome | biome: human gut; feature: human-associated habitat; material: faeces...
AAGTCGGCGACCGAGGCGCCTGCGTCCCCGATGATCCGCACGGCTTCGGCCGCAGCGTCCTGCATCCGTTTTTTGGTCGCCGCGGCGTGCGCCGTGGCTTCGCCCACGATACGCGCCAGTTCCTCGCGCGGGCGGGCCGCCGAGAGTGCGTCCTTGTTTTTCTCCTTGAACAGCTCGCCGCCCAGCGTGAGGATGCCGTCGCGGATGTCCCATTTCTTGCCTTCGTCGATGCGCTCCTGCACGAAGTCCGTGAGCCAGCGCTGCAGGTCGCGGTCGGTGGTGATCTGCTCGATGAGCGTGTCGGCGCTCTTGGTCAGCACCGAGGCCGTTTCGATCTCGACGTTGTAATTGAGGTCGATGCCCAGCTCCTTGATGAAGGCGCGCAGGATGCGCTGGAAGAAGGTGTCGATCGTCAGCACCGTGAAGCGCGAATAGTCGTGCAGGATCTTCGACCGCACCTCCCGGGCGCGTCGGCGCACCGTGGCGGCATCGAGCGACAATTCGCGGCAGAGGTTGTCGAGGTAGGAGCTCGGCTGTCCCGAGGCCAGCAGGTGGATCTCCTTGAGGATGCGCGATTTCATCTCCTCGGTGGCCTTGTTGGTGAAGGTCACGGCGAGGATGTGGCGGTAAATGCCGGGCTGTTCGACCACGTCGCGCACGTATTTGTACGCCAACTGGTAGGTCTTGCCCGACCCTGCGCTTGCATTCAGAATTCTCGCCCTCACTGTCCGAAATGTCGTTTTAGGTAGTAAAAGTACAAAACAAATCCCGAACGGCAAACCGGGGTTCGCAATAATTTTGTATTTTAGCGACGTATTTAAACCTACAATGTATGAAGAAGATGATTCTGAGCGCCGTGATGCTGCTCTTCGCAGCCTCCGGCCGTGCACAGGAGGCGGGTGCCGCAAGTCCTACGGAACATAACGAGTGGCTGACCACGTTCGAGGCCGTCGCGGTGGATGCCGACCTGGATATCAAATTCGTGAAAGTCCCCGACACCGAGGCCCCCAAGATCGTATACGACACGAAAGGCTCCTATACTTCGAAATTCCGCGCCGAGGTGAAGGACAAAACCCTGCGTATCAGCGAGAAGTATGATTCGCGCCGTCCCGACCGCACCCAGGTGACGGTCTATTACAATACGTTGCAGTCCGTTTCGCTGTCGGGCGCCGCAGCCGTGTTCGAGGGAACGGTGGATGCGGTGCTGCTCGACCTGACCCTGGGGCGCAAGGCGTCGCTCACGGCGGCGTTCGATGTCAAAGACCTCAGGATGGAGCTCACGGGCGGCAGCAGCGCGACGCTCACCGGCAAGGCGGGCTACCTGACGCTGTTCGCCTCGACGGGCAGGGTCGCGGCCTCGGGGCTGGAGGTGATGTCGGCCGAGGTCAATGCCCAGAGCAAGGCCGACGTGTCGCTGTGGATCACCGACCGGTTCATCGGCAAGACCACGACCAACGCCCGTATTACCTATAAGGGGCAGCCTGCCGTCGTGCGCGGCGGCGCCAAGTTCATGGGCGGTGAGATCAGCCACGTAGAATAGTCTCATGGAACAATAATGCGAAGGGGGGCTTCCGGATTCCGGGCGGACGATACCGCCGGGAAAGTCGCCGGGGCTGTCCGAACTGCTATGAAGGGATTTCTGGAGGAGGTGGCCGCCGACCTGTATGCGCGCTATGGCGAGGGACTGTCCGATCGGGCGGTGCTCTTCCCGTCGCGGCGTGCGCGGTTGTTTTTCGTCGATGCCCTGGGGCGTATCGCCGGGCGGCCGATGTGGCAGCCCGAATGGGTGACGATCGACGACCTGACGGGCGAAATATCGGGGCTGCATACGGGCGACCGCGTGCGGCTCATCACCGAGCTCTACAAAGTCTACTCGGCCTACCACAACGAACCTTTCGACAAGTTCTATTTCTGGGGCGACATGCTCCTCACGGACTTCGATACGATCGACAAATACCTGATCGACGCGCAGATGCTGTTCCGCAACATCTCGGAGATCAAGGAGATCGAAGCCGATATTTCCTACCTCACGCCCGCGCAGCTGCGCATCCTTTCGTTCTGGTCCTCGTTCGGCGAGCAGGCCGACCTTTCGGAGGAGAAACGCCGTTTCCTGGCGATCTGGAAGACCCTCGGCCCCATCTACCGCCGCTTCCGGGAGCGTCTCTCGTCGCTCGGCATCGCCTACAACGGCATGGTGCAGCGCGCCGCCGCCGACCGCATCCGCGGGGGCGGGTTCGCCTTCCCCAAGCCCCGGCGTTATGTCGTGGCGGGGTTCAACGCCCTTTCCGAGTGCGAGAAGCGCCTTTTCGGGTTCCTCGCCACGGCGGCCGAAACCGATTTTTACTGGGACTACGACTCCTATTATAAGGACGACCCCGAACAGGAGGCGGGTATGTTCGTGCGTTCGAACGTGGCGCAGTTCCCGCCCCGCACGGAACTTCGGCACGACAACATGCGGGGGGAGAAGCAGATCGTGTCGGTCGCCGCCGTCTCGAACGCCGTGCAGTGCAAATATGCCGCGGCGATCCTCGCCGACCTTGCCCGCCGCCGCAGGGAGGAAGACCCCGCGCTGGGCAAGGAGACCGCTGTGGTGCTTACCGACGAGAACCTGCTGCTGCCGCTGCTGTACGCCCTGCCCGCCGACATCGGACGGGTGAACGTGACGATGGGCTTCCCCCTGCGGCAGAGCCTGGCCTACACGTTCGTCGAGCGTCTGGTGGAGTTGCAGAACCACCGCCGCCGCAAGGGCGACGGCTGCACGTTCTACCATGCCGACGTCGCCGGCATCCTCGCACACCCCTATGTGGCCGAGTGCGACGCCGCACTCACGCGCACGATGCACGAGGAGATCGTCCGCGACCGCCGCATTTCGGTCGATGCCGCGTGGCTGGGCCGCAACGAACTGCTGAAACGGATCTTTACGCCCGCCGCGACGTGGCGCGAGTTGTCCGACTACATGCTGGACGTGGTCGCCGCCGTGGCGCGCCAGCCCTACGAGGGCGACGATGCACGGCAGCGGGTCGAATTCCTGGCGGTCATCGCCGAGCAGGTCACCAAGTTGCGCAACTCGCTCGACGAGTGCGATATCGACCTTACGGCCGAGGTCTACACCTCGCTGCTGCGCCGGCACTTGCAGACGCTGCGCATCCCGTTCGAGGGCGAGCCGCTGGAGGGCATCCAGATCATGGGGATCCTCGAGACCCGCAACCTCGATTTCGAAAACGTCATCATCCTTTCGATGAACGACGACAATTTCCCCGGCAACCATATGGCGCAGGCATCGTTCATCCCCTACAACCTGCGTGCCGCCTACGAGCTGCCCACGCCCGAGCACCACGAGGGTGTCTATGCCTACTATTTCTACCGTCTGATCCAGCGCGCCAAGACCGTCCACATGCTCTATTGCTCGCACGCCGACGACAAGTCGACGGGCGAGCCGAGCCGCTATATCTACCAGTTGGACTACGAGAGCGGCTTCGACGTGCGCAAGGTCGAAGTGGGGGTGGACGTCAACCTGGCCGAAACGGCGCCGATCGAGGTGCCCAAGGACGAAGGGGTGATGGTCCGGCTGGAGCGTTTCGTCGACGCCCAAAGCCCTGCGACGCTCTCGCCAACGGCTTTTTTTCGCTATGTGGCCTGCCCCTTGCGCTTCTATTTCCATTCCATAGCCCGCTTGGAGGCCGATGACGAAATTTCCGAGGAGGTCGATGCCCCGATGTTCGGTACGATCCTCCATGCCGCCGTGCAGACGCTTTACGCCCGCATCGCGGGGGAGGCGCATCCCGGTGAAACCCTGCGTGCGATGATCCGTACGGGCGAAGTGGCGCAGGCGGTCGAGGCGGCCATCAACGAGAACTATTTGCAGGATAAACATGCCACGGCCGAGGATTATTCGGGCAACCTGTTGCTGGTGAAGGACATCGTGATCCGTTACCTGCGGGGCGGGGTGATGCCCTACGACGCTGCGCACGATGCTTTCTCCGTGTCGGGGCTGGAGGAGCCCGTAGCCTATCCGTTCCGTTTCCGCGCGGGCGGGCGCGACCTGGAGATGAAATTCGCCGGCATCGCCGACCGTATCGACACGCTCGACGACGGGTGGTGGACTACAAGACCGGGGCGCCGCATCTCGAATTCGACGGCGTGGAGAGCCTGTTCACGGGCACGGGCAAACAACGCCTTTCGAACATCCTGCAAACGCTGCTCTACGCGATGATGCTGCACCGGTCGCGCGGCTGCGACGTCGAACCGGCGCTCTATTACGTCCGCAACATGAACCGCCCCGGCTATTCGCCGCAGCTGGACGACAAGCAAACGGGGGTGAAGGGGGCGCGCTATACGCTTTACCGCGAGCGTTTCGAGGAACTGCTGCGCGCGCAGCTCGCCGAACTCTACGACACCTCGGTTCCGTTCCGCCAGTGCGAGGATGCCGATACCTGCAAGTACTGCGACTTCAACGTGATCTGCAAGCGCTGACCGGCTGTGTCGTGACGGGGGCGGACAAGTTCCGCTGCCGGATGGTGATTACTCCCGGAAATTACATGGCTCGGTTGTGGAAGATCGGCCGGATGGATGCTGTTGGGGACGGCGCGGAGGAATGAGTGCGTCCGGCAGCGGATGCCGGATGTCGGATGTCGGGTGCAGATGCCGGATACAGGATGCCGGGAACGGCCTGGGCGGCGATGGTCAGAGCGTTACCCTGAAATAGGCCGCTCCGCTGCGGCGGGCCGCTTCGAGCCCGATTTCGGAGTCTTCGAAGATCAGCGTTTCCTGCGGCGTGCAGCCCTCGCGGCGCATGGCCTCCAGAAAGCAGTCCGGGGCGGGTTTGCTGTGCTCGACGTCGGCGCCCGAGAGTATGCCGTCCACGGAGCCGTTCGGCCCTTCGCCCGGCTCGGGGGTGACTGTTGCGTGTGTTGGCGTACCTGCATCTATCGTTGCCGTGCCGGCTGTCCGGAGCCATGCCTCATCCGCACCTGTCAAGTCTCTGCCCGCCGCACCCGAGGTTGCCGCACCCGTGCTCCCCGCCCGCTGTCCCGCGACCGTGATCCCCAGGTGGCGCATGGCGTTGTCTATGTTGGCGCGGCTGCCTGTCGATACGATCCATACGCGGCCGCCCTGCGCCCGGAACTGCCTGCAGAACTCCCACAGCGGGCGGTTGAGCCGCACGGTGTCGAAGAACGCGGGGTAGAGCGCGATCTTGCGCAGCCGCAGCCGCTCGCGCTCTGCGGGGTCGGCGATGCCGTAACGGGTCAGGAACTCGTTGCACCGCATGCCGAAATACTTTGCCGCATACTCCTCCTCGGTGAGCGCATAGCCCGCCTCGCGCAGTGTGGCCACATAGGCCAGCGTATTGGCGCGCCGCGTGTCGGCCAGCGTGCCGTCGAAGTCGAGCAGGATGAGTCGGATTTGCATGACGGGCTACTTTTTCCCGGCCAGTTCGTAACTGCGGGCGATCAGCGGGGCGATTTCCCCGAAGGGTACGCTGCCGTCCAGCCGTACGGTGAGCCACGTGCGTTTGTTCATATGGTAACCGGGGAAATAATGTTCGAAGTCCAGCGACCGCGCCATGGTCTCCGCATCGGCCCGGATGTCGAGAATCTCTGTCCGCTCCTCGTCCGCGAGGCCGAGTTTGCCGGCCTGCACCGTCAATATCACGGCATACCATTTGGCGTTGTCCTGCCGCCGGAAAACGGCGTAGTCCGGGAATTTCTCCCAGAGGAACTCCGGTTCGCCGCCCCATGAGGCACGGATATGGCGGATTGTGCGGAGCGTTTCTTCGCTGCGGAAAATTTCTTCGCGCGCAAAGCCGAAATCCTTTGTCCAGTCGCTTCCCATCTCCTTTGTTTTTAGTCGAACGACTGCATGCCCGACTGCGCGATGCGCATCAGGCGCTGGTATTCGGTGGGGGTGAGTTCCATGAAGAAGTAGTGGATCGGATCGACGCGCATCCCGTTCAGCCGCACTTCGTAGTGGAGGTGGGGCGAGAGCGAAAGGCCCGTGTCGCCCGAGAGGGCGATGATCTCGCCGCGGCTCACGCGCTGGCCCTTGCGGACGTTGATCTTCGAGAGGTGGCTGTACGAAGTCTCGTAGCCGTTGCCGTGGTCGATCACGACCGTCTGCCCCGACGTGGAGTTGCGCAGCGCCACGTCGCGCACCACGCCGTCGGCCGTGGCGAAGACGCGCGACCCCTCGGGGATGGTGTAGTCCACGCCCTGGTGCGATTGCAGGGTCTTGTAGAAGGGGTGTATGCGCATGCCGTACGAGGCCGTGAGCAGCGTCAACTGCTTGTTTATCACGGGCTGGATGGCCGGGATGTTGTTGCAGCCGCTGCCCGCCGAGTCGATGAGCGCCTGCAGGTCGAGGTACGAGGCGTTGAGCGTTTCGAGCTGTCGTTCCATCTCGCTCACCCTTTCGCGCAGTTCGAGCTTGAGCCGCCGCGACGAACGGTTGAAGATGTTTTCGTAGGTGACGGCCTGCCGGTGTTCGTATTCCGAATCGAAGTCGTAGGGATCCGATTCGAAGAGGATGCGGAAGACGTTGCGGTCGCGCGCGGAGAGGTTGTGCATGACGGTCGTGAGCGAGTCGTACCGCTGGGTGAGTGCGGCGTATTCGCGGCGCAGGCGGTCGGTCGAGTGTTTGAGTTCGTACTCCACGGGGGTGTCGAAGAAGAGCGAGAACCCGACGTAGTAGAGCACGGCGACCCCGGCCCACACGAAAAAGTGCACCGTCGCGCGTATGATGTTCTGTTTGCGGCGCTTACGCCTGCGGAGCCGCTCCAGGTCTTTCTTTCCTGCCATGTCAGAGCTTTTCGAAGTTCGTATCGCGCATCTTCTCCATGAGTGCGTCGTATTCCGCGGCGGTCATGTTGCGGTTGAAATAGTTGATCGGGTTCACCGGCATGCCCTTATGGATCACCTCGTAGTGGAGGTGGGGGCCCGAGGAGATGCCCGTATTGCCCGTTTCGGCGATGATCTGCCCGCGGGCGACCCGTTCGCCCGGCTGCACGAGGATTTTGCTCAGGTGCGCGTAGCGGGTCTTGTAGCCAAATTCGTGGTTCAGCAGCACCATGCGCCCGTATCCGCCGTTGCCCCCCGAGGAGGCGACCTCCACCACGGCGTCGCCCGTGGCGTAGACCGGCGTGCCGCGGTCGCAGCCCAGGTCGATGCCCTTGTGGGGGCGGATATACCCCAGCACGGGGTGCATGCGCCGCATGTTGAAGGCGCCGATATGGTCGTTGTGCAGCGCCGAGCGGTCGATGGGCCATATGGCCGGGATCGCCGACGACATCTTCTCCTTGTCGCGGGCGAATGCCTGCAATTCGTCGAACGACACCGATTCGAGGTAGAGTATGCGGGCCAGCGCATCGAGCTGTTTCCAGGTGCCGACCATCAGCGGGGCGAAGTCGTCCCCGGCCATCGCGGCGTATTTGGTGTCGGGATAAGGCTGCCACACGCCGTCGAGGGTCATCGTGTCGGTCGAGAAGAGCGAGCGGTAGACGTAGTTGTCGCGGTGGCGGATTTCGTCCACGCGCCGCTGCGAGGTGCGGATGCGGTCTTGCAGGATGCGGTACTTGATCACCAGGTCGCGGTTGTCGCGGATGATGCGGTACATCTTGGGGGTGTAGAAGAAGTACGAGAAGAGCACGTTGGCGATCGAGACGAGGATGAAGCCGATGAGTATTTTCCGGATCAGGCGGTAGGTGCGCAGGCGGAAAGGTGCCGTGACCACGTCGCGCGTCAGCGCCTGCGCTTCCTGTGTCAGCGCCTGCGTGTCGAATCTCTGCCCTTTTTGCTTCATTGCGGAAAAAACTCCGGTTAATAGGATGCAAATTTAACTTTAATTGTGTAATTTTGCAACCCGAAATCACAAACGTGGAAATCGGATAAAATCTTATATATGGAATCGAATAAAATTCGCCGGGCCTTTCTGGACTTCTTCGAGAGCAAGGGCCATGTGATCGTGCCTTCGGCACCGATGGTCGTCAAGGGGGATCCCACGCTGATGTTCACCAACGCGGGCATGAACCAGTTCAAGGATATTTTCCTGGGCAATGCGCCCCGCAAATATCCGCGTGCGGCCGACACCCAGAAGTGTCTGCGCGTTTCGGGCAAGCACAACGACCTGGAGGAGGTGGGGCATGACACCTACCACCATACGATGTTCGAGATGCTGGGCAACTGGTCTTACGGCGATTACTTCAAGAAAGAGGCGATCGAATGGGCGTGGGAGCTGCTCCACGGCGTCTACAAACTTCCCGCCGACCGCATGTACGCCACGGTTTTCGAAGGCTCCGAGGAGGACGGCGTGCCCTTCGACCAGGAGGCCTACGACTACTGGAAGCAGTTTCTGCCCGAAGACCATATCATCCGTGGCAACAAGCACGACAATTTCTGGGAGATGGGCGAGACCGGCCCCTGCGGCCCCTGCTCGGAGATCCATTTCGACCTGCGCGACGAGGCGGAGATCGCCGCCAAGCCCGGGCGCGTGATGGTCAATGCGGGCCATCCGCAGGTGATCGAGATCTGGAACCTCGTGTTCATGCAGTTCAACCGCAAGGCCAACGGCTCGCTGGAGGAGCTGCCGGCGCGCAACGTCGATACCGGCATGGGCTTCGAGCGCCTCTGCATGATCCTCCAGGGCAAGAAATCGAACTACGACACCGACGTGTTCCAGCCTACGATCCAGCGTATTTCGCAGCTTTCGGGCAAGACCTACGGCGCCGACGCGAAGTGCGACGTGGCGATGCGCGTCATCGCCGACCACCTGCGTGCCATCGCCTTCTCGATCGCCGACGGGCAGCTGCCGTCGAACGTCAAGGCCGGCTACGTCATCCGCCGCATCCTGCGCCGCGCCGTGCGCTACGGCTATACCTACCTCGGCTTTACGGAGCCTACGATCTGCCGGCTGGTTCCCGGACTGGTGGAGCAGATGGGCGGCCAGTTCCCCGAGCTGAAGGCCCAGCAGGCGCTGATCGAAAAGGTCATCGAGGAGGAGGAGGCCTCGTTCCTGCGTACGCTGGCCACGGGCATCAGCCTGCTGGACGGCGTGGTCGAAAAGACCCGCAGGGAAGGGCGCGAGCTGATCTCGGGCAAGGACGCCTTCGAACTTTACGATACGTTCGGGTTCCCGATCGACCTGACGGAGCTCATCGCCCGCGAACAGGGCGTCGGCGTCGACCTGGCAGCCTTTGAAACCGAGTTGCAGGCACAGAAGGAGCGTTCGCGCAACGCCGCGGCCGTCGATACCGACGACTGGGTGGAGTTGTTCCCCATTCGCGAGAGCGTCTTCACGGGCTACGACACGCTGACCGAGCGGGTGAAGATCGCCCGTTACCGCCGCGTGACCTCCAAAGGCAAGACCTCCTACCAGCTGGTCTTCGACCGCACGCCGTTTTACGGCAATTCGGGCGGCCAGATCGGTGACATCGGCTATATCGAGAATGCCAACGAGCGCATCGCCGTCGTGGCTACCGAAAAGGAAAACGGACTGATTATCCATATCGTCAAGGAGCTTCCCGAAAACCCTGCGGCCGAGTTTACGGCCGTCGTGGACGCTGCCAAACGCCAGGCCGCGGCCAACAACCACACCGCGACGCACCTCATGCACGAGGCGCTGCGCAAGGTGCTGGGATCGCACGTCGAGCAGAAGGGTTCGATGGTGACGCCCGAGATCCTGCGCTTCGACTTTTCGCATTTCCAGAAGATGACCCCCGCCGAGCTTCGCCAGGTCGAGATGCTCGTCAACCGCGCCGTCCGCGCCAACTATCCGTTGGAGGAGAACCGCGAGGCCACCAAGGAGGAGGCCGAGAAATGCGGTGCCATGATGCTCTTCGGCGAGAAGTACGGCGACAAGGTGCGCATGGTGCGCTTCGGTACGTCGGTCGAGCTCTGCGGCGGCACGCACACCAGCGCCACGGGTAACATCGGGTTCTTCAAGATACTGACCGAGAGCGCCATTTCGGCCGGCGTGCGCCGCATCGAAGCCGTCACGGGCGAACAGGCCGAGAAGATCATCTACGCCGCCGAGGATACGATGCGCGACATCAGCGAATACCTCCACAACCCGCAGGTGCTGCAGGCCGTAAAGAAGATGTTCGAGAGCAACGAGACGCTTTCGAAGGAGGTCGAGGCCATGCGCCGCGAGCAGGTCGCACAGTGGGCCGAGAAGATCATCTCCTCGACGCCCGAGCGCCACGGGGTGCAGCTCATCGCCACGCAGACCGACCGTACGCCCGAGTTCGTCAAAGACCTGGCCTATAACCTGCGTGCCCGCTCCCCGAAGCTGGTGTTCGTGCAGGGGTCGGTCAACGACGGCAAACCCATGCTGACGGTGATGCTCGGCGACGAGATCACGGCCCAGGGCGTGAACGCCGGTGCCGTGGTGCGCGAGGCTGCGAAACTGATGCAGGGCGGCGGCGGCGGACAGGCGTTCTTCGCCACGGCGGGCGGCAAGAACCCCGACGGGCTGCAGGCCGCCATCGACAAGGCCGTGGAGCTGATTATGGCCCAGGTAAAGTAAAAGAATAGTTAAAAACCGGATAATTATGAATAACAAGGTATTACTGATGATCCTCGACGGCTGGGGCAACGGCCGCCACGACAAGGCCGATGTCATTTCGACCGTCCATCCCGAATACATCTCGGCCATGACCGCGAAATACCCCCATGCCGAACTGCGCACCGACG
>ENA-OOZT01002426-OOZT01002426.1-human-gut-metagenome-genome-assembly--contig:-NODE-2426-length-10650-cov-2.593204_pt1 | contig 10650 bp, 10 predicted proteins | sample MGYA00241192_ERZ501407 | MGnify/ENA primary metagenome ERZ501407 (study PRJEB25962, sample SAMEA2042911) | human gut metagenome | biome: human gut; feature: human-associated habitat; material: faeces...
TTTCGGGGGCTGTGACCCCGAAACTTTAACTTGCAATGAAATATTTCACTTTGCTTTAACTGCTGCATATCCGGTATTTGTGCAGATTGACAACTGCCTTTTTATTATCAGAATTAAAACCTCTCCCACATATCGCCCACAGCGGCTCACAAATCGCTTGTGTCGGCTTTTGAAATGCTTTTGCTAAACTTACCCGACAAAAAATCCAAGCCCGCAAATCGGCTTACGTTTGCCGATTTTGGTTGACAGTAACTTTGCCCGTTTTCAGTTACTGTCACACCTGCTGTCAGCACCGTAAACCAAGCATTTTCAAGGGTTTGCGAGGTATTGCTTATGCACTCCGTTGACAGTAACTCCGCTACCATTTTTACTGTCACTACTGTCACGCTCACAGTCGTAATGAAGAATTATCAGTCTGCCGTTTCTTGTTCGCTTGTACTGAAAATCAATTCCAAACTTTTTGAGAGTGTAACCGTTCTGCACCAGATCTCTTGTTACTCTGTTGGGATAAAATGTTTCATCGGAAACACTTTTCAGAACATTCACTAATTCCGAAGCTGTACCGCAGAAATCAATATGCTTCTTAAGATACACATACAGTGCAGCCAGAAAAATGTTATCTTTATTTTTGCAGTTGAGCGGCTCATCGGTGACGATCCACTTCTTTAAATTGCTGTCAAACTGCAAATTAATTTCTGCGTTTTCAATATCACGACCTACACAATGAAGCTTTGCTGTACGACTTCCACGCTTGCTTTCAATCAGAACCATGCTTCCGTCAACACAACCGCTTAAGCCTGTACTGCCTGAGATCATATTAAATGGATCGCTGTCAGCACACTTTCGTGTGTGATGCACAACTACGATTGTAATTTCAAGCTTGTCGGCAAGTGCTTTCATCACAGACAGTTCTTTGTAATCAGTGCCGTAGCCTGACTCCGATTCGTTACGCACCTTTTGCAGAGTGTCAATGAACACAACTTTTAAATCGTAATGCTCATTTTTAAAATCCGTAATCTGTTCTTCCAAGCCATTTCCAATCGCCTCAGACATAATTACGAAATACAATCTTTCCGCAGGCTCGTCCGTAATTTCGTAAAGACGATTTTGGATTCGTACATAGCTATCTTCCAGACACAAGTACAGCGCAGTTCCTTGTGTAGTTTGCTGACCTAATACCTTTTCTCCTTTCGCAATGGACAAGCACATATCAAGCGCAAGCCACGATTTTCCGACTTTCGGCGCTCCTGCTAAGATATACAGACCTTGTGTAAGCAGATTGTCTACTACAAATTCAATCGGTTTGTACACAGTGGTCATGATCTCCTCGCAGGACTTTGAGTTGAACTTTTTCAATTTATCAAGCCTCCTATTCAATTTTCAAGTTTCTGTTGCTTTTCGTTTTAATTTACTTTGTAAATCGCATTCAAATTTTTTACGCACATTAATTACATTTTCTATCTCAATATGTAACCAAAACAAAAAAGCCCGTACATATTCAGTTTCACGATTTTTACAAAAGGATATAGTTATCCCGTTGTTACCAAAATCGTGCCTGAAATATGTACGAGCTTAAAGCTCTAAAAGTATTTGCCGATATGTTTATCTAAGTAAGAGGCACTTACTGTTTAATTTTATGTTGAACTATGTCGTCCCTGTTTAATATTATAGCATTGGAACACTCGTTTGTCAACAGCCTATTTAAATATTTTGCTCACTTTCAGTTATGGTCATTTAAAACGTAGCATTCATAATTCTGCATAAAAAATCGCCGCACAGATTTTAGTCTGTACAGCGATTACTTTTATCATGTATACAATATTTGATATTAAATCACAATATTTAATGGAAACATAATTACTGCTAATATGCAGGCTATGCCATCTAATAAGGCGTAATTTATTGGATTAATCAACATCAAAATCACTGATTCCCTTAATGACTTTGGATCACATTTAAATAGCAAAAACATATTTGACACAACCGTACTTATTATTGCACCAAAAATTATACCTATAAAGGAAAGTGCAAAGAACGATAAACAAGTTATGATCAATGAAATTAATATAACTATCAATATTGAAATAATATGTCCTGTCACATTGATTTTATTTTGATAGATTAAAATTAATGCAAGTAATCCACATATAATACCAATGCTCCCTCCTATATTCAAAATTATAGATTGATCATTTTTCATAAAGGATGATGCAATAATTACAATAATCTGCGGAATAATGACAAAAATAATTGGCACTATCATCGACATGATTTTTCCCTTTTTCATAAAATCAACTCGCTTTTAATTTGTGTAAATAATCATTAGCTAAAAAGTAATATGTTTCCGGCATATGACCGTTTACCATACCTCCTATATTTATAATGCCGGTCTTTGAGTCCGCACCAGATTTGCAAAATTCATTTTTAGCTTTTTGATACTTTTCTGCTACTTTAAAACCAACAGTGCCTTCCTCATAATGCAATATATGCCACTTCAAAATCTCGAACCGCTTTTTCTCTCCAAAAGTCTACCATCTTTGATATCTACGATAAAATCCGTACCGTAAAAATCATTGACAATCACACTGCCATTTTTATATGAAAGCCCAACATATGGAGTGTATTGCAGCTTTGGAAACCTTTTTTTTGCTGATTCTATCTGCCAAGTAATTTTACCATGAAAATCAACTGAGTAAACATTATCATTATTATCAATGTCATATGGAGTTTTTATTAGTACAATTACCTGTGAATCAAGAACAAGGACAGTATCAATCTCAAACTGAAATTTTACCAGCTCGTTATTAACATACAATGCATTTTTATGTATTTTTAAAATAGGCATAGTTAACCTCCGATATCATAATAATCGTTCGTTTGTGAACTTACCAATAAACTGACCCATTAAATCATATTGAGTTCCGCCGCCGTTCCCCCAATTTATTATTTTATTGGCGATTCCATAACGAACAGTACTTCCTGCAGGAATTTCAACATCACAAATATATTTAGGTTCATACTCCAAAGCAAATTTGTTTTTTATCTGTGACGGTGTTAGACCTTCAATTTGCTCAGCTTCCATTACCCAACCTCCGGTTAGTTTTCCAGACTCTCGATAAACCCTAACAAATTTTGTGTTTTCTTTAAGTTTAACGGTTATGGTCTTTGTCCCAGGTTGATAGGGTGGTTTGTAGTTAGAATTGGTTTTAAATTCGCTGTTTACTTTTTCAGCTGATTCTATTTTGACAATATCGCCTTTTTGAGATATTTTAGAAATATCATCTAATGCAGCTTGCTGTTTTTTAGATAATTCAAAAGAATTAACAGCTTTGGTGTTCTTAGCCTGAAAAGCATTTTCTAACACCCAAGTAGATAAGAAAAACTGAAAAGATTGTGTCCAACTTGTATAACCTATGCTCATTATCTGAGACCAAGAAGTTTCGTCTCTATAATTAAAATATTCTGTATAATAAATTTGGAATGCAGCTTTATCGCATTTATACCCTAATGACGCTAAATCCTCAATCACTTCGTCAATCGCATAATCAGCATGTCTGCGATAAACATTTATGTAATCTATCGCAATAATTGGGGAGCATTCGAATCTTTCACAAAATTGTGCCAAATACTGTATTTCAAAAAGTTCAGCTGAATCAAAAAATTCAAGTATCTTTAATTGTTCTTCTGTTGCAGAATGAATCGGGTCAAAATCGCTGTCATCATCTAACCCATCTCCATCAGTATCCTCATTCCAAGGATCCGAGTTGTATCTGAATACTAATGAAGAATATTCTGCATGGCCGCCTGTAGAATCCTTTTTGATTACAAACTTAGGATTTTCGATTGAAATTTCTTCCCCGTCAAGCAATCCGTCCCCGTCACAATCCGGATTTTCAGGATCGGTATAGAAAATCTGTGCATTAGAAACAACCAAACCCGAAACCTCAAATTCATCTGGCAGACCATCTTTGTCCAGATCCTCCATGTTCTGAAGATCAAAATGATTATCTCTTGACAAATCGTTATAAATAGCTTCAAGCTCCTCGGCAGTCGCCGCCGCAAAGAATTGTCCTCCGGTAGACTCGGCATATGATTTCAACCTGCTGTTGCTTGCACCGTAACCTAAACCAATCGTATGTATTTTTATCTTTTTATCCTGCGCCTTTTGTATATACTCCTCTGATATATTTACATCTCCGTCAGACAGAAGAATAATATGTCTGGTATACCAATGTTCAACGCTTTCCAATTCATCAATGGCGATCTTAACGGCAGCCTGTGCATTTGTGCCACCTGAATTATATGGCTTTACTGCACTCTTTAGCATATCCTTATCATTTGAAAAACCGCTTACAAGCTTAGCAGAGCTTTCATAACTGATCAGAGCCGTTTTGTCAGTCAATGTCATTGAATCTATATAATTATCTATTGCAAGCTTTCTGTAGCAGGTAGGATAAGAATAAGCTATCGTCCCGTCCTCGTTATATATATTATAATTAAAGGTACGGTCATTGCTACTCATACTTCCCGAACAGTCGTAACAAATCACGGTAGCAAGCGGTTCGTAGGTATCTTCAAAATAAAGTGAAGCTTTTTCCAAGCATTGAACCACTCTACTTTGTCCACCAGCATATACTTACTGAAGTGTGTAGTCTCCACGCTTACAGTTGAATTATCCTCATCAAGCACAGTGTCCAGCTCAACAAAATTGTCATTTTCTTCATCATACCATAAAAACAGCAGATTGTCAAATTCGGTATCACCAAGCTTAGACTTATCGATCACATAAGTAAGCGTAGCCTTATCAAACTACGAAGTCGTTTTGATTTCAAAAGGCTCGCCCACAAGACCTACAACCTCTGAGCAGAGTATAGTTCATAATGCTTTCAACAGTAGTGGCTTTCTGGAGATTGCCCGTACCCTCCATAGACACACGAACTTCGGTAACGGCACAATCCTCGTTTTCAACCTTGTGAATAAAGGTCTGGAAACGCTTTTCATCACCGTCAAGAACTCCGTTGCCATCGGTATCGGGATTCAGCGGCTCTGTTTCAAAGTAGATCTCGTCACCGTCCTCAAGTCCGTCATCATCGGTGTCAACCTTGAGCGGATCAGTTATGTAAGTGTTGATCTCCTCGCCGTCATTAAGTCCGTCGCCGTCCGTATCATCATTATAAGGCTCTGTACCAAGTTCATACTCCTGAAGATTTGTTAATCCGTCTTCATCAAAATCCTCATCGCAGTCAAGGACGCCGTTGTCATCGGTATCGGGCTTTGTTGGATCTGTTCCAAGCGTTAATGCCTCGTATCCGTCAGGAAGTCCGTCACCATCTGTGTCAGGATTGTACGGGTCTGAGCCGATTTCCTTTTCAATAAGGTTAGGCAAACCGTCCTCGTCTGTATCGGCAAGGTACTGCCAATCGTCCATTGTCCAACTGAGTTCTTCGCTCTCTGTGCCAACTAATTCAGCCCATGAACTGCTGTAGTTGATATTAGCTCCATAACCGTCGATAACAACATTCTGTGCAATGATAAGTCCATTCATATTGAAATTGTCGCAGTCTATGGTAACAGTTCCGAACGGAGCATAGATCAGACCGTTTACAGTTGCCTGACTGTTTGAAATATCAATATCGCCGAATTTTGAATAGATAACTGTATTATTTCCGTTGAGATTTCCGCCTGTAAGATCAACGTCCGAAACAGCACCCACAGCGTCATTCAAGCTGATATTGCCGTCTAAATTCAGTCTGCCTGTTACATAGATCGGGTCATTTATATTCACATTCATATCGGAATATGTGTAATCCTCGTCGTATGTATCACAGCCTTCAGTGAAATACTTGCTTGTCAGCTTGGTGTGAATGAGTATCATATCTTTGTTGACATCAAATACATCTTCGGTTTCTTCCTCTGTGTTGTCTACATCAGTAATATCGTCAGCATCTGTAACAGTACCATTGATATTAGGATATTGTGCAGTTGTCGGGAAAACTCAGTTTGTGTAAGCATTACCGTTTAAGGTGAAACTGTCTGTATTGACAGTAATGCCTGCGTCTTCATCAGCGGCAAAAACAGCATAAGGGTACTTTGCCGTTTCCTCAGCAGATGCGGGCATAACCGCAGCTGCACTTGCGGTCATAGCTAAAGCGAGCGCGCCGGACAACATTCGTTTCAATCGTGCCTTTGTTTTTGTTTTAAACATTTCTTTTACGTCCTGCGTCTAATTTGATCCAACACACTCTATAGACTAACTTAGATTTTCTCATCCGCTCTATAGAGTTGCTTGGACTTTATTATACACCAAAGTTCAATTGTTTGGAAGTCGTGGATTTATTTTACGCTTACAAAAAATAAGGCGAACATCTACTATCCGCCTTAAATAAAGTATTCAATTTAAAGTAGTTCTGCCAGATCGTCTCTGCCGTATGCTTTCCAATAATCTTTTAGGTCATAATCACCGCTTTTGAAGCTACCGTCTTTAGCTTTTATTTTATCAAATTTTAAATCGGTCTTTGCACCGCTATCAATTAAAAGCTTAACATTTTTCTTACTGGCATATACTGCGTTTTCAAGTATGTTTTCTGGAATATCTGCACCGTTTTCTATAATAAGTTTTAAAATTTCATACTTACCCGACAATGCAGTACTTAGAGGCGTAGATTCATTTTCACCAACTGCATTCACATCAACATTTTTATCAAGAAGGTATTTTACTATGTCAACATCTCCGCCTGCAACAGCATTGATTAAATCTGTACCATCAAAAACCTTTCCGCATTCTTCAAAACATTTAACGCTTTCCAAATCAGAATTTGAAATATCAATTGCTGAAAAGGTATAACCCTCTGCAGATAGAAAATCTATAATATCCTTATTATCATATGATAATGAAGTTCCAAGAGATTCCGATAGGTATTCTTCAGTTATTCTTGCCCCACGGCTATTTGCATAATCATACAGTAATTTAAAAAGTTCTAAATCATCGTACAAAGCAGCGGATTTCAATTGATATAATCCACTTGCTTCTCCTTCATCATTTACTATCATATAAGCATTATTATCGCATAAATATTTACAGGCTTCATAATTATCAAAATTTGCAGCTCTCTGCAAAAGTCCCGCTTCAAATTGATCGGTCAGATCTATATCATTTGTTTTCACAATATAGTCCAGCATTTCACCATTATTAGTTTGAACTACTCTTTGCAGCATTCCGCTGTATATTTGCGTTTCGTACATATTGCACACCGTTTCACATTGTTCAGGCGTACCCCAATAAGCTAGAAATGTTGTTAGCAATACAACGTCATCTTCATTGTAATCGTTTGGATTTTTAGTGCATTCTTTAAGAGCATCATCTGTTTTTCCTAAAATGGCTAATTCACAAGCCTTAGATAAACCGCTTTCTTTACCTGCTTCTAATAATTTTTCCAACAAAAATTTACTAGAATACGGGCTTGCTAATAGCTGCTCGTATGGTTCTTGTTTTGTATCCTCTTTATAATTGGCAAATAGCTCGGGATAAGGTTCTGCACCCGCTTCAATCAATAGTTTAGTAACTTGATAATTTCCATATTCTGAACCGCCACCCTCATTCTCAAGAGCCATATATAATGCGTCATGACCAACCTCATTTTTTTTGTTAAGATCCACATTATCGCTTGTAAGTAGAGCACGCATTGCTTCAGCTCGTGCATTATATGCTAAATCCCAAATTATATTATCATTATTTGGATCGGCACCTTTTTCCAATAAGTATAGTATACTTTCGTATGGATCATCTGCAAATACTGCTACATTAAGGCATTCGTTTAATAGGTCCTGACTGATTTTATCAGCTTCAAAATACTCATCAAGCAGTTCAAAATTTCCGGTTTTTACAGCATTCTCAACTATATCTGTTATATCTGAATCCCCAAAAAGTTTATCCTTTGTACCGCTTGACAGCCCGCACCCTGTTGACAAAATCATAACTCCTGACAATACTAACGCCAATATTCTTTTTGTCATTAATAAAACCTCCTTGTATTAACTCAACTTGCTCTTAAATTTTTTACTCTATTTACTACAAATTCGGTACTGAATTTCAACCCTTGCCACCTTTTTTCGATTCCTCATTTTTGAGTGCATCATCTATCTCAGAATACATAGGTTCCGTTTTATTCAAATATTGCAGATTATTCACGTCAAGATATCTTTATGCCCAATCTTCGATTTTCTCTTCAATGCCTGAAGTATTATTCTTTGGCATAATATCACCCCATAGAATATAATTAATTATAGTGCCATTCACTATTTTTGTATTTTGAATTTGTGGTTATTATATCATATCATTGCACTAATTTTTTTAGCATTCAGACTGTATGTTCGTAGGATTCTTTGCTTTTAGCCGGTGCCTTTGAGAAACTAAAAAAGTTTATGCACAATATGACAAAACCCTTCTAATGTCTAGAAGGGTTCTATGGAGCTGGAAACGTGACTTGAACACGCGACCTGCTCATTACGAATGAGCTGCTCTACCAACTGAGCTATTCCAGCATATATTAAATTTTTCTGTTAGCTTATTTGATCCGCCGCCGTGTCGCTTTATCAACAACCGACGACCTGCTCATTACGAATGAGCTGCTCTACCAACTGAGCCATATCAGCACATCAGACCTAAGTATTATACACCAAAACCACACATTTGTCAACATCAATTCAAGATTTTTTTCAAAGCTTTGCAAAATCCCTATCAAATTGTCATATCATATGTAGCTTGTGAGTATAATGAATGAAATAAATACGTTTTCTTTCCACATCGTTATTTTGCACAATAAAAAAAAGCTGAAATATGCTTAAACGTTTCAAAATATCTTCGCAAACACCGAATATTCCAACTTTTCCGATCAAATGACTATCATATTTTCATATCAAGACAATATTTTAACAATATCATATGTTACAACACACTTTTCAACAATTATTATCCGAAAACGTTTAATGAATAAAGTTCTTTAATGGTTTTTGTAATTTCACATAACATAATTGTATACAAAAGAAATGTTTATATACATTTTTCACATACCACACAGCCTGGTTTCATATACCCCTCAGAAAACGCAGTGCATTTTCGCAGCTTTTTGATTAGCCTGTCAGTTCCTTTGTAACAAATCGATTACAATTGTCCAAATAGCATTGTTAAAATGCACAAAAGTAAAGTTGAAAAATTGGCTAAACCTCCATAATTTATTACAGAGGGCATAAAAATGTGAAAAAAGACTTGAAATTATGCCGAGAATATTGTATATTTTTATTAACGGAAACGTTTGAAATAAGTTTTCATGGAAAACATCAAGCGTAAACGTTTAAAATCTACGGAAAGGTGGAAATATCATTGGTTTCCTTAAAAGACATTTCCGTTCGCTGCGGAGTATCCGTCGCAACCGTAAGCAAAGCCCTCAACGGCCATAAGGACGTAAGCGAGGCAACAAGAGAAAGACTTATGAAAGCCGCCAAAGAAATGGGTTACTTCCCAAATTCTCAGGCAAGAGCTTTAAAGACCAACAGGACCTATAATCTCGGGGTCATGTATCTCGACGAAGCAGGAAGCGGTCTTACACATGAGTTTTTCGCAAAGGTGCTTGACAGCTTTAAGACTACGGCTGAAGCAGCAGGATATGATATAACCTTTATAAATAGAGATGTGGGCAAGCAGAAAATGTCTACATACGAACATTGCAAATACCGCAATGTTGACGGTGTTATCATTGCCTGTACGGATTTTACGTCGCAGGACGTGTACGAGGTGATAAACGGAGATATACCAGTGGTCACGATCGACCACATCTTCGATTGCAGAACAGCGATCATGTCCAATAATGAAAAAGGTATGGAAGAGCTTATCAACTATGTGACGAAGATGGGGCATAGGAAGATCGCTTTTATCCAGGGCAACAGATCGGCAGTAGCCGAAAGACGTCTGGCAGGCTTCTATAAAGCTTGTATGACAAGAGGAATTTCAGTTGATCCCGATTGGATACTTAACGGTGATTATCACAACCCTGATCTGACTTATAAGCTGACAAAAGAACTTCTTAGCAGAGAGAACAAACCGACCTGCGTTTTCATGCCCGATGATTATTCAGCAATGGGAGCTTTCAATGCAGTCAAGGAAATGGGTCTTTCAGTACCGGAGGATATCTCGATAGTGGGCTACGACGGAATAGCTTATTCACAGCTTCTCTCTCCAAAGCTTACGACTTATCTTCAGGACACAGACCTTATCGGTGTAACAGCCGCAAAACAGCTGGTATCACTGATAGAAAACCCACAGACCACCTTTAAAGAGGTGATAACAGTCGACGGAAAGCTGCTGGAAGGCGGCTCGGTAAGCGACATCAATTAATTCAAGGCATTAATTTTCCGCAGAAATGCTGCGGAGCAAATCAAATAAACTAATGCGATTTTAAGGAGGAAAATTATTATGGCAAATCTTAAGAAAGTACTTGCAGGTTCATTGAGCCTCTGTCTGGCAGCTTCAATGTTCACAGCTTGCGGCAGCTCAGATTCATCTTCAACACCTGATGCTAAGGGCGGCACAACATCAAAGGCTGACGACGGCACAGGTATCAACAACAGCTCTGACAGAGTAAACACAGCTGAACT
>ENA-OOZT01002429-OOZT01002429.1-human-gut-metagenome-genome-assembly--contig:-NODE-2429-length-10647-cov-2.128493_pt1 | contig 10647 bp, 7 predicted proteins | sample MGYA00241192_ERZ501407 | MGnify/ENA primary metagenome ERZ501407 (study PRJEB25962, sample SAMEA2042911) | human gut metagenome | biome: human gut; feature: human-associated habitat; material: faeces...
GTCGGCGCTGACCGAGCGAAGCACATTGTCGTCGTCTCTGCCAATCCCACGGCTGCCGAAATATTCGGTCTTCCCGAAGAGAATCTTTTCAAATTCTGGAACTGGGTCGGCGGGCGATTTTCGGTGTGGGGCGCCATCGGACTTCCGATACTGATTGGTCTCGGTGAAGAGATCTTCACGGAATTCCTGCGAGGTGCCGAAGAGATGGATCGTCATTCTCTTTCGGCGCCGGTTCTTGAAAACCTGCCTGCGCTGCTCGCACTACTTGAGTATCGAAATGCCGTCGAGCTTGATGTCGGATCGCTTTGCGTTCTGCCATACGACGAGCGACTCAACATGTTCGTTCCTTGGCTGCAACAGCTCGAAATGGAATCGCTCGGGAAAAGCAGCGATAAAGGCGGAAAACCGATCACGCACAGAACCGGGTTGCCTGTCTGGGGCGGAAACGGTGACGAAGCGCAGCACAGCTTCGGTCAATGGCTTCGTGAAGGCACCGGCAACACGTCGATCGACGTCATCTGGTCCGAGATGCCGGGGCATCGGTTCGCGACTCAATTCCGCTGTCTCGTCTCCAATGCAAAGGCACAGTGTGAGGCGCTTGTCTATCGGCCGCAAGCTGACAAGAGCTTCAATGTCTTGACTGTTATGGTTCTCGATAGCATTTCTCCAAGAACAATTGGTGCGCTTATGGCGCTCTATGAGCACAAAACAACGATGCTTGCATCATTATTTGGGATTAATGCGTTTGATCAGCCTGGTGTCGAATATGGAAAGAAACTCTCACGTCAAGTTGAATTTGACCATCAGAATTGAATAAGTAATACATAATCAGCGCTTTCAGATATTGTTTTTAAACGTTTTAAAATTTGATTATGGAGTCTCCCTTGATCAATATATGTGAGCAAGGACCTTTAGTTTCAATCATTGTTCCTGTTTTTAATGTGAAGAATTTTCTGGAACAATGTTTGACTTCTTTATCGAAACAGACGTATAAAAATTTAGAAATAATAGTTGTTAATGATGGTAGTACAGATGGTTCGGATCAAATCATTCGGAAATACGCGGAATTAGATCATAGATTTCAATTTATTAATAAACAAAACTCAGGTTATGGCGATACTTGCAATCAAGGAATCGCGAAATGTTCCGGTCAATTTATTTCAATTGTGGAGCCCGATGACTATGTTTCGAATTGCTTTGTAGAAAGCTTGGTAAAAGATGCTTTAGCTACCAATGCAGACATCGTTAAGGGATTTTTTTATGAAGATTATGAAGGCTCAATACGCAAGCCTAAATTCTTGAATTTCGAAAGAATTCCAGATGACGTTTTTAGGCTTGAAGATAATGCGATGCTGTTAACTTATCATCCGAGCATTTGGTCGTGCCTTTATAAGACATCTTTTATACTGGAAAATCAAATTGAATTTCAAAAAATTCCTGGAGCAGGATGGGCGGATAACTTATTCCAGATAAAAACCTTAATAAAGGCCTCAGCAATCTTTGTAAATAAACAGTCTTTTAATTACTTTTACCGCTTGAGGCACGCAAATCCCTCTGAGGATTTGCGTGATCCATTTCTTCCGTATCATCGTTCTCTGGAGATTCACAACTGGTTAGATGAAAACCAAATTTATTCTGAGAAAATCTTGTCAGCGTTGCTCAGAAGAGAACTTTCATACTTGAAACAAGTATTGAGAATGCCAAAGCAAAGAAATGAGCAAGAAGTTGTTACAGCTTTATGTCGGTTTTCTTCGTTAATACTTAAGTGCGATGACATATATAGATGTTATGATTTAAGAGAACGAAAGCTTTTGAAAAGTTTAATAGAAAATAGTTCAAGAGTACGACAAATAACTCTGATTAAACTAAAGTTTAAAAAACTTTTCAAAATCCATATAACGAAAAATGAAAGAACAATTATTCTATTTGGAAAAGAAATTATCAATGAGAAATGAAATGAACAAAATTTTCGAAATAAAGTTACCTGAAGGCTCGGATACTGATTTTATTAATCTTTTCGTGCGTCAATCTGAGACATATGTTCGATTTAAGAATGAGAGTGAACCAGCTAAGATGTATTCATTTGATACTTGGATGAACGCTTTTGCTGGACGCAAATATGCACATTTCTGTGAATTCAAGACTTTATTTTTAAAGCTTAAATTTCATGGTGAGGCTGTAGTTGAAATTAAAGGTAGTAACAGAAATGCCGCATTTGGATTGCAAAATGAAACGATTTCAAATGGAAAGTATGAAAATGGCGCAATAATTGAAATTCCAAATTTTCACAAATATGAAGCAATTTATTTCTGCATTTACGAAAAATGTAATGCCCCTATTCAACTGCATAGTGCAGAGTGGTGTACGCAGGATAATCCGCTTCGACAAAATAAACTAGCAATAGTTATTACAACATTTAAACGCGAAAAATATGTTAATGATCATATTAAGAAATTTAATGAATTTATCGAAAAAGACAATAAGACTGATTACAGATTGATTATCGTAAATAATGCTAATAATGATGATTTCCAATCTGCGAGTTCAAAATATGTAAGCATTTATAAAAATATTAATGCTGGGGGTGCTGGTGGCTTTGCGCGAGGTATTTATGAAGTAATTCATAATTATCCTGATATTGATCGTGTTATTTTTATGGATGACGACGTTCGTCTTTATCCTGAATCGTTCGAAAAGGTTCTTCTGCTTTCTAATTTTTTGAAGGATGCCTATAAGAGTAGCTTCATTAATGGGGCGATGCTTGATTTGTACAACGGTTACCAATTCTTTGAAAATCTTGCCATTCAAAATAAATTTTGGGTTAATCCTTTAATTTCTAATTTAGATCTTCGAAATTACGAAAATGTTCTCTTGGCAAATGATATTCCGGATGACATTTTTGAGCAGCCAGATCGTTTAGTTGATAGTGCCTGGTTTTTTCATTGTTTCTCTGTCGATACGGCGAAAACTTCCGGGCTTCCTTTGCCGATCTTCATCAGAGGTGATGACGTCGAATGGAGTTGGCGCAGGTATGGCAAAAAGCATATTTCGATGAATGGTATTTGCATTTGGCATTCACCGTTTCTCTGGCGTGTATCGAAGGTTACCGAGTACTATTACATGACAAGAAATATGTTCTTTATCCATTTAAAGTACAACAAAAACTTTAAGCGAGAGTATGAAAACTATCTTTCGGAAACTTTCAACTATTTGCTTAAAACATACGATTACACATCTATTACATTGTTATTTGCTGCTATTAGGGATGTATTGAAAGGTACTACAGTTCTGAGAGAAGATCCAGAAAAGCAATTTAAAGCAGTTAATAATATTAATAAAAATCGTGAAACGTATACAGCTTCTCAACATGAAATCGATTCGATGTTTGGAAAGAAGCCATTTGTTGCTAAGAGACGAAAATTTCTTTATAAAATTTCTCATAAAGGTCTACTACTTCCTAGGGTTTTATTCAGAAAGAAAGGTTTGGCACCCGACTTTTTCCCTGCGCCAGAATTCTTTATGTTGCGAAAAAGAGTTGTTGTCATCAATCCTTTGAGCAAGAGTGCTGAAGTTAGAGTTTTTAAAGGAAAGAAAATTCAGAAACTGGAAAAGGACTTCAAACTTCTGCTTTCCGAATTGAATTCTTCATACGATAATCTTTTGGCAGATGTTAATCAAAATTTTGAAAAGATGATGACAATGGAATTTTGGAAGGAATACCTTAAGTTGTAAAAATATGACTAATGGTCTTGTTTTTGATATCAAAGAATTCGCATTAAACGATGGCCCAGGAATTCGGTTAACAATCTTTCTAAAAGGTTGTCCATTGCAATGCCAGTGGTGCCATAATCCTGAAGGTATAAGTTTTGAACCGGAAATGAATCTAAAGACGAGACAGTTTGTCGGAGATCTCTGGGACGCTCGCGAATTAGCAAAAAAAATCAATTGTTTTAAAGATGTCTTCGAGATTTCTAACGGTGGAGTTACATTTTCAGGAGGAGAACCTTTATCTCAATCTAAATTTCTCTTAGATGTTTGCCAAGAAGTTGATCCATGTATTCATAAAACAATAGAAACATCAGGTCAATGTAGTAGTGAGACTTTTCTTAAAGTAATACATTACTTCGATCTTGTATTTATCGATCTTAAAATTGTCAATTCTTATGCACACAAAAAATATACGGGAGTGGACAATAAACAGATTCTAAAAAATCTCATTGCGCTTTCAAAAACAGGAATTCCCTATCATATTCGAATTCCATTAATCCCAAATATTACAGATACAGAGGAAAATCTGAAAAATATTCAAACGGTGTTAAAGATGCTTTTAAATAAGCCAGAGCAAATCGATTTGCTTTCTTACAACCGTTTTGCCGGTGGTAAATATCCGGTTTTTGGAAAAGAATTTCGTCTCAAACAGATCGAAAATCAAAATCGGTCTGTTTATGTTGACGATTTTATAGCAAGCTGTAAAGGATTCAACGTTGTACTTTTCGAATAAGGGAGTGTTTTATCTATGGATCTAAACAAATTGAGAGATTTCGCTCAAGCTAGAAAGTTCGATCAATTTAGAACATATGCTTGGGCTGATCTGAGAGGACAGTTTGCAAAAAGTAATTTGAATTTCAGCCAGCGCTCTGCTCGAGTTTTCGAGTATATGTGTCAGGCTGAATCTCCTTTAGTTCTGAGTGAAGAAAAGATCGCGTTCACTCGTTCTAAGAGAAATGTTCCCTACTATTTTGATCTGAAGGATATAAAAAAAGAGTTTCAGCCTAAATCTGGCGAAATTTATGATGTGATTCATAACATTACGCCAAACTACAGCATTGTATTAGATTTGGGATTGCAGAATCGTTTGGATTTTTGCAACTCGAAACTGAAGCAGAATTCAACCAGCGAACAGCGTTCCTTTTACGAGGATGTCATTGTTTGCATCAATGCTATTCTTGAACTAGCGGAACGATATGCTGTTGCCAGCGCTGAAGCAGGGAATCAGGAAACAGCGGAAATTTTAAGAAGAGTTCCTAGATTTCCAGCAAGAACTTTCCGCGAAGCTCTGCAATCGCTTCGCATAGTATCAGCTGCTTTCTATCTTTGCGATAACTATCAAATCGGTTTTGGTCGAACCGATCAATATCTCTGGCATTTTTACAAGAACGATATTGAAAATGGAGTATTAACAAGAGAAGAAGCTTTTAACCTATTGAAAGAATTCTTTATTTCCTTAAATAAGGATACAGATCTTTATCGAGGCGTTCAGCAAGGCGACAACGGTCAAAGCATGATGCTTGGCGGTTGTACAAGAGAAGGAAATAACGGCATCAATGACTTAACTTATCTGATTCTAGAAGTCAGTAAAGATTTGAAATTGATTGATCCTAAAATCAATCTTAGAATTGATTCTAATACTCCCATTGAACTTCTGAAGCTTGGTTGCGAACTAACCCGTGTCGGATTGGGATTTCCTCAATACTCTAATGATGAAGTTGTTATTCCCGCGCTCGTCAAAAAAGGGTATTCGTTGGAGGACGCTCGCGATTATACGGTTGCTGCCTGTTGGGAATTTATTATTCCTGGGAACGGTCTAGATGTCGTTAATCAAGGGGCAGTATCTTTCCCTGCCGCAGTAGATAAGTCCTTCGATCAACTGGTTGAGAAAGGTGTTTTCAATATTACTGATTTCAATAAGTTGATCGCAGAAAATATTAAGTCTCAGGTTAAAAATATTATCGATAAGAGAAATATTAAACTTTTGCCTTCGCCTTTTATGAGCATCTTTATGAATGATGCTCTTGAAAAAGGAGAGGATATTACGAAATGTGCCAAGTATCATAATGTCGGTATTCATGGTGCTGGTATTTCAAACGCGGTAGATGCCTATTGCGTTATTCTCGATGAGTATGAGACAAAGGGAATTGATGGTCTCAATGCTCTGTTTAGAGCTAAATCCTGCAATTTTGTGAATTTTGATCATTTACGGAATGCTTTGCTCAATTCCCATCAGAAATGTGGTAACAACGAAGAAAAATCGAATATCGTTACTAAACAGTTATTCGACTACTTCGCTGATGCAGCTGAGGAGCTATCTACTAAAGAATGTCGTGTTCGACCGGGTTCTGGGTCGGCTCAATTTTATGTTTGGTTGGTCAATAAACCCAACAATTTTGTTATTGAGTCTCAAGTTAAAGCGACTGCAGACGGGCGACTGGCAAATTCACCTTTTGCATCATCTCTTGCTCCTTCACACGATGTGAAAATTAATGGTTTGATCAGTGTGCTCAAATCTTTCTCGAGTATCGATTACTCACGAATTATGAATGGAGGTCCGATTACAGTCGAGTTTTCCCCGTCAGTTTTCAAATCAGAAAACGGAATTATAAAACTCGCAAATGTGATTCAATTTTTCGTAAAACTTGGCAATCAGCAATTGCAACTGAATCTTCTCGATGTTGCTCAATTGGAAGATGCTGTTTTACATCCGGAACTTCATCGTAATCTGATTGTCCGTGTTTGGGGGTGGAGCGGCTATTTCTGTGAATTGGCTCCCGAATATCAACAACAAATTATTAATCGTCACCGTTACGAGTTGTAATTATGAAATATGATTATTTGATTGTAGGATGCGGTCTTTTCGGATCCGTTTTCGCTAACATTGCAAAGAAAAATGATAAAAAAGTTTTGGTTGTAGAAAAACGAGGTCACATCGCCGGAAATATTTTTACTGAAAATATTGAAGACATTCCTGTTCACAAATACGGTGCTCATATTTTTCACACTTCGAACGATCAAGTATGGCGCTTTGTAAATCGGTTTGCTTCCTTCAATAATTTTGTCAACTCACCTGTTGCTTACTACAAGGGGCGACTTTACAACCTTCCCTTCAACATGAACACGTTCTACGCGATGTGGGGGGTCAAGACGCCGGCCGAGGCTCTTGCAAAGATCGAGGAGCAGCGTGCTGCAGCCGATATCAAAGAACCGAAAAATCTCGAAGAGCAGGCTATCAGTCTCGTAGGAACTGATATCTATCAAATCCTCATTAAGGGGTATACGGAAAAGCAGTGGGGGCGTGACTGCAAGGAATTGCCCGCTTCCATTATCAAGCGACTCCCAGTTCGACTTACGTTTGATAACAACTACTTCAACGCTCGCTGGCAGGGGATACCGGTCGATGGATACACTCGCCTGGTAGAGAGACTGCTCGAGGGTATTGAAGTTCGTCTTGGTGTCGATTTTCTCAAGGAACGAGAGATTCTTTCCTCCATGGCCCATAAGGTGATATTTACTGGACCGATCGATGCTTTCTTCGAATGTTGCTACGGACCGCTCGAATACCGCACAGTCCGTTTCGATACTCAGATTGTCCCGACTGAGAACTATCAAGGCGTCGCCGTTGTGAACTACACAGAACGTGAAGTTCCGTACACGCGCATTATCGAGCACAAGCATTTCGTTTTTGGTGCGCAGGGGCGCAAGGACGTTACTGTCATTAGCCGCGAGTATCCGGAAGAGTGGAACCTTTCAAAGGAGCCCTACTATCCTGTAAACGATGAAAAGAATACGCGTTTGTACGATCAATATGCGACACTTGCGCGAACTCGCGAGGATAGCCGAAACGTAATTTTTGGTGGTCGCTTGGGTGCGTATCGCTATTACGACATGGACAAAGTGATCGAGGCAGCTTTCGATCTAGTTCGTCGCGAGGGCCTTCATGGTCCAGAGAATTTAATCTGAAGAGGTGCGTGATGAAGCTTTCTGTCATCATGCCTTGTTTCAACGTGGAGTCTTTTCTGGACCAAGCACTCTCGAGTCTCGTTAGGCAGACCTATTCAAACCTTGAAATCGTCTGCATTGACGACGGGTCGACAGACGCGACGTTGCACATTTTGACCCGTTTTGCGGCGCACGATGATCGGATTCGCGTCATTTCGAAAGCCAATACAGGTTACGGTGATTCCGTCAATCTTGGACTGACGGAATGCACTGGCGAGTATTTTGCGGTGCTTGAACCAGATGACTTTCTCGAACCAGAGATGTACGAGGTTCTGATGAAGAACGCCGTCTCGATGGATCTCGATCTCTCGCGATGTGCGTTTTTCGATTATTGCGATGGTATTGATACTCGGAATGCCTGCAAGGGGATGCCCGTGAATCGCATCTACAGGCCGCGGAATTCTCAGGATCAATGTGCTTTCCTGCAACCGCCTGCCATATGGTCGGCCGTCTATCGGAAGTCGTGGTTGGATGCGCAGGGCATTCGTTTTTTGCCGACGCCAGGTGCGTCGTTTCAGGACATCTCTTTTGCCTTTAAAACGAATTTGCTCGCGGACCGATGCTTTGCCGTCGACCGCGCGTTCTACCACTATCGCAGTCACCCGAATAACTCGGTGAAGTCCGGAGGAAAGATTTTTGCGCCTTCTAACGAATATCGGGAGTGCCTAGTTTTTGCGCGCCGCCGAGGGGAGCTCGACACGTTGAAGGCCGTTTTCCTCGATATGGAATACGCCTCTTACAAATGGAACTATTTGCGTATTGGGGCGGAGGAGCGTTCGATTTTTTTGGAGCATTGGCGAAATGAGTGGCGAGATCTTCTTAAGGAGGGATTCCGGTTCGGTTGCCTCAAGCATCGCCTGTATGCTTCCTTGCTTTTGAATGCATCTCCTGTCTTCAAGTCCTACCTTGACTCGAAGGCGCAACATGCCTGAAAACTTCGCAGGTCAGTGCGCTTGTCCATATCTTCCCAGTTCATGAAGCTATTCGCCCCCTTATTTCAAAAACCGTTAAACGTATTTCCTCCGAGTCTTAGGCGACTTGCTGGTTACCTGGTGCAATACAAGGTGTCGATTGCACTGGCACTCATAGCCATGATCGGTGCGGGGGCTGCGTCTTCTTTGATTGCGCTTCTTCTCGGGAAGCTCACCGATATCGGCTTCTATCAGCAGGAACCGTGGATCGTCATTGCCGCGCCCGTCGGGCTGATCTTTATAGCTGCATTAAATGGCGGCAGCATGCTCGCGAGCAACTATCTGCTTGCGAGAATCAGCCAGTCGGTGATGATGACACTGCGTCGCGAGCTTTTTTCGCGGATTCTGCGCTGGCCTGCGACTGCCTACCAAAACAATCCCACCGGTCTCATTGCGTCGAAATTCATCAATGAAGCGAATTTCGCGCTCTCGAGCGCTGCGAAGTCGGCCATCATCCTCGTACGCGATTCGGTGCAGACCGCCGCGCTCGTTGCAACTCTCATTTACCACAATTGGTTGCTCGCCATAGCGGCGCTTTGCCTCGGCCCCGTCATCGCAAAGCTGTTGCGCTTAATTTCGCAGAAGATCAAATCGGTGATGTTCTCCAGCCAGCAGAACGTTGCCACGCTCATCATGCGCGTGAAAGAGACTTACGAAGCCGCGCGTCTCATCAAGATTTCCGGCACGTACGACGCCGAGAAGAAGCGCTTTCGAGAAGTCAACGATCAAATTGCCGACCTGGCGATTCGCATCAATAAGATTTCTTCAATCGGCACGCCTGCGACACAGCTGATCGGCATGACGGGGGTTGCCATCGTCCTTGCCATCGCGCTCTGGCAGACTCAGCAGGGCATGATCACGCTCGGCGAGTTCGTTACATTCCTTGCTGCGATGCTCCTCGTGTTGCAGCCCCTTAAACGTCTTGCGGGCGTCAACACCGCCATCGTCGGCATGTCTGTTGCAGCAGAAAGCATCTTCCAGACGCTCGACGAACCGCTAGAGGCGGATACAGGAACCATTGAGCTCAAGGATGTAAAAGGTGCAGTAACCTTCGAACACGTTTCACTTCGTTATCCGAACGCTGAACGAGATGCCGTGAGCGACTTCAATCTCGAAGTGAAGCCTGGTGAAAGCATCGCGCTCGTCGGTTTTTCCGGCTCCGGCAAGACGTCTGTCGTCAACATGATTCCCCGCTTTTGGAATCCGACTACCGGTCGCATTCTGATCGACGATACGGATACGAAAGACGTCACGCTTTCGTCGCTTCGCAGTCAGATTGCGATCGTCTCGCAGGATGTCGTCCTCTTTGACGGAACTATCCGTGAGAACATCGCCTACGCCATGCCCGACGTCACGGAAGAGGCTTTGTCGCAAGCTGTTGAGGCGGCCGCGCTCAAGGAATTTATAGCTTCTCTTCCTCTGGGTCTCGATACGCCTGTCGGTGAAGCTGGGAGTCGGCTCTCGGGCGGACAGAAGCAACGCATTTCCATTGCTCGGGCGATTCTGCGCAACACGCCTATTCTCATTCTTGACGAAGCCACGAGTGCGCTCGACAGCGAATCGGAAGCATCAATCAAAACGGCACTCGACCGCCTGATGGCAGGACGCACGACCTTCATCGTTGCTCACCGCCTCTCGACGATTCGTAATGCGTCGCGCATCGTCGTCATGAGCGACGGCGTCATTCAGGAAATCGGCACGCACGAAGCATTGCTTGAAAAGGGCGGCGCATACGCCAATCTCTCGAAGCTTCAGTCACTTTGACGGTCGACCGTCAGCAAGGAGTTCTCCGTTGAATCGACTATTCAAACACTTTGATCCAGACTTGATTCGGATTTACCGCTATCTCCTCCCGCACAAGTGGTGCATTGCGCTCGGTGCGGTCTTTATGGCGGGCGCGGCC
>ENA-OOZT01002439-OOZT01002439.1-human-gut-metagenome-genome-assembly--contig:-NODE-2439-length-10622-cov-2.118293_pt1 | contig 10622 bp, 10 predicted proteins | sample MGYA00241192_ERZ501407 | MGnify/ENA primary metagenome ERZ501407 (study PRJEB25962, sample SAMEA2042911) | human gut metagenome | biome: human gut; feature: human-associated habitat; material: faeces...
TGTGCGGCATGCTCCCCCCAGCCAAATTCGCGCAGATAATATTCCAAAGCTCTCTGGATAAAGCCGGAGGTGGAAATATCTGTCGTATATTTTGCTTCCATGACTGCCTGATGGATTTTCTTCGGCAGAACAATCAGCCCCATGCGCAGACCGGGCATGAGAATTTTGGAAAAGCTTTTGATATAAATGACACGATTTTTATAATCTAACGCCTTCAGGGGAACAATCGGCTCCTTATCATAATGGAAATCGTAAAAATCGTCCTCCTCGATGATATAGGTATCGTATTTTTCTGCCAGCTCAAGCAGGCGGCGTTTTTTCTCCATGGAGTAGGAAATGCCTGTCGGGGTCTGATAATATGCCATCATATAAATAAAACGCGGATGATACAGCTTGAGGAAGTTTTCCAGAATGACCATATCCATGCCATCCTCCTCCAGAGGAATCTCCATCAGCTTGCCCCCACGGGACAGAAATGCACCTGCTGCACCGTAAAACGTGGGCTTTTCCACAAAAACAACATCCCCATAGCGCAGCATCGCCTTTGAAATGATATCAATGCCCTGCTGTGCGCCGGAGATGATCTGCACGTTTTCCGGAGAGGTTTTGATGCCATAATTCATAAGATAACGGCAAAGCTGCTCACGCAGAGGGGCATAGCCCATGCTGTCCATATAGCGGAAGGCTCCGCCCTTTTCCCTATCCAGCACCGCATTGAACGCCTCCTTAAACGCATCCACAGGGAACATTTCATTCGGCAGAGAGGTGCTTGTAAAATTGATGGCATTTTCCATGGAAAGACCGCTTTCAAAGGAACGGAGATTGCGGCTTGCCACAGGCTCCGGAATATGCTCCACAGGCAGGGGCGAAACAAAGGTGCCGCTGCCCACGCGCGAATAGACCAGCTGCTTTTTCTCAAGCAGCTTATACGCATTGACAATCGTAACAGAATTCACTCCGAAATGCTCCGCCGTTTTGCGGATGGGCGGCAGCTTGCTGTTGGCAAGCAGAACACCATCCGTAATCATCCCCTCAATGCCCTCTGCCAGCTGCTGATAAAGAGGAACGGCACTTGATTTATGCAGCTGTAGCTGAAAAATTTCTACCATATTAAATATACTCCAAATCATTAAAATCTCATTTTACTTTTCTGCGTCATACCGCTTTCTGCCCGATGCCCCCGCAATGCCCATAGCTTCTCTGTACTTTGCAACGGTGCGGCGACAAATCTGTACGCCCTCCGCGGTCAGGCGCTCCGTCAGCTCCCGATCACTGAGGGGCTTTGTTTTTTCCTCCGCATCAATGATGGCACGCAGGCGGTTCTTGATGCTGTCCGCAGAAACATTTTCCGCCGCTTCCGCTTTTGCCATTGCCTTGGAGAAGAAGGTATGCAACGGGAACACACCACGTTCACACTGCAAATATTTTTCCTTGACCGCACGGCTTACGGTGGATTCATGGATATCGAGCTGCTCTGCAATATCCACCAGACGCAAAGGCACAAGCTGCCCCTGCGGCTCTGAGAAAAAATCCCTCTGCTTTTCCACGATGGCTTCCACCACCTGCTGTAAGGTGCTTTCTCTGCGGCTGATGCACTGCAATGCCCATTCGGCACGCTTCAGCTGCTCTGCAATATATTCCTCCGTCTGTGCATCCGCTTTTTCGCGCAGCAGCTTCACATAGCTATGGCTGACGGTAAGACGGGGCATCACGGTTGTGTTTGTGGTGACGATAAATTCCTCTCCCCTGCGCTCCACCAGAACATCCGGCACGACATACTGCACATTATCCTCCCCCGCAAAGCCACTGCCTGGCTTGGGCTGACAGGAGCGGATTTCCTCCAACGCACGCATCAGTCGTTCCATAGAAACCTTTTCTGCCTTCGCGATATAGGAAAGGCGGTTTTTCGCCAGCTCATCCAGATAATTTCTTGTGATCTTCATGGAAAGAGCAGAGGCGTTTTTCTGCTTCAGCTGAATGAGCAGACACTCCTGCAAATTTCTTGCCCCCACACCGGAGGGCTCCAAGGCTTGAAACTGCGCCAGAATTCTTGCGGCAGTGGATTTTTTCATCGGATATTTTTCCATCATCATTTCGATGGCATCCTTTTCCAGATAGCCGCTTTCGGCAGTACTCTCCGCCAGAAACCGCAGGACAGGCTTATGTCCTGCCGGAATTTTTTGTATATTTATCTGAAAAAGAAGAAATTCGCGCAGACTCTGCCCCTCTTTTCTGCCAAAGGCATTCGTTTCGCGTTCCTTTTCCTCCTGCTCATGCTCCATACGGTAAAGGCTGCGGTTCTGCTCATCCGTCTCCTCAAGCCATTCCAGCTTTTGCAGCAGCTCCGTATTTTCCTGCTGCACGGGCTCCTTTTCCTCATTCCATTCCACAAGGGGGTTCTCCTCCGCAAATTCTCGGATATATTCGGAAAGGGTCACGGCATTCATCTGCAAAATCTCCACAGACTGCTGCATTTTCTGTGATAAAATCTGTTTTTGCTGTACCTGAAGCGACAGCTCCATAAAAAAATCCCCCTTTCTTGATGCTTGATTGCATTTATTTTATCATAAAATCTAATATAATCCCACCATTTTGTTTAAATATCCCTAAAAAAGCAGAGAAAATATGCCAAGATTATGGTAATAAATTAACATTTACTTTTATAGATAATAAGTGTAAACTATATGAGATGATTCATTCGCATACAAATTATTTTTTGTTTTGCGGATGTCTCAGCAATATTATAACGCAAAGATCAGATTTCGACATTATTTTGTGGAAGAAGGGTTCTTTTCTGGAATAATCAGGTGAAAATTTCTTTTGAAAAAAAGTTTTTTCGCCTTTTTTCTGCAAAATTATTGAGAAATTCTTATTTTTGTATTAAAATATTGCTGTTATATTATAGTTATTTTCTTACAAAAGTATAACTTTAAACCAGCGCCATCCCTGGCGCACGACAAATTTGAACAGAGGGGGATAATATGCAAGCTTTAACGTTCAAACGTGGTGTACATCCTCCTGATGGGAAAGAACTGGCAAAAGACCAGCCCATCAAGGTGATTATGCCCAAAGAAAACTCTGAGTTGTTCTACCCTATGAGCCAGCACATCGGTGCTCCTTGTGATCCACTGGTTGCCGTTGGCGATCATGTAAAGGTAGGACAGAAAATCGCTGAGTCCGGCGCATTCATGTCTTCTCCTATCTTCGCCTCCGTTTCCGGCGAAGTTGTAGACATCAGACCTATGCTCGTACCCGGTGGTGCAATGGTAAAGGCTATCGTTGTAAAGAACGACGGCAAAATGGAAGAGATCGAAGGTCTCAACGAAGGTAAGGATTACACAACCATGACAAATGACGAAATTCTGGCAGCAATCAAAAATGCCGGCGTTGTTGGTCTGGGTGGTGCAGGTTTCCCTACACACGTAAAACTGAACCCTCCCAAGGACACACCCATCGATCACATCCTCATCAATGCGGCTGAATGTGAGCCCTACCTCACATGTGACTACCGCCTGATGCTGGAAGAACCCGAAAGAATCGTAAGAGGTCTGCAGATTATGCTGAAGCTGCATCCCAATGCAAAGGGCGTAATCGGTATCGAAATGAACAAGCCCGAAGCAATCGCTTCCATGCAGAAGGCATGCGAGGGCATTGATAACATCACTGTTCAGCCTCTGGTAACAAAATTCCCTCAGGGCTCCGAAAAACACCTGATTTACGCTATCACAAAGAGAGAAGTAAAATCCGGCGCACTGCCCGCATCCGCAGGCTGTATCGTAGACAACGTAGATACTGTTGTTGCAATCGAAAGAGCAATCTGCAAGGGCAGACCTCTGATGAGAAGAATCGTTACCGTTTCCGGTAAGGGTATCAAAAACCCCGGCAACTACAAAATCAGAATCGGCATGACGCTGAGAGATCTGGTAGATGCCATTGGCGGTTTCAACGAAGAAAACCCTCCCGTAAAGCTGATTGCAGGCGGTCCCATGATGGGTCCCACACTGTATACTTTGGATGTTGCGTCTGTTAAGACAACCTCCGGTCTGCTTTGCTTCACAAAGGACGAAGCATACATTCCCGAAGAAAGAAACTGCATCCGCTGCGGTAAATGCGTAGAGCATTGCCCTATGGGCCTGATGCCCTTCATGCTGAATGCCTTTGCAATCAAGGGTGACGGCGAAGGTTTCGTAAAGCATCACGGTCTGGATTGTATCGAATGCGGTTCTTGTTCCTACGAATGTCCTGCGAAGCGTCAGCTGGCGCAGTCCATCAGAGCGACAAAGAAAATCGAAGCAGGCAAGAAGGCAGCAGCCGCTGCAGCAGCAAGAGCAAAAGCAGAGGCTGAGAAAAAGGCCGCTGAGGAAAAGAAATAAGAAGGGGGAGAATAAAACATGGCTAATTTTGTAGTATCCGGTACCCCTCACGTGCGTTCCAAAGAATCCATCCAGAGCATTATGCGTGATGTTATCATCGCTCTGGTTCCTGCAACAGCAGCGGGTATCTATTATTTCGGCCTGAGAGCACTGATTCTGATTGTAGCTGCAATCATTTCTGCTGTTTTCTTTGAATGGCTGTATGAAAAAATCACAAAAAAACCTGTTACAATCAACGATCTGTCCGCAGTTGTAACCGGTCTGTTACTGGCAATGAACCTTCCTGCGTCCGCTCCCGTTTGGGTTGCAATCGTAGGTAGTGCATTTGCCATCATCTTTGCAAAACAACTGTTTGGCGGTCTGGGCCAGAACTTCATCAACCCTGCACTGGCAGGTCGTGCATTCCTGCTGGCTTCCTACCCCACAGAAATGACCACATGGGTTGTTCCCAACGGTCTTGCAGCAGATGCTGCTACATACGCAACACCCCTGGCACAGCTGAAAAACGGCGCACTGGATGCTTCCCTGAAGCAGTTGGTAATCGGTCAGGTTGGCGGTACCATCGGTGAAACCTGTGCAATCGCTCTGATTATCGGCGGTATCTACCTGCTTTACAAACACGTAATCAGCTGGAAGATTCCCGTAATCTACATCGCAACCGTATTCATTCTGTTCGCAGTAATCGGCAGACACGGCATGCGTATGCCTTTGCAGGAAATCTTCGCCGGCGGCGTTATGCTGGGTGGTATCTTCATGGCAACTGACTACGCTTCTTCTCCCGTAACCCCTAAGGGTCAGGTTATCTTCGCTGTCGGCGCAGGTCTTTTGACTTACCTGATTCGTACCTTCGGCGGTTATCCGGAAGGCGTATCCTATTCTATTCTGATTATGAACTGCTGTGTACCTCTGATTGAAAGATTCACAGAACCTACAATCTTCGGTGCACTGCCTAAAACAAAGGAGGCGAAATAAGCATGGACTCTAAAGCAGTAGTTAAACCCGCGATCGTTCTGTTGCTTATCTCCGCTATTGCAGCCGGTATTCTGGGTGTTGTATCCGAAGTAACCGCTGCTCCTATTGCTGCACAGAACGAAAAATCTCTGAATGAAGGTATGCAGGCAGTTATGCCCGACGCATCCTCCTTCGAGCTGCTGGATGCTGATCTGACAGGCACAATCACAGCAGTATACAAAGGCGATAACGGCGGTTTCGTTATCACAACAGAGCCCGGCGGTTTCGGCGGCGCTGTAAAAACAATGGTTGGCATTGATGCTGACGGTACAATCACAGGTCTGCGTGTAACAGGTCACTCCGAAACAGCAGGTCTGGGTGCAAAGGCAACCGATCCTTCCTTCTACGAACAGTTCACAGGCAAGTCCGGTTCTGTTTCCGTAACAAAGGATGGCGGCGAAATTGTTCCCATCACAAGTGCAACAATTACTTCCAGAGCAGTTTGTGTCGGTGCGCAGGAAGCTCTTGATTGGGTCGCAGCGAATGGAGGTGCTTATTGATGGCTAACCCTATTAAAATTATCAAAAACGGCATTATCAATGAAAACCCTACATTCGTTCAGGTTATTGGTATGTGTCCTACTCTGGCGGTTACATCTTCCGCTATCAATGGTATCGGCATGGGCCTTTCCACAACAGCAGTACTGATTTTTGCGAACCTGTTTATCTCTCTGCTGAGAAAGGTAATCCCCGATACAGTACGTATCCCTTGCTTTATCGTTGTTATTGCTACATTCGTAACAATCATCGAGTTCCTGCTGAAGGCTTATCTGCCTGCACTGAACGCATCCCTGGGTCTGTACATTCCACTGATCGTAGTAAACTGTCTGATTCTGGCGCGTGCCGAAGCATTCGCTTCCAAAAATGGTCCCGTTGCTTCCGCATTCGATGGTATCGGTATGGGTCTTGGTTTCACCATCGCTCTGGGCTGTCTGGGTCTGGTGCGTGAATTCATCGGCAGCGGCACACTGTTCGACGTAACAGTTCTGCCCGAAGCATTCCCTAGAACACTGCTGTTCGTTATGGCTCCCGGTGGTTTCTTCACACTGGCTATTCTGATGGCTATTCTGAACCATTTCAGAAACAAAAAAGCATAAGAAGGAGGGGAAAATAAATGAATCTGATTTTGTTAGTATTGGCTGGCATTTTCGTAAACAACTACGTTATGTCCCAGTTCTTAGGTATCTGCCCCTTCCTCGGTGTTTCCAAGAAGGTAGATACAGCAGCCGGCATGGGCATGGCTGTAATCTTCGTAATGGTTACAAGCCGCTTATCGATGCGACCATGGCAGCAGCAGCAGCATGGTTGGTATACAACCTGATTCTGGTGCCTCTGAACATTACATTCCTGTATAACATTGCGTTCATTCTGCTGATCGCATCTTTGGTACAGTTCGTAGAAATGTTCCTGAAAAAATCTGCACCTGCTCTGTATCAGGCTCTGGGTGTATTCCTGCCCCTGATTACAACAAACTGCGCAGTATTGGGTGTAGCCGTTACAAATATGCAGAAGGGCTACAACTTCATCGAATCCGTTCTGAACGCAGTTGGTGGTGCTGCCGGTTTTGCTCTGGCAATCATTCTGTTTGCCGGTATTCGTGAAAGAATCGCTGACAATGAAACACCGAAGGCCTTCGATGGTTTCCCTATGGCTCTGATCACAGCTGGTCTGATGTCTATCGCATTCCTGGGCTTCTCCGGTCTGATCAAACTGTAATAGAGGAGGGTAAAAGAATATGGATCCAATGAGTATTTTATTTCCCGTTCTGAGTGTCGGCGGTATGGGCGTTGTTTTCGGCGCTTGCTTGGGTGTTGCGAGTGAAGTTTTCAAGGTTGAAGAAGACCCTCGTATCGGTCAGGTTTTGGAATGTCTGCCCGGCGCTAACTGCGGTGGTTGTGGTTTCCCCGGTTGTGGTGGTTGTGCATCTGCAATCGTTGCCGGTACAGCTCCTGTAAATGCCTGCCCCGTTGGTGGCGCAGCAGTTGCTGAAAAGGTTGGCGCTATCATGGGTGTTGCAGCTTCCTCTGCTGAACCCGTTGCCGCTTTCGTAAAGTGCGGTGGTACTTGCGATAAAGCAAAAAATAAATACGATTATTTCGGCATTGACGATTGTAACATGGCTGTTCAGCTTGCAGGTCAGGGTGCAAAATCCTGCTCCTATGGCTGTCTGGGTCTGGGCAGCTGCAAGAAGGCTTGTGCCTTCGGCGCAATCGAAATCGTTGACGGTGTTGCAGTAATTGATAAAGATAAATGTGTTGCCTGCGGCAAATGCGTTTCCACTTGCCCCAAACACATCATCGAGCTGCTGCCCGCTAAGAAGAAAGTTAAAGTACAGTGCTCCTCCAAGGATATGGGTAAGAATGTAATCCCCAACTGCTCCGTTGGTTGTATCGCTTGTAAGATTTGCGAAAAGAACTGTCCTTTCGACGCTATTCATGTAATTGATAACCTTGCTGTTATTGATTACACCAAATGTAAGGCTTGCGGCATCTGTGCAAACAAATGCCCTAAGGGCGTGCTGACAGGCAAGAGACCTGCACAGCCTGCGGCTCCCGCCGCTGCTGCACCCGCAGCGCCCAAGGCTGCTCCTGCTGCTGAAGCTCCCAAGGCTGAAGCACCTAAGGCAGAAGAAGCTCCCAAGGCTGAATAATTCAGACTTTTCAAAGACTCTCTGAGAAATCAGGGAGTCTTTTTTGTTGCTAAAAAAATCTTTTATGATTCTGTTCGCTTTACCCCTCTGAAAAAGTATGCTATACTAAATCAGTTATAAATAAATGAAATTTTTCTGTAAAGGAGGATTTGCTATGAGAGGACGTTCCTCACAAAATATCTGGATACTGGTACTGCTTATGCTTGCAGGTGTGGTTCTGGGCGGCTTTATCGCAAAACTGGTCGGCGGCGTTTCCGCACTCAGCTGGCTTGCATACGGCAACAGCTTTGGGCTTTCCTCTCCGCTTATGCTGGATTTAGGCGTGCTGACATTGCAATTTGGGCTGACCATCCGCTTTACCATTGCGGGTATCATCGGCATTATTCTGGCGTTTTTCATTTACAGAAAGCTATAATGATTTTCAGGGGGCAAACGATTTTGCCCTTTCCTTTTTTTCAGGAAAAACCATTCTTTTTTTATGAAAAATACGGCTCTTTTCTTGAAAAGAATACAAAAAAGCGGTATGATAAAATGTAAGACAAAATTTAAGAGATACCATAGCTGCCGCACACACGGCGGCGTTTCCAATAATGAAAGGGGTAAAAAGAATATGATGTTCAATGCCAAAGATATGGGAATTGACTTGGGTACTGCCAATACCCTTGTCTATATGAGAGAAAAAGGAATCATCGTGAATGAGCCTTCCGTTGTTGCCATCAACACGGACACCAGAGAGGTTCTGGCTGTCGGCAACGAAGCGAAGGATATGATCGGGCGTACCCCCGGCAATATCGTTGCCATCCGCCCCATGAAGGACGGCGTTATCGCAGACTTCGACGTAACACAGGCTATGCTGCGTTATTTCATCAATAAGGCGTATGTACGCTCTCTCTTTGGGCCCAAGCCTCGCATTGTAATCTGTGTGCCTTCCGGCGTAACAGAGGTAGAAAAGCGCGCCGTTCTGGAGGCTGCCATTGCCGCAGGCTCCAAGGAAAAGGACACCTATCTGATTGAAGAACCCATGGCAGCGGCGATTGGTGCAGGTCTGCCCGTTGCAGAGCCTACCGGCAGCATGGTTGTTGATATCGGCGGCGGCACAAGCGAGGTTGCTATCATTTCCCTTGGCGGCATTGTTACAAGCACCTCTCTGCGTGTGGCAGGTGACGCACTGGACAGCGCGATTGTAAACTATATCCGTAAGGAATTTTCTCTGGCAATCGGTGACCGTACCGCAGAGGAAATCAAGATTACCATCGGCTCTGCGTATCCTCTGGACAGAGAGGAAAAAATGGAAATTCGCGGACGCGATTTAGTCAGCGGTCTGCCCATGACCATCGAAATCAACTCCATTCACATTCGCGAAGCACTGGCGGAGCCCGTTGGCTCTATCATCAACAGCATTAAGCAGACTCTGGAGGCAACCCCTCCCGAGCTGGCTGCGGATATCATGGAATACGGCATTACGCTGACAGGCGGCGGTGCGCATCTGCGCGGACTGGATAAGCTGATTACCGCGGAAACAGGCATGCCCGTTAATATTGCAAACGAACCCCTGAACTGTGTTGCTCTGGGCACAGGGATGGTTCTGGAGCAGGTAGATAAGCTGAAATCTGTTCTGATTTCTCCCAGAAAAGCATTATTCTGATTTTAAACACACCGAAAGGAGCATTTCACGTTGCAGGAGTTTTTCTTAAAACATAAAAAACGCATCATTGGTGCGGGCATCGCCATTCTGGTTCTGGTTACCGTGATTGCCAGCGGTATAAAGCTGAATGCCACTCTGCTGGAAAGCGCCATCGGTGTTGTTGTCACCCCGTTTCAGGATTTGACAACCGGCATCAGCAGTTGGATAGACGATACGGTGACATCCGCCCGCAACAAAACAAAGCTGAAGGATGAAAACGAGGAGCTGAAGCAGCAGATTGCAGAGCTGACAAATAAAAACAGAAAGCTTTCCATGTATGAAACGGAAAACGAGCGTCTGACCGCTCTGCTGAAAATTGCGCAGAAATACCCTGCCTATGACAGTGTCGGGGCACGCGTGATTGCAAAGGACCCCGGCATCTGGTATGACGGCTTTACCATCAACAAGGGCACAACAAGCAGCATCAGCGCAAACATGGTTCTGATTGCGCCGGAGGGCTTAGTTGGTAAGGTTCTGGAAAGCGGCGCAACCTTCTCCAAAGCGCAGTCCATTCTGGACAGCCGTTCCTCTGTGCCTGCGATGAGCGTGCGGACGGGCGATTTGGGCGTTGTCAAGGGCAATTACAGCCTTGCAAACCACGGTCTGTGCAAAATGGAATATATCGACGGGGACGCGGAAATCATGGTAGGCGACGAAATCGTAACCTCTCAGCTTTCCGATATTTACCCGGAGGGGCTTGCCATCGGCAAGGTACTGGAAATCGAGACCGACACCAACGGGCTGACGAAATACGCTGTGATTGAGCCTTATGTAGACCTAAAGCATCTGGATACGGTTCTGGTTCTGGATAAGGGCGCAAAGCAGAGCGGCAAAAGCACAGCAAAGGCAAATACACAGGCAAATCCCGACGCGGCGGAGCCGACAGACCCGACCGACCCTGACAC
>ENA-OOZT01002462-OOZT01002462.1-human-gut-metagenome-genome-assembly--contig:-NODE-2462-length-10570-cov-2.114028_pt1 | contig 10570 bp, 7 predicted proteins | sample MGYA00241192_ERZ501407 | MGnify/ENA primary metagenome ERZ501407 (study PRJEB25962, sample SAMEA2042911) | human gut metagenome | biome: human gut; feature: human-associated habitat; material: faeces...
TGAACCGGCCTGCCCGGGTTCTTAGTTTTTCTGTGACGGGAACATGCTGCGTTCGAGCACGTAGATCATGCCCTGATAGTGGGCCCGGGTTTCGCCCGAGGCACTCTTTTCGCGCGACCGCAGCAGTTTCAGGATCCGGTCGTTGACGTTGACGAACAGCGCGCGCGACTCGTCGATCGACCGCAGCTGGACGTTGTACTGCCAGCCATAGCCGTGCGACAGCGCGTCGGCGTTCCAGAGTTTCGACGCCACGAAGCCTTTGCCGTGTTCCTCCTCGGCTTCGCGCAGCGGGGTGAGGTAGCGTTCCACCAGCCCTGTGTCGTCCAGTCCCAGCAGGGCGATTTCGTCCACCGAGGGGGCATAGGCTTCGGCGATGCCGCCCAGCTTCAGACGCTTGGCCTCGCTGGCTGCCACGTCGGCGGACGCATCGACGAACATCCGCTGGATGAGCCGTTCCGACGGCGAGAGCGAACGTCCCTTGATCGTGTTCTCGAAGACGATGTTGTAGAGATCGTTCATATACTCCTGCGGGGTGTAGGGGTTGTCCGAGATGTGCGACGAGAGCATGACGTTCTTATAATAGGTGAAGAACGCGCGGCAGAAGTTGAAGCGCAGGATGGACGAGAGGTCCACGTGCAGCGGCAGTTTCTCGGTCAGCGCGGGTTGTTCGAGCCACGACGAGTCCTTCATCTGCGCGAGCACCCATTTCAGCGCGGCACGCTGGCGCTCTTTCGGCACGGCGACGGCCTGGGGGCCTCCGGGGGTGTTGCTGTTCACCTGTTTGAGGTAGATGCCGCCCACGTTGAGCATCGCGGCATTGACGTAGCGGGCGAACTGTCCGGCGATCGCTTCGTAGAGCCGGATGCGCTTCGTCAGGTCGGGGTCCTCCTCGTCGGTGATCCACTCCTCCATGTGCGAGAGGATGTATTTCAGGTTGGCGATGCCGTAGTCGCCGGCCTTCATGGCGTCGTCGCCGAGATCCTCCTCCAGGGCGGTCGGGTCGTAGCGTGCGATGAGCTGCTGACGGCCGTAGCGGTAGATCGGATCGCCGACCTTTTCGTCGATCCATCCGCGGATGGTTTTCTCTTCGTCGAACATGTCTTTCTTGTCGGGCAGCGGCGTGTAGGCGTACTTGATGACGTATTCGTCGTAGGGGCCGAGGTCCGGCGGAGTCACCTTCACGCCCCGATCGCCGGGCTGCGCCACGTAGTTGAAACGCGCGTAGTCCATGATCGAGGGCGTGGTGCCGTGCTTCTGCGTGAACGAGGCGCTGCGCAGCGAATCCACGGGGAATGCGCTCGATGCCGCCATGTTGTGCATCAGGCCCAGCGTGTGTCCGATCTCATGGGCGAGGATGTATTCCAGCGTCTCCTGGAAAACGTCGTCGGGGAGCTCCTTGCCGCGCACGCGCTCGTCTACCTGCGAGGTCTGCACGAAGCGCCACGTGTTGGCCAGCCGCACCACGTCGTTGTACATCAGCACCGAGGCATTGATGATCTCGCCCGAGCGCGGATCGACCCACGAGGGGCCCATGGCGTTGGCCACGGCTGCCGGGACATAGCGGATGCAGGAGTATTTCAGGTTGTCGGGGTCGAATTCGGGATCGTCTTTCGGGAAGTCCTCGATGTGCATGACGTTCTTGAATCCGATCTTCTCGAACGCCTTGTTCCAGCGCAGGACGCCGCGGCGGATCGGGTCGCGCCACAGCGCGGGGAATGCGTCGTCGAGGTAGAAGACGATGGGTTTGACCGGTTCCACGAGTTCGCCGCGTTTCCATGCCTCCACGTCCTTGGGCTGGAGGTCCCAGCGGTTGATGACCGAGAAGTCCTCGATGGTCTCTTTCTTGCCGTCGATGCGCGACAGGCCGGTCAGGAAGATGCCGATCCGGTCATCGGCCAGACGCGGCCGCATCGCCTCCTCGGGCAGCAGCAGGATCGTGCGCGTCACCTTCATGGTCATCGGCTCGTCCTTTTTGAGCGATACCAGACCCAGCAGGCTGGCCGATACCGAGTAGGAGAGGTACGACTTGATCGTGACGTTGTCCTCGAACGCCTTGATCTGGTCGATGGCCGAGCCTTCGCTCTTGAACTTTCCGGTGATGCTGATCAGGCCGTTGTTGCTGTTGCTCATGGGAGCCAGCTGGGCGTTGTCCCCGGCGAAGAACTTGGTCATATCGACGACCAGCGCCGAACTGTCGCGGTTGTAGCAGACGAAACTGAACGACGTGATGATGGCGGGCAGCGAACTGCGGCTGATGGCCTTGGCCATGTGGGGGTCGTTCTTGTCGTAGAGCGGGGGCACGGGGGCTTCGGAGAGGTAGAGCGTGGTGTCGATCCGCGTGAACTTGACGTGGATGGGGTCTTTCGGTTTGTAGCCGATGGTTCCCAGATTGGTGTCGCTGGCTTCGGAGATGGTCGAAGCGATGAGCATCTCGCGGCCGATCGTTTCGAGGGGAACTTCGGCGTAGAGTTTGCCTTTGAGCTTGTGCAGTGTCAGAAAGGGTCCCTTGGCCGTTACGCACGACTTGTCGTTGACAAACATCTTGGTGTATTTGTCAGTTTTCGGTTTGGCGACCTCCTCTGTCTTCGTCTTTTTCTTTTTGGATTTTGATTTGGAGGTCGCCGCTCCTGACGCAGGGAGCGCGAGCAGTCCTGCCGTGAGCAGCAGGACACAGAATTTGAAAAGTGAACGCATATAAATAAATTTGGGCATTTATTGGTTTTCTATAAGCAAATCGTGTCTTTGTGTTTCGATTTATCGGGAAAAAGTCGTTTCGCGTTGCAATTCGTTTACGGCGATCAGAGGGCTGACGGACAAATATATTGAAAACGATTCGATTTTGCAATACGCGAACGGACCGAAACGATTATTTTACGGACGGACGGTGCGATGAAACGGATGTCGGGACGGAGGTCCGCTCCGGCTTGATCCGCCGCAACGGAATCCGTCGGCGTCAGAACGGTTGTGGCCGTATTTTTGCACCGGCCGGATGCCGCTTTTGCGGTCGGCGAGGCGGTTGCAGGAAAAGTGACTATCTTTGCCGACGGAACAAACGAATCGAGTCGAAATAATTTATGGGCCGGAAAACCGTATCTGATCTGTTAACGGGTCTCGCAGTCGTCTTTACTGCGTTGTTGCTGGTCGCAGCCGTTCTGAGCTGGCGCGCGTCGTTCGTCTCGCCCGAAGCCGGGAATTTCTGGGCTTCGATCGGGTTGCTGATGCCCGTCATCCTGCTGCTGAACCTCGCGGCGCTCGTCTGGTGGCTGTTGCTCCGCCGGTGGGGCGTGGCGCTGATGCCCGTCGCGGCGCTGGCGCTCAACCTGGGCTACGTGTCGGCCATGATCCAGCTGCCCGATTTCGACGACGAAGGGCCCCATGACATCCGCGTGGCGACGCTCAATGCCTACGGGTTCCGCCGTCTCGGGCCCACCTCCGTCACCGCCCGCGCCATCGCGTCGATGATGAACCGCGAGCATATCGACGTGGCCTGTTTTCAGGAGTTCATCGACGACCGGGCCTTTCCGCCCGACAGCATCGCCCGGCTTTTCGCTCCGCAGATGCCCTATTTCGTTTACCGGGCCGGTCAGGCCGTTCTGAGCCGTTTCCCGATCGTGGACCATCGTTACGTCCGCTTTCCCGACTCGGGCAACGACTATTTGCAGGCCGACGTGAAGGTCGGCGACGACACGGTGCGCATCTTTTCGGTGCACTTGCAGACATCGGGCATTTCGGGCCTCCGGCAGCGTTTCCGCAAGGATCACGGCCGCGACGTTCCGGTCGAGCGCGTGATCGGCGAATTGGAGCGTAACAGCCGTATCCGGGCGCAGCAGGTCCGCGAGATCCGTGCGGTGATCGACTCCACGCACTATCCGGTCATCGTGGCCGGGGATTTCAACGACACCCCTTCGTCCTATACCTACCGCCGGCTGAAGGGCGACATGACCGACGGATTCCGGGCTGTCGGCAACGGATTCGGCGGCACGTTCCGTTATCTGGGCGGCGTGCTGCGGATCGACTATATCTTCTATGACGACCGGTTTGCGGGCGTGGGTTACTACATGCCGCAGGACGATGTGAGCGACCACAAGGCCGTCGTCGCCGAACTGCGGTTCCGGCGGATATGACGATTCCGTTCAGCGAGCCATGCAAAAACGGTCTGTTTTGGCATGCTTCTGCCGTCGGGCGGATTATTTTCGATTTTTTTTGGTATTTTTGTACGGATCTCCCCGTTTCATGCGCTTGTTTCCGAGTGCTTTCTTCGGGCGGAAGGCTCCGGATACGGAGCGCGTCTCCGCCTGCGGGGTAAAATTGAATTTATGAACCGAAACAACGTGATCAAGCCGGGCTGGGGGCTGTTGTGCCTCTGCATGCTGTTGGCGCCCCTGTTCGTACGTTCGCAGGAGACGCCGGAACGCGAGTGTATACTGATCGTCTCGTCGTATAATCCCGATACGCGCCGCATGGCGAGGTTCATCACCGAATTCGAGCAGCAGATACTGGCTTTGGGCATCCCGTGCGACATCTGTATCGAGACGCTCGAATGCAAGGGAATTGCCGATGCCGCACTGTGGATGTCGCTGATCGACAACATGATCACCCGCTACGAGAGCCGTTCGCTTCGGGCCGTCGTGCTGCTGGGTCAGGAGGCGTGGGCCTCGTTCGTGTCGCTGGGCCGCATTCCCGAAGGGGTCATGTGCTTCTGCGGGTTCGTCAGTTCGAACGGCGTGATGCTTCCGCCGCCGCCCGATTCGTTGCAGACGTGGAAGCCCCGTTCGGTCGAGTATCAGGGCATGACCGACAGTCTGAAAACGGTGGGCGGCATGCTCAACCGATACAATATCCGCCGAAATGTTGAACTGATCCGCTCGCTGTATCCCCAGGTGGAGAACATCGCCCTCGTCACGGACAACACCTACGGCGGCATCTCGTTGCAGGCTCTCGTGCGCGAGGAGTGGAAGCACTATCCCGACCTCAATCTGATCCTCGTGGACAGCCGCCAGGGCGAGGAGGCGGTGCACGAGGCTTATGCGTCGCTGCCGCCCCGTTCGGCCGTGATGCTCGGCACGTGGCGCGTGGGTTGCGACGGGGAGTATCTCATGCAGCGTTCGCTGATCGAGCTGGTCCAGAGCAATCCCCGCATCCCGGTCTTCTCGATCACCCGCACGTGCATCGGCGACGTGGCCATCGGCGGTTACGTTCCCGAGTATGAGAGCGGCGCTCCGCTGATCGCCACCCAGATCAAGAAGTACTACGATACGGGCAGGATCGACGACGTGCATTTCCATACCAGCAAGAATGTCTACCTCTTCGATTCGCGCAAGCTCAAAGAGTGGAAGATCGCCGAATACGCCCTTCCGAAGGGCAGCGTCGTGGAGGATACGATAGCCGCCAAGCTCTCGAAATACTCCCATTACATCGAACTGCTCATGCTGGGCATCCTGTTGCTGGTCCTGCTGCTGCTGTTCGTGACGTGGCTGCTGCTGCGCATGCGGCGGCTCAAACTTACGCTTGAGGAGCGTGAGGGCCAGCTGGTCGTCGCCCGGGAGAGGGCCGAGGAGTCGGACATGCTCAAATCGGCGTTCCTGGCCAACATGAGCCACGAGATCCGCACGCCGCTCAACGCTTCTCGTCGCTCATGCAGAGCGAGGAGTTGTCGCAGGAGGAGCGCGCCGAATACTGCGACATCGTGGTGAACAACTCCGAGATGCTGCTCACGCTGTTGAACGACATTCTCGACATTTCGTCGCTCGAATGCGGCAAGATACGGTTCAACTACGCCTCGGAGGAGATCGTGCAGATCTGCCAGCACGCGCTGATGACCACGGCCCATACACGTCAGGAGGGTGTCGAGGGGCGTTTCGAATGCGCCGTCGATTCGTTCATGCTGACCACCGACGCCCACCGTCTGTCTCAGATTCTGATCAACCTGCTGACCAACGCCGGAAAATTCACCTCCGAAGGCAGCATCACGCTGGGCGTCGAGATCGACAAGGAGCACGGCGAGGTGCTTTTCTCGGTGACCGATACCGGTCCAGGCATCCCGCCCGACAAGCAGGAGATGGTCTTCAACCGTTTCGAGAAGCTCGAGGGCAACAAGAAGAAGGGTACGGGTCTGGGTTTGGCCATCTGCCGTCAGATCGCCGTGATCATCGGGGGCCGCATCTGGGTAGACCCGACCTATACCGGCGGTGCGCGTTTCATCTTCGCTCATCCCCTCGACATCGGCACCGGCCGGAAGGGCCGCAAGGGCAAATAGTTCCGGCGGATTGTCCCGCGCGTTTGGCTACGATTTCTCTTTCGGCTCTCCGAGCGTAAAAAAGGACAGGCTTGGACCAAAGGGCTGATTGCCCCTTTGCACAAGCCTGTCCCTTATCAATCAATAGATGTCGATGTCATAGTTATCCGTTACGGTCACCCCGAATATTGTCGTACCAGCAGGAATATCTACTTTTTCACCTTTCAGACACAAAAAGAAGAATCCTCCCAATGGTAAAAATGTAAGACCTAAACCGACGCCTAACCCAATGGCGGCTCCTTGTCGATTCTCTCCGTCTTGCTCAATACCGCCGGACAATGAAATGATTTGACCGTCAACGGCAGTAGTCGATATACACCCGATTTGTAAATAGCCAGGTTTACCGAGCCCTTTTGCCTTTCTTTTGTTCACCGTCAGAATGACAGGAGTTCCGCGAGTAATAACGGGCTCTCCCGCAATGGTTAAATCGCTTACCACTTCTGCCCTGATGGGAGTATTCCGATTGCTGTTTGCCGAGGTGCTCAAACGTACAATGACAGAGGTGCCCCGTCTTAAAGGTACGGCGAAAGATAGACCGGCAAACAAACATCCAATAAGAAATAAAACAATTATTTTCTTCATAATAGAAAGCCATAACCTGATAAAGTCAGGTTATGGCTTGAGAAAATGATTATTCGGTAAACTCGACAACTTGGCCATAAGTTGTAACAACGGTTTTCCAGTAGAACGGAGCTACACCACGTTGTTTTACCTCGGTAGTAGTATTGATGATGGCTTGCGAGCCGCTCAGTTTGGCATTCTTCACCATATCGGCATAAGCATTTGCACGAATGGCTTTCCCGGAAATACCGCCAATACCGAATACGCGTCCGATCTTTGCAGAGCCTTCCACTGTACCGATTACTCGATAATTCTTCTGTGCCAGCTCGACGTTGGTTTGCGTTACGTTTCGATTAGACATCAGGTGTGCAGAGGTTGCACAGCTCGTCATTAGACCCATGGCTGCAATAGCAGCTACAAATGAGAGTTTTTTCATAAAATGAAAATTTTAGGTTGCCGCTCTTGCACCTATGCGACGGTTGATTTTTGGATTTAAGGAAGCAGAAAGCGTGGTGCCGAAAACTTATTTAGTTGATGAGGTCGTAGGAAACCTTGTAGATAAATAAGCAACAGCCCCACGCCTATATCCACAGTCGGATATGACGCGGCAAGATGTTCGCTTATTCTCTCTACTCGATTAGAATTTCCTACGTTCCATCAACGAGAACAAGCTACACTTTCCGTGTATTCAATATGTTACCGCAAAAGTAACGATATTCATGGAAAATGCAAAACATCTTTCCGATTTCTCGGTGCTGTTGCCATTATTATGCCACAAAGTTCTCAAAAACAAAGTTTTCATGCAATAGGCGAACCTATGGAATCACAACTTTGTTTTTTATAGATTGAGGAAAAATATGAGACCGGGGTTGATTTCACTTGCATGCTGTGCAAGCAGTCGGAAGTAGCGATCTGGAGACAACAAAGAGTACAATAAAGCCTCGTAAATCACCGTTTTAGCCTTGTTTTTCCTCGCCGAACGGCATAAAAAAAGAGATTACAAAAACTGTAATCTCTTGATTGTTAGAGCCGAAACCGAGATTTGAACTCGGGACCCCTTCATTACGAGTGAAGTGCTCTACCGCTGAGCTATTTCGGCCTTCCGGGAACCCGAAGGTTCTCTTTGGGACTGCAAATATCTGAAAAAAATATTTTTCTCGCAACAATTTTACGAAAATTCTCTCTTTTCTTGCTATATTCGCGTCAAAACTGACCCGAAACTGCATTATGACTACTTTCTTGGTGTGCCTTGCACTGCTGGTTGCCGCCTATTTTACCTACGGACGCTATCTGGAACGGCTCGTCGATATTGATCCGGCGGCCGAAACTCCCTGTAAACGACTTTATGACGGTGTGGATTACGTGCCCCTGCCGCGTTGGCGCATTTTCCTGATCCAGCTGTTGAATATCGCGGGCCTCGGCCCGATCTTCGGTGCGGTGCTCGGTGCCGCCTACGGGCCCGTGGCGTTTCTGTGGATCACCTTCGGGGGCATCTTCATGGGCGCGGCGCACGATTTCATCGCCGGGGTCATCTCGCTCCGCCACGACGGCGCGAGCCTGCCCGAAACCGCAGGCCACTATCTCGGCAGCGGGATGAAGGTCGTCATGCGCCTCTTCTCCGCGGGGCTGATGATCCTCGTGGGGGCCGTGTTCCTCTCGCAGCCCGCGTCGCTCATCGCCAACCGGCTCGACGTTCCGGCGCTCGAAGGCATTGCGTTCGGGAATTTCTCGTGGCTGTTGCTCATCATCCTGGGCGTCATCCTCGTCTATTACATCGCTGCTACGCTGCTGCCCGTGGACAAGATCATCGGCCGCATCTACCCCGTTTTCGGCTTCGCGCTGTTGTTCATGGCCCTCGGTATCCTCGTGGTGTTGCTTTTCGGCGGTGAATACACCATTCCGGAGTTCACCTCTTTCGAAAACTGCATAGCCGATGCGAAGAACTTCCCGATCGTACCGATGCTCTTCACGACCATCGCCTGCGGGGCCATCTCGGGATTCCATGCCACGCAGTCGCCGCTGATGGCCCGCTGCATGCGCAGCGAAAGCGAGAGCCGTTCGGTCTTCTACGGCGCCATGATCTCCGAGTCGATCATCGCCCTCATCTGGGCCGCCATCGCTATGGCTTTCTGGGGCAATGTCGAGGGGTTGAACAACGCCATCGCCGAATACGGCGGGCAGGCCGCCGTGCTGGTCGATGTGATCGCCAACAAGACGTTGGGTCCGGTGCTCGCGGCGTTCGTCATCCTCGGCGTCGTGGCCTGCGCCATCACTTCGGGCGATACGGCTTTCCGTTCGGCGCGGCTGATCGTCGCCGACTTCATGGGCGTCGAGCAGCGCTCGCTGCGCAAGCGCATCTATATCTGCGTTCCGTTGTTTGCATTGGGATTGCTCATCATCTTCGGGCTGCCGTTCCAGACCATGTGGAGCTATTTCGCGTGGATGAATCAGACCCTCGCGGCCGTGACGCTCTGGATGATCGTCGCCTACCTGCGCCGTCGCGGGCGCACCGTTTGGCCGGGGCTGATTCCGGCGCTCATCATGACTTATGTCTGCGCCAGCTATATCTTCGTTTCGCCGCTGATGTTCGGCATGCAGAACCGCACGGCGGCCTATCTGCTGGGCGGTGCGGTGACGCTGGCGGTCCTTGTCGCAATGATCTTCAAACTCCGGAACAACGATGCAGAAAGCTTCTCTTAACCCTACGCCCGACCAGACCTTCGAGGTGGTCGGCGAGGGACCCTATAATTTTGTCAAGGTCCTCGCTCGGAGCCGCGAAATGCAAGCCGCCGGCGATGTTCAGGAAGCCTGCAACGAGCGTTTTCAGGCATTTCAGCGCCTTGCGGAGCTGATTCCCGAGGACGAAGAGGTCAACCTCGAGTGGAACCACCGCAATTCGCGTGCGGCGCTGGAGTTGATCCACGCCTCGGCCATCGACCACTTTCTGATCAACGATTTCGAACTCTCGGCGGCATTGTTGGAGATGTTGTTGGAGCTCGACCCCGAGGACCATCTGGAGGGTAGCGAACTGCTGGCTTTCGATTACCTGGCTATGGACGAACAGGAGCTTTTCGACGAGATCGTCAACGACATTTCGGACAAGTATCCGGGACGCGGCATCCTGTTGCTGTGGTCGGCTTATCGCCGCGACGGCCGGTTGCCCGAGGGGGAGTTGCAGCACTTCCGCACGCGCTTCGCTCCGTGGTTCGCCGAGTTCACGGCCGACGAGCACCCGGCCGACGACACTTACCTGCGCGACATCGAGGGCGAGCACCCTTCGTCTGCGGCGCAGGCCCGCGAACTGTGGCTTCGGACCGAGAATCTCTGGGTCCTCTGGCCGGGATTCATCGACGCCCTGCGGGCCGCGCGGTAAGATTTTTTACCGTTCGTTGTAAACCTCCATCTTCTGTCCGCCGTATTCGTTCATCAGTTGCGGATAGGGCAGTACGCCGTTTGCATCGGCCCACCGGAAATAGAGTTGCGCCATCCGTGCTACCCTGCGCGGATGCTGGGCCGCCAGGTCGTGCTGTTCGGTGCGGTCGTGCGCGATGTCGTAGAGTTCCCATCGCTGTCCGTTGTAATAGGAAGCCACGAGTTTCCATCGTCCGAGACGCACCATGCGGTTTCCCTCGTGTTCGGCGAAGATCGGACGGACGGGCAGCAGCCGCCCTTCGGCGAGGGGCAGGAGCGAGATGCCTTCGGCCGGTACCGGCC
>ENA-OOZT01002472-OOZT01002472.1-human-gut-metagenome-genome-assembly--contig:-NODE-2472-length-10519-cov-2.818330_pt1 | contig 10519 bp, 12 predicted proteins | sample MGYA00241192_ERZ501407 | MGnify/ENA primary metagenome ERZ501407 (study PRJEB25962, sample SAMEA2042911) | human gut metagenome | biome: human gut; feature: human-associated habitat; material: faeces...
TTGCACTGGTTACCGGCGCATCTTACGGTATTGGTTTCGCTATCGCTTCCGCATACGCTGAGTGCGGTGCTACCATCTGCTTCAACGATATCAAGCAGGAGTTGGTAGACAAGGGAATCGCAGCATACGCTGAGAAAGGTATCAAGGCTCACGGCTATGTATGCGACGTTACCAATGAAGAGGCAGTTAACGCTATGGTAGCTCAGATCGAAAAGGAAGTAGGCACCATCGATATCCTGGTGAACAACGCAGGTATCATCAAGAGAATCCCCATGACCGAGATGACCGCAGATCAGTTCCGTCAGGTAATCGACGTAGACCTGAACGCACCTTTCATCGTATCTAAGGCAGTTATCCCCGGCATGATCAAGAAGAATCATGGTAAGATCATCAACATCTGCTCCATGATGTCCGAGCTGGGTCGTGAGACCGTATCTGCATATGCAGCAGCTAAGGGCGGCTTAAAGATGCTGACCAGAAACATCTGTTCCGAGTACGGCCAGTACAACATTCAGTGTAACGGCCTTGGACCCGGTTATATCGAGACTCCTCAGACTGCACCTCTTCGTGAGATCCAGCCCGATGGCAGCAGACATCCTTTCGACCAGTTCATCTGCGCTAAGACCCCTGCTAACAGATGGTTAAAGCCCGAAGAGCTGACCGGTCCCGCTGTATTCCTTGCTTCTGAGGCATCCAATGCAGTCAATGGACACATCCTCTATGTAGATGGCGGTATCCTTGCTTACATCGGCAAACAGCCCCAGTAGAGCTTGTGCAAAAGGAAAACAAGCGGCCGCGTAGCGGACATTTGTTTTCCTTGCACAGCTCACGAGTAAATATCCGGTGAGTTTACGAGCCGGATGCAGAGTGCGAAGCACGAATTTACGAGTGAGTAGCTATGGAACTTGTGCATTTACGCAGGATATCAAAAACAGAATAAACAATTCACACCAGGTCAGTCGCAGAAGAATTTCGGCGGCTGACTGTTGTGGCGTTTAGATTAGAAAAGGAGTATCTCATGAAGATAGCTTTGATCAATGAAAACAGTCAGGCTGCCAAGAATGAAATGATCTGTGCTACTCTTAAAAAAGTAGTAGAGCCCATGGGTCATGAAGTATTCAACTACGGTATGTGCGGCGCAGAGGATCCCAATTCCCTGACCTACGTACAGAACGGTATACTGGCAGCAGTTCTTTTGAACTCCGGTGCAGCGGATTTCGTGATCACCGGATGCGGAACCGGCGAAGGTGCCATGCTTGCATGCAATTCCTTCCCTAAGGTTCTGTGCGGACATATTGAGTCCCCTCTGGATGCTTACCTGTTCTCTCAGGTAAACGACGGTAACTGTGTAGCACTTCCTTTTGCTGAGAACTTCGGCTGGGGCGGTGAGCTGAATTTACAGTATACCTTTGAAAAACTGTTCTGTGCTCCCGGCGGCGGTGGATATCCCCCTGAGAGAGTTGTTCCCGAGCAGCGCAACAAGAAGATCCTGGATCAGGTAAAGGAAGTAACTCATACCGATATGGTTACTATCCTGAAGAATCTGGATCGTGAACTGGTAAAGGGTGCTTTATCCGGCGCTAAGTTTAAAGAGTATTTCTTCGCAAACTGCAAGTGCGACAAGATCGCTGAGGCAGTGAAGGAAGTACTGGCATAAAAGTATTGGTTTCATTTTGCAGAAATATTTTCGGCAGGATCTCCTGCGAAGATTTTTCACATAACTATTAGTCTATAAGACAGAAAGGTGTTATTTATGAACGCAGTATTAGAGCAAATCAGCAAAATCGGTATCGTACCGGTTGTAAAAATTGACAACGCAGCAGATGCACTTCCTCTGGCAAAGGCACTTTGCGCAGGTGGACTTCCCTGTGCAGAGGTTACCTTCCGTACCAGCGCAGCAGCAGAAGCTATCAAGATCATGACCGACAACTTCCCCAGCATGTGTGTTGGTGCAGGTACCGTTCTGAACGCAGAGCAGGTTGACGCAGCAGTAGCAGCAGGCGCTAAGTTCATCGTAAGCCCCGGCTTAAATCCCAGAACCGTTAAGTATTGTGTAGAGAAGAACATTCCTATCACTCCCGGTACTTCCAGCCCCAGCGACATCGAGCAGGCTATCGAGCTTGGCCTGGATGTAGTTAAGTTCTTCCCCGCTGAGCAGTCCGGCGGTCTGGCTAAGATCAAGGCTATGGCAGCTCCTTATGTAAACATGAAGTTCATGCCTACCGGTGGCGTAAACGCTAAGAACCTGACTTCTTACCTTGACTTCCCCAAGATCATCGCATGCGGTGGTTCCTGGATGGTTCCCGGCGACCTGATCAACGCCGGTGAGTGGGACAAGATCGAGCAGCTGACCAGAGAAGCAGTACAGACCATGCTGGGCTTCGAACTGGCTCATGTTGGTGTCAATGCAGAGAACGAGGAAGAGGCTGTTAAGGCTGCGAACCGTTTCGCATTCATCTTCGGTATGCCCGCTAAGGTTGGCAACAGCTCCGTATTCGCAGGCTCTGCTCTGGAAGTTATGAAGACTCCTTACCTGGGCAAGAACGGCCACATCGCTGTTAAGACCAACTACATCGAGAGAGCTGTCAACTACCTGAGCACTGTTCTGGGTGTTGAGTTCAACGAAGAGTCCGCTAAGAGAGATGCCAAGGGCAACCTGAAGGCTATCTACCTGAAAGAGGAGATCGGCGGCTTCGCTATTCATCTGGTACAGAAATAAATCATAAGCAAATTTTAAGCCGTACGGTTGCAGCAACTGCATATTTCAGTTGCAGACGCGCTTCCGCTGTAATATAGCGATTACACGGTGAAATGAATAGGATTTAGAACAAGCAGGTTGGACGGTTGCGTGTTCCGACACGGACTCTAACCGACCGTCGGTTAGAGTCCGTGACTAAAACACGCAGTCGGCGAATCCTGTTTTTGGATGGGATTAAGACTGTGAAGATGTTTAAAACAAAGTTAATTAAATGTGAGAAAGGAATATACCAAAATGGCAAAAGTAATTACCATGGGTGAGATCATGCTGAGACTGTCCACCCCCAACAACGAGAAATTTATCCAGGCAGACGAGTTCGATGTAAACTACGGCGGCGGTGAAGCTAACGTAGCAGTATCTCTGGCTAACTACGGTCATGACGCTGAGTTCGTTACCGCAGTTCCTGACAACGAGATTGGTGAGTGCGCAGTAGCAGCTCTGAGAAAGTACAACGTAGAGACCAAGCACATCGCAAGATGCGGTGAGAGACTGGGTATCTACTACCTGGAGAGCGGTTCTTCCATGAGACCTTCCAAGGTTGTATACGATAGAGCACATTCCTCTATCTCCACCGCAACCGAGGCTGATTTCAACTTCGATGAGATCTTCGAAGGCGCTGACTGGTTCCACTTCACCGGTATTACTCCCGCTGTATCCGACGCTGCAGCAGAGCTGACCGAGAAGGCTCTGATCGCTGCTAAGAAGCACGGCGTAAAGGTATCCGTAGACCTGAATTTCCGTAAGAAGCTGTGGAGCTCCGAGAAGGCTCAGAAGGTTATGACCAACCTGATGAAGTACGTTGATGTATGTATCGGTAACGAAGAAGATGCTGAGCTGGTACTTGGCTTCAAGCCCGGCGATACCGATGTTACCAGCGGTGAGCTGGAGCTGGCTGGTTACAAGTCCATCTTCGAGCAGATGGTTGACAAGTTCAACTTCGAGTACTGCGTATCCTCTCTGCGTGTAAGCCATTCCGCTTCCGATAACGGTTGGTCTGCTTGCATCTACTCCAGAGATACCAAGGAGTTCTATCACTCCAAAGAGTACAGCATCCATCCCATCGTTGACCGTGTAGGCGGCGGTGACTCCTTCGCAGGCGGTGTGATCTGCGGTATGCTGGATGGCAAGAACTTCAAGGATGCTCTTGAGTACGGCGTAGCTGCATCCGCTCTGAAGCACACCATCCCCGGCGACTTCAACCTGGTATCCAGAAAAGAAGTTGAGACCCTGGCTGGCGGCGACGCTTCCGGACGTGTACAGAGATAATGTAACTATTCAGAGCCAGATAATATTACCTAATATTCGTTGAATGCTTGCATTCATAAGAATATTTGGTGATATTAATATGGCGAAGTAACCACATGAGCAAAAAGAAAGCATCGTAGATGCGATTTTGCGAATGGGGTGATGAATAGTTAATATGGATAAAAAGGACTCATCTGTGTGGTAACATGCAGGTGAGTTTTTTCTTGCCAAAACAGGAGATATAGGATATACTTCTTCCATAAACATTTCTTATAAAAATCTATTGTCAGCGTAGGCTGATATCGGTTGTCAATTTTGTAGAGATCCTGCGCAATTACCGACAGAAATATTTTTCCGCATTATAAGTGCCTTGGATGGAGGTGTAGATTGTCAAAAAACGGTGGAAAAAGGATAAAACAGGGGAAACAAAAGGGTATGATTTTTATTGTGAGACATATCGACTGGTGTGAGTCTGACGGTAATAATACTATTAGTTTAGAGTAAGTACGATACTACTCTGAAATAAAGTAAAAAGATACAAATATTAAACTTGACAAAGATACTCCATATTGATATGTTAATAATATGTATAAAGATGACATGAAAAATAGTAAAATCAGACAAAATATTAACTATATGGAGTGAGAATATGAATCTGTATTATGAATTGCTACAATACCCGGTGTTTTCCATGAAAGAAGTAAATGCCCTATATTCAAGTGAACGGACAGCACGAGCGGCATTGGAAAAACTTTTGAAAGAGAATATGGTATTAAAAATTCGAAACAAATTATACACGTGTGTCAGCGGGGAAAATGGAGGACCGGTAGCGAACAAATTTCAGATTGCCAGTGCTATCACACCATCTTCTTATGTATCCCACCATACTGCCTTTGAGTATTATGGAATTGTCGATCAGGTCTTCTATGAGGTTTATGTTGGCTCTGAGACACGTTTTCATGATTTTGAATTTGATGGATACACATATCGTTATATCAAAGGGCCGATAAAAGAAGGTATCGTTTGTCCGGAGTTTAGTGGTGGCGTGAGAGTTACAGATAAGGAGCGAACGATAGCAGATTCTATAAAGGATCTTAATCTCATCGCCGGACTGGAAGAGGTAATTTCATGTGTAGTATCTGTGAACAGTATTGATGAGACTAAAATGTTAACTTATCTGGCTGGATATGACAGTGCCTTTTTATATCAGAAGACAGGTTTTATTCTTAGCGAATACCAGAAGGAGCTGGGCGTAAGTGATGCTTTTATAAAGATATGTAAAGACAGGAGTGGAAATTCAAAGAGATATCTGACAAACGGTATAAGTGAACCCGGATATTCAGGTGAATGGAAACTGGTATACCCAAAAAATATTAAACAAATGAAGAACGGAGAGATAGAAAATGCCACAATATAACAGAAGGGAGCTTGATGTAAAAGCCCATGAATATGGATTTAACCGCGATACTTTTGAGAAGGTTCTTCGCTTGAGAACAATTCTTGAATTTCTGAATACGCACGAATATATGTACGAACACCTGATGCTCAAAGGGGGAACGGCAATTAATCTGACAGTTTTTAATCTTCCAAGATTGTCTGTTGATATAGATCTGGATTTTGTTCCGAATCTGACCAGAGAAGAGACAATAGACGAAAGAGAGCGATTGACTGAAATTCTGAAGAAATATATGTCAGAGCAAGGATATTCTCTTTCCGAAGCTTCAAGATTTAGCCACAGTCTGGACGCATTCCATTATAACTACGTGAATGCCGCCGGCAACAGGGATATGATCAAAATTGAGATTAATTATTCTTTGAGAACGCACGTGTTTTCCTCAGAAGACAGATTAGTTGTGACGGACGCTTTCGGAGAGCCGATAAAGGTCAGAACGGTTGCAGCTATGGAGATTTTTGCGGCAAAAACCAATGCTCTGATAAGCAGAGCTGCTGCAAGGGATTTGTATGACTTTTGCAATATGGCTGATATGAAATTATTTTCGGATGCGGAGAATATGTTTAGGAAATGCATCATTTTCTACGCGACGATTTCAGCAAATAAAGTTAACAAAAATTTTGATACATCTGCTATAGATAGCATTGCCTTCTCAAAAATAAAATCTGATTTGTTCCCCGTTTTGGCTGTGAGAGATAAGTTCAATCTTGAAGGGAAGAAACAACAGGCGAAGGAGTACATAGCATCGCTTATGAAACCGACAGAAGCAGAAATGGATTATATGGAAAGGTTTATGGCAAAGGAATATAAACCGGAGTTACTCTTTGAGAATACAGAGATTATTGAGCGATTGCAGAATCATCCTATGGCGTTATGGAAATGTAAATGATGGATTTTAGAAAAGTACTTTGTCAGTGGAATCATGATTGATGATGAATGGAAAGGGAATTGAACGAGATTTGATACTGAATGAGACTAAGTAAAATAAAGAGGAACGCAATAGACTATGGAGGAAAAATTATGAGTAACTTTTTTGATGAAACCATGCAGGGATTATTGGAAGCAGCGGAAATTGCAAAAGGAAATATTACGTTAACAGAGTGGGAAAATATGCCGGGTCCCACATTTTATGTCGCAGATAATGTGTAGATAAGATTGTTGAAATACGCAGAAAGAAGTTATATACAATGAAAATCTACGATAGATAGACTGGGGTCTACGAAGGAAAAGTTGTCCTCATAGCGATAAAATTGTAAAATACAGTCATGAAAATCGTATTTTTATAGTTTTACGGGAGGAACAGCAATGGATCAGGAAAAGATTGGGGTATTCATTTCTACATTAAGAAAAGAGCAGGGAATGACGCAACAACAATTGGCGGATGCGATTGGTGTCAGTAACAAAACAATATCCAAATGGGAATGTGGCAAAGGAATGCCGGAACTGGCATTGATTGTTCCGTTATGCCACATTCTGCAAATTAGTATTAATGAGTTCCTGTCAGGTGAACATTTGTTGGAAAACGGTTACACTGAAAAAGCTGAAGTCAATATGATGAATCTTTTACAGGAAACAGAAAATAGCAAAAAGAAAAGCCGAAGTTCATTATTGGCTTTTGGGATAACTGTGATAATTTTTTTATTCGTTGTTTTATATTCTGTTATTACCAATATGGGAATCGGTATGAATATGCTTTTTGTGGATATGCCAACATTATTGAGTATGTTTTTAGTTACTGCTTTATTTTTGCTGGGGACAAATTTGGGACTACCCTTTTTTGATTCCTTTCGGATTATTTTTGGAAAAAAGAAATCAGTATCAATAAAACAATTGTTTCAGGCAAAATCAGCGATAAATCTTGCGAAAATCACATTTTTGGGAATGGGATTCCTCGAAAGCTGTATCAGCTTTATGGCAATTCAACCTATGGGGGAAGGAACACTTCTTTTTACAGGATTAAGTATTTCCATTTCAATTGCATTAAATGGAATTTTATATGGATTAATTGGTTTTCTGCTATTACTGCCAATTCAGGTAAGGTTAGAAATAATGTATATGCAGAAGCAGGAAGATAGTGAAAAGAAAACAGAGGATGATGCGGAATAAGTATTGTAAATATGCCCCACCAGCGGCTGCTGATAGGGCATTTGTTGTATAAGGTTCTTAGCTTTCGCTGTATTTCTCTTCGCAGTATTTGCAGCGGTAGATCTCTTTTTTCTCATCGGAGAGGACAAATACGTGGGGCAGTCCCTGCTCGATGGAAGTGATGCATCTGGGGTTGCGGCATTTGATGACGTTTTTGATCTGTTTGGGAAGTACCAGTACCTTCTTCTCTACGATCTCACCATTTTTGATGACATTGACGGTGATGTTGTGGTCGATGAATGCCAGTACATCCAGATCCAGCATATCGATGTCACATTCTACTTTCAGAATGTCTTTTTTGCCCATTTTTCCGCTGCGGGCGTTTTTAATGATAGCAACGGTGCAGTCTAACTTATCCAGCTGAAGGTGCTCATAGATCGAGAGACTTTTTCCGGCTTTGATATGATCGAGGACGAAGCCCTCTTCGATTTTTCCTACATTTAACATAGTAATCTCCATTCTGCAGGCACAGAGTGCTGCGTATGTTAACTTTAATATACGAATTCATAAGATAATTTTGCGGTCAGATACCGGAAAATTATGCCAGACCCAGCAAAGTCAGGATCAGAGCCATACGGACATAGACAGCGAACTGTGCCTGTTTGAAATAGGCGGCTCTGGGATCGTCATCGATCTCCACGGAGATCTCATTGACTCTGGGAAGGGGATGCAGCACCAGCATGTCGGGCTTCGCCAGTTCCATTTTTTCAGGGGTCAGTACATAGAAATCTTTCAGGCGGACGTAATCCTCTTCGTTGAAGAAACGTTCCTTCTGCACACGGGTCATGTATAAGAGATCCAGCTTAGGCATCACATCTTCGAGACGGATAACTTCCTGGAAAGGAATGCCTTTCTCGCGGAGCATGTCGGTGACATAGTCAGGGATCTTCAGCTCTTCGGGAGAGATGAAGATGAATTTGATGCCTTCGTAGCGCACCAGTGCGTTGATCAGGGAGTGTACGGTACGACCGAATTTCAGGTCACCGCACAGGCCGATGGTAAAATGATTCAGATCGCCGTGGAGGCTGCGGATGGTCTGCAGGTCGGCCAGGGTCTGGGTGGGATGCTGATGTCCACCGTCACCGGCATTGATCACGGGGATCAGGGATTTCTCTGCGGCTACCATGGGAGCGCCTTCCTTGGGATGACGCATAGCGCAGATGTCCGCATAGCAGGAGATGATGCGGATGGTATCGGATACACTTTCTCCCTTGGATGCGGAAGAGCAGGAAGCATCGGAGAAACCGATCACTATGCCGCCTAAACGGGTCATGGCGGTTTCAAAGCTTAAGCGTGTACGGGTGCTGGGCTCATAGAAGCAGGTGGCGAGGATCTTGCCGTCGCATTTGTGGGCGTATTTGGCGGGATCCTTCTCAATGTCGTCTGCCAGAGCGAACAGCTTGTCCAGTTCCTCAACAGAGAAGTCAAGTGGGTTCATCAAGTGTCTCATTTTTTCATTTCCTCATTTCTGCGCTGCTATTTTCGACACAGTGACTGTACGGAATAGGAGAATCCGTGCTCACTTGTGTATGCGACATCATAAGAATACAGCGCTTTTCTTATGATGCGGGTAGTAACGGGACCCGCAGGAAGCGGACAGTTCATACCCTGACCAGAAAAAAGTCGAAGAGGAAAAACCTCTTCGACTTTAAAATTACTGTTGATAAGATAACAGATCCGTTACGGGTTTCCGCTTGGGAGCAACGGGTGCTTCTGCGGGATAACCGATGGGGATCAGTGCGATCAGGTCCTGATTTTCAGGAATCTCAAGGAGATCAGCAGCTTCCTGCTGATCGAAAATACCCATGATCACGGTTCCAAGGCCCTGCTCGTAAGCAGCCAGGCAAAATGCTTCGCTGGCAACACCGGCATCGAACATCTGCCATGCATCGCCTCTGGCGGTAGTGAAGGAGCCGTCTCTCTCGAAACCGCTTCTGCCCTTTATCACGGTTACTGCAACGACCATGGGAGCGTTCTCCATGATCTTGCCATTACCAGGGAAGGAGGAAGTACATGCTGCCAGTTTCGCTTTCTTTTCGCCTTCCACAGCGATATAACGAACGATTTGCGTATGCTTCCAGCTGGGAGCATAAGAAGCTGTCTCTACGATCTGAGCCAGAAGCTCATGAGATACCGGCTGATCCGTATACTGACGGATACTTCTGCGGCCTGTGATACATTCTTTTGCGGTCATTGTTTATCCTCCTGTATTTTTACATTTGTAACATAATACCATTTCTCCGTAGGAGAATCAAGCAGGAAAAAGTGAAAAATATAGAAAATTTGTGTGGATATGATAGAAAGGTTTTGCATTCCCGGATAGGATATCATATAATGAGGCAAAGAGAACTATATCGATGAAGCCGGTTGTGTAAAAGACGGTTCTACTGTACGTTACAGCGGCTGTGGAATACCGGACCAGGCAATAAAAGGAGGGCATTATGTCTGTAGAATTTGTGGAAAAGAAGCGCTGGTTATTTTTGGGATTACCTTTTACTTTTACCAGGTATGTGATCAAAGAGGATATGATCACTGTGGACACGGGTGTGTTCACCAAGGTAGAGAATGACTGCTATATGTACAAGGTACAGGATGTGGAGCATACGGCAAGTATCTGGGAGAGAATGGTAGGACTTGGCACCATTGTCTGTTATACCGGTGATACCACTCATCCCAAACTGTTGATCGAGCATATCCGCAATTCCAAAGCGATCAAGGAGTTTATTTTGAAGGAGTCGGAAGAAGCCAGATTGAAGCGCAGAATCGTGAACATGCTGGATATCGGTTCCGGAGAGGTTGAGGATATTGACGACTTACAGTAATCGTATGAGCAAAAATACGAAACAATTTACAGGCATCAAAGCCAGGGCTTTTGCCCCGGCATCATATAGTAAATGTAGTATAAGATATGGGGCCTT
>ENA-OOZT01002475-OOZT01002475.1-human-gut-metagenome-genome-assembly--contig:-NODE-2475-length-10517-cov-2.942936_pt1 | contig 10517 bp, 10 predicted proteins | sample MGYA00241192_ERZ501407 | MGnify/ENA primary metagenome ERZ501407 (study PRJEB25962, sample SAMEA2042911) | human gut metagenome | biome: human gut; feature: human-associated habitat; material: faeces...
GGCCCGCCCCTATGAGAAAGGCGGCCGCGCTTATACGGTATTTGCCGAGGGCGTAGAGGCCGGTCTGGCCGATGTAGCCGGCACCGAAACGCCTGTCGTGACCGATTACCCAGTCTGGGGTGGTGACCTGGAGGCGGAAAACGCCTTCTTCCTGCGCTATGCCGATACCGACACCAACGCCCACAGCCTGGCTGTCTGGCGCACCGAAAGCCATGATGAGGCCACCGTCTGCCGCTTAGGCTTTGCCCTGGGCAGCGATAAGCGCACCGATATTTCCTGGCTGGGCACGGCAGCGGATGATAACCTCGACACCGTCACCGGCGTGACCGTCTACCTGCCCAAACAGGCAGACCCGGTGGGCACCCTTGCCTACACCACCCGCGCCGCCGACGGTACCGAGACTGAGCACACCCAGCCCCTGGCAGAACTGGCGCAAACCAAGGCCGAAAACGGCGGCACGCTGGTCACCCTGCCGGAGACCGCCCCCATCGTGGGCGATACGCTGCGGCTGCAAAGCTGAATCAAGGAGTGCAAACTTACATGACGCAAACCCGTAAAAAGCGGCTGCTGTGGGCTCTTTGCCTTGCGGCGCTGGCCCTGTTTGCTGCGGCCATGGTGTGGCTGCATTACCAGCAGCTTTGTGCCACCGGCCGGGGCGAGGACCCCTATACCTCCGACCTGGGGCAGCATCTGCACTTTGCCCAAAGCGGGCTGATCTACTCGGCCACCTCGCTGCTTATCGGCCCGGCCTATGCCGCGGGCGGCAAGCTGGGCATTGCGTTGCTGCTGGCCGTGTTTCATCTGGCCGCTGTGGTTGTGTTTGCCTGGGGGTTAAAGGCCGCCCTGCCCGAGTGGAGCCTGCCCGCCCGGCTGCTGGCCAGCTTTGTGGTCAACCTGGCCCAGGCGGTCTATATCCCCCGTGGCGGCTACTGGTATCAGGGCACCGTCACCGGCACAATTTACCACAACACAACGTACATCATGCTGGCTCCCTTTGCGCTGCTGGCCGTACTGTGGTTCTACCGCGCCTGGCAGGGGATCGACGGCAGGATCGATCTGCGCACCTGGCTGATTTACACGGCATTTTTAACGGCAGCCACCGCCTTTAAGGCAAACCTGATCTTCGCTTTCGCCCCGGCGCTGCTGGTGCTGCTGATTGCTGATTTCATACACACCCGCACAAAAAATATTGGCAATGAGGTGCTGATGGGCTGCAGCGTTTTCCCCGGTGTGGGGCTTTGCATCCTCGAGGCCAACGTCCTGTTTAACGAGGAAGGCAGCGGCCTGCGGCTGATCTTCACCACCGAGTTCGACCGCCACGCTTTGCTGTGGGGTGTCTTTAACGAGGCCGCGCTGCTGGGCCTGCTCCGCTCCCTGCCCTTTGTGGCGGCGGTGGCGTTGCTGCTGCGCAGGCCGGCTTTTGGCAGCTTCCGTTATAAATTCAGCCTGTTTCTGTTTGCTGTCGCCATGGCCGAAGCCCTGCTGCTGGTGGAGGGCGGCGACCGGCTGTACCACGCCAACCTCTGGTGGGGGCCGTTCATCTGCTTCTGGGTGCTCTGGCTGGAATCGGTGGGCATCTTCCTCAAGCAGGCACTCGCCAAGCCCAAAAGCGCCAGCACCGCCCTGTGCGGCGTGGCGCTGGGCTGGCACATCATCAGCGGCGTGTGCTATCTGGTGCGGCTGATGCAGGGAGTCTCTTACAACGTGCCGATTATGACTTACCATATCGGCTTTTAAAATCAAACATTTTACAGGCGGTTTGTGCGAGGCAAGCCGCCTGTTTTTCGTTTGCTACTTGTCGTACACAGCCAAATGCGGTATAATAAAATAGAATGTTTTTGTAACTATGCCACGCGGCAGGCTCCACCGCCCCGCGTGTTTGGGAGGCAGTATCATGTCTGAATTTATTCCGCTTTCTGTCCCGAATTTCGGCCCCCGCGAAGCAGAGCTTGCCAGCGAGGCTATCACCTCCGGCTGGGTCTCCACCAGCGGCGGCAAAGTCACCGAGTTTGAGGAAGCGCTGGCCAACTACGTGGGCATGCCCCGCGCCGTGGCCTGCAACGCCGGTTCCAGCGCCCTGCACCTGGCCGCTATGGCTGCCGGCATTACCCGCGGGGATGAAGTCATCGTCCCGACCCTGACCTTCATCGCCGCTGTCAACCCGCTGACCCGCTACGTCGGCGCAGAACCCATCTTCGTCGGCTGCGACGACAGCCTTTGCATCGACCCCGACGCTGTTGAGGACTTCTGCGCCAACCACTGCGAACTGCGCGACGGCAAACTGTACAACAAGACCACCGGTGCCCATGTCAAGGCGCTGGAAGCTGTGCATGTCTTCGGCAACATGGCCGATATGCCCCGCCTGATGGCCATCGCCCGCCGCTACGGCCTGATTTTGATCGAGGACGCTACCGAGGCCCTGGGTACCCAGTGCATCGACGGCCCCTTCAAGGGCAAGTTTGCCGGTACCATCGGAGATATCGGCTGCTACAGCTTCAATGGCAACAAGATCATCACCACCGGCGCAGGCGGCGCGGTCGTCTCCAATCATCCCGATTGGGCCGAGCACGCCAAGCACCTTTCCACCCAGGCCAAGGCCGACATGCTGCAATTTTTGCATGACGAGGTGGGCTACAACTACCGTATGACCAACGTACAGGCCTGCCTGGGCCTGGCACAGCTGGAACGGCTGGAGGGCTTTATCGCCCACAAAAAGGAACTGTACGACCACTATGTCGCCGCCCTGGACGGCGTCAAGGGTCTGCGCATCCTGCCCTTCCGCAAAGAAGAGTGCCGCTCCAACCACTGGTTCTTCAGCCTGTACCTGAAGGATTCCGGCCTGGATCGTGACACCGTCATTGAAAAGCTGCAGGCCCAGCATATCCAGACCCGCCCGGTCTGGGCGCTCATCCATGAGCAGGCCGACTACCCCCGCAACGAGGCCTACGCCCTGGACAAGGCCGAGGATTACCGCAAGTACATCGTCAACCTGCCCTGCTCCACCAACCTGAGCATGGAGGACTGCGAGCGCGTCTGCCAGGCCGTGCTGGCACTGTAAAAATAACCGCCCGAAAGGGGGCTGACCCTTGATCAAAGTAGAAGAGTTGTTTATCGAGCCTACCGCCACGGTACTGGAGACCCTGCGCAAGCTGGACGAGACCGGCCAGCGCATCCTGTTCATCGCGCCGGAAGGCCAGCTGAAAGCCGTTATCACCGATGGCGACATCCGCAAATTCTTCCTGCGCGGCGGCACGCCGGACCAGACAGTGGATAACGCCGCCAACTACCATCCTCTCAGCCTGCCGGTGTCGGAGCGCGGTAAAGCCCGCAAAATGCTGCAAAAGCATTGCATCGACGCGCTGCCCATCCTCAACAAGCGCGGCGTCATCACCGACATCGTCTTTGCCCGGGGCGAGGATGTGGACAACCGCAAACGCGCCGACATCCCCGTCGTTATGATGGCAGGCGGCCTTGGCACCCGGTTGTACCCCTACACCAAAATTTTGCCCAAACCGCTGATCCCGGTAGGGGAGCAGCCCATCGCTGAGTTGATTATGGACCGCTTCCGCGATTTTGGTTGCCACGATTTCACCATGATCGTCAACTATAAGCGCGGCATGATCAAAAGCTATTTTGGTGAACTGGAAAAGGATTACACCGTCAATTTCGCCGACGAGGATGTATTTATGGGCACCGGCGGCGGCCTTTGCCTGCTGAAAGGCAAGATGAAGTCGCCCTTCTTCTTCACCAACTGCGACACGCTGCTGGATGTGGACTTCGGCGATATTTACGAGTATCACAAGGCCCACGGCAACCTAGTCACGATGGTTTGTGCCTTCAAGCACTACACCGTGCCCTACGGCGTGGTGGAACTGGGCGAGGACGGCGGCATTGCCGCCATGCGCGAGAAGCCGGAGCTGGACTTCTTGACCAACACCGGCGTCTACGTGGTGGAGCCCCGCGTGGTGGAGGAGATGCGCGATGGCGAGAAGATCGGCTTCCCCGATGTCATCGAGCGTTACCGCGCCGCTGGCGAGAAGGTGGGCGTGTATCCCATCAGTGAGAGCAGCTGGATGGATATGGGCCAGCTGGAAGAACTGGAAAAAATGAGACGCAAGCTGGAAAGCCAGCAGTAAAGGAGGCACCCTGATGCCCGTAACCATCATTGCCGAGGCCGGTGTCAACCACAACGGCGACTTGGAAATGGCCAAAAAACTGGCCCTGACCGCCAAAGAGTGCGGCGCGGACATTGTAAAGTACCAGACCGCTGTGCCTGAACTGGTCGTGAGCAAATTCGCCGAGAAGGCTGAGTACCAGAAGCAGACCACCGATGCGGCCGAAAGCCAGCTGGAGATGATCCGCAAGCTGCACTTCTCCTTCGAGGGGCATAAAGAGCTGAAAGAATACTGCGATTCCATCGGCATCCAGTACCTTTCTGCGCCGTTTGATATCCCCAGTGTGCAGTTTCTGGGCACTCTGGGCCTGCCGCTTATTAAAGTGCCCTCCGGAGAGATCACCAACCTGCCGTATCTCGAGGAAGTGGCCAAGCTGCACACCCCTGTGCTGCTTTCCACCGGCATGAGCAACTTGAATGAGATCACCGACGCCCTGGGCATCCTGGACGATGGCGGCTGCCCCGAGGTCACGGTGCTGCACTGCAACACCCAGTACCCCACCCCCTACGAGGATGCCAACCTCACCGCCATGATGGAATTGTTCGACCAGTTCGGCCTGCCGGTGGGTCTGTCCGACCACACCCCCGGCTGGGAGTGTGACGTCGCCGCTGCCGTGCTGGGCGCGCAGGTGATCGAAAAGCACTTCACGCTGGATAAATCCCTGCCCGGCCCCGACCAGAAAGCCAGCCTCGACCCTGCCGAGTTCAAGGCTATGGTGGACGCGGTGCGCCATGTGGAAGCCGCCCTGGGCGACGGTCACACCTGACCGAGAGCGAAGCCCCCAACAAAACGGTGGCCCGCAAAAGCATCGTGGCTGCCCGCGCCATCAAGGCAGGGGAGATCTTTACCACCGAGAACCTGACCACCAAGCGCCCCGGGGACGGCATTTCCCCCATGCGCTGGTACGAAGTGCTGGGCCAAGCCGCCAAGCGCGACTTTGCTGAGGATGAAAAAATCGAGCTGTAACGAGGTTTTATGCGCACGATTTGTGTAGTGACCGCCACGCGGGCGGAATACGGTCTGCTGCGCCCTGTGGTGCAAAAGCTGGCGGCGTCCAGCACGCTGCAATTGCAGCTGGTGGCCACCGGCGCGCACCTCTGCCCGCGTTTGGGCGAGACAGTGCGGGAGATCGAAGCCGACGGCGTACCCATTGCGGCCCGCCTGCCGATTTTTGAAGAAGAGAACCCCAACGAACCGGTGGCCCTTACCATTGCACGCACCATCACGGTATTTGACGGCTATTTTGCCGCCCACCGCCCGGATGCGGTGCTGCTTCTGGGCGACCGCTTTGAAATTTTTGCGGTGGCTACAGCGGCTGCGGCACGGCATATCCCCATTGCGCATATTTCCGGCGGGGATGTAACCCTTGGCGCGGCGGATGAATACTACCGCCACTGCATCACCAAAATGGCGGCGCTGCACTTCCCCAGCTGTGCCGAAAGCGCGGCCCGGCTGGTGCGCATGGGCGAAGCCCCCGAAACCGTGTTCTGCGTGGGCGGCCTGGGCGATGAAAACATCCGCACCCTGCCCAAAATGACGCGGCAGGAATTGTGCGCTTCCACCGGCTTTGACCTGATGCAGCCTTTTGCCATCGTGACCTACCACCCCGAAACTTCCGCCGCGGCGGGCGATCCTGCCGCGCAGGCGGATGCCCTGTGCGCCGCAATGGAAGCGGTTCCCGGCGTGTTCTGGCTGATCACCGGTTCCAACGCGGATGCCGGCGGCGCTGTGTGCACCGCCAAAATGCAGGCGTTTGCCGCCGCCCACCCGCAGCGTGCCGGGTTCATCAACAGCCTGGGGCTCAAGCGGTATCTTTCCGCCATGCAGTGCGCTGCGCTGGTGGTGGGCAATTCCAGTTCCGGCGTGGTGGAAACGCCCACGTTCGGTGTGCCGACCGTCAACATCGGCAGCCGCCAGGCCGGGCGCATCATCTGCCAGAACGTGCTGTGCTGTGCTGCTGCTGCCCCTGCAATCGAGGCCGCCCTGCGCCGTGCCCTGACCCCGGAATTTTCCGCCGTGGCCCACGCCGCACAAAGCCCCTATAGCGGCGGCGATACCAGCGGCAAGATCTGCCGGGTTCTGGCCCAATTTGACTTTGCCAAACCCAAAACGTTTTATGACGGCCCCGTGCCGGAATTTAACCCCAAAAGGAGCATCTCCCTATGAAAATTCTGATCGTTGGTCTGGGCAGCATGGGCAAGCGCCGTGCCCGCCTGACCAAAGGCATTGATTCCAGCATCCGCATTGCGGGCATCGATACGGCGGAATCCCGCCGGGTGGAAGCCACCGACCTTGGCCTGATCGACGTCGCTTACCCCAGCATCGCTGAAGCCGTTGCCACCGAAGCCCCGGACGCCGCCCTTGTTTGCACTGCTCCCCTGACCCACGCGGCCATCATCAGCGAGCTGCTGGACAACAGCCTGCCGGTATTTACCGAGCTGAATCTGGTTGCTGACGGCTATGAGGAAAACATGGCAAAAGCGAAAGAAAAAGGCGTGCTGCTGTTCCTTTCTTCCACCATGCTTTACCGGCGCGAAACTCAGTACATCAAGCAGCAGGTGGCTGCATTCGGCAAGCCGGTGCATTATATTTACCATATTGGCCAGTACCTGCCGGATTGGCACCCGTGGGAAAACTACAAAAACTTTTTTGTGGGCAACGCCCGCACCGGCGGCGTGCGCGAGATTTTTGGCATTGACCTGCCCTGGCTGCTGGATGCCTTTGGCGATGTGACCCATGTGACCGTGCAGGAGGACAGCATCAGCGACCTTGGGCTGCCCTATCCTGATTGCGTTACCCTGCTGCTGCGCCATGCTTCCGGCGCGCAGGGTGTGCTGGCAGCAGATGTGGTAAGCCCCAAGGCGGTGCGCAACTTTGAATGCTTTGGCGATGGTCTGCACCTGTTCTGGGAGGGCAACCCCAAAGCGCTGTATGAGTTCAAGAACGGTGACAAACAGTTTGTGGACACCTACACCAGCTTTGAGCATGACAACCGCTACAGCGACAACATTGTAGAGAACGCCTATGTGGATGAGCTGACCAACTTTTTTGCCTGCCTGCGCGGTGAAGAAACGTCCCGCTGGAGCTTTGAAAAAGATTTGGCCGCCATCCGCATTATGGATAAAACCTGAAAATCAGTTAGGAGGTAGGAGGTAGAAGTTAGGAGTTGAATGTGCGCGGATGCGCACACCAATAACTCCTACCTCCTAACTTAAAAGGGGGTCACCATGCTTACTGCCCTGTTTATCGGTCTGGGGTCCATCGGGACCCGGCATTTGAAAAATCTGACGGCGATCTGCGCACAGCGCGGGCTGGCGCTGCGGGCTGATGCGCTGCGCAGTGATTTAGCCCGCCCGCTGCGCCCCGGCGCGGCAGAACTGCTGCACAGCCAGTTCACCACCTTGCAGGATTCCGCCGCCTTGCCGCACTACGATTTGGCGTTTATCACCAACCCCACCAGCCTGCACGCGCAGGCATTGGAGGAAATTCGCGGTTTGGCAGACGCGCTGTTTATCGAAAAGCCCATTGTTTCCGCCGAGCAGACGGATGTAGACCTTGCCACCCTGCTGCCCGCCGGGCAGAAAGCCTATGTGGCTGCACCCATGCGCTGGTGCGGCACCATGCTGGCGCTGAAAAATCACCTGCCCGGCCTGCGCCCCTACAGTGCGCGGGTGATCTGTTCCTCCTACCTGCCGGACTGGCGGCCGGGGGTGGATTACCGCACGGTGTACAGTGCCCACAAGGCCCTGGGCGGCGGCGTGACCATCGACCTGATCCATGAATGGGATTACCTGGTCGATCTCTTCGGCGTGCCGGAAACAATTTGTAATATACGCGGAAAATATTCCGATCTGGAAATTGATTCTGACGACCTTTCCATCTATATTGCCCAATATCCCACCCTGCTGGCGGAAGTGCACCTGGATTACTTTGGCCGCACCTACCGCCGCTCCATTGAGCTGTTCTGCAAGGATGGCAGCTGCGTGGCGGATTTTGGCGCCGGAACGCTGACCCTGCCCAACGGTGCGGTGGAACACTATGAGGAGGACGTCAACGAGCGCTACCTGCGCGAGATGAATTATTTCCTTGACTATGCCGCCGGGGAGGAAACCGAGAGCCTGAACCCGCCCGCCACGGCACTGCAAGTATTAAAACTGACATTGGGGGAACAACAATGAACCGTCTGTTGATCACCATCTGCGGCCGTGCAGGCAGCAAGGGCTTTAAGAACAAAAACCTCAAAACCTTCTGCGGCCACCCGCTGGTGTATTATTCGCTCAGCGCCGCCGAGCTGTTTATCAAAAAGCATCCCGAACTGCACATTGACATTGCCCTAAACACCGACAGCCCGGAGCTGGCCGAATTGGTTGCCGCCAAGTACCCGGAAGTCATCTTCCTGCCGCGCGGCGAGGAACTGGGCGGCGACCGCGTGCCTAAGATGGCTGTCTATCAGGACAGTCTGCACCGCATGGAGGAACGCACCGGCCAGCCGTATGACTGGTACATGGACCTGGACATCACCAGCCCCCTGCGCACCGAATCGGACATCGAAAACGCCTTCGCCAAAAAACAGAGCCGCGATGATCTGGATCTGGTGTTCAGCGTGTGCGAAGCCCGCCGCAATCCCTGGTTCAATATGGTCAAAACTGTGGACGACCATGTTGAACAGGTCTGCAAGAGTGAGTTCACCGGCCGCCAGCAGGCTCCGGATGTGTATGATGTAAACGCTTCCATCTATGTCTTCAAGCGGGATTTCCTCGCCACCAACACGGACGGCATGCTGTGGCGCGGCAAGATCGGCATCAGCGTGATGATGGATACCGGCATTATTGATATCGACTCGGAGCACGACTACCTGTTGATGGAAGCCATTGCCCAGCACCTGTATGCCCATTACCCGGAGTTTGCCGCTGTGCAGGAGAACATTCGTGACTGACCTGGCGTTCAATCTGATCATGGACTGCGGCCAAGCTATGCTGGCCAATGGCGGCGAGGTGTTCCGCGCGCAGGACACCATGGAGATCATGGCCCGCAGCTTCGGCATTGTGGATTTCCATGTTTATGTGCTGACCAACGGCATTTTTGCTTCCGCCCAAAACGGAACGGTCAGCGCTGTGCGGCATGTTCCGGTGGTTTCCACCAACCTGGGCCATGTGGAGGCCATCAACGCCATTTCCCGCCGTGTGGCGGATGGCGAACTGGACCTGAACAGCGCCCAGCTGGAATTTGAGCGGATGAAGCGGATGCCCACCCTCTCCCCACTGTACAACTGTGCAGCAGGCACCATGGGGGCCGGCTGCTTTGCCATGCTGTTTGGCGGCGGCCTGCCGGAAATGCTGGTGGGTGCGCTGGGCGGGCTGCTGGCCTCCGCCAGTTCCTGCGCGCTCAGCAAGCACCATATCAGCCGCATTTTCCGCGATATGCTTTCCGCCATTGCCTGCACGCTGACCGCTTTGATTGCCCAGCTGGTCTACCCGGCCCTGCAGGTCAACTTTGCCATCATCGGTGCGCTGATGGTGCTGACCCCCGGCGTTGCCTTAACTATGGGCATCCGTGATATCATCAACAGCGATTATCTTTCCGGCACCATCCGGCTTGTGGATGCCCTGCTGGTTGCGGGATGCCTGGCTGTCGGCGTCACTCTGGGGTATACCTTATTAAGCACAGTAACGGGGGTGGTATGGTGAGTGCTGCTCCTGTCTGGTTTAGCATGCTGGTTCAGTTTGTGGTTGCCATGGTTGCAACCATCTCGTTCGGCATCACCTTTCAGGTGGGCCGCCGCCATTACTGGACCTGCGGTTTTGTGGGGGCCGTTGGCTGGACGATCTACATTGCCTGCACTACCCTTGGCGGTATGACCGCCCCCATGGCCACACTGATTGCCACACTGCCGCTGGCCGCGCTTTCCCGCTTTTTTGCCATCCGGCACAAGGCCCCCATCACGGTATTTCTGCTGACCGGCATTTTCCCCCTGGTGCCCGGCGCGGGCATTTATTACACGGCTTACTATTTTTTGCGCAACGACCGCGCCCTGTGCACCAGCAAAGGCATTGAAACCTTAAAAGTTGCCGTTGCCCTGGCCCTTGGCATTGCCATCGTATGCTCCATCCCCCTGCCCAAGCGCCACGCCGCCAACAGGCAGGCAAAATAAAAAATATGAAGCCCGGTGCTTCTTTGATATGCTACCCCTAGAGTAGACAGAGAAAAAACTCTGAAAGCTCTGGGGGTATTTTCATGTCAAGGATACAACCAAAAACACAGCGTTCCATTATCGCGCACAAAAGCACCTGCGCACTGCCCTGTTCGATTCCTCGCACGGATACACGAAAAAACACTCCAGCA
>ENA-OOZT01002477-OOZT01002477.1-human-gut-metagenome-genome-assembly--contig:-NODE-2477-length-10513-cov-4.149551_pt1 | contig 10513 bp, 9 predicted proteins | sample MGYA00241192_ERZ501407 | MGnify/ENA primary metagenome ERZ501407 (study PRJEB25962, sample SAMEA2042911) | human gut metagenome | biome: human gut; feature: human-associated habitat; material: faeces...
TAACCGCTCCCCTGCGCGGCGCAGGGACACAACCCCGTAGAGGTTTTGCAAAAAATTTCAAAAACCACTTGCAAACCGCCTTTTCCGTGTTATGATGATGACCGAAAAAAAGAACGTGCAGTGCACATGGCAAGAAAGAGTGATCGATTTGTTGGATTTTTTGAAACAGGAGGGGCTGAGTCCCGACCTTTTGGATGGCATTCGTGAATTTAACGCGCAGTATCCGACGCCGCCGGAGCTGCAAAACCGCATCCCGCAGCCGCGGTATCATTATTATGGCAAGGACGTGTGGGAGGCGGCGGTCGCCGCCATTTTGTGCGGGGAGAACCTGCTGCTCGCGGGCAGCAAGGCCACGGGCAAAAACGTACTGGCGGAAAACCTCGCCCAGGTCTTCGCCCGTCCCGCATGGGACGTGTCGTTCCACGTGAACATGGACGCCGCGAGCCTCATCGGCATGGACACGTTCGAGGGCGGCGAGGTTCGCTTCCGCCCCGGCCCCGTGTACCTTTGCGCAAAGCATGGTGGCTTCGGCGTGCTCGACGAGATCAACATGGCAAAAAATGAGGCGCTTGCTGTACTGCACGCGACGCTCGACTTCCGCCGCGCCATCGATGTTCCCGGCTACGAGCGCGTGGAGGTCGATCCCGCCGCGCGCTTCATCGGCACGATGAACTACGGCTATGCCGGCACACGCGAGCTGAACGAAGCGCTCACGTCGCGCTTTGTCGTCATCCAGATGCCGTCCATCGACCAGGACGGTCTTGTGCGGTTGCTTAGCGATGAGTTCCCGACGCTTGAAAAGAAGTATAAGGAGCAGTTCGCCCAGCTGTTCCTCGACCTGCAGAAAAAGTGCAAAAACGCGGAGATCTCCGAAAAGGCGCTCGACCTGCGCGGTCTTCTCGACGCGCTGCGTCTGATCCGCCGCGGCGTGGGCGCGAGCCGCGCGCTTGACATGGGCATCACGAACAAGGCGTTTGACTCCTACGAGCAGAGCCTGATCCGCGACGTCATCGCCGCGCGCATCCCCGCAAAGCTTGACCGCAGCCGCCTGTTCACCGACTGACATGGAAACGTCAAGCTATTCCGCCCAGCAGCGCCGCGCCATCAACCTCGTCTGGACGGCGAGCGGGGACTATCAGTTCGAGCCGCAGTTTTTAGCGCTCAAATCAAACGGCGAGCCGGACTTTTACATGAACTGCGTCATCGGCCTTGTGCACAAGTGGTTCGGCGACAAGATGCCAAAGCGTCTCTTTGCCTACTGGGCGGGCGACGCGCGGCAGAACGTTTTCGACGAGCTGTGCTGGCTGGCGTTCGAGAACGCGGCGTATGAAAAGGAACTGCCCGAGCGCCCTGTGCTCGCCGATCTCCGCCGCAAGCACGCGGAGGAGTTTTTCGCGTCGGAATACCAGCTCTCGCGGCAGGAGTGGATGGAGAAAAACCAACTTGTCTACGCCGTGCAGTCCGACCGCTGGAAGACGATCCTCGGACAAAAGCCGCCCATTCTCGCCCCGTGGGAAAAAGGGCTCGCGCAAGCGCTCGCCTGCCCCGGCACGATGAACGCCGCCGAGCTTGAGATCGCCGTGCGCACGGCATTTGAAAAGTACCTGCAATTCGATGGCACGGTGCATAAAAAAGGCGGGTTCCAGCTGCACTTTGACGACAAGTGGGCACCGCTTCTTACAAAGCTCCTGCCGACCGAGATCGTCCGCACGGACGATCTGACCATCGGCCGCTCCGCCATGCCGGGCGAAAACGGCATGGTCAAGGTCTCGAACGCGCTGCGCTCGCGTCTGCGCTCCAACGAGCACGAAACGGAGGACCGCGGCTACATCGAGCGCTGCTTCGGCCGCAGCATCTATTCCCCCGACAAGCTCGCGCGCATCGAGCAGCAGCTCTGCACCGGCAACCACTTAGGCTGCCACCTGTGGTTCACAAAGGGCGCGAGCGCGTCGAACCAGCTCATCAGCGCGGACACGCAGCGCCTTTACGAGCAGGCCGAGGAACAGGCCAAGCTGAACCGCGCCGCCTTCGCGCGCGACCTCGATCTGCACCAGAGCGCGCTCGCGCGCCTGAGCGAGCAAATTCGAAACTGCCTGCTCGTCCACCAGCAGCCCGAGCGCATCCCCGCCCGTCAGGGCTGGCTGGACGGGACCAAGGTCTGGCGCGAACCGGTGCTGCACGACGACCGCGTATTTTTGCGCAGCGACGAGGAGAGCCGTCCCGGCTTTGCCGTCGATCTGATGCTCGACGCCTCGGCCTCGCGCCTGCACTGTCAGGAGGCTATCGCCATTCAGGGATATATCTTAGCCAAAAGCCTCGCCTCCTGCGGCATCCCCGTGCGCGTGACGAGCTTTTGCAGCCTGCGCGGCTACACGGTGCTGCGCATTTTGAAGGATTTTGGCGACAAAAACGGCGAACGAAACGTTTTCAATTACTTCGCCGCGGGCTGGAACCGCGATGGGCTCGCGCTGCGCGGCGCGGGCGAGCTCATCAAGTCCGCACCCGCGGAAAAGCATCTGCTCATCCTGCTGACCGACGCCTCACCCGACGACAGCCACAAAATCCTGCCGAGCGGCAAAGTCCCGCTCAGCCGCGACTACGACGGGCAGATCGGCGTCGATGACACGGCGGAGGAGGTGCGCGCCCTACGCGCGCAGGGCATCCGCGTCGCCGCCGTCTTCATGGGTGAAAACGCGAGCGTTCCCGCCGCGAACGCCATCTATGGCCGCGACCTTGCGCGCATTCGCCGCATCGACCAGCTCGCCGCCACGGCGGGTCGGCTCATTCAGGATGAAATCCGCGAACTCAGCAGCTGACAAAAAGATCCCGAAAGATGATCTTTCGGGATTTTTTCATAGATGATGTTGTAGCGGACATTGCAAAGCGGGACGTTGTTATTCCCCCATCTCATCGTCAAAGTAAGGAACAGTTCATTACAGCAAATCGGATACTATCTATTCCGATCCTTTCTCTTTTTTGCGGCTACAAACCCAATCAAGAACGCCAGATTCATAAAAAGCACAATGATGCTACCTTCGATTTTACAGCTGCCGCCGGACAGAATCGGATTGCCGTGAATCGTCATATCAAACAAGTGAGGATAATCTTCCGCCAGAGAGACTCCTCCCAGAATGATCGCGCCCACACCGTTCCACAAAAAATGGATCACGATCGGCGCGATCAAGGAACCCGTGTATTCCAAAACCGCCGTCATAAAAAGGCTCATTGTGATGACATTGAGCACAGGAAGGATTCCTGCCTCAAACGCGCCGCCGTGCGCAAATGTAAATAAGCCCGTAGATACGATAATCGCGGCGGCGATGCTACCGTTACTTTTTATCATCTGGTATAAATAGCCGCGAACCAGCATTTCCTGCATAACGGTATTGAGAAAAGCCGCAAGCAGCCACAACCACAGCATAGCGATTTGATTTTTGCCCTCTATCTGTACAACTCCGAGGATAGATAATATCCCCACAGATGCCCCCAGCCAAATCGTCCCTGTTACGCCGCCCAATATGATGTTATAAACAGGCTTCCCGGTCAGATGTAATCGTATCTTTTTCTGATCTGCCAGCCAGAAAATAAGTGTGATCGCAATAACGGACAAGAGCGGGATCAGTTCTGCCCAAAATCTCCAGATTACCGCACTTGCGGTATCCGGTATCGGGATAACCGATACGCATATGGCCCAACCCACAAAAAAGATGATCGTCTTTATTGATACCGATAGAACTTTTTTCATACAATACACTTCCCTGTCCAATTCAAACATCAATGTGTCAACGCAAAAAGCCCGCCGCAATTTGACTAAAATCACGGCGAGACTTATGTCAGGCGGCTTCAATTCGGATATTTTTACTTTTGCCATTTGAAAATATCTATGTGCTGCAAAGAACGGCCAAGTTTACTTATCGTCCATTTTTTTAGGTATATCCGAAGTCGTATCCTCCAGCAAATCAGTTATTACTTGATTGAGTTGTACTGCACTCTTTGGGGAGATGACCGGCATATTTGACTGTGACTCAATGTCTTTTCTCGTTCGCCCAGCGACCTGTCCACCGGCTTTAGCAACTTCCAGATTCTCTTGGAAGGTCGTGGGCTTTCGATCCTTTGAAAACTGTGTGGTGGTGGCTTCTGCCAACATATTCAGCACCAGCTCCAGCGTGGTCATGTTATCACGAAGGTTCTCCTTTTTCAATCCTTTCAGGTTTTTGTACTGGCGGGTAGACATCCCCGACCATGCGCGGGAAATCTCGTCTGTGAGGATAGCGTACTCCACGCCTTTTTGTACACCACGGGCATCCCACTCATCCGTCAGCTCCTTGCGGACTTGAATGGCCTGCAGCCGTTGGTTGATCCATTCGCGGGTGTAACCTTTCTTGAGGTAGGTTTCCAGAGCGCGGTCAATGGTCAACTCAGGGTCGATAGTTTCTTCGATACGCTCCCGGCCAACCTGTGCCAACCATAGCTTGAACGGCTCTGCTTTCGGTGAAGGAATAGACTGGATGATGCGGAGAAGCTGCTCGGTGTCAGCCACATCAGTCAGACGGCGCTTGCCGTCTGCAGCGGTCATTTTCAAAGCGTTACAACTTGTAACGGTTTCATTTCCCTCGTCCTTTAAACGCTTTTTAAGTACGCGCCAGTAGGTTTGAGGATTTGGACTGTCAGTCAGCACAGCTACCACATCGACAATGGAGAAGTACCATTCTTCCTTTTCCTCATCCCACGCGGTGCGGATGCGCTTGTCCTCGAACAGTTGAATCTTATCATTTTGTGCCAATCGAATCACCTCATTCTCTCATGGATTCTTTCAAAAGTCCCTGGCAGCCTGCCAGCACATCCTGCCATGTAGTCTCGAAATCGTCGGTGTACCACGGGTCGGCTACATCGCGGGACTGCTTGGTGTAGTCCATCAGGAGGTGCAGCTTGCCAGAGAAATCGCCGCCGCAGATGCGGTACATATTCCGCAGGTTCGCGCTGTCCATGCCGATCAGCAGGTCGTACTTGTCGTAGTCCTGGTTGGTAAGCTGCCGCGCCGCGTGGCCGTCGCAGGAGATCCCATGCTCCGCCAGCTTGCGCCGCGCCGGAGGATAGACCGGGTTGCCGATCTCCTCCCGGCTGGTGGCCGCCGACTCGATATGGAACTGTGAGGCAAGCCCTGCCTTCTTCACCAAGTCCTTCATCACAAACTCTGCCATCGGACTGCGGCAGATGTTGCCGTGGCAGATGAATAAGATTTTTGTCATGGCTTATATATCCCTTCAAAAGCCTCCAAGCCTTGATATTTCAAGGTTTTTGGCGCTTCTTTCATTTTTGCTGTCATGCCGGAAACCTACGCAGATTTCCGTAACTCTACACAGATTTTCGGGCAAATGGTGTAGTAATTGGTGTAATGACTGCGATTGCTTCAACCTGATTTTCTCTGCGGCTCCGGTGCGGCAAGCCCTCTAAAATCAATGATCTTTGCCATCTGCTCGGCGGCGCGGTCATAGCTCGCGTGCGTGTAAACATTCAGCGTGACCCCTACATCAGAATGCCCCATGACATACTGCAAGGTCTTGATGTCCATACCGGCATTCGCCATGTTCGTGCAGAAGGTATGTCGGAACACATGAGGTGTGATATGCGGCAGCGGCTTGTCCGGATGCAGCTTTTGATATTTCTTCATCGCCCAGCGCATTTCATTCTCGATGTGCAAGGCAACCTTCGGACTATCGTTCTTGTCCAGCAGAAGAAAACCGCTGTACCCGTCGATGATCGTCTCTGTTTTCACGCGGTTGCGGCGGGAGAGAATGCTTTGCAGGCTCCGGTAAACCTCGTCCGTCATGGGAATGTAGCGGCAGCCGCACTCCGTTTTGGTCTTCTCTACATAATACTTGCCGCCGCGCTCTCGGACGAGCTGGTGATCTACTCGGATTTTCCGCCCGGTAAAGTCCAGATCAGCCTTTGTCAGCCCGCAGAACTCGCTGACGCGCATCCCGGTTCCCAGCAGCACCACAAACTCGTCGTAATACTTGCAGTAGGTCTTGTCCTCCCGGATGAAATCCATCCAAAGCGTCTGCTGTTCCTCTGTCATGGCAATGCGCTTCTGTGAATCATTGGAAACTACATCGATTAGCTTGAAGTCAAAGGGATTCCGACGGATCACATCCTCATTGTACGCCATCTGGAAAGCCGGTTTGACAACGCCCCGAACGCTGGTGAGGGTGCTGTATCCCTTTCCGTCCTCGTGCAGCTTCATGATCCATTTCTGCGCGTCCGAAACCTTGATGTCCCGGATGGAACGGTAGCCAAAATCTTCTTTCTTCACCAGATTCAGCACGAAGTTATAGCCAACCTTGGTATTGTAGCGCACGCCCTGTTTGATGCTGATGTAGCGTTCCAGCAGTTGAATGACGTTGATTTTGCCAGCCGCATAATCAATGCCATCGTCGAGCTGCTTCTGGATTTCCTTTTCTTTTTCCCGCAGTTCTTTCAGATCGGAGGAATACACCGTCTGCCGTTTGCCGCGAATGTCTGTGTACCGATATTGATAAATCAGGTCTTTTCTCTGGCTCTCTCCTGTCCGCAGGATGCGTCCCTTGTTGTCTTTTCTCTTTTCGGACATTGTCAAACTCCTTTCCGTGATGGAAAGAGCCTTGATATGACACACTTATTGTATCATATCAAGGCTCCGATTTACACCACAAATTTCAAATAGAATACGCCTGCTCGATGAACTGATCGAACAGGCGGCGTTTAATCAGGCGCTTGTTGCCCACCCAGAGGACGAATTTGCACCGGTCCTCGTTGGTGATCTCGCGCAGTTTGTTAATACCAATGCCGGAGTAAGCCGCGGCTTCCTCCAAGCTCAGATTGCTCTTTTCCCAAATCGGGATTTCCTTCATAGGCAGTTTACCCTCCATGCAAAAATAGCCAGACAGGGCGAGGCGGCAACGAAGTCCGGCAACGGACTTCCAAAAACCTCGAAACATACCCGGTCTGACGGTTGATTTACGATTATCCTTTTCTTCTATTTTTCTGTTGTTTTGGTTGTCAAAGGCAGAAAAAGCCTGACAGAGCAGGGATTGCCTCGGCAACCAGCCTGACAACGGAGTAACAACAGGATTTGCAACCAGCCGCACTTTTCAGAACGGCAGCTCCATCTGCTCTGTGATCTCCACAAAGCCGTCCGGGATTTCTGTATTTTGGTTGCCGCTGCCCGTTGCAGTCTTTTCTCGCTCCCAGCCTTTTTGCCTGCCGTACCCGGCAAAGCTGCGAGGATTGGAGAAATACGTCCAGCCGGTCACACACTGGTTCATAATCTCGTTGATCTCGCGGATCTCCCATTGCTTCGGCCCATCAAAAGCATGGTTCAGCGCCTCCTTGTAAAGCTGCTTGGAACAGACGGTATCGCCCGTGTAGCTGTCCAGAAACGCCTGAATCATGCCCGCTTTCGTGTCCTCCGGCATGAAGTCCTTCTGATGTTCCTTGAGATAACGTACCATTTCCGGGCTGAACGTCAGCTTCCAGCCGCCTGCCCGGTAGATGGTCATTGCCTCCGCCCACACCTGCTGCAAGTAGGATCTGGATGCGGCTTCATCCTCCAAAATGTGAACCTCTGCCTGTTCCGGGCAGACCTGCACGGGCAGGAAACGCCGGTTGCCGGAGCGGTCGAGGGGCAGGAAGTCCATTGCGTTTGACGTGCCACCGAATACGCATTGTCGCAATCGGTCTGCGGGGTGGGTTTCATACGGGATTTTATAGACCTCCTTCTGGCGGCTCAGAAAAGATTTGATTTCTTCAATGCTCTTGGCATTGGCGGTGGCAATCATCTCGGACATTTCAATGATCCAGTGACCTTGCAGCTTGCGGTACACGTTTTCATCGTCCAGCTTTCGCAGATCATCGGAAAACCACTCGTCCTTGCCTGCCAGCAGCCGGAAGAAGGTGGATTTTCCCGCGCCCTGACCGCCTACCAGACAGAGCATGACTTCAAATTTGCAGCCGGGATGAAATGCCCGATGAATCGCGCCCAGCAGGAACAGTCGTAATGCTTGAAAGGTGTATTCGTCTGCTTCCGCACCGAGAAAATGGTGCAAGCAATAGCGGATGCGCTCCGTGCCATCCCATGTAAGGCTGTTCAGAAAGTCCCTGACAGGGTGATAGCTGTTCTGGTGGGCGGCGAGATCGGCGGCATCTATGATTTTCTTCTCACTTGTCAGATCATAATTCTCTTCCAGATACAGCCGGATGTACTTCATGTCTGTGTCGGTCATGGATGCGCTGGGGCTTCGGTCGTAGCCGATGGGCTTCACAATGTCGGTGCGGTCGGTCAGCAGATTGTAGGCAATCGCACCGGAGAGCAGCGGATCGTGCTGAAACACTGTCAGGCAGTTCTTGATGCTGTTGCGGACGCCACCTTTTTCCGTGGTGTCCAGCATGGCTTTTACTTCTTCAATGCTCATCGGCGGCGCTATGCTGCCTGCCTGCATTTTGAGCTGCTGCTTCATCTGCGGCGGCAAGCTCTGCCATTCGCTGCTCAATTTTCCTCACTTCCTCTCCATATTCAATCACAACGGATGCCCGCGCCTGTATATCTCCGCACAGCAGCTCGTCCAGCAGATATTCAACCAGCGAGAGCTTCTGTAATGCTTCTACAAAGTGCGGATGATAGTCGTCCTCCGGCGTCTGCGGGGCATAATCCTCCTTCCAGCGGCATAAAAGCCGGTAATAGTCCAACAGCACACGGAAGCAGTATCGTTCCATGTGCTGATAATTCTGTTCGTCGGTATTTTGTTGTCGCGGCTTGCTCATTTTGCCCGTGCCATCCTCATACGGAATAGCAAAATCCTGTGCCAGCAGAATTGCGGCTTCCTTGCTGCCGATTCCGCGAAGCCGGGAAACGAAGTCGATTACGTCCCCGGTAGCACCGCAGCCAAAGCAGTAATACCGGCGATCCAGCTTCATGCTGGGTGTGCTGTCATCGTGGAACGGGCAGCGACACATTCCGTTTCGTTCCACCCGGATGCCGTATCGCTCCGCAGCCTGCCGGGTGGTCACAGTCTGCTTGACAGCTTCAAAAATGCTCAATAGGCAATGCCCTCCTTAGTGTTCAATTTCCTGCTTTTTCTGCCGCGTCGTGGTGTTCTGGCGCTCCTGCTCATGCTGCACTTCGTAGATGTTGTAATGGATTGCCCAGAGCTTTTTCGCGTCTGCATGGAGCGGCGCAAGCTCTGTCTGAATGTCCCTATATTCCTGCTCCAACTGCTCCCGTTCTTTGCGCCATGCGGTAATGGGCAGCTTGCCATCTTTGAAATACGGTTTCAGCTTGCGTTCCGCCATGTAGAATGTCCGCAGCTCGTTATCGTGTTCCGCTTTGTATTTCTGCCTGGATTTCTCAAAACGGATGGATTTCAGCTTGTCCGCAGCGGGCTTGCCAGACTTGTAGTAGTCCACCATGCGCAGCAGTTCGTCCACTTCTTTGATACGGGCTTGCTTTGACGATGCCGACTTTTTCAACGTGTCGATCTTGTCCTGCATGGCATGAAGCGTATTTTCCAGATCGTCCACGGTGTAAAGGTTTTTGGATTGTAAAAAGCTGGACGCCTCGGCGTAACGCTGCAAATTGGCATTCTTCGCCTTATTGCTGTACGCGCCCTTGTTGCGATTGGCGCAATGCAGCGCCAGCAGATCATTCAGCATGGGCGGCTGGGGCTTGGCAAGCTCGGCTTTTACGTCCTTCAGCCAGCCAATCAGCGCGGCGATTTTCTCTTTGGCTTCCCGTAACAGCGCGTTGGTTTTCCGAATAAAGCGGTTGAGATTGCCCTTGTCGGTGCGGATACCCTTTGCCTCCATTGCCCGGACGGTGGGACCTTCGTGCTGGGTGGGGATCTGCTCCACACCCTGACGGGCAAAGCTGCGGTGGTCAATGCGGCAGTCTAAGCCTTTTTCGGCAAACTTGGCATTGCACATCTCAGCCCATGCCTGCCGCCACGCTTCCAGTGTCTCCGGCTTGCCCCAATCTGTTGTGGAAACGGCGTTGAACACGTAATTGCCTGCCTCATCCAAAACGCGCTCCCCATGCTCATCCAGCACATATTCCCGCCGCTGTTTGTTTCCCCACCTGCCGTCCGGCCCAATGGGACGGATGGGACACATGACGTGAAAGTGCGGGTTGGAAATGCCGCCGTCCTCCTTGTCTGGCTGATGCACGGCGAAGTCCGCCACCATGCCCCGGTTCACGAAATTGTCCAATAAGAATTGCCTTGCAAGATCGATGTTCTCCTGCATGGAAAACTCATTCTGCAAGGCAATGTCAAAGCTGTATGCAAGCTGGGCTTTCTTCCCTCGCTCAGCTTTCTCCACAGCGTTCCAGAGCGTTTCGCGGTCTGCGTACTCTGGCGGCGCGTGGGCTGGCAGCAGAATTTCAGAACAGGTCACGCCGCCCTTGCGGGTGTAGTCGCTGTCCTCGCCGTAAGCTGCTTTAACTGGTGCTGCAATGCCTTTTCATCATTGATGGCTTTCCGCA
>ENA-OOZT01002482-OOZT01002482.1-human-gut-metagenome-genome-assembly--contig:-NODE-2482-length-10486-cov-1.665900_pt1 | contig 10486 bp, 9 predicted proteins | sample MGYA00241192_ERZ501407 | MGnify/ENA primary metagenome ERZ501407 (study PRJEB25962, sample SAMEA2042911) | human gut metagenome | biome: human gut; feature: human-associated habitat; material: faeces...
CTACAATTTTCTCACCTTGGTAACGATCCTCAAAATAATTCTCGGTAAAGAAATCGACATACTGATCGATATTATTCAATCGCTTCAGGATAGAGAAGTTGTCCGGCGATATAGCGAACATCCGGTAACTTTCGTTTCCCAGAATCTTCAACAAAAACTTATCCGTAGCTATTTTATGCAAATATTCGGAAGCTTCCGAATACTGTCCGAACCGACGAACAACCAGCACCTCTTTTTTGTACCCGAGCTCTTCTTTTTTCATTTCATAACTTTTCCCTTCGGCCATTTCGGCAGCATGAATAAACTTCAAACGCGCTTTAAATCTGGTTTCCTGAACGGTTGTAAATTCCTGTGGTAAAAACAATACCACCCATTGTTCTTTTTCTTTTTCGATTTTATAAGTTGTTTCTTCTTTCCGGCTACGACCAGCCAGTACTTCTTCATCGAATTGCCAATTGCGGTTCGCCTGTAAAGAACGGGCCTGAGCCATTTCCGCTTCGGAATACCGAACAGGTTTTTCTCCTACCGCTAAAGAAGCCAGGATGTCGCTAGTCACCTGCAGGATCTCTTTTCCGGGACGGGCTGCGATTACCTCTTCCAAAGCGTTCTTCGCCTCCTGGGGAGAACCGGTATTTACAACACACATCGCTTTCAGAAACAGCACATTTGCTTTCAATTTATTATCCGGGTACGCTTTCAGGATTCTGTCACAAATTTGTGCTGCTTCGTGGTAATAAACTTTTTGGTAATATCGGTAAGCTTCCTGATACTTTTTCTCTACCACTTTCAGCACATCTTCGACCTGACGGAAATAGTTCGGGTCTTGTAGTCCCCGGGCGAAATCACTTTCAGGGAAAAGAGCGGTCAGCTCTGTTTTATATCTTTCAGCCTCTGCCGCCTTACCTGCCTTGAGAGCGGTCGTGGAAGCCAGATAATAGACCATCGGCAGATTAGCGGTATTTTTAAAACGCTGAATATAAGCATCGAAACACTCTAAAGCCTTTTCCGGATCATTCAAACGGTACAAATAAATTTCGCCGGCTTTATAATAAGCTTCTTCGATCTGTTTTTCAGATGCCTGCAGCATTTCCGGTGTCAGGGGGAGATCCTGCAAATAATACTCCCTGCTCTTTACATCTTTCACTTCCCTTTCCCCTCCCGTCATCTCTGCTAATTCTTCGCCGGTTTCGTCTGCCAAACCGATACTTGCTTTGTTTCGTCTGCGCCAATTGTCTTCCAGCTTACGCCGTCCCCATTTCCGCTTAAAATCATTTTTCCCCAGAGCAATCGTCACGGGATTATAAAAATACCAATCCCCTCCGCTGTTACCCTGCGAAAAAGCATCTCCCCGGCTAAGCATATCGTTACGGCGATAAAAATTGCGCTCGGCCTGCTCCCTTCGTTCCTGTTCTTTGCGAGTATTTTCCTGCTCTTTAATCGCAGTGATTTTATCGTCGATCAAGCGGTTTCTCTCTTCTTCCGGTAACACCGCTATCCGCTGCAAACTATCCTGCGTTTGTATAATTCTCAGATTCGTAACCAATTCGGTCAGATCGGTCAGTAAAGATTTTAGTTTTTCATAATCTTCATAACGCGAATCCATGACAAGCAAACAAGAATCGTAACAACTCTGTGCCTGCACATAGGCCTTGTTTTTGAAATAATAATCCCCTAATTTTACAAAAGACAAAGCCTGCTGATTATCGTTATCTACAGAGGCATGCACGGATTTCCAATACAAACCGGCCGCTCCTTCCTCATTTCCACGTTTATTTTCGATATTGGCCAAAGCATAATAAATCCGATCCTGAAATTCCTCGTTCCGGGAATCCCGCAACATTTTCTTCAATTTCTTTTCTACGGCCGCATCTCCTTCCTGATAGGCTAAAGCCATACCGATCCGGGCATTGAAGACCATTTCATAATTGAAATTGAACCGGGTAGCTTTTTTCAATGCCAGTTTAGCAGCCCCATCCTGATTTTCTTTTACATATAATTGAGACAACAAAAAATTGTAGCGCGGTTTACGTTTTATGCTTTTACAAGTCCTGACCAATCTTTCTGCCTCAGGAATCGCTTGTTCGTACATACCTTGACGCACATAGAAATCGGTTCTCGCCGCAGCAACCATCTCCCGTTGTTTCCGCTTTAATGTGCTCCCGTCGAGCCGGTCCATGATCCGGGCAGCCTCTTCGTAGCGTCCCATTTCCGTCAGGCTCCGGAATAACCAGATCGACACCTCGGTCATCAAGGCCTCGTCTTCGGCATATTGCCTTTGTATAAAACGAAAAGTGTTATTGGCCATCGTGTATTTCTTCTTATAGAAATAAGCTTTCCCCAATAACAGATAGCATTTATCCAACTGGTTATTAAATTCTTTTTTCTTTCGGAAGGTCTGATAATTTTTGGAATCTTTATTCTTTCTCCGCCTGGGTTTAGCCGTGATCGAATGTTTATCGGTCGCTTTAGCCGCCTTTTCGATCACGTAGTCCATATCGGAGCTGCAAATACTACGCGTCTGTTCGTCATTAGATACGAAAACAGGCAAAAGGTGGGTATAATCCTCCTTATGCCTGTTTTCCATATGCTTTATCCCGGACTTCAAAGCCTGGTCACCGTTAAAATATACGTTATAACGGGTAGTCAACTGGTGATAGTTACGTGAAAAGAAATTGTTTCTCTTCACCGAACAACCGCACAGCACCACCATCATCCCCGTTAATATATAAGAAGAATATTTCATTTAGACATGCTGTCCTATTGTCTGGTGACTCTCACTCTTTTTGCCGGGTCGTGATTTTCCTCTACGGCTTTCACAACTTCATCCGCCAACTGCCTGAACGCTGTTCCCGTAATCGAATCGGCATTCAAAGCTACAGGTTTACCTGCATCGCCTCCATCACAAATACTCTGTACAACAGGTATTTCGCCCAACAACCGGAGACCTCTTTGTTCGGCCAGTTGTTTCGCCCCTTCCCGTCCGAAAATATAATATTTATGATCGGGCAATTCAGCCGGAGTAAACCAGGCCATATTTTCCACCAGGCCTAGCACGGGCACCTGTATACCCGGCGACTCGAACATATTGATTCCTTTGATTGCATCGGCCAAAGCCACCTGCTGAGGTGTACTGACTACAATAGCTCCTGTCAGGGCGACAGTTTGTACCAAAGTCAAATGAATATCGCTGGTTCCCGGCGGAAGGTCGATCAGCATATAATCCAATTCGTCCCAAAAACCTTGCTCCACCATCTGTTTCAATGCATTGGAAGCCATCGGCCCCCGCCAGACAGTGGCAGAAGCCGGATCGACAAAGAAACCGATAGATAACAATTTTACGCCATATTTCTCTACCGGCACAATGAAATCCTTTCCGTCGATCTGCTCCATATAGGGCTGAGCCTCTTCGCAACCGAACATTTTCGGAATAGAAGGACCGAAAATATCCGCATCCACCAAACCCACTTTATATCCTTCCAAAGCAACCGCTAAATTGGCCGCCACGGTAGATTTTCCTACTCCTCCTTTACCCGAGGAAACAGCGATTATATTTTTTACCTTTTCCAGGGACAACGGTCTCTCCAAATCCTGAACAAACAGGTTTTCGATCTCTACCTCCGTATAAGAAGTTTTTTCTTTTATCAGGGCTTCCGCTTTTTTCTTCACCGACCCGACAAACGGATCGCTGGCTTTCTGAAACACCAGCCGAAACAACACTTTCTCTCCCTCGATCCGGATATTTTGCACCATATCCAGTTCCACAATATTTTTAGAAGTACCGGGATACTTCACTTCTGTGAGAAGATCCCTGATTTCTTTAAGTTTTTCCTGCATCATAACATTTAAAAATTTAATATCCCTTTAGGGGTAACGAAAATAGTAAAAATAGCCGATTCGCCAAAACGACTCTCCGTCCAGATTAAATCCGGGTATTATATTTCCTCAGCCTGGCCCTTAAAGTCGGATAAGCCGGACATACTTTGCCGACCAACTTCCAAAATGCAGCCGAATGATTCTTCTCTACCGTATGGCATAACTCATGCAAGATCACATAATCGATAATTTCATCCGGTAGCTTCATCAACTTGATATTGAGACTGATATTATTGTCAAAAGAACAACTACCCCAATTGGAAATATTGTTCCTGAACGTAACCCGTCCGTAACGAAATCCGAATTTTTCGGCATAGTTTCTGATCCGCTGCGGCAAATATCGACGGCATTCCATCATATAGATTTCCAGCAAAAACTGCTGAACGATTTTCTCTACTTTACTGAAATCGACTTTTTTAGGAATAAACAGGGTTATTTTTTCCTGTTCAAGCCGATAAGAAGGCTTCGGTTCCTCGGTCTCCACAATCCTCAGCACATGCAACTTCGTCTTAATTTCCGCCCCTATTCCCAAACCGACTCCGGTGTCTTCCTCATAAACTTTCATATCTTTCCGGTTTTTGAGAATCCACTCCCGATTCTCTTCCAGAAATTTCTCCACCTGTTTCCGGCTCACGCCGAAAGGAACACTCACCCAAACCCCACGCCCCGGAGCCATCCGAATACGCAAATACTTGATATTCGCACTCCGCCGGACCTTTATTTCACCAATACCCGCAAGTTCCAATACCTCCATGATCTGAAAAACTATTTTTCACTAAAGAACAATAAAAGGAGGATGCCTTCATCGCATTCTCCTTTTATTGTTTTCTCTACGAACAGCTTAAGCCTGCTTTACCAAATCGCTTAATTTTGTAAATGCACCGTCTACAGAAGCAATCAAATCCTTTCCGATAGTCCTGTAATATCCTTTTCTATCTGCTTTCGCCACTTGTTTTCCAGCATTTACACGTTGTCTTAAATCATTTCTGGAATCTATAATATGCTGTACTATTTCGCTGATATCATCCATACTTTTACCTACAGCCAGACAATTTAAGCTATCGTCAACAACAGCAAAAGTCAAACAATCGATGTCTTTCTTTAATCTTCTAATACTTGCCATAATTTTCAAGAATTTAAATTTTTTCAAAAATAAGAAAAATCCCAGAGATTTCTCCCCTTTCTTCAACTTTTTTTTAGCTCTTAGCTCACGGGGACGCGGGCAGCAGGCTATAGCCCGTCCCTGTGAGCTATTTTTAACAAGTGATCGACAGCTTCCTCCACCGTAGGCTCCGTTCCCAGTAATTTTACAAATAAGCTTCCGATAATAGCTCCGCTACTATAACGGCAAACGGTCGACAAGCTCTCGCCATTAGATATGCCGAAACCGATCAAACGTTTATTTTTCAAATTCAAACGGTCTATTCTTTGGAAATATTCAATCTGTCCGGCTGTAAACCGATCTTTCACTCCGGTCGTCGAAGCCGAAGAGACCATATAGATAAAACCGCCACAATATTCGTCTATCAGACGGATCCTTTCATCCGAAGTTTCGGGGGTAATCAACATAATCACCGGAATATCATATTTTTCACAAAGCGGTTTAACCGACTCCAAGTATTCCTGAAACGGCAAATCCGGAATAATCATTCCATCGATCCCGATTTCCATCCCTTTTCGAAAAAGGTTTTCCATACCGTACTGCAACATCGGATTCAAATATCCCATCAATAGCAAAGGCAATTCAACCCGACTTCGTATACTAGTCAACTGCTCGAGTAATACAGGCAACGTCATGCCATTTTTCAGTGCCTGTGTACTACTTTGCTGGATGACTACCCCATCGGCCATAGGATCGGAAAAAGGAATCCCGATTTCCACCAGATCGACTCCCCGGTTTTCTAACATCTGTATGATTTCGACCGTATCTTCCAAAACCGGATAACCGGCAGTAAAATACACGGACAAAAGATTTCTATCTTTTCTTTGAAACAACTCTGTAATCCGATTCATAACTAAAAAAATTAAGGTAGTTCAGCTAAAAAACGAGACAATAAATGGATATTTTTCATTCCGGGAGCCATTTCGAACCGACTGTTCAAATCGAGTCCGGCAAGCTTCGGATGTTTGATTTTTCCGATCTCTTCTCTATTTTCCCAGGCAATTCCTCCACTTAAGAAAAAAGGTACACTCCCCTCGTACCGGTTCAATAAATTCCAGTCGAACGATTTCCCGGTCCCTCCAAACTGTCTGCTCCGGGTATCGAACAAAAACAACTGACAAGCCGATTCATAAGGCAAAGTCCGTTGAAAATCACCGGCCTCTTCTATACCGAAAGCTTTTATTACCCGGTAGCCTTTCCGTACAAAATAGTGACCCATTTCAGGGGGTTCATCCCCATGCAGTTGAATCGTATCCATCTTATACCTTCGTACTATATTTTCGATAAACCCGGTTTCTGCATTCACAAAAACTCCTACTTTCCCGATAGCTGCAGGTAAACGTTCCAAAGCCCGGGGAGACAAATCACCGGCATAACGCGGTGAGGCTTTATAAAAAATAAAACCCAACATATCGGGATGTAAAGCAGCGACTTCCTTCACATTCCCGGGTTCCTTCATGCCACAAATTTTAATCAGCATATCCGACAAAATTTTTTAAAGCCTGAGCCGGTTGTGCTTCCCGCATAAAATGTTCACCGATCAGAAATCCTCTGAATCCCAATCTGCGTAACGCGACGACTGTCTCCATGGCACGAATTCCACTCTCGGCCACTTTCAGACAAGCAACCGGGACTTGTGAAGCTAACCGGAAAGAAGTATAAATATCCGTCTCGAAAGTAGTCAGATTCCGATTGTTGATCCCCACAATATCCATTTCCGGGGAGACATATTCCAACTCTTCTTCCCGATGTATTTCCAATAGTATTTCCAATCCCAGTCCATGAGCAGCATCGGCCAATTCCCGGCACTGTGCCGGCGACAAAGCTGCAGCGATCAACAAAACGGCATCGGCTCCATAAGCCACCGCTTCGGCCAGTTGATAGAAATCGACGATAAAATCCTTACGCAATAAGGGAATATCCGAAACCCTCCTGGCCATAGCGAGATCCAATAACGATCCTCCGAAATAATCCGTATCCGTCAACACCGAACAAGCCGCAGCACCATTCCGTACATATCCGCCGACCACCTCCTGCACTCCGGCTGCCTCATGAATAAATCCTCCGGAAGGAGACTTCCGTTTAAATTCTGCAATGATCCCTGTTGCCGATTCCTCCAAGGCCTTTCGCATCGATAACCGTTGTCTCCCAGCTAAAAGCGTACTCATCAGATCCCTTTCGGAAATCCTGTTTTTCCGCTCAGTCACTTCTTCCTGTTTTGTTTTCAATATCCGGTTTAAAACTGACATATCATTTTTCATTAAGTTCTACAAATTTACGGAACGCCCTCAGTGCCCTCCCGCTCTCCAGCGCCTCACGCGCTTCTGCAATAGCATCCGGCAAAGCTATTCCGGGCCTCAGGGTACGGATTGCAAAAGCAGCATTGGCAATCACACAGTCTTCTTGTCCCCGGGTAGCCTCGTTAGCTAAAACCCGGTCAAAAATCGCCGCAGCTTCGGTCACCGTATTTCCTCCCGACAATTCCTCTTCCGCCACCCGACCGAATCCGATCTCTTCCGGCAAATAAATGCCCTCACCCCGATTATTCAGCGCTTTAAAAGGAGAGGTCAGCGAAACTTCATCATACCCGTCCAGCGAATGTACTATCGTGTAATTCACTCCGCTCTGCTGATACATATAGTTATACAAACGGGCCAGTTTCAGGTTATATACTCCCAATAACTGGTAGCGTGGGAGTACCGGATTGACCAAAGGCCCCAACATATTGAAAAAGGTACGTACTCCTAAAGCACGTCGTACCGGTCCTACACTTTTTAAGGCAGGGCTAAAAAACGGTGCATGCAAATAAGCGACCCCGCTTTCTTCCAGCGATTGCTGTAACCGACCGGAGTGTCCTGTAAATTTCACCCCATGTTGTTCCAGTACATTCGAAGCCCCACTCACCGAACTGGCACCGTAATTTCCGTGTTTTACAACCCGGTAGCCTGCTCCGGCCACCACAAAACAAGCCGCCGTAGAAATAATGAATGTATTTTTTCCATCCCCTCCCGTACCGACAATATCGATTGCATCATGACAATCCAAATCCACGACCACCCTCCGTTCGAGAATGGCTTCCCTAAACCCGGCCAATTCTTCCGTCGTAATACTACGCATCAGAAAAACGGTCATAAAAGCCGACAACTGGCTGTCGTTATACCGGCCATCGGAAATGTTCAACAAGACTTGTTTAGCTTCTTCTTTAGAGAGGCTTTTGTGCCCGAACATTTTATATAACAGTTCTTTCATAGTAATCAATATATCATATACATTCCCTTTACTTCAAGCATGCAACCAATTCGCCATCATCATTTTCCCCATAGGAGTCAAAATCGATTCCGGATGAAACTGAAGGCCGCGAACATCATAGCTTTTATGAGACAGGGCCATAATTCTGCCTGCAGCATCCTCAGCGGTAACTGTAAGACATTCAGGCAGATTCTTCCGACTTACTACCCAGGAATGATACCTGCCTACATCAAAACTTTCGCCCAGACCGGAGAACATCTTTTCTTCGGCAATCACCCGCACCGGTGTACAAATACCATGAAAAACTTCCGGCAGATTCTCCAATTCAGCGCCGAAACACTCCCCGATGGCCTGTTCACCCAGACAAATCCCCAGGATTGATTTTTCAGCCGCATAACGCTTCACAACTTCGGGTAATATTCCGGCTTCACTTGGAATTCCCGGCCCCGGAGACAAAATAATCCGGTTGTATCGGCCGGCTTCCTCCACCGAAATCCGGTCATTTCTGGCTATATCCACTTCGGCTCCCAATTCATGTAAGAGGTGAACAATATTATAAGTAAACGAATCGTAGTTGTCGAGTATCAATATTTTTTCCATAAGTTCAATTTTTAACCTTTTCACTCATTTCCACCGCTTTCATCAAAGCCCCCAATTTATTATTCAATTCCTGCAATTCACTTTCAGGCGAAGAGTGCGCTACAATCCCCGCTCCGGCCTGAGCATAAAGCCGGTTACCGTAACTCAGAAAGCTCCGGATCGTAATGGCCTGGTTCAATTCTCCCTGAAAACCGATATAGCCGACACAGCCCCCATAAATCCCGCGACTATGAGGTTCTATGTCATCGATCAGTTGCATCGCCCTGACTTTGGGAGCACCGCTGAGCGTACCGGCAGGAAAAGTATCCGCAAAGAGCCGCAAAATATCGGTATTTTCGGAAACGCAAGCACTCACTCTCGACACCATATGAATCACATGCGAATAATATTGGATCTGGCGCAAGAACTCGATCTTTACCTGACCAGCCCCGCGGCTCAGATCATTACGTGCCAGGTCGACCAACATGATATGTTCGGCATTTTCTTTCTCATCTTCCAATAATTTACGGGCCAATTCCGAATCCCGGATATCGTCTCCTGTACGGCGGAAAGTACCGGCTATCGGATCGATATAAGCTTTACCTCCGGCAACACGCAGATGAGTCTCGGGAGAGGAACCGAAAATGCGAAAATGGCCGAAATCAAAATAATACAGATATGGAGAAGGATTTATACACCGCAAGGCCCGGTATACATTAAAATCATCTCCCCGAAATCCACGGCTGAAACGACGCGAGAGTACAATCTGAAATACGTCTCCCCTTTGGGTATGCCGAATACCCCTTTTCACCATTTCCATATACTGCTCGTCGCTAATCGGAGAACCGGTATCGTGCAACGCCTCGAAACCATACCGAGCCATATTATTGTTATGAATGACATCAATAAGTTCCGGCATATGGGAATACTGCCCTTCCGGTAAATTTTCAACGATCGTCATCTGATTTTTAAAATGATCGACTACAATAATATACCGGTATAATATATACATCATATCAGGTATTTCAGCAAACTTCTCTTCTTTCTTCCGGATACGGACAGCTTCAAAATAACGTACGGCATCATAGGCCGTATACCCGAAAAAACCGTTGATCCCGGTCAGGTTTGTTTCGGTCTCGAACGAAGCGATATAATCTTTCAGGATTTCGATAACATCCACGCCTTCTGTAAGAGCATCCGTCAGTTGCCGGCCATCGGGAAAACGACGTACGATCTGTTCCTTCGTTACCGAAAAATCGGCCATCGGTTCCACGCCGATAAAAGAAAAACTATTTTGAGTCGTATGATAATCCGAACTTTCCAGCAAAGCCGATTGTGGAAATAAGTCGCGTACCTTCAGGTAAATTCCCACAGGAGTCTGCAAGTCGGCCGGAAGAATACGGGTGATTGTTTTAATTCTATATTTCATAAGTGTAAAAATTTATTCATCCTTTTGTAGGTCTGTATATCTTTATCACCCCGACCGGACAAATTAATGACAACGATCTCTTCCGGCCGGAATGTTTTTTGTTCCAGAACTGCCAGGGCATGGGCCGATTCCAAAGCCGGGATGATACCTTCCATTTCTGTCAGGCAAAAAGCGGCATTCAACGCTTCTTCGTC
>ENA-OOZT01002486-OOZT01002486.1-human-gut-metagenome-genome-assembly--contig:-NODE-2486-length-10475-cov-2.812572_pt1 | contig 10475 bp, 9 predicted proteins | sample MGYA00241192_ERZ501407 | MGnify/ENA primary metagenome ERZ501407 (study PRJEB25962, sample SAMEA2042911) | human gut metagenome | biome: human gut; feature: human-associated habitat; material: faeces...
TGGCGAACATCCTCGACGCCGAGTCGATGTCGGTATGGAAGGATGTGGACGGCGTGCTGAATGCCGACCCCAAGATTTTCCCCGACGCCGAGCAGATCGCCGAGCTGAACTACCTTGATACCATCGAACTGGCATACAGCGGCGCGCAGATCATCCACCCCAAGACGATCAAACCGTTGCAGAACAAGAATATCCCGCTCTACGTGCGTCCCTTCGGCGACAAACGCAAGCCGGGTACCGTGATCCGCGGCATGTCGGCGCCGGTCGTCGTGCCGATCCTGATTCTCAAGAAAGACCAGGTGCTGCTCACGATCCGCTCCCGCGATTTTTCGTTCGTGCTGGAGGAGAAGTTCGCCACGATCTTCTCGCTGCTGGAGCGTTTCCGCATCAAGACCAACCTGATCCACAACTCGGCCGTGAACCTGAGTCTGTGCGTCGATAATTCGTGGCATATCGACGAGGCGATCGAGGCGCTGCGCGAGGCGGGCTTCGACGTGATGAAGGCCGAGAACATGGAGTTGCTGACCGTGCGCGGCTATACCGACGAACTGTGGCGCAAATACGCCCGCGGCCCGCAGGTCTTCGTGCGGCAGGCGACGCAGTCCACCGTGCGCGTGGTACGGAAAAAGGAGTGTTAGAAAAACACTCCTTTTTTTACTCCTGCCCCTGCCGGAGGCGGTGGATGATGCCGATCATCGACGTTTCCCGGATCTCGCCGTTGCGCTTCATGCTCCAGATCGTGCGGGCGATATAGCGTTCGATGTCGCGCTCCAGACGTTTGTAGAGCGCGCATTTGGTGTAATTCTCGTTGTCCAGGAGCACGTCGCGGATCGAGCGCAGCGAATTGGTGTAGTTCGCCATCTCGTTCTTGAGCGCCACGCCCTGCTTCTTCGATGCGGTGATCTTGGCGATCGACATCGCCCGCAGCTTCTCGCACACGGTGTTCAGGGCGATCATCACCACGTTGTCCATCAGCGTATGGCCGTGCATGAACAGATAGGCGTTCTCGGGTTTCAGTCCGCGTTCCTTGAGCTGTTCCTCGAATTCCTTCATCGGTTCGATCATCCGCGGATTGCGCCGGCGGAGCAGCTCCTCGCGCTTCGTGACGTTGCGCCGGAGCCATTCGAGGGTCTTTTCGCCGTTGTTCTCGATGTCGAGGTAGCCGATGCGCACCGACTGCTTGAAGTCGATCAGCGGAAAGACGTTCTCCGTGGCCAGCTGCGCCGAGTAGGCGTACCAGACGAACAGCGGGTAGATCGTGCACGAGTATTCGCGCATGAATTTCACGAAGTCGAAGATGCGCGTGTCGTTCTTGGTGGCCTTCACGCAGACGTTGTGCAGCGAGGGGGCGTAGCAGAGGAAGTTCTCGGTGGCGTAGGCGTAGGTGTGGAACATGAACCGGCTGCCGTTGACCTCCTTCGACTGGGGCGTGCGGTCGGCGAAGAGGTAGTCGAAATCGGAATCGACGCAGAGGATCGTCTCCTCCGACGAACGGGGGATCATCCCCATCAGCACCTTTTTGCCTTTGGGCAGGTCGCCGCGGTCGGGCACCGAGATTTCGAACCGCAGGTAGGGATTCTGGAAATGGTCGAAAATTCCGCGCCAGAATGCCACGTCCTCGTAGCCTTCGACATAGACCTTCACCAGCCGCTGGTCCGGATTGGCGGGCAGCCGTTCGGGCGTCATCGGCTGCGAGAAGGGGTTGAGCCGGCGCAGTTTTTCGCGGAACTTTTTTGCCATACGCATATAAAAATAATACAGACCCGCTGCGGAAGCGAATTTGCGCACGGTCCGGCGGAGCTTTTCGACAAATTAACGGGTCGTTGCGACACCAAAGATAAATATTTTGCTAATTTTGCGCAATAAATGACGCCGCTTTCGGCGTTTAATTTCAACCATTCGAACAATTATGGCGGACAACGACTGGAAAGCGCGGCTCGGGATGGTCTATTCGACCGATCCCGGCTTCAAATACGAAACGGCCGAAGAGCCCGAGGCGGAGACCCTGCCCCCGGCGCGGCAGGACCTGCGGGTGTGGCTGCTGGGAGGCGAAATCTACGGCGCCTGCCTGCGTCGCTCCGACACAGACTTTCGCTCCAATTATTGCCTGGGGGGCAGCGCTGCGGTCTATCCCCTCTCTCCGGCAGAACGGGCGCAGGTGAGCGACATCGCCGCCTTGGTGCAGGCAGATTACTACGCCATCGACTTTGTGCGCCACCAAGGCCGCTGGGTCTTTAATGAGCTGGAGGACACCGTGGGCGCCCGTATGCTCTACGACCTGACCTCCCTGGACCCCCTGGCCGATTATTGCCGCTATATCCAAAATTGCCTGTAACCAACAAAAGACCCCGCCACCGGCGAGGTCTTTGCTTTTCTATCCCAATCTGTGGGATTGATTTGTCGTTTTAAAAACGGATTATTTTGCCTTTACATTTTATTTTGCCTTTACATTGCGCACATTAGACCAAGCACCGTAAATCTTGTTGCCGTTCACCGTCTTATAGGCGCGCACCTTCACATAATAGCGTTTGCCCTTGGTGAAGTTCTTGCCGGTATAGCTGGTTTTCTTCTGCCCGGACACGGTGGTCTTGGACACCACCTTCTTAAAGTTCTTGTCCTTGGCCCAATAGATTTGGTAGCCGCTGGCAGAACCGCCTACTTTCTTCCAGGTGGCCTTGATCTTATGGCCGCTCTTAATCGCACTCAGACCGGTCAAATTGGGGGTGGCCGGCTTGGTATAAGCGGTCATATACACCCAACCGCTGTAATAATTCTTGCCGCCAACGGTGCGATAGGCACGCACCCGGTAGCTATAGCCGGCACCGGCGCGCAGGCTCTTATGGGTATAAGAAGTGCCTTTTACCGTTGCCAGCGCTTTATAGCTGTTGCCGCTTTTGCGCTGCAACTGGTACCCGGTGGCACCGGCAGGTTTGTTCCACGCCAGCTTCAGCGAATTGCTGCCCCGACTGCTCACCCGGAATTTGCCCGGCCTGCCAACAGCATAATTCACCGTTACACCGTACTGTCGACCGCAAGCGGAACTATAACCATAAACCTTTACAAAATAAGTACCTGCAGACAAGCCTTGGGTTGGGAATGTATAATTGCCATCGCTGACATAAACATCCTCATCAGTCACTCGCGAGTAACCGCCGTTGCCTGTATACTTGTACAAATACACGACCCAGTCTCCATTTGCACTTGCCTTGGTATGTGTAAAAGTAACAGACACGCTGGCAGGGGAATTCAAAGTGAATTTATACCAATCGCAGTCATACAGATCGCTGTCATCATACGACAGGCAAACGCCGTATCGTGTTTCTCCCATAGACAATGGATCCGCCGAAGTATACTCGTCATTGAATTCCGTTTCCCAATTGGATACATAAGAACATTTAGGCGTTATGCTATACTGCCGACCCCAAGCAGAAGCACTATAGCCACGACCTTCAAGAGCACGAACTTCAACAAAATATGTCCCGGCCGGCAATCCCAATGAAGAGAAAGTATAACTTCCGTCATACACATAAACATATTTATGATCTAATTTCGTGCAATCGCCATTGCCGTCATACTTGTACAAATACACGCTCCAGTCTCCATCTGCATCTGCACGATTAAAAGAGAACTGCACATTCACCTTAGCCGGTGAGGACAAAGTGAACTTATACCAATCGTAATCATATTTTCTATCATATTTTCTACATACACCATAAATGGTAGAATTCACCGGCACATAATCCGCAGAGGAATAATCATCATTATCCTCCGTTTCATAATACGTGTCTCCTGCATACGCCGTAAGGCCCAGTCCGCCGGTAACGCTCAGAAGCATGACCAGAGACAGCGCCAAGCTAAGCACTCTTTTCATATTCTTGACCTCCAACAGAAATAGTATTTTGCTCCTTTATTGTAGGCAAACACCCTATCAAAAGCAATACGCCGACAGCGTACACTTAACAAATTATTTGAAAAAATGCAGACTTTTGCGTGTGCAAAACGCATCCTTTACGAAAAGATATAAAAAAGCCCTTGCTTTGCAGCTGCGAAGCAAGGGCTTTTTGCTGATTTATGCTTTAATAATATCCGCCGGGGTAACAGGCAGAGCCTGTTGCAGGGCAGACAGGGGCAGCTCCACCTGGGCGCCCACGCGCCCGGCAGAGAAGAAGATGGTGTCATAATCCGCCGCCGTTTGGTGGATATAGGTGGGGAACTGCTTTTTCATCCCAATGGGCGAGCAGCCGCCGTGCACATAGCCGGTGCGGGGCAGCAGCTCTTTTTGGGGCAGCATTTCTACCGCCTTTTCGCCGCAGGCGCGAGCCGCCTTTTTCAGATCCAGTTCTTCTGCCACCGGCACCATAAACACAAAGAAGCCGCCGCTTTTGCCCCGGGTCACCAAGGTCTTAAACACTCGCTCCGGTTCCTGGCCCAGCAGCCGTGCCACCTCCACACCGTTCACGGTAGAATTATCATAGGTATAGTGGTTATAGGCCAGCTTTTTGCTGTCCAGCACCCGCATTACATTGGTTTTCAGTTCTTTTTTTGCCATCTTCTGTCACTTTCTTAATATTTATTATGCACTTTCTCCGCAAAGCAAAGGAAGTCCTTCAGCACCACCTTGGTGCCATCGTCCAGCACGGCGGTGCCGCTCATGCGGCCAAACACCTGGTGCTGGTCGGAGCAGATCAGCTTCACATCCAGCAGCGCCGCCCGGTCGATAATGGGCACAAAGTCCATCTCAAACCGACCGTCCGAGGAAGTGAATTTCCAGGGATCTGTGTAATTATCGCTGATCAGGAAGGTTACATCGTCCAGCTTATGCCCCACCCCGTCGTAGAACAAAATATTCTCCGAAGCGGCGGAGGTGTCGCCAAATCCGTAACCGATATTAAAGCCAAAACGGTGACCGTCCACCGTGCCGGAACCGGAGCCCCAGTACCAGGTGTTGTCATAGGTCCACACGCCGCGACCCCAGTCCAAAGCGCCGTAGTCCGTAGCCGGGTCAAAGGTATAGATTTTGCCGTCAAACTCCACCTTGCCACGGGCACGCATACAATTGATCTTCTGATTATAGTAGAACGCGTGCGGGTCCTCCAGCCAGGGCGTGGCGATCACCATGGAGTCCTGGAGTGGGTCCTCTAAGAAGATCTGCGCCCGCAGGGGCTTGCCGTTATAGAAATTCTTAAAGTGGCACTTGATCTCCCGCTGCTCAAAATCCAAATTAAACTGCATACCCAGCTTTTTGTCGCAGTAGCGGATACTGCCGCCGGAGGACACGGTGGGCATGTGCAGCTTGCCCATGGGAAAGGCGTTCAAAATGGTCTCCGTGTGCTCAAAGGCATGCTTAAAGTCCAAAAAAGTCACGGACTGTAAGCCAATGTACCCATCATCCGACAGGGTAAAGCACACGCCAAAGTCCCCGGAGGGCGACAGCACCGAATAGTAGTCCCACTCCTTAATGCGGGTGGGGCGCTTTTTAATATCCGCCCGACTGTACAGCTGCAACGGCCGCCGAGACCAACCCGGCTCCTGCAAAATCCCATCCGGTCCCAGCAGCGGCTGGATGGTGGTTACCTCATGGTTGCGCATAAATGAATCCCCCTTCATAATGCAAAAAAGTGTGTAGTTCGGTCAACAATATCATCCTACCACAAACGGCAGCCATTTGCAACGGGTATTCAGTATTCGATCCCCCGCCGTGCCGGCGCGCCGGTATCAAAGGGGTGGCGTTCCTTGGTCATACGGGTAACATAATCGCACAAGGGCGCCAAGTCCGCCGGCAGGCTGTGGCCGGTCAAGATGATTTCGCGGTCCTTGCCATGGCGCTGCAAAAGGTCCAGCACCGCTTGCCGAGGCAGCAGGTCACCGGCAAAGGCGTCTGCCCCCTCGTCCAGCACCACCAAAAAGCAATCCGCCGCAACCGCGTCAATCTCCGTTAGCAGCCGGGCATAATCCGCTGCCAAGGCCGCCTGCTTCTCTGCCGTCACCGGGCAAAACATTTGGAACTGCTCCCGGGGGAACAGGCATTGCACCCCCAGCCGCTCCAGCGCCGCCACCTCGCACGAGGAGCCATCTTTATAAAACGATACAAAGAGCACCGACGCCCCGGCACCTGCCGCGCGCACTGCTGCACCCACCGCCGCCGTGGTCTTGCCCTTGCCGTCACCGTAATAAAGCTGTACCATTTTGCCACCACCGTCTTTCTGTTACCAGTATAACCCGCACCCGGGACGATGTAAAGAAAAACCGCGGTATAAAGCCAAAAAAATTGCAGTTCCACGGAGCGTGGACAACTTCCACCGTCCGCCTGTTGCAAAGATTCGCCCTTTCTGCTACAATAAAGTCGTAAACAAGGGAAAGGAGAGCGGGAACCACGGTCCCCGCACCGCAGATATGGACGCAAAAGAGATCGGGCGCACCATCAGCACCCACCGCAAGGCGCTGGGGCTGACCCAAATGCAACTGGCGGCCCAGTTGCAGGTTAGCAACCGCACCGTCTCCAAGTGGGAGAACGGCGACGGCTTTCCGGATATTTCGCTGCTGCCGGGACTGGCTGCTGCCCTGGATATCACCATTGACGAATTGCTCACCGGGGAAGTACCGGCGCAGATCCAGCAAAGCGTCAGCGCCGCAGAAGCCCGCCGTGCCCAAGGCCGCTACCAGGTGGCCAAGATCGTGGCCGGAGCGCTGTTGGTGGCGGGCAGCGTGATCGGGCTGATCACCGAGGTGCGGCTGTTTTGGGTCAAGCCCTTTTATATGTTTATTGAGATTTACCTGCTGGTGCTGGCCTTTGTACTGGTGGTAGTGGGAGCCATGGTTTTTCTCATCGGGCTGGTGCGCTACCGCACGGAGATGCAACACCTGAACACAGCCAACCGGATAGAGGCTCTGGCGGCGCTGGCAGGCGCCGGTCTGTTTCCCCTCTTTACCGTACTGCGCTTTCTCCACGCTTACACCCGACCGGGCATGGCGGTATTCATCGTGCTGCTGGCGGTAGCTGTGGGGCTGTGGGTTTGGCGACTGGCGGTGGACTGCAAAAAACTGCAGGCAGAAAAAAGCCATCCCATCGCAGAGAAAGACTGATTTTGTCAAAAAAATAGAACTGGCTATTGATTTGGCGGGCACTTTCCAGTATAATGTATAAGTACAGACGGTTGTACAGGCGTACAGCCGTTTTTCTTATTTTAATGTTCGCGCGTAAGTAGAGGGATTATGAAAAAAGTAGGTTTTGACAATCAAAAATATTTAGAAATGCAATCCGGCCGTATTCGGGAGCGGATTGCCGAATTCGGCGGCAAGCTGTATCTGGAATTCGGCGGCAAGCTGTTTGACGACTACCACGCCAGCCGGGTACTGCCGGGCTTTCAGCCGGACAGCAAGCTGCAAATGCTGCTGCAACTAAAGGACCAGGCGGAGATCGTCATTGTAGTCAGTGCCCAGGATATTGAGAAGGACAAGGTGCGTGGCGATTTGGGCATTACCTATGATATAGACACCCTGCGGCTGATCGAGGCGTTCCGTTCCAAGGGGCTGACCGTCAGCTCAGCGGTACTCACCAAGTACGCCCCCTCACCCAAGCTGGACGCCTTTGAGGCCCGGCTGCAGGCGGCAGGCGTGGCGGTGTACCACCACTATCTGATCGACGGCTACCCGGCCAGCATCAGCAAGATCGTCAGCGACGCCGGCTACGGCAAAAATGATTATATTGAGACCCGGCGCTCCCTGGTAATCATCACCGCCCCCGGTCCGGGCAGCGGCAAGATGGCCACCTGCCTGTCCCAGCTGTACCATGAGAATCGGCGGGGCATTAAGGCCGGGTACGCAAAATTTGAGACCTTCCCCATCTGGAACATTCCTCTGAACCATCCGGTGAATCTGGCCTATGAGGCTGCCACCGCGGACCTGGGGGATGTAAATATGATCGACCCCTGGCACCTGGAGGCCTACGGCCAGACCACGGTGAACTACAACCGGGATGTGGAGATCTTCCCGGTGCTGAAAGCCACATTTGAAAAGATCTATGGCACCTGCCCCTACCAGTCCCCCACGGATATGGGAGTCAATATGGCCGGCAACTGCATTGTGGATGACGACGCCGTCTGCACCGCCGCCAAAGAGGAAATCCTGCGCCGCTACTTTACCGCCTGCTGCAACGCGCTGCGCGGCAAGGAATGCAGCGACGAAATTTATAAATTAGAGCTGCTGCTGGGCCAGGCCGGACTGAATACCGACGATCGGGCCTGCGCGGCAGCTGCAACCCGGACTGCGGCAAACACCGGCACGCCCTGCGCCGCCATTGAACTGGAAAACGGCGATTTGATCACCGGCAAAACCACTGAGCTGCTGGGCTGCGCCAGCGCTATGCTGCTCAATGCCTTAAAGCACCTGGGCGGTATTCCGGACGAAACATTGCTGATCTCGCCGCAGGTAATCCGTCCCATCCAGGCGCTAAAGACCCGCCACCTGGGCAGCCACAACCCTCGGCTGCATACGGACGAGGTGCTCATTGCCCTGTCTATGTGCGCGGTGACGGACCCCAACGCCGCCTTGGCGCTGGAACAGCTGGGCAAGCTGCGGGACTGCGAAGTGCACTGTTCCGTGCTGCTGTCCTCCGTGGATGAGAACACGCTGAAAAAGCTGGGTGTGCACCTGACCTGCACTGCAAAAAGCGACAAAAAGCTCATTTACTGATCAACCCAATATCATTTTTATATACAGACTACAACACAGAAAGGGTGATTTCATTGGGCAAAACCAAGTATATCTTCATTACCGGCGGCGTTGTCAGCGGGCTGGGCAAGGGCATTACCGCCGCTTCCCTGGGCCGACTGCTGAAGTCCAGAGGGCTAAAGGTCACCGCGCAGAAGCTGGACCCGTACCTGAATGTGGACCCGGGCACCATGAACCCGGTACAGCACGGCGAAGTATTCGTTACCGACGACGGCGCGGAAACGGACCTGGACCTGGGGCACTACGAGCGCTTTATTGACGAGTCCCTGAGCCAAAACTCCAACTTGACCTCCGGACGCGTGTACTGGAAAGTGATCACCGACGAGCGCAAGGGCGTGTATGGCGGCCAGACCATTCAGATCATTCCCCATGTGACCAATGAGATCAAGCGTTCCATCTCCCGCAACGCAGACACCGGTGCCGATGTATGCCTGGTAGAAATCGGTGGCACCGTAGGCGATATTGAGAGCCAGCCGTTTTTGGAGGCCATTCGCCAATTTGCCGTGGAAGCCGGGCGAGAGAACTGCCTGTTTATCCATGTGACCTTGGTGCCCTACCTGGCAGCCTCTGATGAGCTGAAAAGCAAGCCCACCCAGCACAGTGTAAAGGAAATGCTTTCCATCGGCATCAATCCGGATATTATCGTTTGCCGCACGGAGCACCCGCTGACGGATGAGATCAAGCACAAGATCTCCCTGTTCTGCAATGTGGATCCGGAATGCGTCATTGAAAATAACAACTGTGACATTCTCTATGCCGTGCCCATCATGCTCCACCAGCAGCACATGGACGATGTAGTGATCCGCAAGCTGGGCATTGACTGCCCCGGTGCACCGGATCTCACCGATTGGCAGGAAATGCTGGACGCGCTGCGCCACCCGGTACAGACGGTCAAAATCGGTCTGGTGGGCAAATATGTGGAGCTGCACGACAGCTATATCAGCGTTAACGAGGCGCTGAAGCACGGCGGCATTGCCACCCACAGCGCCGTGGATATTCACTGGATCGACTCGGAGACCCTGGAGGGTGATGATGTGGATCTGGACGCCATCTTGGGCGATATGGACGGCATTTTGGTACCCGGCGGCTTTGGCTCCCGTGGCATAGAAGGCAAAATCAACGCCTGCCGCTACGCCCGCACCCACGGCGTGCCCTACCTGGGAATCTGCCTGGGTATGCAGATTGCAATTATTGAATTTGCCCGGGATGTGCTGGGCATGGCAGACGCCAACTCGGCAGAGATCGACCCGTCCACCACACACCCGGTGATCGACATTTTGCCGGAGCAAAAGGATGTAACGGACATGGGCGGCACCATGCGCCTAGGTCAGTACCCCTGCACCTTGAACCCGGAGTCCAAGGCCTATAGCCTGTACGGTGCCTCTATGATCTATGAGCGCCACCGCCACCGCTATGAGGTAAACAATGATTATCGCCCGGACCTGCTGAATGGGGGCATGATCTTTGCCGGTACTTCACCGGATAACCACATTGTAGAGATGGTGGAAATCCCGGATCACCCCTGGTTCGTGGCCGGCCAGTTCCATCCGGAATTCAAGAGCCGTCCCAACCGCCCGCACCCGCTGTTCCGCGGTTTCGTCACCGCTGCCGCAGCGCGTATGAACAGCAAGAAATAAGCGCAATAAATATGCCAAACACCCCTATGACCCGCAAGAGCCATAGGGGTGTTTTTGCGTAAAAAGGAGCGGCGGGAGCAAGCCCCCGCCCTACGGTAGGGACGGCAA
>ENA-OOZT01002487-OOZT01002487.1-human-gut-metagenome-genome-assembly--contig:-NODE-2487-length-10473-cov-5.711845_pt1 | contig 10473 bp, 18 predicted proteins | sample MGYA00241192_ERZ501407 | MGnify/ENA primary metagenome ERZ501407 (study PRJEB25962, sample SAMEA2042911) | human gut metagenome | biome: human gut; feature: human-associated habitat; material: faeces...
CGGATCTTGTCGATCTTGTCGTACTCGATCTCGGGGAAGATCAGCTGCTCCTTGATGCCCAGGGCATAGTTGCCGCGGCCGTCGAAAGCGTTGGCGCTGATGCCGCGGAAGTCGCGGACACGGGGAAGCGCAACGTTGAACAGACGATCGAGGAATTCCCACATCTTGTCGCCGCGGAGGGTGACCTTCGCGCCGATGGGCATATCCTCACGCAGCTTGAAGTTTGCGATGGACTTCTTCGCCTTGGTGACGACGGCCTTCTGGCCAGTGATGGTGGTCAGGTCGCGCACGACCGCTTCGAGGACCTTGGCATTCTCCTTGGCCTCGCCGCAGCCGACGTTCACGACGACCTTGTCGATCTTGGGGATCTGCATGGTGGACTTATAGCCGAACTTCTTGTAGAGAGCGGGTGCCACTTCTGCCTTATACTGTTCTTTCAGTCTTGCCATTGTGAACTACTCTCCTTTCTTAAAGCTCGGCGCCGCAGTGCTTGCACACGCGGGTCTTCTTGCCATTTTCGATCTTGTGCGCGATGCGGGTGCCCTTGTTGCACTTGGGGCACACGACCTGCACCTTGGAAGCGTACATGGCAGCCTCACGCTGCACAATGCCGCCGGTCTCGCCCTGCTTGCGGGGCTTGACGTGGCAGGTCACCATGTTGATGCCCTCCACGACGACCTTGGCTTCGCTGGGGACGGTGCCGAGCACCTTGCCCTGCTTGCCCTTGTCCTTACCGGACAGGACGATAACGGTATCGCCCTTCTTCACATTCATAGCCATTCTTCAAGCCCTCCTTAGACAACTTCCGGAGCCAGGGAGAGGATCTTGAGGAAGTCCTTCTCACGCAGCTCGCGAGCGACGGGCCCAAAGATACGGGTGCCGCTGGGGTTCTTGTCGTCCTTGATCAGGACCGCAGCATTCTCGTCGAAGCGGACATAGGTGCCGTCTTCGCGGCGGACGCCCTTGGCAGAGCGGACGATAACGGCCTTGACGACCTCGCCCTTCTTGACCTGACCGCCGGGGGCAGCCTTACGCACGGACGCGACGATGATATCGCCGATGTTGCCGTACTTGCGGCCGGAGCCACCGAGAACGCGGATGCACTTGATTTCCTTGGCACCGGTGTTATCGGCGACCTTCAGAAAACTTTCCTGCTGAATCATTGTTCCGGTACCTCCTTACTTAGCTTTTTCGACGATCTCGACCACGCGCCAGCGCTTGTCCTTGGACAGGGGGCGGGTCTCCATCACCTTGACGGTATCACCGATACCGCACGTATTGTTTTCATCGTGAGCCTTCAGCTTGTAGGTGCGGCCGACGATCTTCTTGTACAGGGGATGCGCCACGCGGTCAGCGATCGCAACGACGACGGTCTTGTCCATCTTGTCGGAAACGACCTTACCAACGCGGACCTTACGGGAGGAAATTCTCTTCTCTTCCATCTTACTTCTCCTCCTTCTCACGGATCATGGTTTTGACTCGGGCAATATCACGCTTGGTCTGGACGAGCTTCTGGGGGTTATCCAGCTGATTCGTCGCGTGCTGCATGCGCAGCATAAACAGATCTTTCTTCAGGGCGTCGAGCTTGGTGTTCAGCTCAGCAACGCTCATGGCACGAACTTCACTTGCCTTCATCTCATTCACCTACTTCCTGGGTCTCGGCCTCGCGCTTGACGATCTTCGTCTTGATGGGCAGCTTGTGGCTGGCCAGACGGAGCGCCTCACGCGCGACTTCTTCGGAAACACCGGCGATCTCAAACATGATACGGCCGGGCTTGACAACTGCTACCCAATACTCCGGAGAGCCCTTACCGGAACCCATACGGGTCTCAGCAGGCTGCTTGGTAACGGGCTTATCAGGGAAAATCTTGATCCAGACCTGACCGCCACGCTTGGTGTAACGGGTCATGGCGACACGGGCCGCCTCGATCTGGTTGCTGGTGATCCACGCGGGCTCAGTGGCCTGGAGGCCGTACTCACCATAAGTAATGGTGTTGCCGCGGGTCGCCTTGCCGGTCATACGACCGCGCTGAACGCGACGGTATTTCACTCTCTTCGGCAGAAGCATTACTGAGCGCCTCCTTCCTTATTCTCAGCCGGCTTGCGATAGCCGCCCTGCGGACGATCGCCCTGGGGACGGTTGCCGTTGCGGTTGAAGCCGCCCTCACGGCGCTGATAGCCGCCCTGGCCATCACGGCGGGGACGACGGTCACCGTCGCGGCGAGAACGACGCTCGCGGCGCTCCTCATACGGCTTGGTGGTATCGAGCGTACGCGGGGTGGTACGCAGGGTCTGGGTCAGGACCTCGCCCTTGTAGATCCAGACCTTCACACCGATGCGGCCGAACGTGGTCGCAGCCTCGGCGAAGCCGTACTCGATGTCGGCACGGATGGTCTGCAGGGGGATGGTGCCCTCGTGATAGTGCTCAACGCCAGCGATCTCGCGGCCGCCGAGACGACCGGAGCAGCAGCATTTGATGCCCTTGGCGCCGGCGCGCATGGCGCGGCCCATGGCGTTCTTCATCGCGCGGCGGTGAGAGATACGCTTTTCGAGCTGCTGGGCGATGTTCTCAGCGACGAGCTGAGCGTTCATGTCGGGATTGCGGACCTCGACGATGTTGAGCTTGACCTTCTTGCCGATCAGAGCCTCGACCGCGAGACGCAGCTTCTCGACCTCCGCGCCGTCCTTGCCGATGACCATGCCGGGGCGGGCGCAATGAACGAACAGCGTCACAACATCATTGCTGCGCTCGATCTCGATCTTGGGCACGCCTGCACCGTACAGGCTCTTCTTGACGAACTTGCGGATCTTGTTATCTTCAACGATCAGGTCGCCGACCTTCTCGTCTCTGGCATACCAGCGGGAGTCCCAGTCTTTGATGACGCCGACGCGCATGCCGTGGGGATTAACTTTCTGTCCCATGAAACTGTCTCCTCCCTTTAGTCTCTCTCAGCGACGGCGAGCGTCACGTGAGAGGTTCTCTTGTTGATGCGGTAGCCGCGGCCCTTGCTGGCGGGGATCATGCGCTTGAGGATCGGGCCGGAAGTCGCGTAGACCTCGGACACGTACAGCTTGGAGGTATCCATGCTGAAGTTGTTCTCGGCGTTGGCGACAGCGCTCTTTAAGAGCTTGACCAGGGGCTCGGACGCAGCCTTGGGGGTCTGCATCAGGAGCGCCATGGCGGTGTTGATGTCCTTACCGCGGATCAGGTCGCAGACGATCTGGACCTTGCGGGGAGAGATGCGGACATATCTCAGATATGCTTTAGCTTCCATGTTCTGCATTCTCCTTCCTTATTTCGTCTTGGTATGGCCGCGGAACGTACGGGTGGGAGCGAACTCGCCCAGCTTGTGGCCGACCATATCTTCCTGAATATAAACGGGAACGTGCTTGCGACCGTCGTGGACGGCGATCGTGTGACCGACGAAGGAGGGGAAGATGGTGGAGCTGCGGCTCCAGGTCTTCAGGACCTTCTTCTCACCGGTCTTGTTCATCTCTTCGACTCGCTTGATCAGCTCAGGGGCAACAAACGGGCCTTTTTTAATGCTTCTGCTCATTTTTACATTGCCTCCTTTTACTTATCGTTACGACGCTTGACGATGAACTTGTTCGTCGGGTTCTTCTTCGAACGGGTCTTGTAACCCATAGCCGGCTTGCCCCACGGGGTCATGGGACCGGGGTGACCGACAGGGCTCTTACCTTCACCACCGCCGTGGGGGTGGTCGTTCGGGTTCATAACGGAACCGCGGACGGTCGGACGAACGCCCATGTGGCGCTTGCGGCCGGCCTTACCGATGTGAACGTTCTCGTGATCGATGTTGCCGACCTGGCCGATGACGGCCATGCAGTTCGTGCGGACAATGCGCACTTCGCCGGAGGGCATACGGATCTGAGCGTCGCCGTTCTCCTTCGCCATCAGCTGAGCAGCAGTACCGGCGGAGCGGACGAGCTGAGCGCCCTTGCCGGGGTGCATCTCAATGTTGTGGATGACGGTACCGACAGGGATGTTGGCGATGGGCAGGCAGTTGCCGGGCTTGATATCAGCGGAGGCGGAAGAGATGATCTTGTCGCCAGCCTTCAGGCCGACAGGAGCGATGATGTAGCGCTTCTCGCCGTCCTCGTACTGGACGAGAGCGATGAACGCGCTGCGGTTGGGGTCATACTCCAGGCGCAGGACAGTCGCGGGGACGTCCATCTTGTCGCGCTTGAAGTCGATGATGCGGTACTTCTGCTTGTTGCCGCCGCCGTGATGACGGACGGTGATGCGGCCGTAGCTGTTGCGGCCGGCATGCTTCTTCTGAGACTCGACCAAGCTGCGTTCGGGCTTGGCCTTCTTGTCGATCCCCTCGAAGGCGGACACAGTCATGTGACGGCGGGAGGGGGTAGTGGGCTTAAACGTCTTAATAGCCATTTCTCATATCCTCCTTACACCATGCCCTCGAACAGCTCGATGGTCTTGGAATCTTCAGCGAGCTGCACATAGGCCTTCTTCCAGCTGCGGGTCTTGCCCAGGCGGCCGGCGCCGAGGCGCTTGGCCTTGCCGCTGACGTTGAGCGTGTTGACCTTGGCGACCTTAACGCCGAAAGCGGTCTCAACAGCGTTCTTGATCTCCACCTTGCCGGCGTCCTTGGCAACTTCGAACACATACTTCTTGTTCGCAACGTCGACCATGGAACGTTCGGTGATGATGGGACGAATAATGATGTCGTAAACGTTTGCCATTACGCGAACACCTCCTCGATGACTGCGAGGGCTTCCTTGTCGATCACGAGGGTCTTGGCGTTGAGCAGATCGTAGACGTTGATAAGCTTCGCGGGCGCGGTGGTGACACCGGGCAGGTTGCGGGCGCTCTTGACAACGACCTCGTTGACCTCGGGAGTGATGACAGCGGCCTTGCCGTCAGCCTTGACGGCGGAGAGGAAGCTGCGGAAGTCCTTGGTCTTGATAGCGTCGAGCGCGATCTTGTCGACAACGACGATCTCGCCCTGGGCTGCCTTGGCGGACAGCACGCTCTTGAGAGCCAGACGCTTGACCTTCTTATTCAGCACATAGCTGTAGCTGCGGGGCTTGGGGGCGAACACGATACCGCCGTGCGTCCACTGGGGCGCGCGGGTGCTGCCCTGACGGGCACGGCCGGTGCCCTTCTGGCGCCACGGCTTTCTGCCGCCGCCGGAAACCTCAGCGCGGGTCAGAGCGCTCTGCGTGCCCTGACGGCAGTTGGCGAGATGATTTTTGACGACCTCGTGGACAACGCTCATGTTCGGCTCGATACCGAAGATCGCGTCGTTCAGCTCGACGGAACCGACTTCAGCGCCGGTCATGCTGACAACTTTAATCGTAGACATTTATCAAGCACTCCTTTCCTTACATATTTCTGGCGGAAGCCTTCTGCGGGTTGCGGCCGGAAGCCTTCTGCGGGTTCTTGCTGATGTCGGCACCAGCCTGCTTGATCTTGTGGACCTTGACGGTAGTCTTCACGGTGACGAGGCTGCCCTTGGGACCGGGAACCGCGCCGCGGACGACGAGCATGTTGAGCTCGGGGTCGACCTTGACGACCTCAAGGTTCTGGATGGTGACAGTCTCCACACCGTACTGGCCAGGGCCGATCTTGCCCTTGAAGATACGGCTGGGGTCGGTGGTGGAGCCCATGGAACCGGCGTGACGGTGGACAGGGCCGCCGCCGTGGGTCATACGACCGCGGCTGGCGTTCCAGCGCTTGATAACGCCGGTGTAGCCGTGACCCTTGCTCGTACCGGTGACGTCAACGAAGTCGCCGGACTTGAAAGTGTCAGCCTTGATGATGGCGCCGAGCTCGAGCTCGGAAGCGTTGTCAAGGTCAAACTCACGCAGGTACTTCTTGGGGGAAACGCCAGCCTTGTTCAGGTGGCCGAGTTCAGGCTTGGAGAGCTTCGCTTCGCGAATGTCCTCGTAGCCAAGCTGGACAGCCTCATAACCGTCTTTTTCGCTGGTCTTCTTCTGAGTGACCACGCAGGGACCGGCCTCGATAACGGTGACCGGGATCACATGGCCCTTTTCGTCGAAGATCTGAGACATGCCAACTTTTCTGCCGATGATTGCTTTCATGTATGATCCTCCTGTAAAGGTTATTGGTCGGCTTAGTTAGCGGCAACTCCCGCCATTGCTCTGCCGACTTGACCCCGCCCATCTCACGCAAGTCGATGGGCTTTTGGGTAGAGCAACAAAGGTAATTTCAAAAAACGGCGAGCCGTTTTTTGAGTTGGGTTTACAGTTTGTTTTGCGCACTCGCTGTGCTCGCACACAAACAAACTGAGAGGTGTTTTTGTCCACGCGCATGTCGCGGCCAAAAACGATTTCATTGGTTTCGCGTCTGCGGACGCGAAATGTAATGAAGCGAGGGATTAGAGCTTGATCTCGATCTCAACGCCGGCGGGAAGCTCGAGACCCATCAGAGCCTCGACCGTCTTGGGGCTGGAGTTGGTGATGTCGATCAGGCGCTTGTGGGTACGGCGCTCAAACTGCTCACGGCTGTCCTTGTACTTGTGCACAGCGCGCAGGATGGTGACGACTTCCTTCTTGGTGGGCAGAGGGATGGGGCCGGAGACGGTAGCGCCGGTGCGCTTGGCGGTCTCGACGATCTTCTCTGCGCTCTGGTCGATGACCTGATGGTCATAGGCCTTCAGACGAATGCGGATCATTTCTTTTGCCATTTGGTTCGTTCCTCCATTATTTCGTACGGTTTTTGATTGCGTGACCAACTGCCGTACGGCGAGAGTTCTTATACGCCGTTCCGTGCGTATCATTCCGGCTCATAAGAAACACCGGCGCAAAATCCGGCCGGTGTCCTTCTGGCGCAGCGATCTACGCTGACGTGCAGAAACTTCTCAGCCGCCCGATGATCGGACATACTCCCCGGAAGTTACCTCCTCTCGGAGCAATCTCCCGGTTCATCGCATTTGTACACGCCTCCGGGTGTGCAGCACCCTCAGCGCACGTACCTTGCTATATTAAAGGAAAAATCCCCTTTTGTCAAGGGGATTTTTCGCTTTTTGCATGAAATTTTTCAATATTTTTTGTGGAGCCCGCCAAACCTCGCCCCCGCCCATAAATCCGGGCAAGACAAGGCATTTCCCGGTCTTTCAAACCGAAGCCGCCTCTCACCGTTCCAAATCCTTGATCAGCAGCAGGATATGCCCCGCCACCTCCGGCGGCAGTCGGCTCAGGTCAGCCTGCAATACATACTCCCGCCCCAGCAGATAATCCGTCGTAACAGAAAACAGGTCCGCTATCCGGATCAGCATATCAATAGAAGGCTGGATGTTGCCGTTTTCCCAGTTGGAAACAGCCTGTTTGGAAACCCCCAGCTTCTTCGCCAGCGACACCTGCGTATATCCCTGCCGCATCCTCAGCTCATGTATGCGCTCACTTAAAATTGCGACCCTCTCCCTTGTGGTAAAATTTAACGATACTATTATCAAATAATGATTGACTTTTTATAAATACTTTAGTATATTTATACTTGACTTAAGAGAGGAGGCATTTTTGATGTCATACAATGTCAAAGAATTTCGAGGAGAAGCCCATCGGCCCCTCCGCTGCACAGACGGCGGGCAAGCGACCCTTCAGTATTTGGCGCAGACACTGCCCGCCACCTTTGCAGAAAGGAATGTTCCCGCAAAGATCCGCACAGACACCGCCAAAAGCGGCGGCCTTTTCGGCAGTCAGGTACCCATGCTGGTGATCTCGCACCCCAATCCGCCCTCACACTATTTTGATATCGGCATCGTCATAAACGGTCAGGTCATTTCGTTCCCCCTGCTGGGCTATTCCACAGAAAATACTCAGGCAAATAAAAAAGCCGACGCCAAGGGCTTCAAATCCCTTCTCACCCGCTCCGCCGACGAATTTGCCTTGCAGGAGGAGGGTCTCTGGCAGACTGATGTGATCGATGCCATTTTGAGTCTCTATCACTCCAACAATTGAACCATTCATTTTAGCTAAGGAGGAATCATTTATGTACATTCATTTTGAAAAACGCCGCCGCTTAGCCGTGTGCCGATAAGACAGTAATCTGAGAAAACTACAAAATCGGCATCTGCCAAGCAGGATTGGACAACAAAACAGGCGGCACTCAGCTTCGGTTGGGTGCTGCCTGTTTTTGCACAGCTAAGGGTTGAAAATCGCCTATTTTCTGTTCTGTAAGGTAAGGATAGTGAAAAGGGTGAAATAGTTGTCATCTCGGTAATGAAAGCACTCCTGAATAGTGAATCGCGCTACAATAAACAGCGTTCGCTGAATAGAATGAACTTTTCCGTTTGCAATAACTTTCCCTATAAATCGTAAAGCTGATAGATCAAGGATCGATGCGAAGTACACACGACTTCATCAAAAACGCGCAAACGCCGAATGCTTGTAGCAAATGACCTGCTATAAACGATAAATTTCCGCAGACAGCTTGAAAGAGCTCTTGTTATTGTGCTATAATATGTGTACACACTCTGACGATTTTGGAGGGCTTTTCTATGAAACGTACTATCGCATTGTGGCTATCCATAATGTTGTGTTTGTTATTAGCTGCTTGTTCGCAGGATTCCTCGGATCTTCTGAAAGTTCCAGTGTCTGCAAATGATTGCAAAGGCAAAAATTATCAAGACGTAGTGAACGATATATCTGCGGCAGGATTCGTAAATATCCAGACAAAAACAATAGAGGACCTCGTTACGGGATGGCTGACGAAAGATGGGGAAGTAGAAGAAGTAACTATTGACGGAGACGGTTCGTTTCGTGCGGGAGACACGTTTGATAAAACTGCTGCAATCATAGTTTCTTATCATACCTTTCCAAGCAAGAACGAGGAGGTTACAACCGATTCGGCGGGACACTCAGAAACAAGTACGCCCCCTGAAAATTACAGCACTGAGACAGAGAAGTGGCTTGCGTCAAGCGAATATGCCGATTGTGTAGCAGACGGAAAATTTCCTGCTGTTCCGGGAAATAATCCTTACGGCAGCGGTGTAAACGAGAGCAGCAGGAACCCCAACATTTACTATCTTAACTCTTCAATGAGGGGTCCTTGGGGCAAAGAAACGGAATACGGCGATTACGAATATTATATCCCCAGTGGAAAGTATTTAGTTATGAATGCTTCTAACCCCAAGCAATACGATTACGTGGCAACTGCCTGTAACGTGTATGTTGGCAATCCAGAAAATGACGATGAATATGCTACTTACTCTTTTTCACAATATGGTGAAATTCAAGAAATCTTTATTCCAGATGGATACTATGTGAGCCTGACGGTATCGGGGATTATTACCCTTGAACCACTTGAACAATAAGGAGGCGCATCAAAGTGGCGAAAACAATTCGTTGTCCCAATATATTCTGCAACAGCACAAATGTAGTTCCCATTTCAACTAAGACAAAGTTTTCTTTTGGCAAAGCCGCTGTCGGTGGAGCAATTGGCAGTTTATTCAATCCATTGGGAACTGCTGTCGGTATTGCAACAGGTATTAACGGAAAACATGGGAAAACAAAATTTATATGTCAAAAATGCGGAAAAGTATTTGAGCGAAAAGTTTGACAAAGACGTTGCAAAGAGGGTAGGCACATGGACCCATTGGCTATTAAATTTGAAGAGGAAATCCGCGCCAAGATGCTTCATGCAAAAAAAGAATGTAGATACAATCCCACACGTTTTAACCAGATGATAGCCAAGTATGGTGGTGTTGAAACGGCTAAACGGCTAATTGCAAATGCTCTCCAAACAGGAAATACATCAGACGGTTTTACTACGCTGTGTCTTTACGGGAGATTAGATTTAACGATGGAAAATTCTGTTTGCAAGCCTGAATATCAATCCCTGTTCTCTCCCGAAGAAATAGCATATTGCAAAGAAGTTCTTGAACAAAAAAATTCGTGCTCTTAATGGCTCGATTCTGATTTTGAGGTACAGTTAATGTCAGAAAAGCGAAAACCCGCAATCCGTCAACGACCGATACAGGTCAAATTCTTCGTAGATGAAAAAGAACTCGGCTTGATAAAGGCGAGGATGGCGCAGCTTGGGATAGAGAATATGAGCGCTTACCTTCGCCAAGTGGCGATCGACGGATATGCGTCAAAACTGGATTTGCCTGAACGCCGTGAACCCCAAAAATCCCTGACTCACTTTCCGAAGATAGATTGATGTTCAGCTCCGCAGGAGCGCAGCCAATTTCCTTGAAATTGTTAAAGGGTTTGGGATGTTTCCCAACAAGGTTTTGCAAAAGGTAAGCACGGCTGAAATTTTGCAAAACGCGCGAGTGGGTACCGCCGTGCATTGCTTGCCGGAATGGCAAGCTCCGGTGTGGGTACTCACCGGATTTGCTTGCTATTCTGCAAGGAAATCCCGGTCGTGCCACGCCGGATTTCGCAAGTGTAGCTACACTTGCTGTGCTTGCTATTCTCCGTTTCCCATATTAGCAAGCGCCATTTTCCAAATGGAAATCGGCGGCA
>ENA-OOZT01002490-OOZT01002490.1-human-gut-metagenome-genome-assembly--contig:-NODE-2490-length-10462-cov-2.096281_pt1 | contig 10462 bp, 8 predicted proteins | sample MGYA00241192_ERZ501407 | MGnify/ENA primary metagenome ERZ501407 (study PRJEB25962, sample SAMEA2042911) | human gut metagenome | biome: human gut; feature: human-associated habitat; material: faeces...
CAGACATATCAGTTCCAAGGAGAATGAAGAACTTCGTGATGCAAACACCATTGAAGTTCAGGTGACAGGCAAGCCGAACTTATTCAGACCAAAACTGATTACTTCAAAGTACCTTATGGCAATGATCGTGAAGTCAACGGTGTTTCCTGACCTTTACGATAAAGAGTTACAGGACAGTTACGGTGTGATGACCCCGGAAGATTTGGTCTATGCAATGGTTGATGATGCCGGGGAAATGCAGGACTTCCAGTTATGGATGCAGAAGTTTCAGGGATTTACCAAGTCACTTGATGAAAAGGTTGATGAAGCAAAAAACTAATTGAAGAAGGGGACGGTGAAGCAAATTATGCTTACTATGCCCTTCTAAAACTTCACATTCTTCCATCAGTGTTCTTGGCTATGGATGAACAGGAAAAAGCCTTTGTGATTGCTTCAATCAAGTTGAAAGCAGAGCATGACAAGAAGGAAAAGAAAAAAGCAGAAGCAAGGGCAAAGAAAAAACACTAAGAAAGGACGGTGAAACAGGTGTCATCTATTCAGACAGGTATTGAACTTAATGACCAATTTAGCGGAGTGTTGAACAACATCATCAGTTCAGTGAACCTTGCCGTGTCTGCAATGTATGATATGCAGCAGTCAATGAACGCTGATATTGATACAAGCAGTATTGAAGGTGCAAGGGATGAAATCAATCAGGCAACCGCTGCCATTGAAGCAATGAATCAGGCAGCAAGCCGACAGACCGCACCTGATATTGCACCGCCTGTTGTGGATGGTGGAAATCAAGAACCGATTCCTGTACCTGTTGACCCGGTACTTCCTGACCCTTTGGTTGAAAATCCTGAACCAATCAGACCTGAAATTCAGCCAAACGCACCGCCTGACCCTGTCAACGTACCTATTCAGTGGGAAACTGACGGGATGGATGTGTTCACAGGAACAGGTGTTGAACGATTTCAGCAAGAAGTTCAGAGTGCAAACGATATGTTGAACACACTGAACACCACACAGGCAAGGATTTCACAGACCGCACAGGGAATGGATATACTGCCGGATGCAGCAGTTCAGGATATGAACACTATGCAACAGCGGTTATCTGCAATTCAGCAGCGGATTCAGCAGATTGAGAACAACCCGGTAAATGTTGGGGCAGACAATGCAAATGCAGAACTGGAACAGTTGCGTATGCAGTTGAATCAGGCTATTCAGGAACAAAATTCACTGAATCAGGCAATGCAGAATATGGATGTTTCTGCTGCCAATGATGCCTATTTGCGTTTGTCACAGACGGTTGGCAACACAGAAAGGTATATCCGTGACAATGTGGATGAACAGGGGCGTTTCAATCAGGAAGTTTCAGCCGGAACACAACAGGCAAATGAACTGACCAATACCATCAAGCGGGCGGTTGCAGCCTATATCAGTATTCAGTCAGTTGGGAAAGCACTGAACATTTCAGATGAACTTGTTCAGACAACATCCCGTTTGAACATGATGAATGACGGGGTTCAGACAACCGCTGAACTTGTCAACATGGTATATGCAGCAGCACAGGATGCAAGGGGGTCATTCAGTCAGATGGCTGATGTTGTTGCCCGTTTCGGTAACAACGCAAAGGATGCGTTCAGCAGTTCAGAAGAAGTTGTTGCTTTTGCTGATCTGATTCAAAAACAGATGACGATTGCCGGGGCAAGCACCCAAGAAGCAGCAAATGCAGAATTGCAGTTATCACAGGCACTTGGTTCAGGTGTTCTTCGTGGTGATGAATTGAACAGTATCTTTGAACAAGCACCTAACCTGATTCAGAACATTGCGGACTATCTTGATGTTCCAATCGGTAAGATCAGAGAAATGGCAGCGGATGGGGAACTTTCCGCTGATGTAGTCAAGGCAGCGATCTTTTCTGCTGCTGATGACATTAACAGCAAATTCAATGAAATGCCTATGACTTGGGGGCAGATATGGCAGTCAATGCAAAACACCGCACTGATTGCATTTCAGCCTGTTCTTCAAAGACTGAACGATTTAGCCAATAGTGAAGCATTTCAGACTTTCATTCAGGGTGCTATTGAAGCAATGGCAACCCTTGCGAATATCCTTCTGAATATTTTTGAACTGGTCGGAACTGTCGGCGGGTTCATTGCGGATAATTGGTCTGTTATCAGTCCAATCATTTACGGTGTCATTGCTGCACTGGCTGTATATGCAGCATACCTTGGCATTGTGAAGGGAATAGAAATTGCATCCGCAGCTGCAACAGCAATTCATTCAGTGGCAATGTCTGCAAAAATCGGTGTTATGGCAGCACTTACAGGTCAGACAATGGCTGCAACTGCTGCACAGATGGGTTATAACGGTGCATTGTATGCGTGTCCTGTCGTTTGGATTATCGTGCTGATTATTGCATTGATTGCGGTAATTATGGCGGTATGTTCAGCAATAGCAAAAATGACAGGTATTGCAAATTCAGGGTTCGGTGTGATTACTGGTGGTGTGAACGTAGTGATTCAGTTCTTCAAGAATTTGGGTCTGACCGTGGCAAACATTGCCTTGGGTATCGGAAACGCCATTGTAGCACTTGCATCCAATATGATGACGGCATTTCACAATGCAATCTGTTCTGTTCAGTCATGGTTTTACAACCTGTTAAGCACGGCACTTTCAGTCATTGAAGGTATTTGTTCAGCACTGAATAAGTTACCGTTTGTTGAATTTGACTATTCAGGCATTTCATCCGCAGCGGATGACTATGCAGCCAAAGCAAGTGAAGCAGCCGGAAACAAAGAAGATTACCAGTCAATCAGTGATGCGTTCAATGAAGGTTTTACAACCTTTGATGCATTTCAGGACGGTTGGGCATCAGATGCGTTCAATGCGGGTGCAGCATGGGGTGATGGTATTGCTGATAAGGTTTCAAACTTTAGTCTGTCGGATGTATTTGGTCAGACAGATATTCCTAATGTGGGTGATTACACATCAGGGTTCAATGATGCAATAGCAAATTCAGGCGTGGGTGACAGCATTGGAAACATTGACGATAATACAGGCAAAATCAAGGATTCTTTGGATGTTACAGAAGAAGATTTGAAGTATTTGCGTGACATTGCGGAACAAGAAGCAATTAACAGATTCACAACCGCTGAAATCAATGTTGATATGTCAGGTATGCAGAACACCGTGAACAGCGGTGATGACATTGATGGTTTTATGACCAAACTGACAGATTCAGTCAATGAAGCGGTAGACAATATGACGGAAGGGGTGCATGAATAAATGGCAAGAAGCGGATATGATATGTATTTTGACAAATGCCTTTTTCCTGTCACCCCTGAAAAAATCAGTATCAAAATCAATGGTAATAACAAAACGGTCAACCTGATAAATGAAGGTGAAATCAATATCCTGAAAAAAGCCGGGTTGACCGACATTGAATTTGAAGCAGAAATCCCGCAAGTAAAACATCCTTATGCGGTGTATAAGAATGGTTTCAAAGAAGCGGGATATTTCTTTGATATTTTTGAAGGGTTGAAAACAGGCAAAAAGACATTCCAGTTCATTGTATGCAGAAAGACCCCGGTGGGGAAAAAACTGCTGAACACGAACATGAAGGTATCTTTGGAAGATTACAAAATTTCAGAGGATGCCAAGAACGGGTTTGACTTCAAAGTCAAGTTCAATCTGAAACAGTACCGGGACTATGGAACAAAGACAGTCAACATCAAAATTGCTGCATCCAAGCCAAAGGCAAGTGCAGAGCCTAAGCGGGAAACCAACAATTCACCCGCCCCGGCAGCAGCACAGACCTATACGGTTGTGCGTGGTGATTGTTTGTGGAACATTGCAAAACGGTTTTACGGCAGCGGTGCAAAATACACCGTGATCTACAACGCAAACAGGGGTGTTATTGGTGGCAACCCTAACTTAATTTATCCGGGACAGGTTTTGACCATTCCGGCAGCATAAGAAAGGGGTGTTGTTCAATGTACGTTGAACTACTGGTTGGGAATGAATCAGGAACAAAAGTATATCAGCCTGTTGTTCAGGAAGATATTGAATGGTCAACAGAAAGAAAAAACACCCCCGGCAAACTGGTTTTCAAAGTCCTGTATGACAACATTCTTGATTTTTCAGAAGGTAGTCCAGTCAGGATGAAGGTGGACGGTGACAATGTATTCTTTGGTTTTGTGTTCAAGCAGCAGAGAACCAAGGACAAGATCATTACTGTCACCGCCTACGATCAGTTGAGGTATTTAAAAAATAAAGATACCAAGGTCTATGAAGGAAAGACGGCAAACCAATTTGTGAAAATGATTGCAGATGATTATGCCCTGAACCTTGGCACACTGGATGATACCGGGTATGTCATTGAATCAAGGGTTGAAGAAAATACTTCACTGTTTGAAATGATAGCAAATGCCCTTGATCTGACACTGACCAATACCGGGGAAATGTATGTGTTATATGATGACTTTGGGAAACTTACCCTGAAAAGCCTGTCATCTATGTATGTGGGTGTTCCGGGGGCGTACCTGATGATTGATGAAGAAACCGGGCAAAACTTTGACTATACTTCATCTATTGATGAAAACACATATAACAAAATCAAACTGACCTATGATAACAAAGACACAGGAAAGCGTGATGTTTACATCACACAGGATTCTTCCAACATTAACAAGTGGGGTATCTTACAGTATTTTGACACCTTGCAGAAAGGTGAAAATGGTCAGGCAAAAGCAGATGCCCTTTTGAAACTGTATAACAAAAAGACCCGTAACCTAAAAATCACTAATGCTTTAGGTGACAACAGAGTGCGGGCGGGTTCAATGGTTGTCATCAACCTTGACCTTGGTGATGTAAAACTGAAAAACTGGATGCTTGTTGAAAAATGCAAGCATACCTACAAGGAAGGTGAACATTGGATGGATTTGACACTTAGAGGGGGTGAATTTGTTGCCTGATGCAAATGAACTTGTTGATACCCTGAAAAGGGCAGCCGTTGAAGCGGTTGAAGCGGGTAAACCCGTAAATGTATATTTTGGTGAAGTTGTGAGTGCTTCACCGCTGAAAATCAATGTTGAACAGAAGATGATACTGGGTGAAAAACAGTTGATTCTTTCAAGAAATGTGACGGATTTCAGCACAATGGTAACAGTTGACTGGACTTCTGAAAGCAGTCTTTCCACCCACAACCACACTGTAAAGGGTGACAATGGCAGCGGTGGCAACATTGACTTGAATACAGGGTCAAAGAACCTTGCACATACTCACAAAATTACAGGAAAAAAGAAGATCATCATTCACAATGGCTTGGCGGTTGGTGATGAAGTTATCCTGATAAGACAGCAAGAAGGTCAACGCTTCATTGTTGTGGATAGGATAGGCAAATGATTCCTTCAACAGTTGGTTTTCTTGACCAAGATTTTGAAATAGAAACACAGCCAAGCCTAACTTATAAAATGGATTTAGACGGTGATTCAGTCAGGGGTCTTGTGGATGAACAGGATGCCATGAAGCAGATGATTTTCAGAACACTGCAAACAGAAAGGTATCAGTACATCATATATCCGTGGTATTACGGCATTGAAACACTTGACCTGTATGGTGAACCTGTCACTTGGGTTTGCCCTGAATTAGAACGCAGAATCAGTGAAGCGTTAGCCGTTGATGAAAGAATCACGGGCGTGACCGACTTTGAATTTGACCTGACGGTCAAGGGTGTGGTTCATGCCTATTTTACTGTAAAAACAATTTACGGTGATATTAAAGCAGAGAAGGGGGTGAAGATTTAGAATGTATGAAGATCAGACTTATGACATTATCCTTGAAAGAATGATGAACCGGGTATCTGACAAAATTGACAAAAGACCGTCATCCCCTGTTTATGATCTGCATAGTTCAACCGCCATTGAATTTCAGATTTTATACATTGAGTTGGAATATCTGATAAAAAATTCATACGGTGATACTGCTGCAAGGGAATTTCTGATCTTGCTTGCAAAGGACAGGGGACTTTCACCTGAACCCGCAACCAAGGCAATCTTACAGGGTGAGTTCACACCAACAAACATTGATGTTACTGGAAAGCGTTTCAACATCGGTGAAATAAACTATGTTGTGACTGAACAGATCACACAGGGAACATACAAGGTTCAGTGTGAAACAGAAGGTGTTGTTGGCAATCAGTACCTTGGGGATATGATACCAATGGAATATATTGATGGATTGCAGACGGCAAGCCTGACAAGCGTACTTATTCCCGGTGAAGATGAAGAAGATACAGAAGTTTTCAGACAGCGTTACTTTGACAGCTTCAATGAACAGTCCTTTGGTGGCAACCACGCTGATTATATGGCAAAGGTCAAAAGTATTGAAGGTGTTGGGTCATGTAAGGTCAAGCGTGTTTGGAATGGTGACATTAGACCCGCTGACATGATCGTCAGTACAGTGGTCAAGAACTGGTATGAATCAATCATTTCAACAGTTCCGGCAGCAGTCAAACCGTGGCTTGATGCCGTATATAATGCAGCCAAGGACAAGAAACTGACGGTTGGTGGTACTGTTCATGTAGTCATCACTGATTCTGATGATTATGGTGAAGCAAGTTCAACACTTGTTCAATATGTTCAGCAGACACTTGACCCGGAAGAAACTGCCGGGGAAGGTTACGGACTTGCACCAATCGGTCATGTGGTCAGTGTAGCAAGTGCATCACCTGTCAGTATTGAGGTCAAGACCACGGTAACCTTTGAAGAAGGTCACAACTGGTCAAATACCAAGGCAGCCATTGCAGAAGCAGTTGATGCGTACTTCTTGGAATTAAGAAAGAACTGGTCAGAAACATCACAAACCATTGTCAGGGTATCGCAGATTGAAAACCGCATCCTTGGTGTTGATGGCGTGGTGGATGTGACCGGGACAAAGCTGAACGGCACGGCAAGCAATATGACCTTGACAGAATTTTGCATACCAAAGTTAGGGGGTGTTTCTGCATGATAAGAGAAGTTGACCTTGTTTCATACTTACCGCCATTCATGCAGAGTTACAAAGAACCCGTTGCAGCACTTGAAGCGGAAAACCCTGAATTTAGTCTGATGTGGTCGGCAACTGACAGGTGTTTGCGTAACCGCTTCATTTCAACTGCTGATGAATATGGAATCAGCCGATTTGAAAAGATGCTGAAAATATACCCAACTGCTGATGATACCCTTGAATCAAGGCGTTCAAGGGTTCAAAGCAAGTGGTTCAACACAATCCCGTACACTTGGAAAGTGTTGCTTCAAAAGTTGCTTGTCCTTTGTGGTGACAGTGATTTTGAAGTGACTGGTGATTTCAAGACTGGGTACACACTGTATATTGACACTGACCTTGAATTATATGGTCAGGTGGAAGAACTGGAAAACATCATAAACACAATGATTCCTGAAAATCTTGTGGTTGTATCTAAGAACAGCATCCCTTGCAACATCAAAGGTGCTGTTCTTTTTGGTGGTGGCATCTGCTTCATCAATGAATTTATCATCACAAACGATTTCCGGGAAGTGTTTGATGTGAACGGTTCATCAGTCTTTGGTGGTGGAATCGTTCAGACTGAAATGCTGAACATCACAAATGACAGTCAGGAAACAGTGAGTGTTCAGGGTACAGTGAACTTTGGTGGTAAGGCAACAGATACCGCAATGGTAACCATTTCAACAGATTTTAATGAAACAATCCGGGCAGATATGGATGCAAAGGCAGCATCCGGCGTTGTTCAGGTAGACTTCATTGAGATAAAAACAACATAGAAAGGAATGATAAGATGGCAGAGTATTCAAAACTTTACATCACAAACAATGGTCAGGCACTTATGGCAAAGATGATTGCCGGGTCAGGAAACATTGATTTTACAAAAGTATGTTCTTCCAGTACCCAGTACACTGAAAGTCAGTTACAGGCATTGACCGCACTTAGCAACATCAAGCAGACAACCCTTGTTTCCAAGGTTACCCGCACAAATGAGGTTGCAATCAAAATTGATGCAGCATATTCCAATGTAGACCTGAAAGAAGGTTACTATATGCGTACACTTGGCTTATATGCCGTTGACCCTGACAAGGGTGAAATCCTGTATGCAGTCTGCATTGAAAAGTCAAATAACTGTTATATGCCACCATATAACGGTGTTACGGTATCGGCTGCATACTTACAGTTATATACCACAGTAGGAAACGCTGACAACGTATCACTTGCGGTCAGTCCGGGTGCGTATGCAACGGTTGGTGACATTCAGGCACTTGAAAAAGAAATTGCTGATCTGAAAGCCTTTGTTGGATATTCAGACGGTGACATTTATGGTGTTGAAGTGGATTTTGAAAATAAAAAGTTCACAAGACTTGCCGGAGCAGTAAACCGTTCAGCGGGTTCAGGATTTGACGGAATCAATGCCTTTGGTGGTAGAAAGCGTTGCAACCTTACCAATGACGGGCGTGTTGCTGCATATTACGGTGAAGCCGGATTTTCCACTACTGGAAAACTGACACAGGCGGTTGACCGTAACCCGGTAGGTACTGAATCACCTGATGAAAACCTGAAATTCAGTGCCGGGACAATCGTTCAGGTAATGGTTGAACAGCCAAAGTTTTATTACAAGGTTGTACCGCTTAAAACTGAAAAGAGAACCAAGGGGGCAATCACAAGAAAAATCAGATACTATGTATCAGATACACCAAAGGCGGGATTCAAACTTCATCCGGCGTTCATTGTAAATGGTCAGGAAAATGATGTTGCATATCTTGCAGCCTTTGAAGGTTCACTTTGGGATGCATCTGCATCAGCGTACATTCTTGATGATTCACAGGTTGCTGACTTTGCTGCTGATATGCTATGCAGTATTGCTAATGCAAAACCGCTGTCAGGACTTACACAGAACGCAACCCGTGGCAATATCAGAAAACTTGCTGAAAAACGTGGTACTGGTTGGGAACAGGGTGTTGTTCAGACGGCATCCGCTTCACAGATGCTTATGCTGATTGAATATGCAACCTTCAATATGCAGTCTGTCATTGGTAACGGTGCAGTTTCAAAGACTGATGACGGTAAAACATCCATGACAGAAAATACAGGTGCAACAATCACCCTTGGTAATGCATCAGGTTCAGTTGTCAACGCTAACGGTATTCAGATTGTGTCATATCGTGGTGAAGAAAACTTTTGGGGCAACATTTGGTGGTGGATTGATGGAATCAATCACTATGCAAACGCAACCACAGGTGAGTGTGAAACCTATGTTGCAGATCATGGTTTTGCTGATGACATTAAGGCAGCACCTTATGAAGATACGGGAATGACAGCAAAGTATGGAAACGGTTATATTTCCGCTTTCTGCTATTCAGAAGATTTTGATTGGTTGTTCTTACCGGGTGAGTTCAACGGAAACACTGCACTTCCTGTTGGTGATTACTGTTGGAATCAGAACGGTACTGGTTGGCGTGTCGCTCTATTGGGTGCTCGTTGGAATTATGGCTTGAATGCCGGTGCTTTCTCTTGGGATCTGAATCATGCTTCTTCTCATCGTTATCGGAATATCGGCGGTCGGTTGGTGTATCGAAAAAAGGTAGCAGCATAACAGGCAACCAGTAATTCACACAATTTTAGGTAATCAGGATGCTAAAGATGACGATTTTCAAGCAGAAAGACAATAAAAAGACAAAAAACCAATGTCACTAAATTAGGTGCTAATTGGAATAATGGCTTGAATACCAGTGCTTTCTATTGGAATCTGAATAATGCTTCTTCTAATCGTAATCGGAATATCAGCAGTCAGTTAGTAAATGCACAAATATCACTTGAAACACCCCGTCAGAAATGACGGGGTGTTCTTATAAATCAATGTACTGAAAACTGATTACCGTGCCACTTGGCAAAACATCAAAATACATGGGCTGTATTAGTAGACCGTCACCTGACGGGTTGAAAGTTCGGTTCAGTGCATACAGAAGGGAACAGACAAGCGTGAAACGGTATGGCAATCTTTATGAAAAAATCTGTTCAATGGATAACCTGTATCTTGCGTTTCAACACGCAAAGAAAGGCAAAGGATGGTACAAGGAAGTTCAGCAGATTGAGAAAAGACCATACTACTATTTGGCGGGTCTGCAATGGATGCTTCAAAACCATTTATACAAAACTTCGGAATATGCCACTTTTACGAAAAGGGACGGCAAGAAGGAACGGGAAATATACAAACTTCCATTCTTCCCTGACAGAATTGCACAATGGGCGGTTTTACAGGTGATTGAACCGCAGTTATTAGCGTATTTCACTGATGATACATATTCAGCAATACCAAACAAGGGTATTCATGCAGCATACAAGAAGTTACGGTTGGCGGTTGATACCGTGCCGGAAGAAATGACCTATTGTTTGAAAATAGACTGCAAGAAATTTTACCCTTCCATTGACCACGAAACACTAAAACAGA
>ENA-OOZT01002493-OOZT01002493.1-human-gut-metagenome-genome-assembly--contig:-NODE-2493-length-10456-cov-2.051053_pt1 | contig 10456 bp, 16 predicted proteins | sample MGYA00241192_ERZ501407 | MGnify/ENA primary metagenome ERZ501407 (study PRJEB25962, sample SAMEA2042911) | human gut metagenome | biome: human gut; feature: human-associated habitat; material: faeces...
AGTATTATCTGGATCGAAAATTGCTCCAACACGCAAATCATTTCTAACTTGCATTGCTGTCCATTGAGATGTATTTATTTCTTCGCCATATTCATAAGTTAATTTATCAGTTCCTGTATCAACATACATACCAATAACAGGAGTATATAAGAATCCATTAATTTTTAAAGAACGAGTTCCCCATGAAAAATCAATATGAAAAAATAGAACAAAAAGTAGAAAAAAGTAAAGATAAATTATATGATAATTTAACAATTATATCTAATACAAAAAAATACTTAGAAAGTAATTCTAAATACTGGTCAACAAAAGATGGAAAATTATTTTTTCAAGATATAAACATAATGACAGGATATTATAATTTAAGAAATGAATTAGATATTTAAAGAAATTGTACTGATGAAAGAAAGGAAATGATTGTAATGAGAAAATATTTTGGAACAGATGGAATTCGTAGAATTGCTAATACTGAACTTTCACCTGAATTAGTATACAAAGTTGCAAAAGCAGGAGCATATGTTTTATCAAAACATACAGATAAAGCACCTACAATATTAATAGGGAGAGATACAAGATTATCTGGAACATTGATAGAAAGTGCTATGGTTGCAGGATTTTTAAGTTATGGTGCGAATGTAAAATTATTAGGAGTAATGCCAACACCAGCAGTTGCATATTTGACAAGAAAATTGAATGCAGATGCAAGTGTTGTAATTTCAGCATCACACAATACATTTGAATTTAATGGAATTAAATATTTTAGTAATAAAGGAATGAAAATTCCAGATGAATTAGAAGAAGAAATAGAAGAAGTAATGGAATCAGGAAAACTTGATGAATTAACTGCAGTAAAAGATAAAATAGGAGTTTCAGAAGTTAGAACAGATTTATTAGATGAATATGTATATTTCTTTAGAAAACATTTTGATGATAATATAGAAAAATATAATAGACCAGATTTTAAAGTTGTTATAGATACAGCTAATGGAGCAACATATCAAGTTGCAGATAAAGTATTTAAAACACTCGGAATAAATCATGTTATTATAAATAATCATCCAGATGGAATTAATATTAATGATAAATGTGGTTCAACACATTTAGAAATGTTAAAAGAATATGTAGTAAAAAATAAAATGAGTTTAGGAATTGCTTATGATGGTGATGGGGATAGATGTTTAGCTGTTGATGAAAATGGTGAAGAATTAGATGGAGATAAAATTTTAGCTATAATAGCAAATTATTTAAAACCTCAAGGAAAACTTGCAAAAGATACTATAGTAGCAACAGTAATGAGTAATTTAGGTTTAAATAAATATGCAGAATCTAATAAATTAAATTTTGTTCAAACAAAAGTTGGGGATAGATATGTATTAGAAGAAATGCTAAAAAATGGATATAATTTAGGTGGAGAACAATCTGGGCATGTTATATTATTAGATTATAATCCAACAGGTGATGGAATATTAACATCTTTGATGTTAATACAAGCATTATTAGAAAGTGGAAAAAAATCATCTGAATTAGGTGATTTAGTACAAAAATATCCACAAGTATTAATAAATGCCAAAGTAGATTCAAATAAAAAATATGATTATGAAAAAAATTCAGAAATAAAATCAGCAATAGAAAAAGTTGAAAAAGAATTTTCTGGTAATGGTAGAGTACTAATTCGTCCATCAGGAACAGAGCCATTAGTTAGAGTTATGATTGAAGGTAAAGATATAAAAGTGATTGAACAAAGAGCAAAAGAAATTGCAGATTTGATTGAAGAAAAATGTAAATAATATTCGGATAGAAATAGTATGAATACTATTTCTATTTTTTTATGAAATATTGTAGTAAAATAATATTTATGATATAATAACAAGGCTTGTGGCAAGTGACCATATTTAGAATTAATATACCTATGAAGTTCAGGAGGTAAAAGTTATGTGCAAAGAGCAAAATGTTTTGAATTATTATGTTGTATGTAATAAGCTAAAAAATGTAATTAGAACTGGATGGAAAGATTGGAAAGTAAAAAGAGAAAGGATTGAAAGTGTAGCAGAACATATTTATGGTGTTCAAATGCTTGCAATTGCAATGAAATCAGAATATCAGTATGATATTGATATGCAAAAAGTAATTTTTATGTTGGCAATTCATGAATTGGGAGAAACAGTTATTGGAGATTTAACCCAATTCCAAATTTCAAGAGAAGAAAAAGAAAGAATTGAGCATGAAGCTGTTCGCAAAATTTTGAGGGGATTAATTGATGGAGAACAGATTGAAAGAATTTTTCTTGAATTTGATGCACATAAAACAGCAGAAGCAAAATTTGCGTATATGTGTGATAAGTTAGAATGTGATTTACAATGCAAATTGTATGACGAAGAAGGCTGTGTTGACTTGAACGATCAAGAGGATAATGAGACAGCAGCTAATTCTCATGTAAAAGCATTATTGGAGTCTGAAAAGACATGGTCTGGTATGTGGCTTAAATTTGGTCAGGAAAAGTATCCGTATGACGAAAACTTTATGGCAGTTTCGAAATATGCTATGAAAAATACTTTAAGTAGATGCATAAAAAGTACAACAGTTATATAAAGAATTGATGCAAGAATAACTTAAAAGTCCTAAATAATATTCATATTGAATATCATTTAGGACTTTTTATTGTATTTATAAAAAATATATGCTAAAATAAAAAAATCAAGATAAAGAGGAGAATTTGAGATGACTGACAAAGAAATTGTATATAATAGCTTAATTCCAGAATTAAGTGTGTCAAATATAGATATAAGTAAGAAATTCTATTTGGATTTAGGATTTAAAATAAGATATGAAAGAAAAGAAAACAAATTTTGCTTTTTACAATTAGAAGGAAATCAGATAATGATAGAAGAAAATAATGACAATTGGAATACTGGAAAATTGGAACATCCATATGGAAGAGGAATTAATTTAAGTATGACAGTTTCAAATATAGAAAAAATGTATGAAATATTAAAAGAAAAAAATATTAAGTTCTTTTTAGATTTAGAAATTCATGAATATAGAATTGATGATAAAATTTCTTATGACAAAGAGTTTTTAATTCAAGATCCAGATGGATATTTATTAAGATTTAATAATTAAAAAGTTATATAATTATATTGAATTTAGGAGGAATGAAAAATGAAAGTATTATTTGCAACAACAAATCCTGCAAAAATAAAAAAATATGTGGACAAACTAAAGGAAAAAGATATAGAAATATTAACAATTAAAGATTTAGGAATAAATTTGAAACCAGAAGAAACAGGAAAAAATGCAATAGAAAATGCTTATATAAAAGCCAAAACATATTATGATAAAACTAAAATTATAAGTATAGGAATGGACAACAATTTATATATTGAAGGATTACCAGATGAAAAACAGCCCGGAACACATGTAAGAAGAATAAATGGAAAAGAATTAAATGATGAAGAAATGATTGAATATTATAGCAAACTAGTAAATGAATATGGTGGAAAATTAACTGCTAAATGGGTATATGGAATGGTAATATATGATGGAAAAGAAACAAATGAATATAGTTGGAGTAAAGGGCATTTTTATTTTATAGATAAACCTTGTGAAAAAAGAAATCCAGGATATCCATTAGATTCAATATCAATAATGCCAGAGTGTAATAAGTATTTTGTAGATTTAACAGAAGAAGACAAAAATAAAAATCAAAAAGATTATAATGAAGATGAGGTTATTGAGTTTATAGTAAGAAGTGTAAGAAGGGAGAGCAAATAATGACATTATTTTTATATGCATTATATAGTTTTGTTTTCTCATTTCTTATACAATTAGTTATAATAATTATTTGTGAAATAAAAAATAAAAGAAAACAAAAATGTGATGAGAATATGAAGGAACAAACATTTTTTAGTACTAAACTAATTATTAAAGTAATAATTGCATTAATAGTTTCAATTATATTGGCAATAATTATGTTTTATGGAATAGTATTTGCAACATGGATTGTGCTAAAGGATGGAAGATAGATAAAGAAAATAAGTTTTGAAAGGAGTTGATATAATGGATAATAAATTAAATGAGAAAAATAATTTTATAATTTATACAACAGATGATGGACAAGTTGATATTGAAGTAAGATTAGAAGATGAAAATGTGTGGCTTACACAAAATTCAATGGCTGAATTATTTGATACTACGAAACAAAATATAAGTCTACATATAAAGAATATATTTGAAGAAAAAGAATTAGAAGAAAATTCAGTTGTCAAGCATTCCTTGACAACTGCTAAAGATGGAAAAAATTATAAAACGAAATTTTATAATTTAGATTTAATTATATCAGTAGGATATAGAGTAAAATCGATTCGAGGTACGCAATTTAGGATATGGGCTAATAAATTGATAAAAGAATATTTAATAAAAGGATATAATCTTAATGTTGAAAGATTCAAGAACAATGGGGGAGGACCATATTTTGAAGAGGTTTTAGAAAAAATTAGAGATATTCGTTCATCTGAAAAAGTATTTTGGAGAAAAATATTAGATATTTACGCTACTAGTGTAGATTATGATGCCAAAAATGAACAAACGAGAGAATTTTTCAGAACAGTTCAAAACAAAATGCATTATGCTGTTCATGGTAATACAGCAGCAGAAGTAATATTTAATAGAGTTGATAGTGAGAAAGAAAATATCGGGTTAACAAATTTTAAAGGAAGTATGCCTACAAGAGCAGAAACAGAAATTGCCAAAAATTATTTGAATGAAAAAGAATTGAATTTATTGAATAGAATGGTATCAGCATATTTAGATGTTGCAGAGATTAATGCTTTAAATATGCATGCTATGACAATGAAAGAATGGGTAAATGAATTAAATGGATTTTTAACAATGACGCATAAAGATATATTAGAAGGAGCAGGAACAATATCACATGAAAAAGCATTAGCAAAAGCTCATGAAGAATATGACAAATATATGAGAAATCATTTAACACAAGCTGAAAAAGATTATTTAGAAATAATGAGTGAAGACATTAAAAAATTGAAATAGAACTTTATTAATATGTAATTTAATGAAAGTTGTAGAAAGCGAAAATGCTTTTTACGACTTTATTTTTTTGAGAAAAGAGTCATACTTTTTTCAAATTTTGTAACTTTAAATAATTTATCAACATAAAATGCACAAGGAGGGTTAATATGAAAAATATATTAGAAGTAAAAAATATATGTAAAACCTATCAAGCTAAAAATGGAGAAATAGAAGCACTAAAAGATATAAATTTTAAAATAGAGGAAGGTGAATATGTAAGTATAATTGGACCAAGTGGATGTGGAAAATCAACATTGTTATCAATAATAGCAGGACTAGAAAATAAAACATCAGGAACTACATATATAAATGGGAAAATAGGATATATGCTTCAAAAAGACAATTTGTTAGAATGGAGAACTGTATTAAATAATGTATTTTTAGGATTAGAAATTCAAAGAAGTAATACGCCAGAAAATAAAAAATATGCAATTGAGTTACTGAAAAAATATGGATTATATGAGTTCAAAGATAAATATCCAAACCAATTATCAGGTGGAATGAGGCAAAGAGTAGCATTAATAAGAACCCTTGCAATTAAACCAAAGATTCTATTGTTAGATGAAGCATTTTCAGCATTAGATTATCAAACAAGATTGATGGTTACAGAAGATATTTATAAAATATTGAAAAATGAAGGTATTACAGCATTAATGGTAACACATGATATTTCAGAAGCTATTGCTATGTCTGACAAAATAATAGTATTAACACATAGACCAGCAAAAATAAAAGCAGTACATGAAATAGATTTTGAAATAAAAAATAGAACACCATTGAATTGCAGACAAAGCCCAAAATTCAGTAAATATTTTGATATGATGTGGAGCGAATTAAATGAGAAAGAAACAAAAGAAAAAAATAACAAAATATAAAGAGGTGAGCAAAAGATATGAAACAGAAAAATAACAATGAAAATATTTCTAAAGATAGAAAGAAATACATAAGAAAAATTAAAATAAGAAAATTAGAAATTTTATTCACACAAATAACTATAATAATTGCTTTTATAGCCATTTGGGAAATTCTTGCAAATAAAGGAAAAATAGATAGTTTCATAATGAGTCAACCATCAAGAATATTAAAAACATTCTTAAATTTAACGTCAAATAATTTATTAGAACACTTAAAAATAACAATAATAGAAACATTGCTAGGATTTTCAATAGGAGTAATATTAGGATTTATTATTGCAATAATTTTATGGTGGTCACCATTTATATCAAAAGTATCAGAACCATTTTTAGTTGTATTAAATAGTTTACCTAAAATTGCATTAGGTCCTGTAATTATAATTTGGGTAGGTGCAGGAATGTCGGCAATAATAACAGTTCGGAGTATCAATTTCATTAATTGTAACAGTCTTGGAATTATTGAATGGATTTATTGCAACAGATAAAGAAAAAATTAAAATGGCCCAAACATTTAATGCTAATAAATTACAGATATTAACTAAGATAGTTATACCATCAAATATTCCAACATTTTTTAATACTTTAAAAGTAAATATAGGTCTAACACTTGTTGGAGTAATTTCAGGAGAATTTTTAGTTTCAAAAGGTGGTCTTGGATATTTAATTGTATATGGAGGGCAGGTATTTCAATTGGATTTAGTTATGACAAGTGTAATTATTCTTGCTTTTCTTGCAGCATTGATGTATGAAAGTATAGTTATTATAGAAAAATTGGTGATTAAGTATAATTAGGAAAGGAATTAGATTAGGCATGAAAAGAACAATTATGTATATTTTTATAGCTATTATAATTGTAGCATTAGTGTTTTCAGTAGGATTATTAAAAGAAAAAGATAATAGTGATTCAAACTTAAAAACAATACAATTGAATGAAGTAACAAGATCAGTATTTTATGCACCTCAATATGTTGCAATAGAAAATGGATATTTTGAAGAACAAGGCTTAAAGTTAGAAATAACAACAGGTCAAGGGGCAGATAAAGTAATGACAGCAATTTTGGCTGGTCAAAGTGATATTGGATTATGTGGACCAGAAGCGGCAATATATGTTTATAATGAGGGAAAAGAAGATTATGTAGAAGTATTTGCACAATTAACTCAAAAAGATGGATCATTATTAGTAAGTAAAGAAAAAACAGATAATTTCAAATGGACAGATTTAATAGGAAAAACGATAATACCAGGACGTAAGGGTGGAGTTCCATATATGACATTTGAATATGTTTTAAAGAAAAATGGAATAAATCCACAAACAGATGTAAATTTAGATGATAGTATAAAATTTGACTTAATGGCAGGAGCATTTACAGGAGGAAATGCAGAATATGTAACATTATTTGAACCAACAGCCTCAATGACACAAGATGCAGGAAAAGGATACATTGTTGCATCTGTTGGAGAAGCAGCTGGCGAAGTACCATATACAGCATATTGTGCTAAAAAAAGCTATATTGCTCAAAATTCAGATATAATAGAAGGATTTACAAAAGCTATTTATAAAGGAGAACAATATGTTAAAGAACATACAGCACAAGAAATTGCAGAAAAGATACAAAATTATTTTCCAGATACAACATTAGAATCTTTAACAAAATCTGTTCAAACATATAAAGATATTGAAGCTTGGAAAGAGAATCCTATTCTAAAAGAAGAAGCATTTGATAAATTACAAGAAATTATGACAATGGCAGGAGAATTAACTCAAAAAGCTCCTTATGAAAAAATTGTAAATAATAGTTATGCAGAGAAAGTTATTAAATAATATTTGAAGTTGACATATTATTAGTATGATGATATAATGTACCAAGAAAATTCTTTGCAAGTATTTGCAGAGGCAATAATAGGAGGTTTTGACATGAAAAGAAAAACAGCATCTATGCAACCAAAGGTAGAAACATTAGAATTGCCCTCGGAAAATACGGAACGCCTCAATAGCCTTGCTAAGGCTTTAATTAAAGAGGCAATTGTCAACAATAAAGCTAGAAAGGATATGTATGAATTAATTGATGAGTTATGGAATGAAACATTCTTAGAGGTGTATCCTCTAGAAGAAGAAAGTGATGAAGAAAAAACATTTAGAGAAAAAGCCAAAATTTTTCTTAAGAAAAATGAAGATCAATTTAAGACATATTTTAACAATATGCCTAGCATAGACTTGCAAAATGTAAAGCTCCCAGCACAGTTAAAAAGATCATTATACAACAAAGGATCATTTGTAAATAGATATTATGATTGTTGGGATGGTGTGCAAGCAATTAAACCATCAATTGAAATTGAAACATCAATTGTCCTAGAAGTTATTTGTGCTATCAATAAGGCATTTTCTAAATATGATCATATTAACGAGAAACATATTGTAGAAATTGCGGTAAAACGGATGAATTCCATTTATGTGGAACAAAGAAGATCTCAGGCAGTGTATGCAAGGCTGGTACTTAATTGGCTGGTTATTTATTTCAGAGGTAGTAGATCAAGTAAGGAGTGTATGGAATTTATTAGTCAATTTGATTGTGAAAGCAAGTTCGAGGAAATATTGTGTAAATTGATGTTCGAAGTTAGTAATTGTTGATTATAAAGTGACCCAATTTTCTGAAATTAGAAGATTGGGCCATTTTTATTAAAAAACTATGGAAAAATATATAATTTTATGTTAAAATAGAAATGTTAAAAATGAGAAATAATAAAGGAGAATAAAATAAATATGAAAGAAATCGAATTAAGAAATGTAAAAGGAACTACGGATTATTCACCAAGAGAACAATATATAAGAAATTATATATCAGATACACTAAAATGTGTATTTGAAAAATATGGATTTAAGCCGTTACAAACACCATTATTATGTTACTATGATTTATTAGCATTAAAATATGATGAAGAAAATGATATATTAAAAGAAGTATATAAAGTATCTGATCAGGGAAACAGAAATTTAGCATTAAGATATGATTTAACAGTACCATTTGCAAAATATATAGCAATAAATCAGAATACAAAACTTCCATTCAAAAGATATGAAATAGGAGAAGTATTTAGAAATGGGCCTGTAAAGTTAGGTAGAGATAGAGAATTTATACAATGTGATGTAGATAGTGTTGGAATAGAAGGACAATTAGTAGAAGCAGAATTTATTGCATTATATGTAGAAGCATATAGCAAACTTGGAATAGATGTTGTAATAAAATATAATAATAGAAAATTTTTATCAGGGATAATAATTGAAGCAGGTATATCTGAAGAATTAATTACAGATACAATAACAATAATTGATAAATTTGAAAAATTAACAAAAGAAGAACAAGTAGATAATATGATAAATGAAATAACAAAAAATAAATGGGTGTTAACAAATAAAGGGGAACTAGTCGATGAAAAAGTTAATACTAAGTAAAGAAAATAAACAAATAAATAATTCTATAATAGACACAAGGAATTCAAGAATTAGAAACATTGAAACAATATATAAATGAGCTTGAACTAACAAAATATGTACAATTTTCACCATCATTAGCAAGAGGACAAGAATATTATACAGGAACAGTATTTGAAGTATATGTAACAGATGGAAGTATAAAATCAAGTATTGGTGGAGGAGGTCGTTATGATAAAATGATAACAGACTTCATAAATGATGGAAAAGAATATCCTGCAGTTGGAATAAGTTTTGGATTAAATGTTATATATGAAATATTGAAAAATAGAGAAGAATTTACTGAAAATGCCTTAACAGATATATTTATAATACCAATGGGAACACAAATTCAATGTTTAAAAATAGCAGAAATAATGAGAAAAGCAGGTTATAGAGTTGAAGTTGAAATGAAAACAAGAAAAATGAAAAAATCATTAGAATATGCTAATGAAGAAAATATACCATATGTATTCATTTTAGGCGAAGATGAATTAGCTCAAAATAATATATCTGTAAAAAATATGAAAGAAAAGAAGCAAGATATTATTGGCATCGATAATATAATAGAAAACTTTGAAAAAATAAAGTAAAATATTTACATTTATGTTAATTAGTGATATAATATTTAAAGTTTTATTGCATAAGGAGGAAAGCTTAATGAGAATTTGTGCAAAATCTTTATTTGGATATAGAAATTACGGCAAAACAAGTGCTGGAAGAAATTCAAGCCGTTTTGATACTTGTGAAAATTATTGATAGTGCACAGGAAAAATATAAGGCAATCCCAAATGAACAATATTCACCAACAATAATCAGAAATATTAAAGAAGGTATGATAAGCATAAAATGTGAATTAATATTTCCTAAAGCAGAAAATGCAAAGGAATTTGCATTTGGTTTAAGTGGAATGTTCTAATTAAGCTGACACAAAGAGGTACTCTCAAATTAGGGAGTGCCTTTTTTATATAGTAGGAAAGTTCTC
>ENA-OOZT01002496-OOZT01002496.1-human-gut-metagenome-genome-assembly--contig:-NODE-2496-length-10443-cov-2.313439_pt1 | contig 10443 bp, 8 predicted proteins | sample MGYA00241192_ERZ501407 | MGnify/ENA primary metagenome ERZ501407 (study PRJEB25962, sample SAMEA2042911) | human gut metagenome | biome: human gut; feature: human-associated habitat; material: faeces...
GCACGTCTGAATAATTTTCTGGAAGAGCTTTATCAGAAAGAAGAGCTTCAGGATAAAAATGTACTTTTATCCACACATGGTGCAGCACTTTGCGGGATTCTGAGCCTGATGAAAGGTCTGCCGATTTCCGGGTACTGGCAGCAGGGGGTACATAAGAACTGTGCGGTATCAATTGCGGAAGTAAAAGATGGAAAAATAGAAATTTTACAGGAAAATGTGACTTATTATCAAGAGGCAGTGCAGGACTGGTAGAAAGTTATTTGATGTCCTAAAGGCTTTCTGATAAATTGCTTAATAAAAAAACTCCCATCCGGAGAAATGTGAGCTAATTATAACTCATTTCTTCTCCGGATGGGAGCTTTTTGATGTTAGATAAAATTCATTGGTATATTTAGACAGATAAGGAGCTATTTTTCAATCGCTTTACACGAATTCCGGACAACCAGCTTACACGGCAGTTTGATCTTAAGTGCAGGCCCTGGATGCTCCCTCAGGAGATGCTGCAGAATAGAAGCTCCGTACATTCCCATATGATAAGCTGGCGCACTGACCGTTGTCAGCGGTGGAGCAGAAAACTGTGCCATATTGATATCATCAAAGCCTACGATGGAAATATCCTCCGGAACACGGATCCCGTGTTCGGTAAAGGCTTTGATCGCACCAAAAGCGATCGGATCGCTTGCTGCAAAGATCGCCGTCGGCAGCTTGCCGTTAATCAGATTGCATGCCATCTCATAACCGGAAGAAATCTGGAAGACACCCTCCTGGATATAAGGCTCATAAATCAAATCGTGTGCATCACAGTAATCAATAAAGACTTTTTTTCGGTAATCCGGATAGAGATGATTTTCACCGATATATTCTTTTCCGGTAAAGAAACCAATCTCCCGGTGCCCGATCCCAGTCAGATAATCCAGAGCTTCTGTAACTGCTTCGCCGAAATCCGGAATGATCGTGGAAATCCGGTCATCGTTTACCGGCATATCCAGGAACAGGATGCACGAATTCATCTCATACAGATAAGAAATTTCCTCCTGACTGAATTTGCCGATACAGATCAGACAGTCTACATCCTTCAGAACGTCCATGTAATTGATGTCGCTTTTGTAGGTACGCACGATCTGGATATTGTGTGAGAGGCAGTAATCTTCAATTCCCTGACGGATCAGAAGATAATAATTATCCTCCAGTTCCTGCTGGGAAGAGAACCACTGAATGATCCCAAGGGTAAAAAGTGATTTGACAGAAGGACGTCCGCGCTTTACATAATGCAGCTCTCTTGCAGTATCCAGTACTTTCTGTCGGGTTTCCGGTGAGACATTGAGCGTCTCATCATTATTCAGTATACGTGAAACTGCTGCGGCAGAAACACCGGCAGCAGAAGCAATATCTTTGATTGTTGCCATAAGCGGCCCCCTTGTTAAAAAATTTCTGATTCTTCTATTATAACAGAGGAGTAAAAAAATGGAAAGTGAAAGAATTATGTAGAACTGTACAAAAATTCACTAGTAAATTTATTGAAATATTTAGTAAATATATATTGCAAATTTACTAAATATATTTTATAATACAATTATCAAAGCAGAATCGAAAATGTATTTGGAGGAAATGAAGATGAAACAGCTTACAAAACTTATGGAAGAAATGAAACAGGGCGTGTACCGTGATACATTAAAAGATATTTATATTGATGAAAGTGTGATTGCACATCAGGAAGAACGCTATGTAAAAGCGATGGCAGAGTATCAGAAATTGTATGGGGACAGAGAAGTAGAAGTATACAGCGCACCGGGACGAAGTGAAGTTGGTGGAAATCATACAGATCATCAGCACGGAATGGTGCTTGCAACCTCTATTAATCTGGATGCGATCGCAATTGTAAATAAAAATGAAGATATGACCGTCCGTGTGGTATCTGAAGGATATGATATGATCGTTATCGATGCGAATGATGTAGAAAAGGTTGACAAAGAAGAAGGGACATCTATCGGACTGATTCGTGGCGTACTTGCAGGACTGAAAGAACGCGGATACAAGATTGGTGGATTCAATGCTTATGTGACAAGTGATGTGCTGATCGGAGCAGGACTTTCTTCGTCTGCTGCATTTGAAACAATCATTGGAACCATTGTTTCCGGACTTTACAACGATATGCAGATCAGCATGGTAGAGATTGCACAGATTGGTCAGTATTCTGAAAATGTTTACTTTGGAAAGCCAAGTGGTCTGATGGACCAGACAGCCTGCGCGGTTGGTGGACTGATCCACATTGATTTCAAAGATCCAAAGGCTCCGGTTGTAGAAAAAGTAGATGTAGATTTTGAAAATCATGCATGCAGTCTGTGCATCGTAGATACCAAAGGTTCTCATCAGGATCTGACACCGGATTATGCACAGATTCCGGCGGATATGAAAGCTATTGCAACATATTTTGGAAAAGAAGTTCTCCGTGACGTAGATGAAAAAGAATTTTTTGCAGCGATCCCGGCACTCCGCGAGAAGCTTGGAGACCGTCCGGTGCTTCGGGCTATGCATTTCTTCGGTGATAATGCGAGAGTTGCAGCACAGGTTGCATCCCTTCGCGAAGGAAGATTTGAAGATTTCCTTAATATGATCAAAGCATCTGGAGATTCCTCTTTCAAATATCTTCAGAATGTATATACTAACCGTGACGTGCAGAACCAGGCAGTATCCATTGCCCTTGCAGTCAGCGAAAATGTACTCGGAAACCATGGAGTATGCCGTGTGCATGGAGGCGGATTTGCCGGAACCATTCAGGCATTTGTGAAGAATGATTTTGTAGAAGAGTACAGAAAAGCATTGGATGCAGTATTTGGAGAAGGATCCTGCCACGTATTAAAGGTTCGTAAATATGGCGGAATGAAAGTAATCGCGTAAACGAAAATATGCTAGCTGTCAAGGTTAGACATAAATACAGATTTTAGTTTGCTATCTGAATAAATAAAGGATTCGGTGTAAAAATGTGCCGCATTGAAAATGGATGGATATAAGACGAGCAAAAAGATTTGGAGGAAGAAAAATGATCGATCAGGCAATTACAGAACTGGTACAGTATGGATTAGATACGGGGCTTGTAGCACCGGAAGATAAAATATTTGTTACCAATCAGATTTTAGAGGCACTTGGTCTGGAGTCTTACGAGGAGACACCAGGAAGCAGGGGTGCAGAGGAGCTGGAACAGATTCTGAAGGAGATTACAGATTATGCAGTGGAAAAAGAACTGATTGCAGATTCAATCGTGTACCGGGATCTGTTTGATACAAAAATCATGGGAAAACTGGTCCCGCTGCCGAGCATGGTAAGCCATAAATTCTATGAACTGTATCAGGAAGGACCGAAAAAGGCGACCGATTATTTTTACAAGCTTAGTCAGGACAGCGATTATATCCGCAGATACCGGATTAAAAAGGATCAGAAATGGATCACAGAGACACCATATGGGGAGATGGAGATCACCATCAATCTGTCCAAACCGGAAAAAGATCCGAAAGCGATCGCGGCAGCAAAAAATGCTACACAGAGTGGTTATCCGAAATGCCAGCTGTGTAAGGAAAATGAAGGCTACGCCGGTCGCGTCAATCATCCGGCAAGACAGAATCACCGGATCATTCCGGTCAGGATCGATGGAAAAGACTGGGGATTCCAGTATTCACCGTATGTATATTACAATGAACACTGCATCGTTTTCAACGGAGAGCATATGCCGATGAAAATTGAGCGTGCAACCTTTGCAAAGCTGTTGGATTTTGTCAGCCAGTTTCCACACTATTTTGTTGGTTCCAATGCAGATCTTCCGATCGTAGGAGGATCGATCCTAAGCCATGATCATTTCCAGGGTGGAAATCATGAATTTGCAATGGCAAAAGCTCCGGTTATTAAAGAATATGTGATTCCGGGGTATGAAGATGTGCGCGCCGGAATGGTAAAATGGCCAATGTCTGTTATCCGTCTGCAGTGCAAAGACAAAGAACGTCTGACCAGCGCAGCTGACTATATTTTAATGTGTTGGAGATCTTATACAGACGAAGCAGCATTTATCTTTGCCGAGACGAACGGAGAACCGCACAACACGATCACTCCGATCGCCAGAATCAGGGATGGGTATTTTGAGCTGGATCTTGTTCTCAGAAATAATATTACGACAGAAGAACATCCGCTTGGCGTTTACCATCCGCATGCAAAATTACATCACATCAAGAAAGAGAATATTGGTCTGATCGAGGTGATGGGACTTGCAGTGCTGCCGTCAAGACTGAAAAGTGAGATGGAACAGCTTGCAGATGCAATCCTTGAAGGAAAGGACATCCGCAGCAATGAAGTGCTTGAAAAGCATGCAGACTGGGTAGAAGAATTCCTTACAAAATATACAGACATTACGAAAGAAAATATCATGGACATTCTCCATGAGGAAATCGGACAGGTGTTTAACCAGGTGCTGGAAGATGCCGGTGTTTATAAGCAGACAGAAGAAGGCAGGGCAGCATTTGAGCGGTTTGTTGGAAGCCTGTAATATAGAGCAAAAAAAGAATATAAAAGGATAAAAAAGGACTAAAACTCGGGTGTCGGACCGAACTTCAATTGTTCGGGGAAACTACCTGAGTTTTAGTCCTGATTTATTATACATCAGCACAAATGTACCGACAAGATAAATTTTTAGTCATCCTGTTCTTCTGTATTCAGATCCAGGATTGCCTGTCTTTTCGCGGCAGTTGCGTCAGACGCAAGGTATTCATCGTAAGTTGTGATCTTGTCGATCATCTTTCCACCCGGAAGGATTTCCATAATACGGTTTGCTGTCGTTTCAACGATCTGGTGGTCTCTTGAAGAGAACAGAAGTACGCCAGGGAACTTCTTCATTCCATTGTTGAGCGCAGTGATGGATTCCATATCCAGGTGGTCAGTAGGCTCGTCGAGGATCAGTACGTTGGCACCGGAGATCATCATCTTGGATAACAGACAGCGTACCTTTTCCCCACCGGAAAGAACTTTAACCTTCTTTACACCGTCGTCGCCGGCGAAAAGCATTCTTCCAAGGAAACCTCGTACATAGGTAACATCCTTTTCTTCCGAATACTGAGTCAGCCATTCTACGATGGTATCGTCATTGTCAAATTCTTTTCCGCTGTCTTTCGGAAAATATGCCTGTGTAGTGGTGATTCCCCATTTATAAGTACCTTCATCCGGTTCCATTTCTCCGATCAGGATCTGGAAGAGAACAGTTTTGGCAAATTCATTTCCACCGACAAATGCAACTTTGTCGTCCCGGTTCAGTGTGAAGGAAAGATTGTCCAGGATTTTTTCCCCGTTGATGGTTTTGGATAAGCTTTCGACCATCAGAACTTCATTACCGATCTCGCGGTTCGGTTTGAAATCGATGTAAGGGTATTTACGGCTGGATGGGCGGATCTCATCAAGCTGGATCTTTTCCAGAGCGCGCTTACGGGAAGTTGCCTGACGGGACTTTGACGCATTGGCACTGAACCGGGAAATAAAGTCCTGTAACTCCTTGATCTTTTCTTCTTTTTTCTTGTTGGCTTCTTTCATCTGACGGATCAGCAGCTGGCTGGATTCGTACCAGAAGTCGTAATTACCGGCGTAGAGCTGGATCTTACCGTAATCGATATCGGCAATCTGTGTGCAGACCTTATTCAGGAAATAACGGTCATGGGAAACAACAATAACGGTATTGTCAAAGTTGATCAGGAATTCTTCCAGCCATGCGATCGCATCCAGATCCAGGTGGTTGGTAGGCTCATCCAGAAGAAGAATATCCGGATTACCAAAAAGTGCCTGTGCAAGAAGGACTTTGACCTTCTGTGCACCGGTCAGCTCGCTCATCATATTGTAGTGAAGCTCTGTCTCAATTCCAAGTCCGTTCAGAAGAGATGCGGCATCAGATTCTGCTTCCCATCCGTTCAGGGTTGCAAATTCTGCTTCCAGTTCACTTGCCTTGATCCCGTCCTCGTCTGTGAAATCTTCTTTGGCATAGATCACTTCTTTTTCCTTCATGATCTCGTAAAGACGGGCATTTCCCATGATTACGGTATCGAGAACCGGATACTGGTCGTATTTGAAGTGGTCCTGCTGTAAGAAAGAAAGACGCTCACCTGGTGTGAGGATGACTTCTCCGCTGGTCGGCTCAAGCTGCCCGGAAAGGATCTTAAGAAATGTAGATTTTCCGGCTCCGTTCGCTCCGATCAGACCGTAGCAGTTGCCTTCTGTAAATTTGATATTTACATCTTCAAACAAGGCTTTCTTCCCTACGCGGAGGGTGATATTACTTGTACTAATCATAAAAATTCTCCTTATTCAAATAGAATTATCGTTTCAATTTTTGCATTACGTTCATTATGGTAACATGACTGCACAATTTTCGCAAGAGAATAAGCATTAACATAAGGAAGAATTTGTGGTATACTTATAAATCATACACGAAATATACAGCATGGTAGGACGAAAGGAGCGAGTGTTTTGACAGAAGCAGGACTGGTGTTGGAAGGCGGTGCAACAAGAGGTGTATTTACTTCCGGCGCATTGGATTATTTGATGGAAAAAGATCTGTATTTTTCATACGTGGTCGGTGTATCGGCAGGTTCCTGTAACGCAGTCGATTATGTCTCAAAGCAGATCGGCAGGACAAGGGACTGTATGATCCACAGAGGAAAGGAATACAGCTATTATTACGGACTTAAAGATTTCGTAAAAGAAAGAAGTCTTCTGGATATGGATATGATATTCAATAAATATCCGAATGAACTCTTTCCGTTTGATTTTGATACTTATTTTTCAAATGGAATGACCTGTGAGATCGTGACAACCAATTGTCTTACGGGAAATGCCGAATATATGACCGAAGAGAACGACAGTGACCGACTGATGAAGATCTGCCGCGCCAGCAGCAGTATGCCACTTGTATGTCCGATCGTAAATATAGACGGGATTCCGTATCTGGATGGTGGACTTGCCGATTCCATTCCGGTAAAGCATGTGCAGGAAAAGGGACTGAAAAAAATAGTTCTCATTTTGACGAGACCGGAAGGCTACCGCAAAAAACCAACTTCCAAAGCGGTCGGTAAGTTATACCGGAAGATGTACAGCAAATATCCGGCACTTGTCCGCACCTGTATCCGAAGACCGGTGATGTATAACCGGACAGAAGAATACATAGAAAAGCTGGAAAAAGAAGGAAATATCTTCGTCCTTCGCCCGGAAATGAAGCCGGTATCCAGACTGGAAAAAGATTATGATAAGCTGATGGCTTTCTACGATCATGGCTATGAAATGATGAAAAGAGAGCTTCCGAGACTCGAAGCTTATCTGGAAAAATAAGGAGGTGTGCATATGCATCTGTACGAACATCAGATTGCGACAAACGCATCACAGCAAATGACAAAGGTAACAGAAATGGTAAGGGAAGACATCGAAAGAAGCGGTGTAAGAGAAGGGATTGCTGTGATCTTCTCACCACATACGACAGCCGGATTTACGATCAATGAGAATGCAGATCCGGATGTGGTGCATGATATGTTGTGTGGCTTTGAAAAAGTATTTCCGGCAGAACAGTTCTTCTACCAGCATGCAGAAGGAAATTCGCATGCACATATGAAGACGACGGTGGTCGGACCGTCACAGACGCTGATCATCCATGATGGAGAGATCGTCTTTGGCATCTGGCAAGATCTGTATTTCTGCGAGTTTGACGGACCAAGAAACCGTACCTTTTATGTGAAGATCATCGAAGGATAGATTAACGGAGCTGTACATCCGTCAGGGTGAATGCATGCGAAGGACAGGCAGGAGCTGCTGATTCTACACCAGCGAGAGTCAGCGTAGTTCTGTCTGTCTTTTTTTCTTTTCCAGCTGTGAGAATGGTACCGGCAAGAAGCTGCGGCATATGCCGGAGAAAACTATTTGCAGTCAGCTGAATCTGTATCAGTTGGTCTTCGCGGTTAATTTTGATCGTTTCTACAGTGCGCACTGTACTTTTTCTGGTACGTCCGTTTGAAAATGCGGCAAAGTCATGCGTACCGGTAAGAAGCTGCGCTGCCTGCTGCATGGATTCCAGGTCAAGAGACTCGGTTACAACACAGGTGTACGGACGGGAAAATAATGCTGCGGCAGGATCTGTGGCAATCCGGCAGGTATAGGTACAGCTTTTTACCGCGAGAGAAGCAACAAAACGTTCATCTGCGATTTCCAGCGAGGTGACTGCAATATCCGCCGGAAGAGCTGCGTTTAATTTCATTTTTAACAGTTCTGTATTGTCTGAAAAAGATTCTTTTTCTAATTGAAAACTTACAATCTGGTGTGCTGCGTGAACACCCGGTTCCGTCTTTACGGCAGCAAAAAGCTGTGTGGACTGTCCGGTTACATCCCTGATCGCCAGTGTAAGCTTTGATTCGATACTGGTGCTTTTTTTCTTTGTGGAAAAGCCCGGATAGCGGCTTCCGTCGTATTCTATGGTAAGTTTGATCGTTGTCATAAGCTCCTCCTGAAGTTCATTTCTGCCGTTCATTATAGCATTGATTGTCGGGCAAGGCAATTTTTATTGCCTTCCGGACCTTGGTGGCTGTTTTCCTGCCTGTATTGTCCGGATCATCTGCACCATCTGGTCGATCTGTGCCTGCTCCTGTTTGCTTTTCCCTTCTTTGATCGCTGAAAGAATCAGCGAAATCTCATCAGGGGTAAACCGGATTCCCCGTTTATTCGCACCGGCGATCAGTGACATCATCACCGGGACCAGTGCTTTCCCGTTCTTGCCGCCGGCTTTCAACGCTGCTGTCCGGATCAGCTCCTGTTTCAGCGGATCCAGATTCGCAAGATCCGGATGCTCCATCCATTCGTTCATTTTCATCCATCCTTTCTGTCTGAAATCCACTCATCATATCCGTCATATCCTGTGCTGCCTGAAATCCATTCATCATATCTGCCATATTTGCAGGATCTCCAAAGTCCATCTCTTTCATCATTTCCATCATTTGCCATATTCCGGAAAAGGAATCGAACATTTCTCTTTTTTCAGGAGAAAGATAGGGTACAACTGCTTCAAACATGCTGCCCGGATCTTTCTCCTGCTTTCGTAGCCGCCCTCTGCGATTATGATAATAAGGAGGTTGGAAACAGTAAAAGGCATTCATAAGTTCCGTAAGTTTCACATAAATGCCAGCTATACGCTGAACGTGATCGGGCAGATAGGGAAGAATGATTTTGACAAGTTGCAGAAAATCATTCGTGAGAGACTCGTCAAATGGCGTCATGACAAGGGGCGGTTTCTTTTCCATATGTCCTCCACGGTTCAGCGTTATAAATATATATGTAAAGAAGACGGAAAATATGAGATCCACATATAATAAAGCAAAGGAAGAACTAATGGAAGGATTTTGTTAAATGAGCAGCCGGATTATTATTGATGGGAATGCAATCTATGAAGTGGATGAAGAATGTTTGCGAAAGAAAAAGAAAAAGGAGCAGGAAGAGGAACACGAAAAGCAACGGGAGAAGCGCAAAAACAAAACATAAAAAAGGCGGGGATATAATTTGCCCCGCCTCTGGTCTGTCTGAACGAATAAGATCTGAGTTTCGTAACTAGCAGCCGCATCCGCCGTTGCCACAGCCGTTTCCACATCCGCATCCATTACCGCATCCGTTGCCGAATCCGTTACCGAATCCGCCACAGCAGCAGAGAAGAAGGATGATCCACAGGCAGCTGTCGTTACCATTGCCACATCCGCATCCATTGCCGCATCCATTGCCAAAGCCGCCGCAGCAGCAGGATGCTCCAACAGGTCGTAGGCCCACAGCACGCCATAGGCCATGCGCAGCGGATGCTTGATGGCCGCAGCCCCTCCGGGCATGGGCACGTAGGCGAAGTTCGCGAAACGCTCGAAGGCCTGGCGGTTCGCCAGCAGCACCTCGCCGCCCCAGATGGCCCCATCCTCACCGTAGCCTGTGCCGTCGAAGGCGATGCCGCAGACGGCATCAGTCAGCCCATGCTCGGCCATAACCGACACGATGTGGGCATGATGGTGCTGCACCTCGGTCACGGGAAGTCCCTGGTGATGGGCCCATTTGCTTGTGAGATACTCGGGGTGCAAGTCGCATGCCACCGCTGTGGGAATCGTTTCGAAGAGGCTCTCAAAGCGATCCTTTGTGGCCAGCCACGCATCGTAGGTCTCGGCGTTTTCCACGTCGCCGATGTGCTGGGACACGAAGCCATCGGTGCCGCGCAGCAGCGTGAAGGTATTCTTCTGCTCGGGGCCGGCGGCGAAGATGATGCCCTCGGCAGGCGCAACGCCCTCGGCTGTCACCGACACGGGTACGGGAGCATAGCCGCGTGCCCGCCGCAGGAACTGAATGGCGCACACGGGCTTTTCGTCGACCTCATCCACCTGGATCAGCCGCACGACGGAGTCGTCGAAGCGC
>ENA-OOZT01002501-OOZT01002501.1-human-gut-metagenome-genome-assembly--contig:-NODE-2501-length-10431-cov-2.099653_pt1 | contig 10431 bp, 8 predicted proteins | sample MGYA00241192_ERZ501407 | MGnify/ENA primary metagenome ERZ501407 (study PRJEB25962, sample SAMEA2042911) | human gut metagenome | biome: human gut; feature: human-associated habitat; material: faeces...
TTTTGAATATGCTTCCGGAATCAGAGCGTTTGCAGCATCTTCAAGGAAGATTCCCTTGCCGCCTTATGCGCCCTCAAAGACCGCATTCTGGCGTCTTGTACGAGATGATGCGCGCAAAAACAGCGCTGGCTTCTTTGTCCCTGCTGCTTACCCTCTCCCTTTCCGGCTGCGGAAGCGATTCTGCCCTGACCGATTACACCAGCCAGATGAATACGTTTTATGATGCGTTTTCTTCCGGAACGCTGGCACTCGAGCAGATCGATCCTTCTTCCGAAACTGCACAGGAGGAGCTGCTTTCCGGTCTGGATGAACTGACCGCCCTGGGCTACGGCAGCCTGCCGGTCTGCATCGCCAAGACGCAGTATTCCTTCAGCGACAACGCCAAGCTGACCGGCGCACCGGAGGGCTTCACCCTCAACGTCCGCGAGGTGCGGCTCTCCGCCGGTGCGGGCTTTGTGGTCGTCGTCTGCGGCAGCATCATGACGATGCCCGGCCTGCCCAAGCACCCCGCCGCCATGGATATTGACGTGGACGTGAACGGCAAGATCACCGGCCTGTTCTGATTTATACAATATAAATAGGCACAGCAAAGGCTCCCCTTGTGATGAGGGGAGCCTGTTTTTATTCTCTTATCTCAGCTATCTCAGCCCCTGGAGGCAATACAGGCTCCGTCATACTCGCAGGTCGTTTCCTGGCCCGGCACAATGGTTGCCATATAGCCATCCTTTGCAAAGTTGATGGCTACGATCCGCCCCTCCTTCGTATGGAAGATCTGGATGATAACGTCCGTTTTCTTAGGCTTACCATTAAAGTAGGCGCTCGGCTTGATAGCGCTGCTGATCAGGCCGCCGTTGCCAAAGGTATAGCGCGGATTTTTGCCGTCGCTCTCCAGATACTTCAGCACCTGGGCGGCCACTCTCCGGCTGGAGCTGCCCGCCTCTGTCTTATCGTTCGGTTTTTTCTGTATCGCGTGCAGTGCGCCGTTTGTGATGCGGCCCACATTTTTGTAGGTCTTGCCGTTTACGGTAATGGTAAATCTGCAGGAATTGCTTTTGTCGTTAAAGCTTTCCGGGTACAGGGCGTAACATTCGGTCAGCGCAGCCTGCGAAGCCGTCCACACATCCCGTGCTTCGGTGATGACCGCCTGCTTTTTTGCTTTGGTCACATACCCTGTCAGCGCCGGGATCAGCAGGGACGCCAAAATTGCCAGGATCACCAGCACCACGATCAATTCTACCAGCGTGAATCCCCGTTTATTTTTTCTGTTCATAATTACCTTTTCTATTATAAGTTGCCGCCGTTGGCGTCAATCGTTTCCCTATACCATGCCGCGCTGTCCTTGGGGGTGCGGGTGCCGGTGGGGTAGTCTACATACACCAGGCCAAACCGCTCGTTGTATCCCTCGCTCCACTCAAAGTTATCCAGCAGCGACCAGTGGAAGTAACCCTGCACATCGGCCCCGGCCTCTATCCCCTGCCGCAGGGCAAGCAGGTAGCGGTGGGTAAAGTCGATGCGCTCCGGGTCGTGCACCTTGCCGTCCAGGTGGATGCGGTCGGTGCAGGAAAGGCCGTTCTCCGTGATAAAGATGGGCAGGCCGTACCGCTCATGGAGGAACCGCGGGCCCCACTCCATGGCTTCGGGGGTGATGGGCCAGCCGATGGCCGTGCGCGGATGACCGGCGGCGCGGGGGCAGAATTCCGGCTTGCCGTCGGCTCCGGCCCGCACCGCGACGGAGTTGTAGATGTTCATGCCGATAAAGTCCAACCGCCCCAGCGGCAGGGCGTCCAGCTGCTCCTGCGGGATGGCATCCACCACCCGCTGGGTCTGCCCGCCCGCAATTTTGGGCCAGCCGCGGCCGCACACTGGGTCCAGCGCCGGGGTGTAGGTGAAGGTCCAATCGCCGTCCGCCAGGGCGAAGGTAGCTTCGCGGGCGGCGGCAATATCGGCGGGGCTGTCAGTGGCCGGGGTGCAGATGCGCCCGGTGGGAGCCATGCCCACCTTGGCATCGGGGTCGGCTTTGCGGATGGCATCCGCCGCCAGGCAGTGTGCATAGATCGTGTTATGCCAGGCAGTAAACACCGCTGCATCGTCCAGTTTATAGCCCGGCGCATGCACACCCGTGCTGTAGCCCAGCCCCACGCTGCACTGCGGCTCGTTGAGGGTAAAGTAATATTTTACACGTCCCTTAAAATGCGCCGCCACCGTGGCAGCGTACACGGCAAAGGCCCTGGCGGTGTCGGCGTTCAGCCAGCCGCCCTTATCCTGCAATGCCTGGGGCAGGTCCCAGTGGTAGAGCGTCACATACGGCTCGATGCCCGCTGCCAGCAGCGCGTCCACAAACCGGTCGTACCAGGCAAGGCCAGCAGGGTTCACCGCGCCGGTGCCTGCCGGGAAAATGCGCGGCCAGGCGATGGAAAAACGGTAGGCCTGCAGGTGCAGGGCTTTCATCAGCTCCATATCCTCGGCCCAGCGGTGGTAGCTGTCGCAGGCAACGTCGCCGGTGTCGCCGCCCTTGGTCTTGCCCGGCGTATGGCTGAAGGTATCCCAGATGGACGCCCCACGCCCGTCCTCAAACGCGCCGCCCTCTATCTGATAGGATGCGGTAGCCGCACCCCAAACAAATTTCTTTGGAAATGGCATATTCTTCTCCCTCTGGTTGCTGATAAAAACGAGGATGTAGGGGTGCGCGATGTACCCCACATGTATCTGCACAATCAAAAAAAGGTGCAGCGCGTTGCCACTGCACCTCTGCTTAGTATTAGTTTACCCCTTAACGCTGCCCAATGCAACCCCTCGCACGATATATTTCGAGAGAAGCAGGTAGACGATCATAACCGGCAAGATTGCAATGGTGATCATCATGTACACCTTGCCCATATCGAACTTGAGGAAGTCCGCGCTGCGCAGCTGTGCAACCAGGATGGGCACCGTCTTCCACTTGGCATCGTTGATGATCAGCGCCGGGATAAAGTAGTTGTTCCACGCGCCCACAAAGCTGAAGATGGCCTGCACCGCCATGGCGGGCTTGAGGATCGGCAGGATGACCGCGTTGAAGGTGTGGAACTCACCGCTGCCGTCAATGCGCGCTGCATCGATAATATCCCGCGGCAGGCTGGAATCCATGTACTGCTTCATGAAGAAGAACACGGTGGGCGCGGCAATGCTGGGCAGAATCAGCGGCCACAGGGTGTTGGTCAGCTTCATCTTGTCCATCAAATTCAGGAAGCCCAGCGCCGACACCTGCGTCGGCATCGTCATGATAAGCAGGATGACGGTGAACGCCAGCTTGTGCAGCTTGAAGTCGTAGGCGTAGATGGCGTAGGCCGTCAGGGCACTGAAGTAAACCGACAGCGCCGCACAGGCCGCCGAAACGATCAGGCTGTTGCGCAGGCCGCTCAGAATCGGCACGTTGGCATCGTGGGTGGTGTTGTAGAAGTTGGTGCCGAAGCTGGTGCGGGGCAGCGGGTCAAAGCCCTGCTGGATGGTAAAATTGTTGTGGGTGGCGTTGACGATGAGCACATAGAAGAAGAACAGGCAGACAAAGCACAGTACAAACAGCACAATGTAAGCAACTGCACGCTGCAGCGTAAGCATAGGGTCGTGAATTTTCGTTGCCTTGGTCTTGGTGGCTGCGGTTTTGGTCTCGTTTGGCATACTCTTTCACGCTCCTTCCTTAATGATGCTTTGCAGCCGCCTTGGCTGCTTTGATACGAGCTTTTTCGGCCTTGCGCTGCTCACGGGTCAGGCCGTCATCCTCCTGGGTAAGGGTAAAGTAGATGATGACGCAAAGCACCGCGCAAAGCAGGAACATCAGCACCGAAATAGCGCCGGCCGTGCCGTAGTTTTTGCTGTAAAGGTGCTGGTTCAGATACATGATGATGGTGTTGGTACTGCCGTTGGGGTCGCCCTTGCCGTTGGTCAAAACCTGCGGTACATCGAACATCTGCAAGCCGCCGATCAGGCTGGTGATGAGGGTATACACCAGCAGCGGGCGGATGAGCGGGATGGTGATCTTCCAGAACATCTGGGTCGAGGAGGCACCGTCCAGCTCGGCGGCCTCGTACAGGCCGGGGTCAACGCCCATGATGGCCGCCATCAAAATGATGGTGGTGTTGCCGAACCACATCAGGAAGTTCATCAGCCCCACCAGCCCGCGGGCGGTCCATACGTTGGATAGCCAGCGCACCGGCTCGCTCACGATGCCGAGTTTGAGCAGGATGGAGTTGATGGGCGCGGTTTCGGCGTTGGAAAACAGCGTAAAGAACAGCATGGCAAACGCCGAAGCCATAATCAGGTTGGGCATGTAGATGACCGTTTTGAAGAACCCCTGGAACTTTAGTTTCAGCCGCAGGTCGGTGAACCAGGCCGCCAGCAGCAGCGAAACCGCGATCTGCGGGATAAAGCCCATCAGCCACATGATCATCGTGTTGCCAAAGTATTTTGGCACTTCTTTGATCATGGCAGCGTAGTTTTTCAAGCCAACAAAGTTAGGGCCGATGATCTTTAGGCCGCTGCGGAAATACTCAAAGAAGGAATAGTAGATGGTGGTAGCCAGCGGCCAGAACTGGAAAATGAAAAAGGTGATGAAGAACGGCGCCAGGAAGATGTAACCCCATTTGGCGTAGCTCATGCCTTTTTTCTTGGTTTTCATAAGTCTCGCCCTCCTTAGCTGTACGGGCATTGCCCTGCTGGGGGCAGAGCCTTGTCATTTGTTAAAACAAAACCAGGGGCGGGCGTCTCTCCCCCGCCCCTGGCATGGCGTTTACGGTTTCGTGTTCAGGTGTAAGTCCCAGCTTATGCGGGCCATTCCACGCTGGTCAGCTCAGGATACTTGACCTTGATCTGATCCTCAAAGTTCTGCTTTGCGGTGTCGATGTCGACGGTGCCGTCGAAGTAATCCTTGAAGCAGCTCTGGAAGGTCTCGTTGCAGCCCTGGTCATAGGGGCCGGCGTTAGACATATCGATAGTAGGTGCAACCTCTGCGAACAGAGCAATGTGGTTCTGGCCGCCCAGGAAGTCGGAGCCGAAGTCGGGATCGGCGGCGATGGCGTCCATAGCGCTCTTGCAGTTGGTGTAGTCCTGGGTATCCTTGGTGATCTGGGTCATGATGTCGGAGTCGCAGGTCAGAGAGTACATAACGTCCTTGATGGTAGGAATGTTATCGGTGCCGGCAGCAGCGCAGATCCAGGTGCCGCCCCAGTAATAAGGCTGAGGACCCTGGCAGACTGCGTAGTCGCCGTAGATGCCGTTGCCAACTTCTTCCTTGCCGCCCTCAGAGGTCGGGGTTTCAAGAGAGTTGCCCAGCAGGGTGAAGTTGATGCCCCAAGTGGAGTAGAAGAAGCCGAAGACCTTGCCGGAAGGACCCTGGTCAGCGGCCCACTGGTCGCTCCACAGGCTGGTCTTGTTGTTGTAGCCGTTGTCGGTGTAATCCTTGGTCTGGTCAACCCAGCTCATGATGTTGGGGTCGACCTTGACGGTGGTGCCGTCCACCCAACCGGCGGACACGTTGTTGGAGAAGGTGCGGTAGGAATCATCGTAGCCGGAGAGCATCTTGTAGCCCTTGGCAGCAGCCTGCTTGGCCACATCGTTGAACTTATCCCAATCGCTCAGCGCAGCCTGGACTTCGGTGGGATCATCGGTGCCCAGCACATTCTTGGCGATGCTGCGGCGGTAGGCGAACAGGCCGGGGGTCGCCTGCCAGGTGGTGCCCTTCTGGACGCCATCAACGGTGACGATGTCCTTGGTGTACTGGTACTGGTCCTTCAGGTCGTCATCGGTCAGGCCGATGTCGCCCTTGACGTCCAGCGTGTACTCGGAGTCGACGTACTTCAGCGCGTAGTCAGCCTCGATCAGGAAGATGTCGATCTTGTCATCATCGGCGGCGCTGTCCTGCTTCAGCAGGGCTTCGTCCAGCTTGTTCTGGTAGTTGTTGTTGTCGTTGGGGTTGATGGTCCATTTCACGGTCACGCCGTTGTCCAGTTCGGTAGTGGACTTATCGTCGGCCACAGAGACGACGCCGGGGTAGTAATCGTTGAAGCGGGACTGGAACTCGTCGTTCCAGCACCAGATATTCAGGACCTTGCCCTCCTCGGCGGTATCATCGGCGGCGGGTTCTGCGGCGGTGCTGCTGGCATCGGTAGAGGTGGAGTCAGCGGTAGGTGCTGCGGACGAGCTGGCGGCGCCTGAGCCGCATCCGGCGAGCAGGGTGGCTGCCATAGCAGTCGCGGTCAGTAAACTGAGTGCCTTTTTCATAATGATGTTTTCCTCCTTTTAAAGAAACTTGATCATGAAATTACATTTTTTAATAAGCCCGCTGCGCATGCAGGCTTGTTTACAGTGGAATGGGTCAGCGGTGCGGTGTGTCGATGGATTCTCCGCGGGCGAAGCTGCCGGCAATGAGCCGCTGCTCCGGCAAAGCGGTGCGGGGGGATTCGATCTCCTCGATCAGCAGCTCGGCGGCGGCCTTGCCCATGGCCTCGGTGTCCTGGCGGTAGGTGGTCAGCTGCGGCGACATGACCTGCGAGATGAGGTTGCCGTCGTAACCGGCTACCGAGATGTCCCGCGGGATCAGCAGCCCTTCCTCCCGGATGGCCTGCACACCGCCGATGGCGGAGAAGTCGTCCGGGAACAGGATCGCCGTGGGCCGCTGGGGTAAGCTGAGCAGCTGGCGGGTGGCCTTGGCGCAGCCGATGGCGTCGCGGTAGGTGCCGGCGATGACGTATTCATCCGGCACCGTGATGCCGTGGGCGGCGCAGGCGCGGTAGAAACCGACCAGACGCTTTTGGGTAACGGCGCTGTGCTGTTCGCCGTGGATGTAGGCGATGCGCTCATGCCCCAAGGCAGTGAGCTGATCCACCAGCTGGCGGATGCCGTCCACGTTATCGGAGAGCACCGCAGCCCGGTTGTTGAACACATGGTCGACCGTGACCAGCGGCAGATTGCTGTAAGCCAGCTCCACGACCTCGGGGTCGTCAAACTGTACGCAGGCGGCGATTACACCGTCAACGCCGCGGTAGCGGCAATGCTCTAAGTAACTAGAATGGCTGTGGCCAATGTTGTGGTTGATAAAGGTGATGTCGTATCCCCTGCCCTCGGCGTGGCGCTTGAAGCTGTCCAGCACGGCGGCGAAGAACTCATGGGTCAGGCCGCTCTGGGCTTCGTCCACAAAAAGGACGCCCAGGTTGTAGGTGCGGTTGGTCTTTAAGGCGCGGGCGGCGCTGTTGGGCATGTACCCCAGCTGGCGGGCAGCCTCGCGGACCTTCTCTTTGGTGGCCTGGCTGATGTCGTTATGGCCGTTCAGCGCCTTGCTCACGGTAGCTACCGAGACCCCGCAGGCTTTTGCGATGTCCTTGATGGATGCCATGAGTACCACCTCCCGGTCATGTGTTTGGTTTGGATCGCTTTGTTTGGGTTCTGCGTCCCTTAATCGTTTTCGCATCTTCACTATACAACAGGTCAACCACAAAATCAAGCGCTTTTTACGATTTTTTGTGCACATCGATACAATTTGGCGTTTTGCAAAAATCAGAAGTCCGTCTTTTGGCAGTTTCGTTTGCTGTTTTCGTGAATTTCTGTCGAAATCCGGGTTAATTTTGCAGGGAAGCGCTGCTTATGGTTTCGCTGGCAGGGTGAACACAGGCGGTTTTGGGGGGTACCAGGCTGGCGGTGTAAGGGTGTTTTGCGGGGATTTTGCAGGCGGTTCATGAAAGTTTCCTGGCCCCGCCCTCCCACGGCCCCTATTATAAATAAGGTATAGACGGGCTTTCGTGCCAGATTTTAGCCAGCAAAATTGTGAAACTTGCTAAATCATCGTTATTTTTACGCATAAGTCTTGCAATCGCCGAAGAAATGCGCTATTGTAGAGGTAACAACTTAATCGTTTTCGGCTTGAACTTTTCAAACAACAGACATCCCATTTGTAAGGAGAGGATCTCTATGAAGTTCGGTCACTTTGACGACGACGCACGGGAATACGTCATCACCACCCCGCGCACGCCGCTGCCGTGGATCAACTACCTGGGCAGCGAGGCTTTCTTTAGCCTTGTCTCCCACACGGCGGGCGGCTACAGCTTTTACAAGGACGCTAAGCTCCGCCGCATCACCCGCTACCGGTATAATAACGTACCTGCGGATTCTAACGGCCGCTATTACTATATTAAAGAGGGCAGCACCATCTGGAACCCCGGCTGGCAGCCCACCCAGACCGAGCTGGATTTTTACGAGTGCCGCCACGGTCTGGGTTACAGCATCATCACCGGCAAAAAGAATAACCTGGCCGCGCGGCTGGAGCTGTTCGTACCCGTGGGCGACAACTGCGAGATCGACCGTCTGGTGCTGACCAACGAAAGCGGCGCGCCGAAATCGTTTACTGTATTCAGCTATGTAGAGTTCTGTCTGTGGAACGCCGTGGACGATTCCACCAACTACCAGCGCAACTTCTCCACCGGCGAGGTCGAGGTGGAGGGCAGCACGATCTACCACAAGACCGAATACCGCGAGCGCCGCGACCACTACGCGCTGTACACCGTCAACGCGCCGGTAGACGGCTTTGACACCAGCCGCGATGCCTTTTTGGGTGCCTGGCGCAGCAATGCCAACCCCGAAGTAGTAGAAAAAGGTGCCTGCACCAACTCCGTCGCCCACGGCTGGGCACCGGTGGGTGTGCATCAGGTCAATATCACCCTAGCCCCCGGCGAGAGCCGCAGCTTAATTTATATGCTGGGCTACATCGAGAACCCGCAGGAGGAAAAGTGGGCCGCCCCCGGCGTCATCAACAAGACCCGCGCCCATGAGCTGATGGCCCGCTATGCCACCGACGCGCAGGTGGATGAAGCCCTGGCCAAGCTGCACGCCCACTGGAACAGCCTGCTGTCCACCTACGCGGTCAGGAGCAGCGACGAAAAGCTCGACCGTATGGTGAATATCTGGAACCAGTACCAGTGCATGGTCACCTTCAACATGAGCCGTTCCGCCAGCTACTACGAGAGCGGCACCGGCCGCGGCATGGGTTTCCGGGACAGTTGCCAGGACTTGCTGGGCTTTGTGCACCTCATCCCCGCCCGCGCCCGCGAGCGTATTCTGGACATCGCCGCCACACAGTTCCCCGACGGCAGCGCCTACCACCAGTACCAGCCGCTGACCAAAAAGGGCAACATGGACGTTGGCTCCGGCTTCAACGATGACCCGCTGTGGCTGATCGCCGCCGTCTACGCCTACCTGGGCGAGACCGGCGACATGAGCATCTTGGACGAGCAGGTGGACTTCGACAACGACCACACCCTCGCCCAGCCGCTGCTGGAACACCTGCGCCGCAGCTTTGGCTACCTGACGACCCACAAAGGCCCCCACGGCCTGCCGCTGATTGGCCGCGCCGACTGGAACGACTGCCTGAACCTGAACTGCTTCAGCGACACGCCGGGCGAGAGCTTCCAGACCACCGGCCCCAGTGAAGGCCCGGTGGCCGAGAGCGTTTTTATCGCAGGTATGTATGTTAAGTACGGCAACGAGTTTGCCGAAATTCTGGACGCCACCAACCACGCCGACGAAGCCGCCGCTGTGCGGGACGAAGTGGCCAAGATGGAGCATGCCGCCCTCACCGCCGGGTGGGACGGCAAATGGTTCCGCCGCGCCTACGATGCCTACGGCCATGTGGTCGGCGGGCAGGAGTGCGAGGAAGGCCAGATCTTCATCGAGCCCCAGGGCATGTGTGTCATGGCGGGCATCGGCGTGGACACCGGCGAGGCCGTGACCGCGCTGCAGAGCGTACAGACCCGGCTGGACACCAAATACGGTATTGTTTTGCTGCAGCCTGCTTATACCAAATATCATCTGGAGCTGGGCGAAATTTCCAGCTACCCCCCGGGTTACAAGGAGAACGCAGGCATCTTCTGCCACAACAACCCCTGGGTCAGCTGTGCCGAGACCGTCGTCGGCCACGGCGACCGGGCGTTTGAGATTTACAAAAAGACCTGCCCTGCCTACATCGAGGACATCAGCGAGATCCACCGCACCGAGCCTTACGTCTACAGCCAGATGGTGGCAGGCTGTGACGCCGCCACCTTTGGCGAAGCGAAAAACAGCTGGCTGACCGGCACCGCCGCCTGGACCTTTGTGGATGTGAGCCAGTACATCCTTGGCGTCCAGCCCACGCTGGCGGGGCTGAAAATTGACCCCTGTCTCCCCCACGAGATGGACGGCTTCACCCTGCGCCGCGTCTGGCGCGGGGCAACGTATGAAATTACGGTAGACAACACCGCCCACGCCGAAAAAGGCGTTGCGTCTATGACGGTAAACGGCCAGCCCGTCCCCACCAACACCCTCTCCCCCGCCCCCGCCGGGACCACCGTGCAGGTCAAGGTCGTGATGGGGTAACCCTTTAGCAGACAATAAAAAGGCTCCCTCTGTGAGACAGACTTCCCCGATACGGGGGAG
>ENA-OOZT01002514-OOZT01002514.1-human-gut-metagenome-genome-assembly--contig:-NODE-2514-length-10407-cov-2.013331_pt1 | contig 10407 bp, 10 predicted proteins | sample MGYA00241192_ERZ501407 | MGnify/ENA primary metagenome ERZ501407 (study PRJEB25962, sample SAMEA2042911) | human gut metagenome | biome: human gut; feature: human-associated habitat; material: faeces...
AATTCAGGTATTGCTGCTAATATTTTCTCAGCACTTGCAAAGGCAAAGATTAACATTAAGATGATTGATCAGGGCTCAAGTGAGCTTAATATCATTATTGGTGTACGCAATCGCTATTTTGAAGATGCAATCAAGACAATTTACAGCGTATTTGTACCGGAAGAAGAGCAGTAAAACAAATCGAAAAATTAAATTTTATCCCGGCAGGAAAGCAATGGTGGCATTTGTTATCAGATGTTTTCCTGCCGGGATATTTTTGTGAAAATATTTAATGGAAAGCTATATACAATAAAAATAATAAAAAAACAAAAAATAAATACAGCTTGCTAAACTTCGTTTAGAATGGTAAAATAAAAAAGAAAACATAACATAAAAATGACAATGTTTAAGGAGTAATATTCAGAGAATGGAAATCACAAAGAAAATAGCAGAAGAGTTAAGCGTTAAGCCGTCACAGGTTGAAGCGGCAGTAAAGTTGATAGATGAAGGATGTACGATTCCTTTCATAGCCAGATACCGTAAGGAAGTTACAGGTTCACTTAATGATGAACAGCTTCGTAACCTTGATGACAGACTCAAATACCTTCGCAATCTTGAGGATAGAAAAGCACAGGTAATAGCAAGCATAGAAGAACAGGGTAAACTTACAGAAGAGTTAAAGGCACAGATTACAGATGCACAGACAATGGTGCTTGTGGAAGATTTATACAGACCGTACAAGCAGAAAAGAAGAACTCGTGCAACGATTGCAAAAGAGAAGGGGCTTGAGCCTCTTGCACAGTTCATACTTGCACAGAATACAGACAAGCCTGTTGAAGATGAAGCACAGAAGTATATAAGCAGCGAGGAAGGCAAAGAAGTTGAGGATGCAGCGGCAGCGATACAGGGAGCACTTGATATAATTGCAGAACAGATTTCAGATATCGCTGATTACAGAACATATATAAGAGATATAACTTTCAAAGAAGGAAAGATAGTTTCTGCTGCCAAAGATGCTGATGCAGAGTCTGTATATGAGAATTATTATGATTACAGTGAAGCACTTTCAACAATTCCGGGACACAGAATACTTGCATTAAACAGAGGTGAGGCAGAAAAGTTCCTTGCTATAAAAATAGAGGCACCTGTTGACAGAATTTTAAGGTATCTGGAGACAAAGACGCTTACATCAGATAATGAATATACAACACCATTAATCAAAGAGGTTGTAAGCGATGCATATGACAGGCTTATTGCACCTGCCATAGAAAGAGAGATAAGAAGCACACTCACAGATACGGCACAGGACGGAGCTATCAGGGTATTTGGTAAGAATCTTGAACAGCTTCTCTTACAGCCGCCAATTGCCGGTAAAGTTGTACTTGGCTGGGATCCTGCATTCAGAACCGGATGCAAACTTGCAGTTGTCGATGCTACAGGAAAGGTTCTTGATACAAAAGTTATATATCCTACAGAGCCACACAATAAAGTTGAACAGTCAAAGCAGGAAGTTAAGAAACTTATAGATAAGTATAATATAACGCTCATTTCATGCGGTAATGGAACTGCATCAAGAGAGTCAGAAAAAATCATAGCAGATATGATTAAAGAGTACGATTTGAAAAATGTAGATTATGTAATAACAAATGAAGCAGGTGCATCAGTGTACTCTGCAAGCAAACTTGCGACAGAAGAATTTCCTGATTTTGATGTGGCACAAAGAAGTGCAGTGTCAATAGCAAGACGAGTTCAGGATCCGCTTGCTGAACTTGTAAAGATAGATCCGAAGTCAATCGGTGTTGGACAGTATCAGCATGATATGAACCAGAAGCGATTAGAAGAAGCGTTAAATGGTGTTGTTGAGGACTGTGTAAATAAAGTCGGTGTTGACTTAAATACTGCTTCCGCCCCATTGCTTTCTTACATTGCCGGAATTAGCAAGGCAGTTGCGAAAAATATTGTTGCTTACCGTGAGGAAAATGGGCGTTTCCACACCAGAAAAGAACTCTTAAAAGTGCCAAAGCTTGGACCAAAAGCATTTTTACAGTGTGCAGGTTTCTTAAGAATCCCTGGTGGAGAAGAACCACTTGATAATACAAGCGTACATCCAGAGTCCTACGAGGCAGCGACAAAGTTATTAAATGATTTGGGCTACACATCAGAAAGCATCCGTGGCGGTGGTCTTAGCTCTCTTAATTCTCAGATTAAAGATGAAAAAGAATTGGCAGAAAATCTTGGCATTGGTGAGATGACACTTCACGATATTATAGAAGAATTAGAAAAGCCAGGAAGAGATCCACGTAGTGAAATGCCAAAGCCGGTACTTAGAACAGATGTTCTCGAGATGAAAGACTTAAAAGAAGGCATGGTCTTAAAAGGAACGGTCCGCAATGTTATTGATTTCGGTGCCTTTGTAGATATTGGCGTGCATCAGGATGGTTTAGTACACATTTCCCAGATGACAGATCGTTACATTAAGCATCCGCTTGAAGTAGTCAGTGTGGGAGATATTATAGATGTGCAGGTAATGAGCGTGGATTTAAACAAAAAGAGAATCCAGCTTACGATGAAGATTGACCACAACAAGTAAGGCTGTGGTCACAATAGGAGGGGCAAAACGTGAAGAGTTTTGAAGAAATAAGCAAGATGAATCTTGCAGAACTCGACAGACCAGCTGGGGCCGGAGAGGAAGAATTAGAAACAGAAACTATCGGAGCGGCTGGAAATCACAGTGTCAGTGATGCGGAAAAGGCAGGAACACCCGGTGCAGATGACTTAGAAACTTCTATAAATATGTCAGCGGCAGTTTCCGATAATGAAGAAGAAAAGCAGCCAGAGGAATTAGAAAAAAAAGTGATGATGGAGCCACAGGGGAAGCATTATCGCATTGATGCAGACATTACACAGTCGGCACTGAATACCTTCCTTTTTGGGCATACGTATCGTCAGCCTTTGATGATTCTTGTCACTGTTTTAGCAATTGCATGGCCGATTGCCGTTATCGTTAAAAAACAGGGTAATATTGCTATGCCATTAATCTGTTCCTTATTTATTCTGATATGGATTCCATTTACGACATATCTTCGTGCCAAGAATGCAAGGAAGTTAAATCCAATCTATGAGCAGACATTCCATTACATGCTTGACGAGTGGGGCTTACATCTGGAATTATCAGAAAATGCGATTGATGTGGAGTGGAAGAAAGTAACAAAGATAATTTTCTATAAATCCGTTGCGGTTATTTATACCGGAAAGAATAATGCTTTCCTGATTCCTACAGAGGCAATGGGAGCACAGCGGGAAGATATTTTAAACTTCATTGAAGAAATGAAAAACAGATAAGAGACAAATAAAATAGATAAGCAAAAAAGTCAAAGACAAATAAAGAATCATGTCCTTCCGAAGGCTTTCTGTGATTGGTTTTATGAGATGATGAAAGAACAATTGCAAATATGAGAGAAAGAAAACTCTGTGAGGACAAGATAGATAAAAAGAGGTAAACATGAAAATAGAAAGTAACAGCGCAGAAGAGACATTTGCACTGGGAAAACAATGCGGAGAAAAGGCAGCAGCAGGTCAGGTTTACTGCCTTTACGGTGATTTGGGAGTCGGAAAAACCGTATTTACAAAAGGATTTGCGGCAGGACTTGGAATCAAAGAACCAGTCAGTAGTCCGACCTTTACTATTTTACAGGTATACGATGAGGGAAGACTTCCATTTTATCACTTTGATGTGTACCGCATCAGTGACCCGGAAGAAATGTACGAAATTGGTTTTGAAGAATATATCGAGGGAGAAGGCGTCTGCTTTATCGAGTGGGCGAACCTGATAGAGGAACTTCTCCCGGCACAGTATACAGAAATTCATATCGATAAAGACTTATCCAAGGGATTTGACTATCGTCTGATTACCGTTGAGGAGGTGCAAAGATAGATGAAACTTCTTGCATTAGACAGCTCTGGATTAGTGGCCTCTGTTGCCATTTTAGACGGGGAGACTCTTGTTGCAGAGTATACATTAAATTATAAAAAAACACATTCACAGACACTTTTACCGATGCTTGATGAGATTGTGAAAATGACACAGACAGAACTTTCTGAGATGGATGCCATTGCGGTAGCGGCAGGGCCAGGTTCTTTTACAGGGCTTCGTATTGGTTCTGCAACAGCAAAGGGACTTGGACTGGCACTGAATAAGCCAATCATTTCCGTTCCAACTTTAGAAGGAATCGCCTGCAACTTTTATGGTACAGATGCCATTATCTGTCCGATGATGGATGCGAGAAGACAGCAGGTATATACCGGAATCTATCATTTTGCAGGTGGAACAGAGTTTGAAGAACTTGTCGCACAGGAGGCAGGCCCGGTTGAAGATATTATTAAAAAGTGCAACGAGCTTGGACAAAAACTTGGTAAGCCAGTTATTTTTTTAGGAGATGGCGTTCCAGTATATAAAGATATTATTGAGGAACTTTGTAACGTAGAGCATTCTTACGCACCGGCACATTTAAGTCGCCAGAGAGCCGGAGCGGTTGCCATTCGTGCCATGAAGTTATACGAAGAAGGCAAAGCAGAGCCAGCGAGCGACCATGCGCCGATTTATTTAAGAAAGTCACAGGCAGAACGGGAGCTTGAAGCAAAGGGAAAGAAGTTAGAAGAATGAAAATTTGCCCAATGACCGAAGCAGACTGTGAAAAGACAGGGCTTCTGATGAAAGAATGTTTTTCTGTTCCGTGGTCTGTAGAAGGTTTAAAAGAGATGTTTCATACCGAAGGCTATTGTTCTTTCCTTGCAAAAGAAGAAGAAGAGGTAATCGGCTATGTTGGTATGAAAATGGTGCTTGATGAAGCAGACATTACAAATGTGGCGGTACTGCCTTCTCACCGAAAAAAGGGAATTGCCGGAAAGCTGTTAAAACAGTTATTAGAAGAGGCAAAAAAGCAGAACCTGCACAGCATTTATCTCGAAGTCCGTGCTTCCAATATAGCGGCGGTTACCTTGTATGAACACGCCGGATTTAAAGAAGTCGGACAGAGAAAGAATTATTACGATAATCCGCGGGAAGATGCAAGACTTATGCTCTGGGAGGCATAAGGATGCCAGTAGTTACCAGTACTTTTTGTCGTATTTTTTTGTATAATGGTATCGGAAGAATTACAAAAATAGTTTTATTTTAAGAACGATTCTTTCTATAGTTAAATGGCGCTATGAGATTTATGGTGAGATACGATATTAAAATTAGAAGAAAAGTTTTTGAAACATTTTTGAAAATGGAGGATACAATGGATAAAAAAGTACATGAAATTTACTGTAATTCCTGTGGAAAAAAGATAGAGACAACAGACAATATTAAGAGAGAAGATTACCTTTCCATCAAAAAGGAATGGGGATACTTCTCAAAAAAAGACGGGGAAATACACAGTATTTTTCTGTGTGAATCCTGTTATGATATATGGACGAAGCAGTTTAAACTTCCTGTAAAAGTGGAGGAACAGACAGAACTGCTATAGAAAAGTGAGGGATGTTATGCTGGAATTGTGTTTGCTTGGCTGTGGAGGAATGATGCCGCTGCCATACCGCAAACTGACATCATTGATGGCAAGATACAATGGAAACAGTATTTTAATAGATTGTGGCGAGGGAACACAGGTGGCGATCAAGGAAAAAGGCTGGAGTTTTAAGCCGATTGAAGTCATCTGTTTTACCCATTATCACGCCGATCATATCAGCGGTCTGCCAGGGCTTCTTTTAACACTGGGAAATGCACAGAGAACCGAGCCGCTGTTAATGGTAGGACCAAGAGGATTAGAGCGTGTAGTAAACTCATTAAGAGTCATCGCACCAGACTTACCGTTTCCGATTGTTTTTCATGAATTAAAGGAAAAAGAGGAAGTGCTTGATGTATGCGGCTGCCGTATTACTGCATTTCGTGTGAATCACAATATCACCTGCTATGGCTATACGATTGAGATTGACCGTGCCGGAAAGTTTGATGTGAGCAAGGCAAAAGAAAATAACGTAGAGATGCAGTACTGGAATCGCCTGCAAAAGGGAGAGACAATCGAGCTGCCTGACAGAACACTTACAAGCAATCTGGTTCTCGGACCGTCAAGAAAAGGTATCAAATGCACCTATACAACCGATACCAGACCAACGGATTCCATTGTGGAACATGCAAAAGATGCCGATTTATTTATCTGCGAAGGAATGTATGGCGAGCCGGAAAAGAAGGCGAAAGCAGTCGAATATAAACATATGACATTTTATGAGGCAGCAGAAATGGCAAAGAAAGCTTGTGTGAAGGAAATGTGGCTTACGCATTACAGCCCGTCTTTAGTAAGACCGGAGCCATATATGGAAGAAGTAAGAAAGATATTTGCCGCTGCCAGTGCCGGAAAAGACGGAAAAAGTACGACTCTGTTATTTGAGGAGGAATAGGAAACATGGAAGAACAGAAAAAAGATGTATTGATTCTGGCAATTGAAACTTCCTGTGATGAGACAGCAGCAGCCGTTGTAAAAAACGGCAGGGAAGTTTTATCAAATACGATTTACACACAGATTAAACTGCATACGATGTTTGGTGGTGTTGTGCCGGAAATTGCATCAAGAAAACATATAGAAAAAATAAATATTGTAATTGAGACGGCATTAAAAGAAGCAGATGTCACATTAGAAGACATTGATGCTATCGCGGTCACTTATGGTCCGGGATTAGTTGGTGCCTTACTTGTCGGCGTTGCAGAAGCCAAAGCACTTGCTTATGCAGCGAAGAAGCCGTTAGTTGGTGTGCATCATATCGAGGGACATATCAGTGCGAACTACATTGAACATAAAGAATTAGAGCCGCCATTTTTATGTATGGTTGCTTCCGGCGGGCATTCTCACCTTGTATTTGTAAAAGGCTACGGGGAATATGAGATTATCGGAAGAACAAGAGACGATGCGGCAGGAGAGGCATTTGATAAGGTCGCAAGAGCAATCGGGCTTGGTTATCCAGGTGGTCCAAAGATTGATAAGCTTGCCAAAGAGGGCAATAAAAAAGCAATTGCATTCCCAAGAGCAAAGATTACTGATGCACCGGATGATTTCAGTTTCAGTGGCTTAAAGTCCGCTGTATTAAATTACTTAAATCAGTGCCAGATGAAAGGTGAGGAAGTCAATCGTGCCGATGTGGCAGCTTCTTTCCAGCAGTCCGTTACCGATGTGCTTACTGAACATACAGTAGGAGCGGCAAAGCGTCTTGGCATTAATAAGGTAGCAATCGCAGGCGGCGTTGCTTCAAACTCTTCTCTTCGCGCGCAGATGGAAGAAGCCTGCCGTAAAAATGGAATAGAATTCTATCATCCATCACCAATTTTTTGTACAGATAATGCGGCGATGATCGGTGTGGCAGGATATTATGAGTATATCAAAGGTATTCGTGATGGCTGGGACTTAAATGCAAAGCCGAATTTAAAAATTGGAGAACGGTAAAGATTTGAAAAACAGGAGGGAGTACATGAAAGAAAAAGTAACAGCGATTGTTCTTGCGGCAGGAAAAGGAAGCCGAATGCATTCAGAAATACAAAAGCAATATATGACTCTCTTAGACCGGCCGGTTATCACCTACGCTTTAGAAGCATTTGAGAAAAGTTCTGTAGATGAGATTATTCTTGTAGTTGCTCCGGGAGAAATAGAATATGCACAGGAAAACATTTTAGATAAGTATGATTATAAAAAAGTCAGCGGCATCATTACCGGGGGTGCAGAACGCTATGACTCTGTATATAAGGCATTGTGTTCCATGCCAGAAGAGGGATATGTTTTAATTCATGATGGCGCTAGAGCTTTTATCACGCCGGAATTGATTGAATTTTGCATTGAGCAGGTGAAAAAAGACAAGTCCTGTGTTATGGGAATGCCGGTAAAAGATACGATAAAAATTGTTGATGAGGATCGCTATGCAGTTTCTACCCCACCGAGAAGCACCATGTGGCAGATTCAGACACCACAGTGTTTTGTGACAGCAGAAATCAGAGAAGCTTACCAGAAAATGATGGAAGCGGGTGATGATTCTGTAACCGATGACGGAATGGTGATGGAAACTTACGGAATCCGTGGCGTCCGCATGATAAAGGGAAGTTACGAAAACATGAAAATTACAACTCCGGAAGATATGCTGCTTGGCGAGGCAATCTTAAAAGGCAGGAGTACGGAGAGGTAATGACAGGAGATACAAACATGAAAAAGGAAAATACGATAAATCAGGAACAGGAAGAAATGGTATTTGCAGAAGCTCCTGCACAGGTTATTTTTAATGAAAAAAAGGAGCCGGACGATATTGTAGAAGACGATGCAGAAGAAATTGACGAAGAGGATTATGAGATTGAAGATGACGGAGACGAGGAAGACGATACTCCGAAAAACAAGTTTGAGTCCTGCTGTGTCTGCCATCGTACAGAAGAACAAGGTGCAAAGCTTATCCATATGCCGACAGGTTTAAGCATCTGTTCTGACTGTATGCAGAAGTCTTTTGATTCCTTTAATTCTGGATTTGGTGGTGGAAATGGCATCCAGTTCCTTGACCTGTCCAACATGGACTTTAACAATTTAAAAGATATGAATCTTGGAGATCTGTTATCAGGAACGATGTCTAACCAGAAGCCGAAGACAAAAAAGGCAAAAAAGAAAAAGAAGAAAAATAAGAAGGAAGAACCAAAGCTTACTTTAAAGAATATTCCTGCGCCACATCAGATTAAGGCACAGCTTGACGAGTATGTTATCGGACAGGATTATGCGAAAAAGGTAATGTCCGTTGCCGTATATAACCATTATAAACGTGTCATTACAAATACGATGGATGAAATCGAGATTGATAAGTCTAATATGCTTATGATCGGACCGACAGGTTCTGGTAAGACCCATCTTGTAAAAACATTAGCAAGACTGTTAAATGTACCTCTGGCAATCTGTGATGCAACTTCTCTTACAGAGGCAGGTTATATCGGTGATGATGTAGAAAGTGTGCTTTCTAAATTACTTGCCAATGCCGATAATGATGTAGAAAAAGCAGAGACTGGAATTATTTTCATCGATGAGATTGATAAAATCGCAAAGAAGAAAAATACGACAAGCCGTGATGTAAGCGGAGAATCTGTACAGCAGGCACTCTTAAAACTGTTAGAAGGCAGCGAGGTAGAAGTGCCGGTAGGTGCAAGCTCTAAAAATGCGATGGTTCCGACTGCTGTAATGAATACAAGAAATATTCTCTTTATCTGCGGTGGTGCATTCCCTGGATTAGAGGATATTATCAAAGAGAGAATGACACAGCATTCCTCTATCGGATTCCATGCAGAACTTAAGGACAAATACGATCATGAAAAGAACATGTTGCAGTATGTTACAGTAGAAGATATCCGTAAATTTGGAATGATTCCAGAATTTATTGGAAGATTACCAATAATATTTACATTAAATGCCTTGACAAAGGAAATGCTGGTTGATATTCTGAAAGAACCTAAGAATGCAATATTAAAACAGTATCAAAAACTTCTGGCATTAGATGAAGTGGATTTGCAGTTTGAAGATGGAGCTTTGACAGCCATTGCGGAGAAGGCTATGGAAAAAGATACTGGAGCGAGAGCACTTCGCGCGATCATTGAGAAATTCATGCTTGATATTATGTATGAAATTCCAAAGGATGATAATATCGGACGAGTTACAATCACAGAAGACTATATCCGTAACAATGGAGCTCCGCTTATTGAGATGCGTCCTTATCTTCAGCTTGAGCAGAAGAAGAGAGAGATAGCGGCTGCGGAAGAGCAGAAAGAGAATTAAGTAGAAACTAGAGTGTGTTTGAAAATTATTCCTGCAAGCTGTATGTCCAACTTACGGTAGATGCGGTAAAGAAGTACAGATACAAAAGACAAAGTATAAGGCAAAAATATTTAATAACGATATAATGTTAAAATTCCATAGAGGGGGTTAATTATGGAAAAGTTAAACCTGAAGTTTTTGCAGAGTCTGGCAACACAGTATCCAAGCGTGGCAAAGGCCTGTACAGAGATTATCAATCTGCAGGCAATTCTAAATCTGCCAAAGGAGACAGAACATTTTGTTTCTGATGTACATGGGGAGTACGAGCAATTTCTACATATCTTAAAAACTGGCTCAGGAGCCATTCGCAATAAGATAGAAGATGTTTTTGGTAATACACTCTGCGCCAGAGATAAAAAGAGTCTGGCAGCTCTGATTTATTATCCAGAGCAGAAAGTAGAGCGGATGCGGTTAGAGTTATCTGAAGAAGATTTTCAGGATTGGTATAAGGTATCCCTGCATCGCCTGATTGCGGTATGTAAGGAAAGCTCTGCCAAGTATACAAGATCAAAACTTAGAAAGAGTCTTCCGGCTGATTTTTCTTATATTCTTGAAGAGCTTTTGAGTG
>ENA-OOZT01002516-OOZT01002516.1-human-gut-metagenome-genome-assembly--contig:-NODE-2516-length-10404-cov-3.494347_pt1 | contig 10404 bp, 6 predicted proteins | sample MGYA00241192_ERZ501407 | MGnify/ENA primary metagenome ERZ501407 (study PRJEB25962, sample SAMEA2042911) | human gut metagenome | biome: human gut; feature: human-associated habitat; material: faeces...
ATCTGCCGCACCTTGCTCGCCGTATCGGCACTTAGAATTATGCGGTATTGCCCTAATTTGGAGGTATTGGGGTATGAGTTTGTTTGACTTGATCATGATCGGCATCAGCCTTTCGATGGATGCGTTTGCGGTTTCCATCTGCAAGGGGCTTTCGGTGCGCAAAGTACAGCTGTCCCACGCGCTGATCTGCGGTGCCTGGTTCGGCGCGTTCCAGGCCATTATGCCATCCTTTGGCTACTTCCTCGGTTCCCGGTTCGAGCACCTGCTCAACAGCGTTGGCCCTTGGGTTGCCTTTATCCTGCTGGCTGTGATCGGCGTAAACATGGTGCGGGAAAGCTTTGGCGGCGATGAAACTGTGGACAACGATTTTTCCGCCAAAGCCATGCTGCCGCTGGCCGTTGCAACCTCCATTGACGCCTTTGCCGTTGGCGTTGGCTTTGCCGCAATGGAAGCCAACATTGTGGTTGCTGCCCTGCTGATCGGCTGCACCACCTTTACCCTGTCTGCCATCGGCGTTAAGGTTGGTGCCGTGTTTGGCGATAAGTACCGCGCCGTTTCGGAGCGCATTGGCGGCCTTGTGCTGATTTTGATCGGCCTGAAAACCTTGATCCAGAACTTCCTGTAAAATTTGGCTTTCTCTTATTTCCGTTATTCTGATAAAACAGCTGCCCTCATCCTTTCCGGTTTTTGGCCGGAGTGATACGGGCAGTTTTCTTTGGGATTGATCCTGCACAAAAAAAGTCCTGCCCGGCAGCGAGGGGTGCTGCGGGCGGGACTTATTTTTTATCAGGGGGTATTCTGACGCTTTAAAATAAATTACTTTCTGCTGTGCTTTTTGCGGGAGTTTTTGCCCTTTACAGCAGGCTTAGCAGCCTCAACAACCGGCTTTGCAGCTTCCACAACGGTCTTAACGGCTTCGTCAGCGGCCTTGGCGGCAGCCTTGACAGCAGGCTTCTCGGCAACTTCCTTCACGGCCTTGTCGGCAGCTTCCACAGCAGCCTTGACAGCGGGCTTTTCGGCAACTTCTTTTACAGCCTTCACAGCTTCATCGGCAGCGGCCTTAACGGCGGGCTTTTCAGCAACTTCCTTGACAGCGTCGGTGGCCACGGCAGCAACGGCAGTGGCAGCCTCGGCTGCCTTCTTTGCGGTGGTCACAGCAGCCTCGGCAGCCTTTTTGGTGCTGGTCTTGCAGGTGGCCTTCTTGGCGGTCTTAACAACCTCAGCGGCGGTTTCGGCAACCGGCTTATCGGCAGAAGCCTTCACGGCGTCAACAACCTCGGTAGCAACTTCGGCAGCAGCCTTGGCAGCGGCGTCAACGGTCTTGGCAGCGCTTTCAGCGGCAGCCTTCACTTCAGCCTTTGCTTTAGCGGCGGTAGCCTTGGCGCTGGTCTTGGGCTTGCGGGTCACTTCGTTGATGGTCCAGTACTGGTTATCGCCGTTCACATCGGCCCAGATCTGCAGGACTGCACCGTTTTCGGTGTTCATGTTGACCAGGTCCAGGCACTTGCCGGCCAGGTTGGACTTGATCTTTACGCGGCCATCATTGGCGGGCTCCACGATCCACAGCTGGCTGGAAGCGTTAGCGCCTTCCCACTGGTGAACATGGGTGCCATCGGTCACGCCGGAGCAATCCAGGTCCATCATCTTGCCGGTGAAACGGTTCTTGATGCGGTACACGCCCTCGCCGGCGCGCACAAAGCTCCACTGCTGCCATTCGGCGTTGGCATTATCCCACAGCTGGATCTGAGCGCCGTTCTCGGTGTTGTAATCCTTTACTTCAACAACCTTGCCGTTTGCAGCGGCGATGGTATAAAACTTATCCTCAGTAATAACGGTCTGAGCAATTTTCTTGATAGCCATGTATAAGCTCTCCTCTCAGTTTATCGTGTTGGTTGGTCAGTTTTGTACGCCTGCGGCTGGCAGTGTTCTGCGCAGCCCCCCTCCAAAGCGTCATCTATATAAAAAGGAGTGCTGTGTTGGTTCAGCCTCCTTGTGTTCCCCTCTATTATAGCCAATTATTCCCACATCGTCAAGTTTTGTGCGGCGTGACGGCATTTTACACAAAAACGCCGGGAAGGGTGGAATCCTTCTCGGTATTTTTATGGGAATTTTCCGTTTTTATGCCGATTGCGCTTTTGTTGCGCACTTATCCGGCAGAAAGGCTATTTCAGGAGTTTTCCGCAAAATTGCCGGTGTACAGGCGGTAGTAACGGCCCTTTTGGGCAATCAGCTCATCGTGGGTGCCGCGCTCAATAATGCGGCCCTGTTCCAGCACCATGATGCAGTCCGAGTTGCGCACGGTGGAAAGGCGGTGGGCGATAACAAAGGTGGTGCGGCCATACATCAGGCCGTCCATGCCCTGCTGCACCAGGCGCTCGGTGCGGGTATCAATGCTGGAGGTTGCTTCGTCCAGGATCAGTACCGGCGGGTCCGCAACAGCGGCACGGGCAATGGCAAGCAGCTGGCGCTGGCCCTGGCTCAGGTTGGTGCCGTCGCCGGTCAGCGTGGTGTTATAGCCATCCGGCAGGTGGCGGATGAACTCATCGGCGTTGGCCAGCTTGGCGGCGGCGCGGCATTCCTCGTCCGTTGCATCCAGGCGGCCATAGCGGATGTTATCCATAACCGTACCGGTAAACAGGTGGGTATCCTGCAGAACAATGCCTAAGGATGCGCGCAGGTCGTCTTTATGAATATGGGTCACATCAATGCCGTCATACTCAATGGTGCCCTTCTGGATATCATAGAAGCGGTTGATGAGGTTGGTGATGGTGGTTTTGCCTGCGCCGGTGGAACCGACGAAGGCGATCTTCTGGCCCGGACGGCCATACAGGTTGATATCATGCAGGACGATCTTGCCCGGATCATAGCCAAAGTCTACATCCTTAAAGACGATATCTCCCTTCAGTTCACGGTAGTCTGCGCTGCCATCGGCGTTCACACGCTTCCAGGCCCACAGGTTGGTGCGCTCCTTGGTTTCGGTCACAGAATCATCCGGCAGGCGTTTGGCGTTGACCAGCATGACCTTGCCCTCGTCCACTTCCGGCTTTTCGTCCAGCAGGTCAAAGATACGCTGGCCGCCGGCCAGAGCCATGATGATGGCGTTGAACTGCATGGAGATCTGGCTGATGGGCATGTTCAGGGTGCGGTTGAAGGTCAAAAAGCTGGCCAGCTTGCCCAGGGTCAGGCCTGTCATGCCAGACAGAGCCAGCGCACCGCCGATCATGGCGCAGAACACATAGGAAAGGTTGCCCAGCTGGGTGTTAGCCGGACCGCCGAGGTTGGAGTAACGGTTGGCCTTATCCGCGCTTTCAAACAGCTGGTCATTGAGCTTATCAAACTGCTCAATGGCTTCTTCCTCGTGGCAGAACACCTTAACGACCTTCTGGCCGTTCATCATCTCTTCAATGTAGCCGTTCACCGCACCAATATCACGCTGCTGGGAAACAAAGTACTTGGAAGAGTTGGTGGTAAGATACTTGGTGACCAGCAGCATAATCCCGACCATGACCAGGGTGAGCACTGTCAGCGGCACGCTGAGTACAACCATGGAAACCAGCACGCTGACAACGGTAATAGCGCTGTTCAGCAGCTGCGGCATGCTCTGGCTGATCATCTGGCGCAGGGTATCAATATCGTTGGTATACAGCGACATGATATCGCCGTGGGCGTTGCGGTCAAAGTATTTGATGGGCAGCGTCTGCATATGGGTAAACATTTCATCGCGCAGGCACTTCAGGGTGCCCTGGGTAACGTAAGCCATCATACGGGCCTGGGCAAAGGCGGCAACAATGCCGATGCCGTAAAAGCCTGCCGTGCGGGCGATGGCATGGGCCAGGCCGGAAAAATCACTGCTCTGCTCTTTCAGCAGGGGCAGGATGTAGCCATCGATCAAGGTCTGCATGAACAAAGTGCCCTGCACGTTGGCAAACACGCTGACAAAAATGCAGATGACGACCGCAACGACCTGAATGCGGTAGCATTCCATCACATAGCGCAGGATGCGCATGAAGATCTTGCCGGGGTTCTGGACTTTGGGGCGCGGGCCACCGCGGCCAACCTTAACCACTTTTGCTTTCTGCTCAGCCATTGTTATCGCCTCCCTTTTCGTCAAAGTCGCCGGAGCCTTTGGTCTGGCTGTTATAAACTTCCTGATAGATGGGGTTGGTGGCCAGCATTTCGGCCGGGGTACCGTAACCACTGATCCTGCCGTTATCCAGCACGATCACATGGTCGGCGTTTTCCACGCTGGAAATACGCTGGGCAATGATGAACACCGTGGTGCCGGGAATCTTTTCGGCAAAGCTCTTGCGGATCTTGGCGTCGGTGCCGGTATCCACAGCGGAGGTAGAGTCGTCCAGAATCAGGATGCGGGGCTTTTTCAGCAGAGCACGGGCAATGCAAAGGCGCTGTTTCTGGCCGCCGGAAACGTTAGTGCCGCCCTGGTCAATGTGGGTGTTGTATTTATCGGGGAAGCGCTCAATAAATTCATCGGCGCAGGCCTGCTTGCATGCCTCCTCGATCTCGGCATCGGTGGCATCCTTATTGCCCCAGCGCAGGTTTTCGGCAATGGTGCCGCTGAACAGTTCGTTTTTCTGCAGCACCATGGCAACGCTGTTGCGCAGGATCTCCAGGTCGTAATTGCGTACATCCACGCCGCCAATGTACACATGACCGGCGGTGGTATCATACAGGCGGGGCAGCAGCTGCACCAGGCTGGTTTTTGCGCTGCCGGTGCCGCCGATGATGCCGATGGTCTCGCCGGAACGGATGTTCAGGTTGATATCAGACAGCACATCGCGGCCATCGGCCTTATAGCGGAAGCAGACATGATCAAAGCGGACAGCGCCGTTCTTGACTTCCATAACCGTTTTTTCGCCGTTGGACAGGGTGCTTTCTTCTTCCAGCACTTCAGCCACACGCTTGGCGGAAGCGGCGGACATGGAGATCATGATGAACACCATGGACAGCATCATCAGGCTGGTCAGGATGTTGGTGCAGTAGGTCAGCATGCTCATCAGCTCGCCGGTGGTAAAGCTGGTGGCACCGGACAGCACGATCATGCGGGCACCCAGCCAGGAAATCAGCAGGATGCAGGTGTAAACGGTGGCCATCATCAGCGGAGAGTTGAAGGAAAGAACTTTTTCAGCACGCAGCAGCAGATCCTGCACATTGCCGGATGCCTTTTTGAACTTTTCACTCTCGTAATCTTCGCGCACATACGCTTTGACCACGCGGATGGCGGAAACATTTTCCTGCACGCTCTCGTTCAGGTCATCGTACTTTTTGAATGCGGCGGAGAAGTAGTTGCTGGCGCGGGACATGATGAGCACCAGGCAGCCGCCCAGAATGATGACCGCCACCAGATAGATGGAAGCCAGCTTGGCGTTGATGGTGAACGCCATGATCATGGCAATGACCATGCTGGACGGCGCACGGATGGCCATACGCAAAATCATCTGGTAAGCGTTCTGGATGTTGGTCACGTCGGTGGTCATACGGGTGACCAGACCGGCGGTGGAATATTTATCGATATTGGCAAAGCTGAATGTTTGGATATTGCGGTACATGGAGCGGCGCAGATTGCGGGCGTAACCGGTGGAAGCACGCGCACCAAACACACCGCCCAGCACGCCGAACAGCAGGCCAAAGGCCGCTGCCACGATCATCCAGCCGCCAATGCGGTAAATGTGGGAAAGATTTCCAGCGGTAACGCCATCATCAATGATGGAGGACATCAGCTTGGGGATGATCATTTCCATCACCACTTCGCCGATCATGCACAAAGGGGTCAGGATGGAAACCAGCCGGAACCCCTCTGTTTCTTTGTAAAGTGACTTAAACATATGGTATCTCCTGTTTGGCTGCCCGGGGGCAGCGCCTGAACTTCTTAAAGCCAAAGCATTGCGGAACACTTTGGGGTGTGCCTGAAAACAAAGAAAATAACGGATATTTCGCAAACACAAGCAGGATTTAAGGCAAGGAGCCGCAGGAATCCTTTGTATATTCCAAGGCTTTTTAACGCAAAATCCCGCTGCGTTTATAGAAATAGACCAAATTTTTGACTTTTCAGATACGCCTTAATTTTTGCCGCGGATGGCTTTTGCATTTTCAATCAGCTTGTGCAGGGTGCCCTGGATAGCTTCCAGTTCCTGCGCGCTGACCCCGTTTTGCAGGTCATGCTCAAAATCCGAAATGCACTGGTGGATGGCGGCGGCGCATTGGCGGCCTTTCTCGGTCGGAACCAGGCTTTTGAGCCGGGCGTCTTTGGCGACAACTTCCCGCGTGATAAAGCCGGACTGCTCCATGCCCTGCAGCATGGTGGTAATGCTGGAACGGTTGGTGTGGAACCGGGCTTCCAGATCACGCTGGTAGATTTGCTTGCCGCTTTCCGTTTCCTGCATCAAAAACCCCAGCACCATGCCGCGCATACCGGTCAGCTCCGGGCTGACCCTGGTGCTGATGTACGCATCCAGCGCACAGGAAATTTCCCGCGCGGCATAGTTTAAGGTGCGGCCCACATGCACAAAGCCGTGGTCATCCTGTTGGTTGCGGTTCTGCGTTTGGATCACCTCACTTTCCAATTCGTTTGATTATTAATTGTTTGAATTGAAACAGTTTGATTTGCAACAGTACGATTATAAACAAATCCCGCCGGTTTGTCAACCAGCGGGATGTAATTATTTTCAAAGAAAATTGTGAAAAGTTTGTGACGGCTTATTTTTTATGGGAATGCCGCAAATCCGCACGCCTGGCGCATGGCTTCATCGCTGGCGAAACCGTAAATCTTTACGGTTTCATCCTCATAGATCAGCGCATCCTCCGGCATGGCATCGGCAAGGGCCTGGGTAGTGGGCTGGCGCTCGCCGTATGCTTCCCATTTGGAGATAACAAAGAAAATTTTACCCTGCGGAGGGGTTTGCAGATGGCTGGTGACCTGCAGCCAAGGGCGCAGCTCCGGCACACTGTTTGGGGTCAGGGTCCACACGTTCAGGGTGCCGTCCGTCAACTCGGTCATCACATTACCGTCCCAAAAAGAAGCGTACCCGTCCTGGTAGCCGTTCTGCACCAGGAACTGTGCCGCCCCTTGGTTGGGGTTGGCTGCCACTGCCGCTGCGCGGTAGTCTGTTCCGGCGCGCAACAGCAATATCGCCGCCAGCAAGGCCGTCAGACCACAGGCGTCCGGGCGGTGCCGGGGGGTGCAGTCCGCCAGCATGATTTCCAGCAGCGGTACAAATAAAATTGCCAGTGGCAGCAGGTAGCGGTCCGAATGGCCGCTGTTGGTCAGGCCGTACAGCAGTGCAAAGCAGACGGCCCCGGCCAGGAAAAACGCCCCCACCAGCCGGTGCCCCAGCGGGTAGCGTGCTTTGCCGCGCACCAACCGAACAGAAAACACAAAGCAGAAAAGGACCAGCGCCGCAGCCGCAAGGTTAAACAGCGCGGCCAGAGAAAACACTTTGCCCTCCTGCCAGCCAAAGGAAGCCAGCAGCGCATTTGCAAACCATTGCAGGCGGTCCAGGTTCAGCCCGGTAAATGCCACATATCCCTGATCCTGGAAGTGATATTTTTCCGCCAGCACCTTTGCGTTGACCAGGTACCCCGCCAGCGCGGCAGCATCCGCCGCAAGGGTGGGCACCAGCAGCGCCCCGCCGGGGGTGCGCCAGGCATTGGCCAGCTTTTGGCGCAGGGTATCCGCAGGCGGAGCATCCAGCCAGCAGAGCAGCGCTGCCGCCACGGTAAGCGGAATGTTCAAGATGAACAGCTGCCGCGGCCCGCCCAGCGCTGCAGCAAAGCTGAACAGCACCATGCCCGCCGCCGGGGCCAGCCGCCGCCCGCCGCGCAGAATGCGCACCGCACACCCCAGCACCACAAAGCTGATGGCAATGTGCGGAATATAGTAAAGGCCCTCCAGCACATACTGGCGGTACAGCGCGCCATAGGGCAGCACCAGCAGCCCGGCCCCCAGCAGGCCGCTGTACTTGAGCTTTGCACTGTGCCCGAACCAGAACCACGCCGCGAGATACAAAAGGATCAGCACCACGCTGCCCACCACGCGCACAGTATGCCAGCTGGGGAACAGCCGGAACAGCGGTGCCATGACCAGCTGGGTGTTGAGCACCCGCAGCTCGGTGGAATAGTACCAGTTGGTGCTCATCACGCCGCCCTCCTGCGCCAGCAGGTTGGCAAGCAGTTGTTCGGACGCCATGTCGGCGTCCAGCCGGTTGGGTGCCCAGCAGCACCAGTCTACCACCAGCAGGGCAAAGCAGACCGCCGCCCAGAGCAGCAGTATCATATAGGTGGTTCGTTTTTGTTTTGCGCCGTTTGTTTGCAGCTTTGGCAAGCGGCTCCCCTCCCCTTTTTGGGATAAACTTTATATTATTGTATCGCAAATGGGGCGGGGGTGCAACCACTTGGCGTTATCCTTCGTCCGCTGCGGGGTCCAGCTGACCGGTGGTGTCCAGCTGGATGGCGGAGCCGCGCCGCACGGTGGTGCCTGCCCGCGGGTACTGGCTGACGACCCGCTCCCCCTGCCCCAGCACATCCGCAGTCAGGGTATACTCGCTCAGCTTTTGGGCCGCGGCGGGGGCTTTCCAGCCGGTCACATCGGGCACGGTGGTAAAATATTTAGCCTGTTCTGCTTCGGTATAGCTGGGCTGGATGCCTAAGCGCGGCAGGCTTTTTTGCAGCACCTCCGCCGCCACCGGGCCGGACAGTGCGCCGCCGCTGGTGGTCCAGCTATGGGGTTCATCCAGGCAGATGAGGACTGCGATTTTTGGGTTTTCGATCGGTGCCACTGCCACAAAGCTGGCAATGCGGGCGCGCTCATTCTCGCTGTCCAGCTTTTGGCTGGTGCCGGTTTTGCCGCCCACACGGTAGCCCGCCACAGCACCGTTTTTGCCGGTGCCGGTGGTCACAACACCCTCCATCAATTCGCGCATGACGGCGCTGGTTTCGGGCCGGATGACCTGCGCTTTTACGGTGGGCTGCACCTGCTGCACGGTATTGCGCTCGGTATCGCGGATGGACTGCACCACATGGGGCTGCATCAGCTTGCCGCCGTTGACCACCGCGCAGACGGCTGTGATCATTTGCAGGTAGCTCACCTTGCTGCTTTGCCCGAAGGAGCAGGAAGCCAGCTCCACCGGGCCCATGCGGTCGGCGGTATAGTATTCGCTGCGCTTGATCTCGCCGGGCAGGTCAATACCGGTTGCGGCGCGCAGGCCAAAGGCGGCAAAGTAATCGCAAAAGTTCTGTTTGCCCAGCCGCGCCCCCACCTGGATAAAGCAGGGGTTGCAGGATACCGCCAGCCCCTGGGCCAGGGTTTCGCTGCCATGGATATGCCCGTTTGCGCAGCGGAAATTTGTGCCCGCCACATTGATCTTGCCCGCGCAGACAAAGCGGCTGTTCCGCGTGACTGCACCGGTATCCAGTGCCGCAGCGCAGGTGATGAGCTTGAACACACTGCCGGGTTCGTACAAATCGGAAATTGCCTTGTTGCGCCACTGGGCCTGCTGGGCGGTCTGCAACGCTTTGCTGCGTTCTTCCCCGCTCAGGGCGTTCACCTGCTGGCGGATGGTTTCATCCACAATGGTGCGCGGATCGTTGGGGTCGTAATCCGGCTTGGTAGACATAGCAAGGATCGCGCCGGTATCGACCTCCATCACAATGCCCACCGCACGGGCCGCCACACGGTGCTCCGCCACGGCGGCACTGAGCGCACTTTCCAGATAGTGCTGGATGTCCGCCCGGATGGTCAGGGTGATATCATTTCCCGGCACGGCATCCTGCAGGGTGCTGTAATGGGTGGGCATATCATACCCCCAGGCATTTTTTGCAGTCAGGATGGTTCCGTTCCGGCCGGTCAATTGGGCGTCATATTGCAGTTCCAGCCCCCAAAGGCCCTGATTATCCACATCGGTAAAGCCCAGCAGGCAGCCCATAAAGTTGCCCTGCGGGTAAACGCGCTTGGTATCCTGCAAAATCTGGATACCCTGCGCGTTGTTCTGCGTGCACCAGGCCCGCACGGCATCCGCCAAATCAGCATCCACCCGGCGGCGGAGCAGGCAGTCGTTGCTGGTGCGCTTGCTCAGCTTTTGCAGGGTAGCGTCATAATCAATATTCAAAATTTCGCTCAGCGCTTTGGCGGCGGGCTGCACCAGCTCATCCGCCAGTTCCCGCGGGGAGGCCCGGATGGTCCAGCAGGTTTTGCTGGCGGCCAGGGTAACGCCATCGGCGGAATAAATTTCGCCGCGGGCGGCGGGCAGTGTGGTATCCCGCAGCTGCTGGGCCGCGGCACGGTTGGCGTAACCGCTGGGGTCCAGTATTTGCAGGGTAAACAGCCGGGCCAGCAGCCCGCCAAAGCACAAAACCGCCACCAGCCCGGCCAGCACACGGGTGCGCCGCCGC
>ENA-OOZT01002517-OOZT01002517.1-human-gut-metagenome-genome-assembly--contig:-NODE-2517-length-10403-cov-1.693467_pt1 | contig 10403 bp, 8 predicted proteins | sample MGYA00241192_ERZ501407 | MGnify/ENA primary metagenome ERZ501407 (study PRJEB25962, sample SAMEA2042911) | human gut metagenome | biome: human gut; feature: human-associated habitat; material: faeces...
ATCATGAAATCTCTTGCATAAGAAATTACTGCTGAATGAAGTCTTGCAATGTCACCCATAAGGTAATAGAATCCATTACCTGCCACCTTGCCTGCTGAATCAAGGTCTATACCATTAAATTTGGCCATGATTTCTGTGTGATATGGTACTTCAAAATCAGGAACTACAGGTTCACCGAATTTTTCAATTTCAACATTTTCGCTATCATCCTTACCAATTGGAACACTAGGATCAATTATGTTAGGAATCGTCATCATAATCTCAGTTACTTTTGCATTAAGTTCACTTTCCTGTGCTTCAAGTTCCTTTAATCTGTCAGCATCTGAATTAACCTGAGCCTTAACAGCTTCTGCTTCTTCTTTCTTTCCCTGTCCCATTAAAGCACCAATCTGCTTAGAAAGCTTATTTCTGTTTGCACGAAGTTCATCAGCTTCTGTCTTAACTGCTCTTGCCTTTGCATCAAGTTCAATAACTTCATCAACTAACGGAAGCTTTCTATCCTGAAATTTATTTTTAATATTCTGTTTAACAATGTCAGGATTCTCTCTGACAAATTTCAAATCTAACATTTTTCCTCATTTCTGCACTGTCTTCTTAATATTTATAATCTAAAATAATACATCACGTGAAACATACGCTTATCTTCATTTGTGAAACAGTGCTATCCACAAACTAATTTATATCCTTTGATATTATGCACCATTTTACTTATTTTTTCCACTATTTTCAAGCATTTCATTAACCTTTTTGCCAAGTATTGCGTCGCCGGTTCTTCCTGCAACTGCTTCATCAAGAGCTTTTTGTTCCTCTTCGCCAAGTTCAATATAAGACTGACCATCAACAATCTCTTTAACATAAGCAAAGCAACCATTATTACTATGCATAACATTTACAAGATATCCGTTATTCAGCTTATCAAGCATACATAATGCAAAACTGAGTTTTCCGCCCATTTCATGGAATGCATCATACTTAACAACGCCAATCTTCTGGAATGTATATTCCAATTTTTCATATATATCTTTTATATTATTTTCATTCTTAATAGATAGTTTTTTAATCTGATTAACATCTTCCAGATTACCCTTTATAAGTTCTTCTATAGATGTTCCATCACTTCCACCCATGAATTCCTTGTATTTCTTTTTCATTGATGAAGTTTTGCATATAGATATAATCGCTATGATTAGCGAAATCAACGTTACTGCCGCCATTCCCGTAAATACATATGCAGCATCTACAGAAAACAAGCCATAAAAATCAATCATCTTATCTCTTATCCTCCTTGTTTTGCGAAGCAAAATCCCAATGTGCATCTTTGATGCACTATACCTCATGTGAGGAGAGGATTGCCTCCTTGTTTTGCGAAGCAAACCTTATTCCTGTGTTTTTTTGAGCATCTCGTATATTCTTTCTAATTCTGCCTGAGAGTAATACTCAATTTCAATTTTACCCTTATTATTATTTTTGTTTTTTATTGCAACCTGACTGCCTAATATTTTGCTGAATTTATCTTCAAGGTCTCTGTAAATAAAATCATTTTCTGGTGCCTGTTTTACTGGTTTTTCAGGTTTATCAAGATCACGCATAAGTTTTTCTACTTCACGCACACTAAGCTTTTCGTCAAAAATCTTTTGTGCAATCATATATTGCTTATCACCATCTTCAATTCCAATAATAGTTCTCGCATGGCCATTACTTAATTTTCCTTCCATAACCATTTCCTGAACTCTAGAATCAAGCTTTAATAATCTCAACGAATTAGTAATTGCTGCTCTTGATTTAGATACCTTTTCAGCAACTTCATCCTGCTTTAAACGATAATCCTTTATAAGTCTCTGATATGCCTGTGCCTCTTCAATTGGATTCAAATCTTCTCTCTGAATATTTTCAATAAGAGCAATTTCCATTACTTCCTGGTCAGAATAATCTTTTATAATAACCGGCACTTCTTTGACTCCTGCCAGTTTTGCTGCTCTCCATCTTCTCTCACCGGCAATTATCTCATAATAATTATCCTTTTTCTGCACAAGTAATGGCTGTAATACACCATACTGTTTAATTGATTCAGATAATTCAATAAGGGCATCTTCATCAAACATTTTTCTTGGCTGTTCTCTGTTTGGCTCAACTTGAGATAATCTTACCTTTGTCTCTGCCGGCTCTTTAACCACAACTTCTTTAACTATTACTTTTTCATTTGTTTCTGCTGGCTCTTCAGGAATTAAAGCATTAATTCCACGTCCCAATCCTTTACCAAGTCCTTTTGATGAACTTTTACTGGATGAGGTTTTTTTGCTAACTGCCATTTATATATTTCCTCCAACTCATTTAATAATTTTGTTATATCACTTTCGATTTAATAAGACATAGGTAATCATCTACTCATAACTTCATCTGCAAGCATCCTATAACTCTCAGCTCCTGATGATTTTGTATCATACTTATTAATCGGCAATCCATGACTTGGTGCTTCTGCAAGTCTGATATTTCTAGGTATGATTGTCTTATAAATATTCTGTTTTAAATTATCCTTAACATTCTCTACAACCTGAAGTGACAAATTTGTTCTCGAATCATACATTGTAAATACAACACCTTCAAGTTCAAGAAGTGGATTCAATTTTTTCTTTACAAGATTAATTGTATGTATAAGCTGAGTCAAACCTTCCAACGCATAATATTCACATTGAATTGGAACTAATACAGTATCAGCTGCTGTCATCGCATTTACAGTAAGCATACTTAGTGATGGAGGACAATCCAATATAACATAATCATAATTATTTCTTACTGTATTAATTGCATTTTTTAAAATATATTCTCGATTTTCAATATCAATCAAATCAATCTCTGCCCCGGCAAGATTTACATTAGATGGAATGATATCAAGATTTTCAAATATATCTTTACATATTGCATCAGATATATCAATTTCTTGCAACATAACTTCATATATTGTATTATCTACATTGTCTTTTGCTATCCCCAATCCACTTGTCGTATTTCCCTGCGGATCTATATCTATAACTAGAACTCTTTGACCTTTTTCAGCAAGACATGCTGAAAGGTTAATTGCTGTCGTAGTTTTGCCTACGCCACCCTTCTGATTTGCTATTGCTATTATTCTCCCCATAACTCCTCGATTTCCATATATGTTCGCGTCCTTGCATTTACTTGCATATATTTATTCAGCTGCCACAACCAATAATGTTTCACGTGAAACATATATATAACTTATAAATATCACATAAGATGTTTCACGTGAAACATCTAAAGAATATATATCACATTAGCATTTTCATTAATTAAATATAACTCAATACCATTAATAATTATAACACACAATATTTATTTTTTGTTGTATATTATATAATTTTTTCTTTATTTTTTTTGATACATTAGACAGTCATCAATTTTTATAAACATAAGTTTTATATAATAGCACGCATATAATAACAAACATAAAAAAGATGAGACTTGACCTACAAATCTCATCCATATACATATCAATTATATATAATTAATTACTTAATCTCAACTATTCCATTTTTAATTGCAAAAACTGCAGCCTGTGTTCTATCTGATACATCAATTTTCTTAAATATATTTGATATATGATTTTTAACTGTTCTTTCGCTAATATTTAACATTGCTGCAATTTCTTTATTAAGAAGTCCCTGTGCAATAAGCTTTAATATCTCAAGTTCCCTCTTTGTAAGAGAATCTATCATAGATTTCTTAACATCTCTCCTTGCAAGGCTTGAATTAAGCATTACTGTAAGACTAGGTTCTACATAAATCTCATTTTTTTCAACGCTGTCAATAGCGTCCTTTAAAATAGAAAAATCTGAATTTTTTAAAACATAACCATTACATTTATAATCAAGAGCCTTTATTAAATAATCAACATCATCATAAAGTGTAACCATTATAACTTTTTTATTTATATTTTCCTGACGCATAATTTTTAATGTCTGTAATCCATCAAGATTTGGCATATTAATATCCATAATTATAATATCAGGATTTGTCTTGCTAACAACATCAAGACATTCATATCCATCTCCTGCCTCTCCAACAACATTATATGCCTTATCTAATTCAAGAAGACATTTTAAACCTTCCCTTACCATTTTATGATCATCTGCAATAACAATATTAACTGCCATAATACTTAACTCCATTTATATCTATTTTTCTTTGTACTTCAAAGGAATATCAATATAAAATTTAATTCCCTTATCATTATTTTTTGTTACTTTAACAGAACCATTAAAAATGTATAATCTGTCTCTTATCATTGATAATCCTTGTCCTTTAGTATTTTTACATACATTATTATAATCAAATCCACAGCCATTATCAGCCACAAAGAATTTAATGCTTTTTTTTGTTATCTCAATACTAATATAAATATTTGTTCCTCTTGAATGTTTAATAGAATTTGTACACAATTCAAAAATCATTCTTATTACATTAATAAGAAGAACCTTATCTATATCCGGACATTCATCGCCTTTATATTCATATTGAATTAACATATTTGTTTTTTTTTGAAGTAAATCAACCATCTTACAAAAACTATCTTTAAAATTAGAATTTTCCAATGGCAAAGGTCTTAGATTAAAAATTATATTTCTTAATTCACTAATACAGTTATTTAACATATCACTGTTATTTTTAATTTCAATTCTGGCACGTTCAATATCACTCTGCATAATATGCAGAATAAATTCATTTTTAAAAATTATTGCCGCCAAATCTTGAACTACAGTGTCATGTATATCCATCGCAATACGTCTTCTGTCTTTTTCCTGATTAGACAATTCATTCATACTTACTGTATGTGAATATACTTTTGAATTATTATATATCTCTGATGCAATTACATCATTATTACAATCATCACATAATTTTTTTATACGTTCACATCTGAATGTCAATTCCGAAAGTTCATCTTGCAACAAACTTTTTTTTGAAAGAAGCTCTTGTCTTTGACTCTCAAGTTTTTGAATCTCATCCTCACGAAAACATGTATCATAATTTTTTGATTCAAATAATGATTCAGGTTCACTTTCCTTTTGTCTTATTTTTTTAAGATAATTGTCAATTGAATCTATATCAATATCCAAGCCTCTTATAGAATAATTTATTTCATTTATTTTATGATTAGTATTATCATATTCTTCAATTAAAAACTTACTAACTTCACTCATTAAATATTCCCCATGCTTGCCAAGGAGCAGCTCATAAAAAACACAGCCGAACTGTATATTCATAATATACTATTTATATTACAACAGTATCATATTACCTTGAAACATTTACAATATAATACATTATATTGAGTAAATTTTAAAGTATTTTTTTAATATTCGTTGCGAGTTTAGTACATATATACTATAATATTATTAATATTATGGTAAATGAAACATATGATTCTGTATAGAATGGAGAATGTAATATGAATAAATGGAAAAAAGCAGGACTTGCCGTAACTGCATCTGCAGCTGTTATTTCAACGGCACATATCATTAATCAGATGATTTTTTCATCTTCTGTTATTAAAAACCTTACCAATAAAGAAACACGCAGTACATATAAATGGAAATTCGGTAATATATCGTATACTATTTCAGGAGAGGGTTCTCCAATTTTGCTTATTCACGATTTAAAATCTTCCTGCTCATTATGCGAATGGGACAGAATAATAAAATCACTTGGCAGAAATCATACAGTATATGCCATCGACCTGCTTGGATGTGGTCATTCCGATAAACCGAATATAACATACACAACATATATGTATACACAAATGATTCAGGATTTTGTTATTAATGTCATTCATAAAAAAACGGATATTATTGCACAGGGTGATTCAGCCCCAATGGCAATAATGACAGTGTATTCTAATCCATACATTTTTAATAAACTGATTCTTGTAAGTCCACAAGATATAAAATCAGCATTAAAAACTCCGGATAAAATGTGTGAAATAAGAAGATATCTTCTCAACTCACCTGTTTTAGGCACTCTCATTTATAATATATGCATGAGTCGTCAACAGCTTAATTCCGGATTTGTATTAAAATACTTCAATAACAAAAATTCAATATCACAGAATCTTATTGATACATACAGTGAAAATGCACATCTTGGCGGAAGTAATGCAAAATATCTTTTTACAAGTACAGAATGTCATTATACAACTGTTTCTATAAGCAAAGCTGTAAGTAAAATTGACAATAGCATTTACATTATTAATGGTTCATGTGACACAACTGCTATTGAAGCTGCAAAATTGTATAAATCGCTTAATCCGGCTATAGAATCTGTTACAATTGAAAATGCAAAACATTACCCACAGATTGAACAGCCGTTAAAATTCATAAAAAATATTGATATTTTTCTTAGCTGAAACCAATTAAAAATCCGGATGTTTTTCTATCACCCGGATTTTTAATTTTTTATTTAATTGGTTCCTTTGAAGGCAGTCCTGATTTTCTTGGATATTTCTTAGGCGTAATTCTGTTTTTCTTTATAAATACAAATGAACGTCCAAAATCTGTACCGGGCAGACTAAATTTATAAACATGCTTAATTTCACCACCAAGTACACCGATTGCTTTTTTAGATGCCTCAAGTTCTTCATCTATTTCACCCGATTTATATGCAATAAAATATCCACCCGGCTCAACAAAAGGAAGTACATACTCGCTTAATGTTGCAAGATTTGCTACTGCTCTTGATACACCAATTCTGTATTTTTCACGATATAATGGATTTCTCGCTCCGTCCTCAGCTCTGCTGTGAATTGCATCAACTTTTTTTATTCCAAGCTGATTTATAACTTCATTTAAAAAATTAACCCGTTTATTTAAAGAATCAAGAAGACATACATCTGTTTCCGGAAATGCAATCTTTATAGGTACTCCGGGAAATCCCGCACCTGTTCCTACATCTATTACAGAAACATTCTTAAAATAGTTAATTTTATTTTTTATATCATTATCTGTTCCGGATAATTCACAAACAGCTTTAAAAACAGCCAGACTATCCACAAAATGCTTAACTAATACCTCATCATATTGTGTAATACCTGTAAGATTCATTACTTTATTCCATTCAACAAGAATTTCATAATATTTATCAAACTGATCACATTGATTATCCGTAAGTTCAACATTAATTTCTTTTAATATTTTTTGAAATTCACTTCTGTCCAAATACTTTCTCCTTACATCTTTTTTCTTCTGAACTGTTCCATATAAACAAGAAGAACTGAAATATCTGCAGGTGATACTCCTGAAATTCTTGATGCCTGACCTATTGAACGTGGTTTCATCTTATTGAGCTTTTGCATTGCTTCTTTTCTTAATCCGGTAATTTCATTATAATCTATATCATCAGGAATAATCTTGCTTTCAAGTTTCTTGAAATGTTCAACCTGACGCAGCTGTCTTTCTATATATCCCTCATATTTAAGATTAATATTCACCTGTTCAGCAACATCCCATGCAAGCTCCGGTCTGTGTTTATCAATAGGTGCAAGAATTTCATAATTTAATTCAGGTCTTTTAACAAGCTCAGCAAGTGTAACACCTGTCTTTAATTCTGTACTTCCGTACTTTTCAAGTAAATCAAGGACTTCTTTACCTGTACCGATATTTACAGATTTTACTCTCTCTACTTCTTCAGCAATCTGCTTTCTTTAAGTTCTACTTTAGCCATTCTCTCATCATTAATAAGACCAACTCTGTGACCATATTTTGAAAGTCTCAAATCTGCATTATCCTGTCTTAAAATCAGCCTGTATTCTGCTCTTGAAGTCATCATTCTATATGGTTCTGTTGATTCCTTTGTGACAAGATCGTCAATCAATACACCAATATAGGCCTCTGAGCGGTCAAGAATAAGAGGTTCTTCATTTTTTACATACATTGCAGCATTGATACCGGCAATTATTCCCTGTGCTGCAGCCTCTTCATAACCTGAACTTCCGTTAAACTGTCCACCCGCAAAAAGTCCTTTTATTTTCTTAAATTCAAGTGTTGACTTTAACTGTAATGCATCTATACAGTCGTATTCTATCGCATACGCGTTTCTTACTATTTTTACATTTTCTAATCCCGGTACAGTACGATACATCGCATACTGAACATCTTCAGGCATTGAACTTGACATTCCACCAAGATACATTTCATTAGTGTAAAGTCCTTCAGGTTCTATAAATACCTGATGTCTTTCTTTATCCGCAAATCTTACAACCTTATCTTCAATTGAAGGACAATATCTTGGACCTGTTCCGTGAATAACTCCAGCATAGAGCGGAGAACGGTCAAGATTATCTCTTATAATCTTATGTGTCTCTTCATTTGTGTATGTAAGCCAGCATGAAACCTGGTCTTTTTGTACTGTTTCAGGGTCGGTTGTAAATGAAAATGGCACTACTCTTTCATCACCAAACTGCTCTGTCATCTTTGAAAAATCAATAGAACGCTTGTCAACTCTCGCCGGTGTACCTGTCTTAAATCTTCTGACTTCAATTCCATTATCAACAAGAGACTGTGTAAGATGATTTGCAGGAAGAAGTCCGTTTGGACCTGTTTCATAGCTCACATCACCAAAAATACACTTTGCCTTGAGATATACACCTGTACAAAGAACAACTGCTTTAGCAAAATAACTTGCACCTGATACTGTCTTTACACCTTTTATAATGCCATCTTCAACTATTATCTCTGAAACTTCAGCCTGACGCACTAAAAGATTATCAGTATTTTCCATTATTTTTCTCATTCTGTGACTGTAATCAGACTTGTCAGCCTGGGCACGAAGTGAGTGCACAGCAGGTCCTTTTGATTTATTAAGCATCTTTGACTGTATAAATGTAGCATCTATATTTTTGCCCATCTCACCACCAAGAGCATCTATCTCTCTTACAAGATGTCCTTTAGAGCTGCCTCCTATATTAGGATTACAAGGCATCATTGCTATACTTTCACAGCTAACGGTAAAACAAATTGTATTAAGTCCAAGTCTTGCACATGCAAGAGCAGCCTCACAGCCGGCATGTCCCGCACCTACAACAACTACATCATAAGTTTCGCACAAATTCTTCACAGCAGTCTCCTTAAATAATCTTTATTTTCCCATACAGAATTTACTGAAAATACGGTCTGCAAGGTCATCTTCAACCTCTTCGCCTATAATCATTCCAAGTTTTTCGTACGCCGTCATCAAATCAATTGTAAGAAAATCCTCGCTCATTCCCTGATTTATTCCATCTTTTACCATATGAAGGCTGTCAAGTGCCTCCTGTAAAAGCGTTTTATGACGCACATTTGTTATATATATTTCTTCATTAAATGATATTTCACCGTTAAAAAACATGTCTTTTATCGCATGTTCAAGCTTATCAAGCCCTGTCTCATTCTTTGCCGAAATTGAAACCATGCTGAATTTATTAAGATTCTTCAAATCCTCAGGTTTTACAACTTGTTCCATATCTGACTTGTTTAAAAGAACAATAACATTTTTGTTCTGAATAAGTGAAATAATATCATCATCATTTTTAATTGTAATTCCCGCTCTTGCAGTTGTATAATCGGTATTTCCGTCTTCATCGTCACCTGTTGAATACATTGAATATAAAAAATAAAATATCGGCATGTCTTCATACAAAGCCGTTTCAACTATTGAGTACTCATCTTCAGTGAGATTATAGTCGCTTTTATGCAGCAATTTGTCTATACACCACTCATATTCATTATTACTGCTGTCATTTTCATCTTCCCAAAACAAATAATATGTAGCTTCCAGCTCACCATTATAAAAATCCCAGCATATATCCCTTAAATCTTTATAATATCGCTGCATGGTCTCACCAGAATCCCAAGTTGCAAGCTGATTGTAGCAATATAAATAACTCGTGCTTTCAGGTGTTATCTCAGGGTACTTGTTTTCCGTTTCATTATCCGAAATCGTCACTGTGTCATTTTCAGGATAAGTGGTTTGTGCCGCATACGCCCTATATCCAATCCCGCCGAATATACCCGAAAATATCAGTAACAATACCATCGCTGCCGAAAGAAATTTAATTTTAATTTCCTGTCTGATACGCATAAATCAATTCTCCTTTTATCTTATAAATACAGTTTTATATGTTATAAATGTTTTTCATTTATGCCGCTCCGAGTGTCACATCAAACCCAGCAATCTTTTTAAGAATCTTAACAGCATCTCTTGTGTCAACTTTGCCGTCGGCGTTGACATCCGACGCTTCAAGGTCGATTGTAAATCCTGTGAATCCCGCAACATATTTTTTGATTAATACAGCATCGCGGCTGTCGATTTTTCCGTCACCATTGGCATCACCGTAGGTAACAGGAACAGCAGGT
>ENA-OOZT01002525-OOZT01002525.1-human-gut-metagenome-genome-assembly--contig:-NODE-2525-length-10393-cov-2.117721_pt1 | contig 10393 bp, 9 predicted proteins | sample MGYA00241192_ERZ501407 | MGnify/ENA primary metagenome ERZ501407 (study PRJEB25962, sample SAMEA2042911) | human gut metagenome | biome: human gut; feature: human-associated habitat; material: faeces...
GTAAGGCAACGGATTCTGATTCCGTCATTCGCAGGTTCGAATCCTGCTACCCTAGTTTAAGAGAGTCTGAAAAGGCTCTCTTTTTCTTTGCATAAAAACAGATTTATGGAATCGTCAGAAGAAATTTCGACGATTTTTTGCGTTTTTTCCAAAACTTTTTTCAAAACAGTTGTCAGATTTCATTATTTTTCGGAGAATAGATAGATAAAGGGAGGAGGGATTGCATGGACGAAAGAAGTCTGCTGACCTTATTACAGAAAAGGCCGAATGAGGGCATGAAGGAATTGATGCGGCAATATATGGGGTATTGCTATTACATTGTGAGAAACAAGCTGGCGGAATTTCCGCAGGAAGACATCGAGGAATGTGTGAGTGATGTTTTTGTGGACGCGTATCGTTATCGGGAAAAGATTGATTTGGAAAAAGGCGGATTTCGTGTATTTTTAGCAACGCTTGCGCGGCGGAGGGCGGCAGATTGCTACAGGAAAAAGGCAGAAAATCTGCCTCTGCACGAAGAAATACAGGAGAATCCGAAGGAGGTATCCTTTGAGGACAGGGAAGTGCTGCTTCAAGCAATTCGTTCCTTGGGAGAACCGGATGAAAAAATATTGATTTGGAAATTTTATTATGGCTATCCGACAAAAACGATTGCGTCTGCGTTAGGGTTAAAGGAGAACACAGTGGACCAGAAGGTGCGGCGTGGCTTGGAAAAGCTGAGAAAAGCATTGGAAGGAGGGGGATTTTATGAAGGATGTATTTGATTATCTGGAGGAGGAAGATCTCCTGCGGAATTTGCCGGAAGCACTGCCGCAGATGGAGGATGAAACAGCGGCAAAGCGGATAGAGAAAATGGCACTGGAGAAGCTGCAGGCGGAAGCGAAGCAGCAGAAAAAATGGCAGAAAAGGCGTATTTTGATTGCGGCGGTCTGCTGTCTGGTTGCGGTCGGGGCATTTGCACGCAAGCCGATTGCAGCATATTTCCAGCGTATCCTGCATTATCTGCCAGGTGTCGGGGTTTATATCAATGATACAGACGCGGAAATTTATGAGGTGCAGATTGACAACCCTGTGCAGGAGAAGGACGGTGTGCGCGTGGAGCTGAAAGGCTTTTATTGCGAAAACAATATGCTGAAAGGGGATTTTGTATTCACCGGAGAGGGTTTGCCGACAGAAAAAAATGGCAAAGATGAAATTGTCGATGAATTGTCTGAAAAATATGAAGTCACCTATTATTATGGAGAAAAAAGCAGGGTGATTTGGTTTTCCGGTTGCGGCTGGCATATAAGCAATGAAGGCAAGGTGCTGCAGTATACGCCGCACTGCTCGGAACGGCTTTATCTGAAGGATGGCTGTTATGACTACGCGTTTTCGATTAAGGGCTTCGATGAGAAAATTCATTTGAAGGTAGTGAAAGCGAAAACAACGGAAAATCCCAAAGACCTTGGATATTCGGTAACGAAAAATAAAACTTCGGTGGTTGCAAATGCTGATGTAGATGGAAATACGATTGCGGTGGAATATTACCTGATTCCCTCTGCTGAGGTGGCGCAGGCAATGAAGGATTGGTTTCATACGGGAATTAACATTTATCCGTATCAGTTTGAAAAGGATTCGTATGTCTATATTCTGAATGGGGCAGGAGAACGGATGAGCACGCAATATGATTCGCTGGAAAACGGTGGAAAGTTTATATTAGAAGGAACGGAAAGGGATTTTCCTCTGACATTACATCGTACAGCCTATACGGGAACGGACAAGGAAACGCACGACGTGGAGATTCCTTTGACGGAAGGGGCAGAACTGCCGCGGGTGAAATTTCATTACGGAACGGTTGAATTTTTATCTGCCGCACAGGAGGATACTATTTATGATAATCCCTATGATGAAATTGAGGAACCCAAAGAGGCAACGAAGATAACGGTGCGCTATCGGACGCTGCCTGCAAAGGGAATCCGAAAGATGTACGCGGTCAATCTGGACTATGCCGATGAAGAACAGGAATTTGGACGCATTCCGTATGACAGCAGTGAGGAAGAAAAGGACGGGATTTTAGTGCAGGAGGATATTTTCTACCTGCCCAGAGGAAAACGGGAAAATGTCACCCTTACGCTGAAAAATCCCTCCTATTGGGTTGGCGGCTCCTATGATGTGGTGATTGAAAAGCCGCGGAGCAAAAAATAAATAGCTTGGAGAGAGGAAGAATTTGCATGCAGATTCTTCTTCTTTTTTATGGAAAAGAGAAAAATAGCTTTCAAAATTGCATATACAATGGTATACTATTAACATCTATACATCTGTAAAAAAATAGCCGAAGGTTTTTAGAATAGGAGGCTGGTCGGTATGGCAGCAAAATTAGAAAACGAATATGGCGTTATCAGTATTGATCGCGAAGTGATTGCAAGGATTGCAGGCTATGCGGCGATTGAATGTTACGGCATTGTCGGCATGGCTGCAAAAAATGTGAAGGACGGCTTGGTGCAGCTTTTGAAGCTGGAAAGCCTGACAAAGGGAATCAAAATGCGCATTGATGCAAATAAGGTAAGTATTGATTTGCATATTATTGTGGAATATGGTACCAATATTTCCGCCATTGCAGATAATATCATCAGCACTGTGAAATATTCCGTGGAAGAATTTACAGGGGTTGAGGTTGAGGATGTAAATATTTTTGTTGACGGCGTAAGGGTCGACAACTGAGCAAGAGGAGGAACTATTGGTGAGCAGTACAACGAAATTGAACGGTGTTCGCTTAGGCAGAATGATAATTGCCGGTGCGAATGAATTGGCATCAAATAAACAGCTGGTAGACGCAATGAATGTATTCCCCGTACCCGATGGGGATACCGGCACAAATATGTCTCTGACCGTTATGGCGGCGGCAAGAGAAGCAGAGAAAAACGGCTCTTTACAGGTGGCGGATATCGCAAAGGCGGCATCCGGCGGAGCCCTGAGAGGCGCAAGAGGGAACTCCGGCGTAATTACTTCTCAGATCTTCCGTGGCTTTGCAAAGGCATTGGAGGGTATGGAGGAAGCAGGTGTGCAGGAACTGGCTGTGGCAGCAGAGCAGGCAGTGAAAACGGCATATAAGGCAGTGATGAAGCCGAAGGAAGGCACGATTCTGACGGTGGCAAGAGGCTGTGCGGAGGCTGCGGTAAGGCTGGCAGAGGAAACAGACGAAATCGAGGTGTTCCTGAAGGGCATTATCGAGGACGGACACAAGGTTCTGGCGCAGACACCCGAAATGCTCCCCGTATTGAAGCAGGCAGGCGTTGTGGATGCAGGCGGCAGAGGTCTGCTGTATATTCTGGAGGGCGCACTCAAGCAGCTGGGCGGTGATTTGCCTGTAACCCTGCAGGACGGACAGAGCGCAGCAGTCGCACCCGAAACGAATTTCGCTTCTCTGGCTTCTGTGGAAAATGAAAGCATCACCTTTGGCTACTGTACGGAATTTTTCATCAATGTAGACCATCCGGATGAAGCCGTAACCACAGGACTGAAGGCTTATCTGGGTACGATTGGGGATTCCATCGTATGTGTTGCGGATGATGATATCATCAAAATTCATGTGCATACAGACCACCCCGGTCTGGCAATCGAAAAGGCACTGACTATCGGCAGTCTGAGCGGCTTGAAGATTGACAACATGAGAGAACAGCATACAAATAAAATCAATTTCAGCGCAGAAGCACCGAAGGCAGAAGCACCCAAGGCGGAGCAGCCTAAGAAGGATGTCGGCTTTGTTTCTATTTCCGCAGGTGAGGGGCTGACGAAGATTTTCAAGAACCTTGGTGTGGATGAGGTTATCGAGGGCGGACAGACCATGAACCCCAGCACAGAGGATATCCTCAATGCGGTAGATAAAATCAATGCAGAGCATATCTTTATTCTGCCGAATAATAAAAACATCATTTTGGCGGCAGAGCAGGCGGCAAAGCTGAGCGAGGAGAAAAAGCTGCATGTCATTCCTTCCCGTTCCGTTCCCGAAGGGATTAGCGCGATGTTCTGCTATGAGCATGACGCAGACCCCGATGAAATGGAAGCGGCAATGAAGGATGCCATTCAGCAGGTGGATACCGCAACCGTAACCTTTGCGGTCAGAGATACCTCCATCGGTGATAAGCAAATCAAGGAAGGCAATATCCTTGGGATGCTGAATGATGAAATTGAGGTAGTCGCAGAGGATGTGATGGAGGGCACGAAGGAGCTTTTGCGCAATGCCATCACAGAGGAAAGCGAGGTTGTCAGCATTTATTACGGTGCGGACACAGCAGAGGAGGACGCGAAGGAATTGTCTGCCTTTATCGAGGAAGAATTTCCCGATTGCGAGGTAGAGGTGCAGGACGGCGGTCAGCCTTTGTATTACTACATTATTTCTATTGAATAAAAATAACAAAACAAAATGGGGAGATTCTTAGATGAAATCTCCCTGTTTCTTTGTAGAAATCTTTGCAGAAAAAAGAAGGGAGGTGTGTCTCATGCGAGGACAGGATGCGGTTTCCGTGCTCAAGGGCGTTGGCGAGCAGAGAGAAAAAAGGCTGCATAGGCTGGGCATTGTGACAGTGGAGGATTTGCTGACGCATTACCCCAGAGAATACAAGGACAGAAGCGAAATACTGAAAATTGCAGACCTGCCGCCGGATGAACCTGCTACCTTTCTGGCGCAGATAAAGGAGGAGGGGCAAAACAGCCGCCACGGCAGGCTTGTGTATACCAGAATGAAGGTCTACGACGAAACGGGCGCGGTTGGGGTGCTGTGGTATAATCAGCCCTACATGAAAAGCAGTCTGAAAATCGGCGAATGGTATCTTTTTTCCGGCAGGCTGCAAAAAAAATACGGCAGAACAGAGGTAGTTTCCCCTGAGTGTGAGCGGATTGGGGAGAATTTCGCAGGGGGGCGCATCCTTCCGGTTTATCCTTCCGTAGAGGGGCTTTCGCAGAAAATGCTCCGCAATCTGATGGAGGAGGCCTTGAAGGAAATGAGCGGCGGCATGCAGGAGGAGCTGCCCCTCTGGCTGAGAAAGGAATATCATTTGGCGGAACGCAATTTTGCAATAGAAAACATCCATTTTCCAAAAACAGAGCAGGGCTTTCATGATGCAAGGAAAAGGCTTGCTTTTGAGGAGCTGTTTCTTTTGCAGACAGCACTTTATCAGCTGAAAAGCACGCTTGAGGAGAGGGGCGAAGGGATTCGGCTGAAAAAGAAAAAAGCCTTGCAGGATGGTGAAACGCTTCTTCCCTTTGCCCTGACAGATGCGCAGAAGTGCGTTCTTGCGGAAATCGTGCAGGACATGACCTCGGGCAAAATCATGAACCGTCTGGTGCAGGGGGATGTCGGCAGCGGCAAAACGGCGGTGGCGTTGCTTGCGGCGTATTGGACAATACAGAATGGCTATCAGGCGGCAATGATGGCACCGACAGAGGTTCTGGCAAGGCAGCATGCGGCATCCTTCCGTGATCTGCTGGAGCCGGCAGGGATTACGGTTGTTTTGCTGACGGGCAGCCTGACGGCGAAGGAAAAACGGGAACGTCTGGCGCAGGTCGCTGATGGTACGGCGCAGATGGTGATTGGCACCCATGCCGTGATTCAAAAGGGAGTCGAATTTCAAAAATTAGGTCTGGCGATTACGGATGAACAGCATCGCTTTGGTGTACGCCAGAGAAGCACCTTGGCGGAAAAGGGCGAAAATGTGCATACCCTTGTCATGACGGCAACGCCGATTCCACGCACCCTAGCACTGATTCTATATGGCGATTTGGATATTTCTATTATTGATGAGCTGCCGCCCGGCAGACAGAAAATTGACACCTCGGCGGTAGACAGCAGATATCATCCGCGGATTTATGCCTTTATCGAAAAGCACGTTGCGGCAGGCAGACAGGCGTATGTCATCTGCCCGATGATTGAGGAAAATGAGAAATTAGAGGTGCAGTCCGTTCTGGAGTATACCGCGGAGCTGACAGAGGCACTGCCGCATTGCCGCGTTGCCTGTGTGCATGGAAAAATGAAGGCGAAGGAAAAGCAGACAATCATGGACAGCTTTGCGGCAGGGGAGATTGATGTTCTGGTATCCACAACAGTCGTTGAGGTTGGCATCAATGTGCCGAATGCAACCATTATGCTGATTGAAAATGCGGAGCGGTTCGGCTTGGCACAGCTGCATCAGCTGCGCGGGCGCGTTGGGCGTGGCGCGGAAAAATCGTATTGTATTCTGGTGAGCGACACAAAAACAAGGGTCGCGAAGGAGCGCATGAAAACCATGACGGAATCGGAGGATGGCTTTGTCATTTCCGAGAAGGACTTAAAGCTGCGCGGACCGGGGGAATTTTTCGGCATCCGTCAGCATGGTCTGCCGGAGCTGAAGATTGCAGACCTCTGTCGGGACTTGCCGATTCTGAAGGAGGCGCAGGCAGCAGCGGCAGAGCTTTTGCGGAAGGACAGGAATCTGGAGCAGACGGAGCATCAGCCCCTGAAAGCGCGAATCGCGGGATATTTGGACGGAAAACGTCTGGAAATGTGAGTTTTTCTGTGTTTTTTCTCTTTTTGGTTGTCAACTGAAATTTTTTTTGCTATACTCTAAACGATATCATGTAAAATTAGGTTTTTTGGGTGGTGCAGACAGTATGCGTGTCATCGCAGGAGCAGCAAAGGGTCATAATCTGCAAACCATCGAAGGGCTGGCAACCAGACCGACGACGGACAGAATAAAGGAAACCCTCTTTAATATCATAGCGTTCGACTTGCCCGAGGCAAGCTTTCTGGATTTATTTTCCGGCAGCGGTGCGATTGGGATTGAGGCACTTTCCAGAGGAGCGGCGGAGGCTGTTTTTGTGGAAAATGCGGCAGAATGTCAGAAGGTTATTCAGGCAAACCTTGTGCATACCAAGCTGCAGGGAAGAGCAAGGCTTTTGCAAACGGATGTGCTTTCTGCGCTGGACAGGCTTGCGGCGGAAGGAAAGAAATTCGACATTATTTTCATGGACCCGCCCTATGAAGCGGGGCTGTATACGTCCGTACTGGAAAGAATTGCGGAAAATGGTTTGTTAAAGGCGGAGGGGTATCTCATTGCAGAAGGCTCCTCGCAGATTGCGCTCACAATTCCGAAGGGTATGAAAATTTTGCGTGAAAAGGTGTATAAGACAACAACCCTGACGTTCCTGTGCGCGGAGGAAGAAAACGTATGAAAAAAGCAATTTATGCAGGCAGCTTTGATCCTGTTACCTTAGGGCACATGGATATCATTGAAAGAGCTGCAAATTTATTTGACTGTCTTGTGGTGGCAGTGTTGGAAAATCCCAACAAAAAATCTCTTTTCACCGTAGAGGAGAGAAAGCATCATCTGGAATTGGCAACAAAGCATATTGAAAACGTAGAGGTCGCTTCCTTTCAGGGGCTTCTGGTGGATTTTGCAAAGGAAATCGGCGCGAATATCGCAGTCAGAGGGCTGCGTAACACACTGGATTTTTCCGCGGAATATCCCATGTTTCTTATCAATCGCAAGCTGTATGATAAAATCGAAACGGTTTATCTGGCGGCGGATGAGGAGCATCTTGCCCTGAGCTCCACGAATGTGAAGGAAGTTGCTGTGTTTGGCGGAGATATCAGCTTTATGGTACCCGCTGAGATTAAACCTTTTATTATAGAAAAATATCAGAAGTGAGGGAGATAGAATGGATTCTGTATTGCAGTTATTAGATGAATTGGAAGATGTTATGGACAGCAGCAAGGCTGTGCCGTTCAGCAGTAAGGTTACTGTAAATAAAGAGGAAATTTACGATATTATCAGCGAAATCCGCATGAAGCTGCCCAATGAGCTGAAGCAGTCCAAATGGGTTATCGAGGAAAGAAATAAAATTCTGATTGATGCGCAGAGAGAAGCGGATGAAATCGTAAAGAATGCGGAAGACCGTATGGTGCGCCTTGTGGATGAAAACGAAGTAACAAAGAAGGCTTATGAACAGGCGGCGGCAATCATTGATTCTGCAAAGAAGACCTCCAAGGATATGCGTCTGGGCGCAATGGAATATGCGGAAAGCGTGCTGGCGGATGCGGAAGGTAAGCTGAAGGAGCTGAAATCCGTTGTTTACAGCGAAAGCATCAAGACAGATGATTACTTCGCGCAGACACTGGATGTTCTGGCGGAAAATATTCAGGAGCTGCGTATGGGCAAATGATTCCCCTTATCCTCTGCGGGAAATTGCATAGCAAAGCACCGCGAGGAAAAACAGGCTTGGCAAAAGCCAGAGAAAAGAGAGCGTAAAAGAGGTTTCTGTGAGCGAAAAAAACGCAGGAACTTCTTTTTGTGCGTATGGATAAAAAAACGGATAGAGCAAAAAGAAAGAAAGACTGCTGAAGAGGGCATTGATAAGCTTCCCTTTGACGTAGTCTTTTTTTGATATGGGCATGGCGGCAAGCACGCCGAAGGTCTGTCCCAGAATGGAAAGACCGCCGAAGGAAACGAGAAATGCGACCAGCGTCAGCCGCAGACGCAGACCATCGGGGGAGAGGCTTAGGAGATGCGCTCCGTTTGTCATTTCCAGAATACCACTGCAAAAGCCGCGCAGTGTTTCCGTGGAAAGCGGCAGAAAAAACAGCAGACGGGAGAGCAGAGAAAATAGCCCTGCCTGTTCCATTGCCGCGGAAAGCACCGCAAACAAAATAAGATAACCTCCAATTAGCAGAATGGTGCGAAGTGCATCCGCAACAGAAGCGGAAAGCACCTCTGTCAGAGTTTGGCAGGAAGGAACGGAAACAGAATGAAAGGCGGGAACGGATTTTTTCCTGCGAAAGAGAATACCTGTGGCGACTGCGCCGAGAAAAGCGGAGAGCCAAAGCAGATACCCAAAGGCAGGCATGCCGAAAAAGCCAACGCCAACCGTGCCAATCAGAAACAAGGGTCCGGGGCAGTTGGAAAAGGCAAGAAGCTGTTGCGCATCGGCGAGGGAAAGCTGTCTTTGCTCATAAAGCTGCGCGGTCAGCTTTGCTCCCATGGGGTATCCGGAAAGAAGTCCGAAAAAGAAGGGAAAGGCGGCAATACCCGGCAGGTGAAACAAGGGCTGCATCAGAGGGCGCAGAGCCGCACCCATCCGCTGTGCCGCACCAATGCGCAGTAGGATACCGCAGGCAACCAGAAACGGAAACAAGGAGGGGAATACCTTTGTCAGCCAGAGCTGCACCCCTTCTGCGGAAGCGGCAAGCATTTCTGCGGGAAAGCAAAGCAGGGCAAAAATCAGAAAGCAGGCACAGCCGCCCAACAGCAAAGCCCCCTTTTTCATGCAATCCCTCCCATAAAATAAAAAAGCCGAGGAAATCTGAATTCTTCGGCTTTTCCTGTTTGATTCTATTTTATGCCGCTGTCGGTCAGAGAATGACAAGGGGTTTTGTGAAATCCTGATTCGGCGCGCGATAAATCGGGTTGGGGTACGCCAGAGCGTGCAAATCGGTCGCTGTTTTTTCCAGAGCAAGCATGGCAAGCCCGTCCTCATTCAGAAGCGCGGGGGCTTTTTTCAGATTTGTCAGAACGGGGCATTTTGCCTGCTCCGTTAAATCTGCGAGAATATCGGAATGATCCTTCTGAAAGCCCAGTACACGCACATAGGGCATTTTCGGCAGATTGAGGAAATACGAAACCTCGGATTCCTTGATATCCAGAAGAATATGAAGCAGGATACGCTGAATTTTCGTGCGTGTGTAGCGCTTTGTTTTGATGAAATCCATCATTTCCTCAAAGGAATAGCAGCTGTCAATGGAATGGAGAATCCGATTTTCCAGACCCTCTGTCACCTCTGCAATCTCCTTCAGCTCCTCAATCGAGGTGGTGCGTAGCTTATAATGCAGAGCAGGCATGAGTGCATCCCAGAAAACGGGTGCTGTGCCGATGGAAAGTGCTTTATTATAGAGGTCATGCGTATTTTCGGGCAGATGCAGCATGGCTTCGGTGCTGTTTTCCTCTGTCAAAGCCTTCCGCACTGCGCTTGCGGATGCATAGCCATTTGAAAGGGAAAGGCTGTTGTAATCACCCTTGCGTCGGATGGTCAGCGGCAGAATGGGAGAGGAATAATAGTCCAACGCCTTGAGATATTCCAAGCCTAAAATGTCATTTGGCTTGGAAAGGATATCGCTGTTAATCTGCGAAAGCGTTTCCAGAACCTTCGCGCGCGCGGCAGGATAGGAAAGCCCCTCACCGAGCAGCTCCTTTAATAGCCGTTGAAATTCCTCTGTTTCGTTTGCAAGAATTTTCGCCGCCTCCTGCAATTCCTGCAAGTTGCCGCTTTCGGAGCCAAAGGCAAGCGTATCCACAATGCCGCTTTCTGTCAGCAGGCGCACCGCCCCCCTGGCAAAGGCTTCCGCATTGGCTGCGGCAAAAAGCACAGGCAGCTCCAATACTAAATCTGC
>ENA-OOZT01002538-OOZT01002538.1-human-gut-metagenome-genome-assembly--contig:-NODE-2538-length-10350-cov-6.910053_pt1 | contig 10350 bp, 6 predicted proteins | sample MGYA00241192_ERZ501407 | MGnify/ENA primary metagenome ERZ501407 (study PRJEB25962, sample SAMEA2042911) | human gut metagenome | biome: human gut; feature: human-associated habitat; material: faeces...
TGCTTTTTTTTCGAGAAATTATCAAAATTCGCTTGCGTAATCCATAAGAATAGGGAAGAATTTACAGTGGAGGATATTCTGGCTCAAAATGCTTTTGGTACAGGAAAACCACAGTTTTATTTATTGCGATATATCAATGCGCAGATTGAGCGTAAGCAGGAACTGAAGAAAGTGGGGATGGCTGCGGCCTACAAGAGCACCCGTTCGTCGTTGGCAAAATTTATAGGTCGCCCTGATGTGCGGATGTCAGAGGTTGATTTGGCGTTCGTTAGGAGATACGAGGATTTCCTGTATAGTAACGGCTCTTCTGGAAATACGGTAAGCTATTATCTGCGCAATTTGCGCTCTTTGTATAACCAGGCGGTAACGGACGGTTATCATCCTCGTGGCGAATATCCGTTTGCGAAGGCACAGACCCGCCCGGCGAAAACGATGAAACGTGCTTTGTCACGGACGGATATGCAGAATCTGGCGGACTTGAATTTGGAGAATGAACCTGAACTGGAGTTTGCCCGCGATTTGTATCTGTTCAGCTTTTATGCGCAGGGAATGGCTTTTGTTGATATTGTCCTTTTGAGGAAGAGCGATATTTGCAATGGTGTGCTGACTTATTCCCGTCATAAGTCGAAACAGTTGATTCGCATAGCGGTGACTCCCCAGATGCAGGGCTTGATCGATAAATATAAGACGGAGAATGAGTATCTCTTTCCGATCATCAGCGGTGAATATGCTTCGGGATACAAACAATACCGCCTGGCGTTAGGGCGTATCAACCGCCATTTGAAGAAAATCGCTGTTGCAGCTGATATAAAAGTTGCGTTGACGACGTACACCGCCCGCCATACCTGGGCTACCCTTGCCCGTGACTATGGAGCACCAATTTCTGTGATTAGTGCCGGACTAGGGCACACTTCGGAAGAAATGACACGTGTCTATTTGAAAGATTTCGATGTGTCCATGCTCAATCAGGTGAACAGCATAGTTACAAATTTATCCAAGTGAAATGAAAATTTGTAATTTAATCTGTTGAAAATTAGAAGATATAATATTTTTATTTATCTTTGCAGTATTGTAATCTATTCCGTAATAGAGATTATATTAAAATCTCTTTGTTGTTTTGAACTATTTTCACGCTGCAAAGTAAGCTTATTTTTTTATAATATGAATTGTCATAAAGTACATTTTTTTATTCATTTTGTACATGTTGCGTGGTTATCCTCATAAATAGGGTTGTTTTCGGTCTGGCAGCGTTCCATTAACTGTTTGGCGGTACATCCGAAATATAGTTTGCAGTGACGGTTGAAGTTACTCTGCGAATCAAATCCCAATTCTTCAACGGCGTCTTTTATACATACTCCCGGTTCGGTCATTTTTTCGAGTATCCTTTGGTTCTTTTGTTTCAGCATCCATTGTTTGGCAGTCATTCCGAACACCTCGTTGAATTTGGAAAAGAAGCGGCTTCTTCCCAGGTTCGATAGTGAGATGAGCTGTTCTATATTATCCACTTTGGTATGGTTGCGCATGACAAAATCCTTGAAGTTCATTTCTTTTCCGATGATAGGATGAAATAATACTGCAATCTCCTGCTTTTCATAAAATCCGCGCAGGAGAAAGAAAAATTCCCGTTGCATCAGGGTGTGCAGGTGAGCGCAATTCATTCCGTTCTTGATACAGTGGGTCAGCACTTCGAGGAATGGTGTCAGCGGGTAGTGTATTCTAATCGGTGAGAAGTCATATTCAATGTTGTCGCAAAGGTCTGATAAAGATTGCAATATGAGCTTGTCACAGTTTCCTTCGGGCATATCGAAAAACATGGAGAGCAGGCTTGAACCGTTTTCTCCAATTCCCTTCAGCCGGGAAGAACGTGGGATGAGTATCATCTCTCCGGCATGAAACAGTCTGTTGTGGAACTGGTTGCAAGTTATGGTGAAATCACCTTTCAGGAAGAATAGAAGATAATTCTTACTTGTAGTGTCTTCCTCAAATTCTGTGTTCTTATTGAACTCAAGATACTTGAATCCGGTTTCAATCGTTGTCATGTAGTTTTGGCATGACAGGTGTTCTTCGATGTACAGCAATTCGCTTTTCATAAGTTTTGTTTCCATGGCAATAACTGTTTTGATTGTTTGGTCTGTTACCTATCTGTTTGTTTCACAATTGTTTCAGTATCTGTATTTTTAATGAATTATATATCAGAATATTATTTTCTGTTTTGTTTGCTATGATTCATTTTATCATGATACTGAAACGTTATATGGGTGCTTTATGTGATATAAATCATTGGTAATTAGGTTTTTATTGTTTGTATTCTTTTGTTTCATCTCTATTACGGAATAGAGATGAAACAAAAGCAATAATAAATAATAAGACGACATGAAGAAATATCTATGTTTAATCGGAGTCTTGGGAATACTACTTTGTAATACGGGCAACTCTTACGCCCAAAAGGTTGCAGTAAAGACTAATTTGCTTTATGACGCTACTACTACAATGAACTTGGGGCTGGAAATAGGTTTGGGCAAGAAATGGTCTCTCGATTTATCCGGAAATTATAATCCCTGGAAGTTTGATGATGAAACGCGCCTGCGCCACTGGGGCGTACAGCCGGAACTTCGCTACTGGCTTTGTGAGAAATTCAACGGTCATTTTCTGGGTCTGCACGGACACTACGCCAAATACAATGTGGGCGGAATGTCATTTCTAAGTGATAATATGGAACGTCACCGCTATCAGGGGCATTTGTGGGGCGGCGGAATATCCTACGGTTATCAGTGGCTGCTCGGTAACCGCTGGAGCATGGAGGCTGTACTTGGAGTCGGATATGCCCGGTTGGATCACTCCAAATATCCTTGTGCCACATGTGGAACCATTCAGAAAAATGAGAAGAAAAACTACTTCGGCCCGACAAAAGCTGCAGTGAGTATCATATACATTATAAAATAGGTTAATGATGAAAAGAATCTGTATATACGTGACCTTGGGACTGCTAGGCGCAGTTTCCGCCCATGCCCAGGAGATAAATATCGGACAAGCCGTTGCCCGGAAAATAAGCGATGACAAAGTGGAAGTCTCATTTAATATGGATTGCAGCATACTGCGGCTTCCTTCACGCCGACAAATGATAATCACTCCCTTGATAATCAGCCGGTCGGAAAACGATACGCTCGCCCTGCCTTCAGTCTGCATTGCAGGCAGAAACCGTTATCGCATGAACAAGCGGAAAGAAAGTCTGTATGGCAAAGAACCGGCTGCGGGAGAGGGACAGGAAATGATTCGTTTTAACAGGAAACGGGATATGTTGTTAGAATATAACGAAACAGTTCCGGCACAGGAGTGGATGTCCGGAGCACGTGTCGAGATATTCCGTGAATTACAGGGATGCGCAGGTTGCGGAGAAGCACTGGGTAATGCCCCCGTTGCGGAACTTCCTTTATTCAAAGAGGTAGTGGAACGCCCGAATCTGGAAATAATGGTGGCACAGGCAGAGGAGAAACGTCGTTCTTTCACCCGCAGCGCATATCTTAATTTTAAAGTGAACCAGTCGGCATTGCTTGCCGATTATATGAATAATCCTACCGAACTGGCTAAAATCCATTCGTCCATTGATTCTATCCGTGAAGATGATAACTATCGTATTGCCCGGATTAAGATAGTGGGCTACTCATCGCCGGAAGGCAATTATGACGCCAATGCCCGCCTTTCCGAACAACGTGCGAAAGCGTTGGTACAAAACCTGAAACATGCCTATAAGCTGGACGACAGTATGATAGAATGCCGTTCGGTGCCGGAGAATTGGGAGGGACTAGCTGCATGGTTGCGCGAATACTGTCCTTCCTATATGCAGAAAGTGCTTGATATTATCGGGCAGACTCCCGAACCGGATGCACGCGACGCGAAGATAAAAGCTATCGACGGCGGAAAAATCTATAATGCCTTACTGCAAGAGGTATATCCGAAGCTGCGCCTGGTGGAATATACAGTCAGCTATACGGTGGTTCCGTTCTCCGTGGAGCAAGGGCGGGAAATAATCAAGACGCGCCCCGACAAAATGAACCATAACGAAATGTATCAGGTCGCAGTCAGCTACGGCAAAGGTTCGGACGAATACAACAGGATTATCCGGATGATTGCCGACCGCTTTCCGAGTGACAGGATGGCTAACAACAACGCCGCTATCGTAGCATGGGAAATGGGAGATTATGATGCGATGCGGATGTACCTGAAACGTTTGGAAGGTATAAAAACTGAATAATATAATCTGAAACTTATACTTAGTAATTAACATTTTAGTATTCATTAAATTTTAAAACAATGAAATTGGACAAATCTTTTTTAACGCTGTTTGTCGGACTGGCGATGGCAGCATGTAGTAATGATGAAGAGATGGCAACCGGCGGACAAGACCAGTTGCCGGTAGACGGCAGGGAGGCTTATATGTCCGTATCTGTGACAATGCCTAAAAGTACGGGAACACGTGCTCCGGGAAAAGACCATGGCAGTGCGGAAGAACAGAAAGTAAACGAAGTGCTTCTCGCATTGTTTGATGCGTCGAATGTTTGCTTGGAAACAAAGACATTGGGTACAACCGACTATATCTTGAATGTAGGTGGTGCTGATAAGTCAGGATATGCCGGAAAGGCATTCAAAGTACCTTCCGCTACCGCCAAAGTACTGGCAGTGGTCAATCCGAGCGGCAAGTTCAAGGCTGCCTGTGTAGCTTCCGCTCCCTGGTCTGTCATCAATGGTGCTGTGGAGCAGACACTTGATGAAGTGATTGGAGCGTCAAAGGACAACTTTATGATGATTAATGCCGGCGACAATACAAACCCTACTAACGGAGCATTGGCGGAAGCTAAAGTAAAAAAGGTTGGCGACGCGGGTATTTCTGACGTTGCTGACGCGATAGCCGCAGCCGAAACTGACCGTTCAAAGATTTTTGTAGACCGTATAGTTGCTAAAGTTTCTTTAGGAACAAATCCGGCCGGCGTCATAGTTCCTGCCGGAGTGACCTGTACATTCGGTAACTGGGCATTGAATGTAACCAACAAGAGCATGTTCCCATATTCTGAAATAGTAATGCCTGCCGGAGGTTCTGCTGATGCAGATTATAGAATTGACCCGAACTATGAAAAGGCAGGATTCAATGTGTCGCAGTTCAACTACCTGAAAGTATCTGATAAAGGTGTTTTGCCTGCTGACTTCTCTCCCATGACAGACAGCAAATACTGTCTTGAGAACACAATGGCTGCCGACGCACAAACCCAGGCACAGACTACAGCTGCCGTAGCAAGTGCGGTTTACACTCCTAATTCATTTACAGCAGGCGATAGCTGGTTCCGCCTTTTGGGTGTCACTTATAAGACACTGGCTGATTTGCAGGCAGTATATAATGCTGCAAAAGCAGTTACTTCACCGGATGCATTGCAAACACAGATAATCACTCTTTGTGACCAGTTCTATGCACGTATGTCTGCTGCCGCTACTGCACAAGGCAAAACTGTCGGTGCTGATTTTGCCGCTATTACTCTCGCCGAACTGGACGCTATTGCGAACGGTGGTGAATACTCCAAGCCTGATGCAACAGCCGGTGAAACCGTAGGTGTAGAATACTTCCAGAAAGGTGTATGCTATTATAACATCCTCATCCGTCATGACGATGCAATCACCGCCACAATGGCACTTGGCAAATACGGTGTTGTACGTAACAACTGGTACACATTGACTATCAACAGCGTGAAACAACCGGGTACTCCTTGGATTCCTGATACCACAGATCCTACTGACCCTGAAAAACCAGGTGAGAATGATGATGACGCTGAAGCATATCTCTCTGTAAGTATTACGATAAATCCATGGACTACCTGGAGTCAGGGAGTGGATTTGTAGTGATAACTATATTGGGCTAAAATAACAATTAAAATAATAAGAAGGCGTTATGATACGGCGCAGCTTGTCTTGTGACGCCTTCTTTTTTTCCTCTTTTCGTTTTTGTTCAGCCGGCGGAGGCTTATTTCCGTGAATCAAGACCTTGATATAAAAAACTGATAAAAACAGGTCTTACCATACAGGCAAGTTTCGCGACTTGTCAACTAAAGCAGATTATTCCGAGAAAGGCAAAAGTCGCTTTTCCACACTATATATGAAACTAGAAAAATAAATAGACCCATAGATTATGAGAAAGATAATGAATACAAAAGGTGCTGTCCGACGGATGAATTATGGAAGTTGCCTGTTGTTATTGCTTGTACTCTTTTCCTGCACATCCATTGATGAGACACTACCGGAATGTCAGTTGTATGTTCGTTTCCGGTATGACTATAACATGGAGTTTTCCGACGCTTTTGCGGCTCAAGTGAATCGTGTCGACGTGTTTGTATTTGACAAGGAAGGTACGTTTATCATGAAGAAGAGCGAGCAGGGAGAAACTTTGGGCAGCGGTAGCTACCGTATGCCGTTGCCGCTTCCGGTCGGTGAATACCGGATAGCCGCTTGGGCGGGAGTGAGCGATGACTTTGAAATGCCGGAACTGGTTGCCGGGAAATCAACATTGGAAGACTTGATGGTAAGAATGAAACGGAAAGAGTCATTGGTGCACAATAAAGCTCTGAACCCGCTTTGGTATGGCGAGGTGAAGACTGTCGACTTTACCGGCAGACAGGAACAGACGGAAATGGTCTCTCTGATAAAGGATACCAATAAATTCCGCTTTATCTTGCAAAAGTCCGGTCCGGGAGAAGAACTGGATATGAGTGATTGCCTGTTCGAAATCCATGCGGACAACGGATATTATGACTGGAATAATGACTTGCTGGATGACGACGTGATTAGTTATCAGCCCTATCATTTGGAAAAAGTGGAAGATGTGGGCATTGTGGCGGAAATGAATACCATGCGCCTGCTCGAACATAAAAAAGTATATCTGACGCTTACACGCATGTCGGACAGTAAGGAACTGATGAAGGTTGACCTAATACCTTACCTGCTGCTTACAAAAATGGAAGGGCACAATATTCCGGCGCAGGAGTACCTCGACCGTCAGAGCGAGTATGCGATTGTCTTTTTCTATAACCCGGAATTATTGAATTTCCTTTCCACGAAGATTGTGATTAACGGCTGGACTATCTGGTTGAAAGGTGAAGACCTTTAGTAAACGTAAACTATAACGGCAAATGATATGAGATATACAAAATATAAATGGATGATGTGGCTTGTGCTGCTTTGTTTCTCATGTGTGAATGAGGAACAACGTGCAGTTCTGTCGGATGAACCGGGAAAGGTGCGAATGAATATGAGTATCAGTACACGTGCTACATATGATCCTGAAGTATTGAACGAAAATGAAACGCGTATCAACCGGTTACGTCTTTACGTTTTTGATGGCTCTACTTTAGATAAGATGTATTATTGGTCGGATTTGAATATAAATGATGGTGTATACGTTACTCCGATATTTCTAGTAAAGGCTGCTACTGGTAAAACGTTTTATGCCATTGTAAATGAGCCAACGGATATGGATTCCCGTGCTTTATTGGAAGCAGTGGATCATCCGGGTGATTTGGCTGAAATACAATACAGGAGACGTGATATAATGGATTATTGGAATCCTAATATAATGGGCTACTATAATGATTATTGTTTGCCGATGTATGGAGAACTGACAGGAGTGGACGCATTGGAAGGGACGACACAAACAATCAATCTGCAAGTAGACCGAGCTGTTGCGAGGGTAGATGTTTATATGAGGAGGGAAATAGGACAGGATGAAAACTACTGGGAAAACAGGCTTTATATTGAAGAGTTAGGAGTGGATCGTATATCAGATATTGGATTTATATCGCCTGTCCGAGTGCCGGATAACCGTTACGATAATATCTATTTTATGGACAGAAAAGAAATCAGAGAAGAAGTATATTCTGATGATAAAGGAGAATTATTATATTCTTTTTATGTTCCGGAAATGGAGTGTATATATGATAAATTATCCTTAGATTTCCATTATAGATATGAAACGGGATATGATGGTTGTGCTTGGGTCGAGTTGGGCGGATATGATCCTTATACCGGTTATCTCTATGGAGAAATTCTAGAAAAAATAGAACGTAACCATGTATATAAACTTTTTTGCCGTTTTACTCAAAAAACAGCTAAGTTTAAACTAAATCTGACAGTGTGTCCATGGGAATATCTTCCGCCACAGGCAGAAGAGGTGAAGGGAGAAGTTAAGATGACGAATTGTTATATGGTAGCTCCGGGCGGAAGGGTGGATATTCCTACTGAAAACGTATATAAGATATGGGCTCAACAAGTAGAGTTTGGCAATATTCCAATTCCGGATGGAGACGTAATGGCAGAACTCGTATGGCAAGATGAACAAGGAGTTATTGCGGACGGAGGAATCACGGTGGTCAATGCTTTGGAGCGCGAGAGGGCTTACTTGCAGGTAAGGACGGCAAAAGAGGGAAATGCGGTTGTTGCGATGAAAGTAAACGGCGAGATTTATTGGAGTTGGCATATTTGGTGTACAGATTATGAACCAAATGTAACAGAAGGACAGAAGTTTTTTAATAATTTGGTTTGGATGGATAGAAATCTGGGAGCTATGACTAATGAATATACAATTGACGGTGGAGTAAAAGGTTTACTGTATGAATGGGGACGTAAAGATCCTTTTCCTAGTGCTGAAAATTGGACTCAAAAGGAAAAAACACTTTATACGGAAAATAGTGTAACCAATGTCCGTTTTAAAGTAGCTGAAGTGGAAAACTTAGTAGAGTCGGTTCGTGAACCTCTAACTTATATAACTAATGAGCGAAGTTGGGGAGACTGGTATACAAATTCGGTGTCATTAATGAATTATTCATTATGGTTGCCAAATAATAAAACAATATTTGATCCATGTCCGATAGGTTGGCGTGTTCCCCCAGACAATCAACCTTGGAAGGGATTACAAGCTGGTTCAACTGAGAGTACACAAGGTATTATTCATCCAGAAGCAGGCTATTATCCAAGATCAGACAAACGTCTGCCTCAAGATGGTCGTCTTATATCTGGATTGTCGCATTGGGCATCTGTAGCTTCAGTAAATTCAGTTTATCCTTTAGGGGGATATGGTTATGGCTTGGGACAAGAATGGCAACCGTTTTGGCGGGCAGACGGACGTTCTATACGTTGTGTTAAAGAATAAACTAAGAATAGCAGAAATAATATATAGTATGAAAAAGTACATTGTATATCTAATATTATGCTTTGTAAGCTGTTTTATATTCTCATGTACTTCAGTGTATGAGAAGGGAGACACCTCATGCATACCGGAAGGAATGGAGAGGCTTACTTTTAAAGTCATAGTGTCTTCTTCTAAAGTTGTGGGTTCTAATACACGCAGCATTGCTTTAGAAAAAGAAAATGAGATAAAAGACTTGTTTGTAAAAATAGGTTGTTATGATGGCGACCATTACAGAAATTTCTATTCTACGCAGAATGGAACAATATATCTTGATTCCTATGTTTATGAGGATAGTATATATAGGGCAAGTATTGAAGTGCCTGTTGGTACATTTAGAGATGGAGATAATATTTATGTGTGGGCAAATCAAGAATATCCGATTGATGTCACTTCAGAGGAGGAATTGACAACTCCGTTATATATGTCCGGGATAGGGACAATAAGAGATAGGTGGGGCGGTGGTCGTGAGTTTGAGGCTGATGTACATTTACTTCGTGGAGTCGCTAAGTTACGAACCGTGGTTCGTACTACAAAACGCTCCGTTCTAGGGTCATGGAATATTAATATAAATCAGGTAGAGACTCAAATACTTCATATGCCTTTGTGTATTCGTCCATTTGCACCTTTTGAGACTCACCGTAATCCTGCTGCAAATGATTGGTGGAATGACGTATATCACAGATATATAGATTGTACTTTAAAAAATGTTGATTGGTGGTTTCGATGGGAAAATTCTCATTTATTATCATCCGTTGAGTTACCGATAGATGACGGGGTAAATGTTGATAAAGTAGCGGAGACGTCTTATGACCGCTATATTTATGAGAACTGGTTAGAGAATGAATCAGACTATGATGAAAATACGAATGTTACAGCTTTGAAAGTCAGGATTCCTTTGTGGAATAATGAAACTGGAGAAAATCGCACGATTGAACGCGTTATTCCCATTAAAACAAATGATAGTTATCGAATATTGAGGAATCATATTTATACAGTGGACGTGAGGGTGCTAAGTCTTGATGAAGTGAAAATATTCACGAATATGCTCGATTGGGAAGATGTAGGCGTTACAGGTGATATTGTAGGAGGCGTTGACTTTGATATAGACAGGACAAAAATAACTTTGA
>ENA-OOZT01002540-OOZT01002540.1-human-gut-metagenome-genome-assembly--contig:-NODE-2540-length-10345-cov-2.558601_pt1 | contig 10345 bp, 8 predicted proteins | sample MGYA00241192_ERZ501407 | MGnify/ENA primary metagenome ERZ501407 (study PRJEB25962, sample SAMEA2042911) | human gut metagenome | biome: human gut; feature: human-associated habitat; material: faeces...
GCCGTGCTGCCCATCCTGCGCACGCTGCGCGGAGAGGGGATCGCATCGGAGATCTACCCCGAGGCGGGCAAGATGAAGAAGCAGATGGAGTATGCCAACCGCCGCGGCATCCCCTACGTAGTGATCGTGGGGTCGCAGGAGCTCGAAGCCCGGGCCGCGACCGTCAAGGATATGCGCACGGGCGAACAGCAGCAGGTGCCTTTCGACCGGGTCGCCGACTTTGTAAAATAATCCCGGCCCCTCCGCGGGCCGACAAACGAATCGCAGCATGCGCCGATTACTCGTCATACTCGCCGTTCTCTGCGTTCTGCCCCTCGCGGCGCAGAATGCGGACGACGCACAGCAGTTTCAGAAACTCGCACAGGTTTTCCGCTACCTTTCGGGGCTTTATGTCGATGAAGTGGATATGAAACCCGTCGTCGAGGGGGCCATTGCGGGCATGCTCGAAGAGCTGGACCCCCACTCGGCCTACATCGGCGCCGAGGAGATGAAGGGCGTGCAGGAGAGTTTCGACGGGGAGTTCAGCGGCATAGGCGTCGAGTTCAACGTGTTGCGTGACTCGGTCATCGTCGTGAACACCATCGCCGGAGGACCTGCCGAGCGGGTCGGCGTGCGCGCCAACGACCGCATCGTGCGCATCGACACGCTCGATGCCGTGGGCATGGGGCGCGCCGATGTGCCGAAATACCTGCGCGGGAAGAGCGGCACGAAGGTCGAAATCGACGTTGTCCGCCACGGCACCCCCGGACGGCTGCATTTCGTGATCGTGCGCGACAAAATTCCGCTGAATACCGTCGATGCCGCTTACATGGCCGGCGACGGCATCGGATATATCAAGGTCAACCGCTTCGGCCGCACCACGATGAACGAATTCACGGATGCTTACCGCAAGCTGGGCGAGCCGCGGAGTCTGATCCTCGACCTGCGGGGCAACGGCGGCGGACTGCTGGAACAGGCCGTCGAGATGGCGGGATTCTTCCTGCCGCGCGGCGCCGCGATCGTCTCCACCGAGGGACGCGCCGTGCCGGCGATGACGTTCCGCGCCCAAAGCGACGGCACGGACCTCAAAGGACGCCTCGCGGTGCTGATCGACGAAGCCTCGGCGTCGGCGTCGGAGATCGTCGCAGGGGCCGTGCAGGATTGGGACCGGGGTGTCGTTGTGGGCCGTCCGAGCTTCGGCAAAGGGCTGGTGCAGCGCCAGATCGGACTGGGGGACGGCTCGGCCGTACGCATCACCGTGGCCCGTTACCACACCCCTTCGGGGCGCGTCATCCAGCGGCCTTACGAGAAGGGCAAGCGCCGCGAATATTACCTCGACCACCTGCGCCGCTACGACGACCCGGTGCGCGATTCGCTCGATGCCGGGGCGCCGGAGTACCGCACCCTGCGTACGGGGCGCACGGTCTACGGCGGGGGCGGCATCCGCCCCGACGTCCTGGTCGGAGCCGATACGGCCGGGTTCTCGGCCTACTATGCCAACCTGATCCGCCGCGGCGTGGTCAACGAATACGTCATTTCCTATATGGATCGGGAGCGTGCCGCACTGGAGAAGGCCTACCCCACGTTCGAGGAGTTCGACAAGGGGTTCGAGGCCGGCGATGCGATGCTCGAAGGGCTTACCGGGCTGGGCGGACAGCGCGGCGTGGAGTTCGACGAGCAGGGCTTCGCAGCCTCGGCGCCGCTGATGCGCATACAGCTCAAGGCGCTCGTGGCGCAGCGGCTTTTCGATACGGCGGCATTCTACCGGGTGATGAACCCGGCGCAGAACGAGGCCTACCGCCGCGCCGTGGAGATACTCGCCGATTGGGAGCACAAGGGGGAATCCCTGCTGGCGCCGGAAGATTAGGAGGGGATTTTTTTGGATTGCACGTTTATTTTGCTTATATTCGTTCAACCTAAAATAACCCAAACCTACTGCGCCATGACACCCCACCAACCATACCGCCGGGATGCGGAAGAATATGGAGACCAGATTCTTTCCAAAGCCGTGAAAGCCGGCCGCCGCACTTATTTCTTCGATGTGCGTGCCACGCGCGGCGACGACTATTTCCTGACGATCACCGAGAGCCGCAAGATGCAGAACCCCGACGGGAGTTTCTCGTACGACCGGCACAAGATTTTCCTCTACAAGGAGGATTTCGCCAAATTCTCCGAAGGGCTGTCCGAGGCCGTCGATTTCATCCGCCGCAGCAAGCCCGAATTTTTCGAGCGCAAGCCCGAACCCGTGGAAGGGTGACGCCGCCGGAGGAATCCCCGACGTGAAAAACAGGTGCGCGATTATGGAATTTTCCGTAATCGTGCACCTGTCGTTTAGCAGATTCCCGCAATTTCGTTATATTTGTGGGCTAAATACCGATGATATGAAATTTACACAATATCTGCTGCTTGCAGCGAAGGGCTGCGCCATGGGCATGGCCGATGTGGTTCCCGGTGTGTCGGGAGGGACGATCGCCTTTATTTCGGGCATCTACGAGGAGTTGATCGAGTCGATCAAGAGCGTGAACGGCACCGCCCTGCGGCTGCTCGGCACGTTGCGTCTGAAGGAGTTCTGGCGCCACGTCAACGGCCGTTTCCTGTTGCCCGTGCTGATCGGGATCGGGATCGCCATCTTCTCGCTGGCGCGGCTGATGACTTACCTGCTCATGCACCACCCGATTGCCATCTGGTCGTTCTTCTTCGGGCTGATCGTCGCCTCGGCGCTGCTCGTGGCCAGGCAGATCGGGCACTGGAACGTCCGGACTGTCGCCGCATGCCTGGTCGGCGCGGCCGCCGCATGGTGGATCACCATCGCCACGCCGACCGAGACCCCCGACACGTGGTGGTTCATCATGCTGTCGGGCGCCATCGCCATCTGCGCCATGATCCTGCCCGGCATTTCGGGCGCCTTCATCCTGCTCCTGCTGGGCAAGTACCAGTTCATCATGCAGGCCGTGGGCGACCTGAATATCCCGGTCATCGTGATCTTCGTCGTGGGCGCCGTGGCGGGCATCATCAGCTTTTCGCACCTGCTGTCGTGGCTGCTCAAGCACTGGCACGATGTGACGGTGGCTGTGCTGATGGGTTTCATGGTCGGCTCGCTCAACAAGGTGTGGCCGTGGAAAGAGGTCGTCGAAACCTACACCGACAGCCACGGCAAGATCATGCCGCTCGTCGAGAGCAACGTCGCGCCCGGCCGTTTCGAGGCCCTCACGCAGCAGGATGCACTGCTCGCGGAGGCCATCGTACTCTGCATCGTGGGATTCCTGGCGATTTACTGCATCGAACTCGCGGCGCGCATCGTCGTCAAAAAACAGGAGGAATAGCCATGCGGCGTTTCGGACTTATCGGCCGGCCGCTGGGGCACTCCGCCTCGGCAGCCTATTTCGCGGCGAAATTCGAACGCGAGGGGATTGCCGACTGCACCTACACCCTCTACGAACTGCCCGAAATCGGGGCGCTGGAGCGCCTGCTGGCGGAGACTCCCGACCTGTGCGGCTTCAACGTCACGATCCCCTACAAACGCGAGGTCATGGCGCTGCTCGACGACCTGTCGCACGATGCGCGGCTGGTCGGCGCCGTAAACTGCGTGCGCCGTACGGCAGACTCACGCCTCGTGGGACACAATACCGATGTCATCGGCCTGCGGGCCGCCTTCGACTGCCTGCTCGGGGGCGAACAGCCCTCGCATGCCCTCGTACTGGGTACGGGTGGGGCGTCGCAGGCCGTGCAGTATGTGCTCGCCGAGCGGGGCATCCCGTTCGACCTCGTGTCACGTGACGCCGCAAAGGGCAACTACACCTACGACAACCTGCCGTGCGAGGCCGTGGAGCAGAGCCGCCTCATAGTCAACGCATCGCCCGTGGGAACCTACCCCGCCGTCGATGCCGCGCCGCGAATCCCCTACGGCTACCTTACGCCCGGGCACTACCTGCTCGACCTGGTATACAACCCGCCCCTGACCCGGTTCCTCGACCTGGGGCGCCAGCGCGGGGCGCGCATACTCAACGGCGAGGTGATGTTCCGCCGGCAGGCCGAGGCTTCGTGGCGGATATGGAACGAATAAACCTTAAAACGAAGGGCATATGAAACGTACAGCGATCTTATTGGCGGCACTGGCCCTGTGGTGCGGTGCCGCGGCGCAGCAGACCCAGCCGCCCCGTTTCCAGGGCGCCGATGCCAAACGCTTCATGGCAAGGCTGATGGGCGAAACCGAGAAATTGGCGATAGAGAAGCAAATCCCGGCGTCGGAGCTTTCGCCGCAGGTCGTGGTCGCCTTTACGGTGGACACGGCGGGACGGGTGGACGGGTGGCGTTTCCTGGACAATACCTGTCAGGGGCGCGACAAATGCGATGCCGAGCCCGCGACGGAGCGTACGAAGCAGCTCGTGACCGAGGCGTTGGGGCGCCTCGAAGCGTGGACGCCGGCCCGGAAGGACGGTCTGTCCGTAAGTTATACCTGGCGGCTGACGATGCGCCTTCCGGTGGAGAAGATCGCCAAGCGGCAGGAGGCCGACCCGTTGCTGTTCATGGGCGGCGACCCCGACGAGACTTTCCACGAATGGGCGCGGGTGCGGCTGCGTTACGACGAGCGGTTCTCCTCGCGCGGCGTGGCCGGGCTGGTGCATGTGCGTTTCTACATCGAACCGGACGGGAAGGTCACGATCGGCGAGGTGCTCTCGTCGCCCGACGAGAAACTCTCCCGGGAGGTCATCCGCGTCATCAAGGCCAGCAAAGGTCACTGGGTGCCCCGCCGCGTGCGCGGCGTGCCGCAGCGGACGGCCTACGAGTACCGGATCAATTTCACCTGACCCGTGCGGCGCCGGACTGCGTGCCGCGTAAAATCGAAAAGGGTGTACGTGCAACCTGCACGTACACCCTTTTCGATGCATGGCCTTCCCGGACGCGATGCCGGTACGCGCCGTTCCGAACAGCCCTCCGCTGCCGCCGGCAGCCTGCCTGGCGCAGGACGGGCGGCGCCGTTTTTATCTGTGCTGAAGCATCGCCCTGGCCTTCTCGGCGTCCTCGGGACGCACGACGACCTGTGCGGGCATGGTGCCTATGGGGTAAATGGCCGACATATATTCGTTGCGGATCATCGACCAGATCCCTGCGCTGTCGAGCATGGATTTCGCGATCTCGGCTTCTGTGATGGTGTTGTATTCCGCCAATACAACCATGGTTTCGTCTTGCATAATCTCTCGGTTTTTGTTGGATACCTAAAGTTAGGAATTTTGTTGATAAAATGCAAGAGCCCTGCCACGAATTCTGCGGAAATATCCCTATCTTTGTTGTGCGATAAATTTGAAGAGTTACGACCATGCCTGAATTCGTCCATCTGCACGTACATACCCAATATTCGATCCTCGACGGCGCCGCGGCCATCAAGCCGCTCATCAAACGCGCCAAAGCATTGGGGATGAATGCCATCGCCATCACCGACCACGGCAACATGTACGGTGTCAAGAATTTCCACGACACCGCTACGGACGCCGGGGTGAAGCCGATCCTCGGCTGTGAGGTCTACGTGGTGAAAAACCGTTTCGAGAAGGACAAGGACGAGAAGGCCGGCGACCACCTGATCCTGCTGGCCAAGAACCTCGAAGGCTACCACAACCTCTGCAAGATGGTCTCCTACTCGTTTACCGAGGGGTTCTATTACAAGCCGCGCATCGACAAGCAACTGCTCGAACAGTACCACGAAGGGCTGATCTGCTGCTCGGCATGTCTGGGCGGCGAGGTGCCCCAGGCCATCATGCACAACGACATGGAGGAGGCCGAGCGCGTGGTGCAGTGGTTCAAGGGGGTCTTCGGCGACGACTATTACCTCGAATTGCAGTTGCATCCCTCGGGCGACCCGCAGAAGGATGCGGATGTCTACGAGAACCAGCTGCGGGTGAACAAGGCGCTGCTGGAGCTGGCCGCCAAGTTCGGCGTGAAGTACATCTGTTCCAACGACGTGCACTTCATCCTCGCGGAGGATGCCGTGGCGCACGACCACCTGATATGCCTCAATACGGGGCGCGACCTGGACGACCCGAACCGTATGCGTTACACGTTCCAGGAGTACCTCAAATCACCCGAGGAGATGGCCGCGCTGTTCCCCGACCACCCCGAGGCACTGGCCACGACGCTCGAGATCGCCGCCAAATGCGAGGATTACAAGCTCACGCACGCCCCCCTGATGCCGAACTTCCCGCCGCCGGAGGATTTCAAGATCGACCTCGCGGAGCTCCGCGAATCCTTCGTCAAGAAGATCGAGGACGCGGAGTTGCTGGCCAGGATCGGCGCCTGTGTGTCGGTCGAAGAGCTGGAGCGGCTCGTCGCCCATGACAAGGAGCTGTCGGACAGGCTGATGGTCGCCAAGCAATATTGCTACCTCGTAGACCTCACCTACAAGGGCGCGCACCGTCGTTACGGCGAGGTGCTGGACGAGAAGGTCGAGCAACGGCTCAAATACGAGCTGGATACGATCGAGTGGATGGGTTTCCCGGGCTACTTCCTGATCGTGTGGGACTACATCCGCGCCGCCCGCGAAATGGGGGTCTCGGTGGGCCCCGGCCGTGGTTCGGCCGCGGGTTCGGTGGTCGCCTACTGTCTGAAGATCACCAATATCGACCCGCTGAAATACGACCTGCTGTTCGAGCGTTTCCTCAACCCCGAGCGTATCTCGCTGCCCGATGTCGACGTCGACTTCGATGAGGACGGCCGCGCCGACGTATTGCGCTACTGCGTGCAGAAATACGGCCAGAAGCGCGTTGCCCAAATCGTGACGTTCGGCACCATGGCGCCCAAGATGGCCATCAAGGACGTTGCCCGTGTGCAGAAGCTCGCCCTCTCGGAGAGCGACCGCCTGTCGAAACTGGTGCCCGACAAGATCACCCCCGACAAGAAACACGGCGAGACGCCGTTCGATTTCGTATACAAGGAGTCTCCCGAACTGGCCGCCGAGCGCGAGTCGCCCAACCAGCTGATACGCAATACGCTCAAGTACGCCGAGAAACTCGAAGGCTCGATCCGCCAGACGGGTGTGCACGCCTGCGGCGTGATCATCGGCCAGGACGACCTCGAGAAGTTCGCGCCGATGGCCATTGCCAAGGATGCCGAGCTGAACGTGGTTGAATTCGAGGGCAAGGAGGTCGAGAGCGTCGGCCTGATCAAGATGGACTTCCTGGGGCTGCGTACGCTGTCGATCATCAAGGACGCCGTGGAGAATGTCAAGGCGGTGCACGGCGTGGACGTGGACATCGACGACATCCCGCTGGACGACGCCCAGACCTACGAGGTCTTTGCACGCGGCGATACCACCGGCCTGTTCCAGTTCGAGTCCCCGGGCATGAAGAAGCACCTGCGCAACCTCAAGCCCAACCGTTTCGAAGACCTGATTGCCATGAACGCCCTCTACCGTCCGGGCCCGATGGAGTACATCCCCAATTTCATCGCCCGCAAGCACGGGCAGGAGCCGGTGACCTACGAGATCGCCGACATGGAGGAGTACCTGAGCGACACCTACGGCATCACGGTCTACCAGGAGCAGGTCATGTTGCTGTCGCAGAAGCTCGCCGGGTTCACGGGCGGCGAGGCCGATACGCTGCGTAAGGCCATGGGTAAGAAGAAGCGCGACGTGCTGGACAAGATGAAGCCCAAGTTCATCAACGGCTGTAAGGAGCGCGGGCACGACGAGAAGATCTGCGACAAGATATGGGGCGACTGGGAGGCGTTCGCATCCTATGCCTTCAACAAGTCGCACTCGACCTGCTATGCCTACGTGGCCTACCAGACCGGTTACCTGAAGGCGCACTACCCTTCGGAGTTCATGGCGGCGCTGCTGAGCCGAAACCTGGCGGACATCAAGCAGCTGACGCTCTACATGAACGAGTGCAAGCGCATGGGCATCCGGGTGCTGGGGCCCGACATCAACGAGTCGATGCGCACCTTCTCGTCTAACAAGTCCGGCGACGTGCGTTTCGGGCTGGGGGCCGTGAAGGGTGTCGGCGAAGCCGCCGTGGAGAGCATCATCGCCGAACGCAACGCCAACGGCCGCTTCAAGGACATATACGACCTGATGGAGCGCGTGAACTTCACGGCCGTGAACCGCAAATGCTTCGAGAACCTGGCCTATGCCGGCGGGTTCGATTCGATATCGGGCTTCCACCGGGGCAAGTTCTTCGGGGCGGATGCACGCGACAATACGGGCATTACCTTCATCGAACAGCTGATGCGTTACGGACAGCGTTTCCAGGCCGAGAAGAACAACGCCCAGCAAAGCCTGTTCGGAGGCGGCGGGCAGGTGGACATCCAGCGCCCCGTGCTGCCGGCGTGCAAAGACTGGACGCAGCTGGAGACCCTGGCCAAGGAGCGCGAGATGATCGGCCTCTACCTGTCGGCACACCCGCTGGACGACTATAAGGTCATCATCAACCACATGTGCAAGACCCAGCTCACGGAGCTGGAGAACCTCGATCCCTTCAAGGGGCAGGAGATCGCCGTGGCGGGCATGGTCGTGAGCGTGCAGAACCTGATGACCAAAACCGGCAAGCCGTGGGGCAAGTTCGTGCTGGAGGATTACAACGGCACGCACGAATTCGCGCTGTTCGGCAAGGACTACGAGAATTTCCGCAAATACCTCTTTGCGGACTATTTCCTCTTTATCCGCGGCCGCGTGCAGCCCAAGCCCTATAACGACAAGGAGTTGGAATTCAAGATCATCTCGATGGTGCAGCTCTCGGAGATGCGCGACACGATGATCAAGGAGATGCATGTGCAGCTGCCCGTGCAGGAGGTGACGCAGGAGCTGATCCGCGACCTGTCGGAACGTGTCCGCGAAGCTCGGGGCGAAACCCTGTTCCGGGTCAATGTCTACGACCGCGACGCGCATGTCTCGCTGAGCCTCTTCTCGAAGAGCTATAAGGTGAGCCTCACGCAGTCGCTGGTAGGCTATTTGGAGGACAACGACATAAAGTATTCGATCGCATAAACTATACAAACAATTAAAAACCTTGTAATTATGGCTTTAGCAATCACAAAGGAGAATTTTCAGGAAGTACTTTCGTCAGAGCTGCCCGTCGTCATCGACTTCTGGGCCGAATGGTGCGGTCCCTGCCGCATGGTAGCCCCCATCGTGGACGAGCTCGCCACCGAGTATGAGGGCCGCGTCCTGATCGCCAAGTGCGACGTGGAGGAGAACGATGAGATCACGGCGAAATACGGCGTGCGCAACATCCCCACCATTATCTTCCTCAAGGGCGGGGAACTGGTGGACAAGCAGGTCGGCGCCGCATCGAAGGATGCGCTGGTCGCCAAGATCGAAAAGCTGCTCTAAGATGCTGCGCAGCATAGCGTGGCATGGAATGCGGGCCGTGGAGTTTTCGAAAGGGGACTACGCGGCCCTGCTGGTTCCGGACATGGGCGCCAACCTCGTGCGGCTGGCCGACACGCGGCGCGGCATCGAAATCCTGCGTGCACCCGCCGGGGATGAGGTCGAAGAGTTCCGGCGGCGCCCGCATGTGTTCGGACTGCCGATCCTCTTCCCGCCCAACCGCATTGCCGACGGGCAATACACGTTCGACGGGCGCACCTACCGCTTCCCGATCACCGACGCGAAAGGAGGCCACTATCACCACGGCATTCTCAAGAGCCAGCCTTTCGCCGTGTCGAAGGCGTGGGAAACCGCGGACGAGATGTTGGTCGAATGCCGCTACTATTCGAATGCGGGGAACGATGCGATATTCCGCGATTTCCCGCACGAGTTCAAGTGCAAGATCGTATACCGCCTCACGGCCGGCGGGCTGGAACAGGAGGTGATGTTCGCCAACCGCAGCAAGGAGCCGATGCCCGTCGGCGTGGGGTTCCATACGCCGATGCGGATTCCCTTCGCCGGAGGTGTGGCAGGCGATTACGTGATGCGTGCGGCGATTGGAGAACAAGTTGAGCTGAGCGGACGTAACATCCCGACCGGCCGCAAGTTGCCGTTGTCGGAGAAATTTGCCCGGCTGCGCGGCGCAGGGTTACAGGTAACGGACTGCGACCCGATCGAGGCGGCTTTCACGGTGCGCGAGATCGAGGTGGACGGCAAGCCGTTCCGCGGCGCATTGGTCGAGAACCTGCGCACGGGCGTCCGTACCTGCTACGAGGTGGACGGGCAGACGACCTGCTGGACGATCTGGAACAACGGCGGCAAGGTTCCCTACTGCTGCCCCGAGCCGCAGTCGTGGACGACGAACGCCCCGAACATGCCCGACCCCGAAGCCGAAGGTTTCCGGTCGATCGCCCCGGGCGGGACGTGGAGCATGAAATTCCGGTTGTACGCCAAATAGTTGTTGTTCCGGAATCCGGAACCGTGTCCGATGAAAACGGGCGCCGCAGGTCG
>ENA-OOZT01002542-OOZT01002542.1-human-gut-metagenome-genome-assembly--contig:-NODE-2542-length-10340-cov-2.245017_pt1 | contig 10340 bp, 8 predicted proteins | sample MGYA00241192_ERZ501407 | MGnify/ENA primary metagenome ERZ501407 (study PRJEB25962, sample SAMEA2042911) | human gut metagenome | biome: human gut; feature: human-associated habitat; material: faeces...
CGGGAAACACCGGCCGCTTTTGCATAAAACAAAAACCTTTGCTGCCGGAGCGAAGGTTTCTGCACGGCGTTGCTTTACACTGCCAGAAATTTCCGGTATAATGAAGGGTAGAACAGAGCAAAACGCCAAAGGAAGAGGTTTTTATGGAGACTGCGGGGTACGATTCCAGCCGGCCGCTGGCCGAACAGGTTGCACAGCGGATCAAGGACTACATTCTGGAAGAAAAACTGAAGAGCGGCGACAAGCTGCCCACTGAAACAGCGCTTGCCCGCGAGATGGGTGTGGCACGCAGTACTGTGCGCGAGGCCATCAAGCGGCTGGAGTCACAGAACATTCTGACCGTGCGCCACGGCGCGGGCTCTTTTGTGACCGACCAGCCCGGCCTGGCGGATGACCCGCTGGGGCTGGATTTCATTGAGGACAAGGAGCGTCTGGCCTTCGACCTGCTGGAGGTGCGTAACATCATCGAGCCGGCCATTGCCGCGCTGGCGGCGCGCCATGCCACCCCGGAGGACATCGCCGAGATGGAATCGCTGTACAACCTCATGGAATACCACATCCTGCATGGGCAGGACTATCTGGACGAGGATATGAAGTTCCACCGGACCATTGCCCGCGCCAGCGGCAATCTGGTGGCTCCCCAGCTGGCTCCCATCATCACGGCGTCGGTGGAGGTGTTCACCGAGGGCACCCACCGCGCTCTGCTGCAGGAGACCCTGGACACCCACAAGGCTGTACTGGAGGCCATCAAGTGCGGCGACAGCACCTGGGCACGGGATGCCATGACCCTGCACCTTTCCTACAACCGCGACCTGTACCGGAAGATGCACCGCGCCCGCAGCGGCGAACCGCCCCTTGCTCCCAAGGTGCCGGAATGGGTGCTGCAGCTCAAGGAGCTGACCAAGCCCGAAGAACCGGAAGAAAAAGAGTAAATCGAACGCAAACAGCCCGCATGACGGAGCACGATGCTCCTGCCATGCGGGCTGTTTTTCTGTGTTAACTCAGGCGGCGGGATGCATTACCACTCGGCAACGCTGCCGTCCTTGTGACGCCAGACGGGGTTCTTCCACTCGTGCGGGGTCTTGTTCTCCTCCAGCACCAGTTCCTTGTTGACGTCCACGCCCAGACCGGGACGGACGGGCAGCTGCACGCGGCCGTCCACGAACTTGAAGTCGTCCTGGTTCTTGACATAGTCCAGCACGCTCTTGCCCACGTTGTAGTGGATGCCGATGCTCTGCTCCTGGATCACGGCGTTGTAGCAGGTGGCGTCCACGTTCAGGCAGCTGGCCAGAGCGATGGGGCCCAGCGGGCAGTGGGGAGCCAGGGCAACGTCGTAGGCTTCGGCCATGGAGGCGATCTTCTTGACCTCGGTCAGGCCGCCGGCGTGGCTCAGGTCGGGCTGGATGATGTCCACACCGCCGGCCTGCAGCAGGCGCTTGAAGTCATACTTGGTGAACAGACGCTCGCCGGTGGCAATGGGCACATTGCAGGCAGCGGCGATCTCCTTGAACACCTCCATGTTCTCGCACAGGACGGGCTCCTCGATGAACATGGGGTCGAACTCTTCCAGCTTCTTGGCCAGGACCTTTGCCATGGGCTTGTGCACACGGCCGTGGAAGTCGATGGCGATGCCGAAATACTTGCCGCAGCTCTCCCGGATGGCGGCCACGCGCTCCAGAACGGCGTCCACCTTGTCGTAGGTGTCGATCATCTGCAGCTCTTCGGTGGCGTTCATCTTGATGGCGGTAAAGCCGGCATTCTTGCGCTCCAGAGCAGCAGCGCCCACGTCGCTGGGGCGGTCGCCGCCGATCCAGCTGTACACGCGCATGTTGTCGCGGCAGGCACCGCCCATGAGCTGGTAGACCGGGGCGTTGAAGAACTTGCCCTTGATATCCCACAGGGCCTGATCAATGCCGGCAATGGCGCTCATCAGCACGCCGCCGCCGCGGTAGAAACCGGCGCGGTACAGCACAGCGGAAAAGTCCTCAATGCGCATGGGGTCCTTGCCGATGAGGTAGGGCTTCATCTCCTGGACACAGGCCAGAACGGTGGCGCAGTGGCCTTCCAGCACGGGCTCGCCCCAGCCGGTCAGGCCCTCGTCGGTCACGATCTCAACAAAGCCCCAGCGGGGACGGACGGTATAGGTGTTGACTTCAACGATCTTCATGGGATGGATTCCTTTCTGTTTTTTTCTGTTATGATATGGACGTTCTGTAAAAACTCAGCGCTGGATCTGGTCCACCATGCCGCGGACGTAGGCGGCGCAGGCTTCCCAGTCGTTGGCGGCCACGGCGTCCTTGGGCATCAGGCTGGAGGCCAGGCCCACGCTGATGCAGCCGGCGTCAAAGAACTCGCGGATGTTGGCGGGGCTCACGCCGCCGATGGCCATGTAGTTGGTGCCGTCAAAGGGGCCCTGCAGGTCCTTGACGTAGTGGCGGGGCATGCTGCCGGCCGGGAACAGCTTCATGGTCTTGTAGCCGAACTGCAGGCTGGTGGCCACGTCGGTGGGGGTCAGCACGCCGGGCAGCAGGGCGATGTCGTTCTCGGCACAGTAGCGGAACACATCCAGCGGGGTGCCGGGGGTCAGAAGGAACTGTGCACCGGCGTCCAGAGCGGCTTTGCAGCGCTCCACGGTGATGGCGGTGCCGGCACCCACGGTGCAGCGGTCCCCGAAATGGGTGCGCAGCATCGTGATCTGCTCCAGGGCGTGGGGGCTATTCAGTGCCACCTCAAAGAAGGGGGCACCGCCCTGCACGGCGGCCTCGGCGTAATCAATGGTCTTTTCCAGCGGAACGTTCCGCAGGATGGCCAGCAAAGGGTGTTTGGAAACCAGATCATAAGTGTCCATACAAAAAACTCCTTTCGGCAAACAATGAAACCGGCGGTTTCAGCGGATCAGCGGTAGGTGATGGCAGCGCCGGTGAGGGCAGCTTCCATCTGGGCGGCGTCGGGGTAGCCCTCCACGTCGCCCGGGGTCTGGGTGGCCAGGGCGCCGCAGATGGCACCCATGCGGCCTGCGGTGACCACATCGCGGCCCTGCAGGATACCGGCCAGGAAGCCGGCATTGAAGCCGTCACCGGCGCCGATGGGCTCAATGGGCTTACAGGGGTAGGGCGGCAGCTTTTCGCGGGTGGTCTTGTCGGCCACCCAGGCACCGTTGCCGCCGTCCTTGATGGCCACATACTGTGCGCAGCCGTCGCGGAACAGCAGATCGAAGAGGACGTCCGGGTCGCGCAGGCCGAACAGGGCGTCGGCCTCGTCCAGGCCCAGCAGCACGATCTCGCTCTGCAGGGTCAGCTCCCGGATCAGGGGGGCGTAGTCCTGCCCACGCCACAGCTTGCGGCGGATGTTGGGGTCAAAGCTGATGGCAACGCCTTTCTCCTTGGCCAGAGCAAAGGCGGCTTTGGTCATGGCCAGGCAGCTCTCGCTCAACACGGGGGTGATGCCGCTCATGTGCAGCACTTTCACGCCGTCCAGCAGGGCGGGGGTCACGTCCTCGGGGCACAGGTGGCTGGCGGCGCTGTTCTCACGGTAGTAGAACACTTTGGTCTCGCCCACGCCGGTCTCCTTGAACATGATGCCGGTGCGGTGGTCGGGGTCGTAGATGACGCGGGAGCAGTCCACGCCCTCGGCACGGAGCTGATTGCGGATGAAGCAGCCAAACTCGTCGGTGCCCAGGCGGCTGACCCAGGCGGCCTCCAGGCCCAGCTTTGCCAGACCCACGGCTACATTGCTCTCGGCACCGGCGGTGCGGATGCCGAAGTTCTGCACATAGCGCAGGGCACCCACGCTGTCGGGGGTGAAGGCGGCCATGGTCTCGCCGATGGTGATCAACTGAGGCATAAAAACACTCCTTTTCTTATAGGGCTCAGAACTGCAGTTCTACGCTGCAGAGCATTCGTTCGATCTGACGCCGGGCTTCGTCCAGCGCCTGCCGGGCGCCGGCGGCAGCGTCGCTGTAGCGCTCCAGCGGGAAGGCAACGCTCAGCGCGGCCACCACTTTGCCGCTTTTGCGCAGCGGCACGCCGATGCAGCGGATGCCCCGGGTGCTCTCCTCACACTCGTAGGCAAAGCCACTGGCCCGGATCTCGGCCAGCTGGTCGGCCAGGAGGCGGAAGTCGGTGATGGTGTGCTCGGTCAGCGGGTACAGGCCGTCGTAATACAGGGCCTTGAGCTGGGGCAGCTGGTAGTCGGCCAGCAGAGCCTTGCCCACGCCGGTGGCGTAGGCCGGCAGGCTGCGGCCCTCCACCGTGACGGTACGGCTGCGCAGCGGGGTCTCCACCTTTTTGAGGTAATAGACATCCCCGTTTTTCAGGCTGCCGAGGTGGCATGTCTCGTGGCAGACCGACACGATGTCGTGCATCAGGCGGTAGATCTCCCGCAGGGCGCTGGCTTCGTCCAGATAGGTGTTCCCGATGCGGAACGCCATGCGGCCGATGCGGTAGTGATGATCCTGGTCGTCCAGGGTCAGGTAGCCGCGGTCCCGCAGGGTGTGCAGCAGCGGGGAGATGCTGCCTTTGGCAATGCCCAGCTGCTGCGACAGCTGGGTAAGGGTGTAACCGCTGCCGTTCAGGCTGCACAGCTCCAGAATATCCAGCGCCCGGGCCAGTGAACGGTGGGCATCTCCGGAAGGCATGGGTCTCACTTCCTTTCCTTATATATAGGGATATATAGGGCCTCTGAGAGGCATTCGGACCAGGTCGGGAAAACGACGAAAGTGTTCCGATGTGTTCCGCACAGGAATCCTGAAAACACCGGACGTGTTCGGATATCGGGCTGTATTGGGACTTGCGTTCCGATATCTGAACAAAAATTGTGCGCTTTCTGGTTCGGACGGCTGAAAATTGCAGGCCGTCCGCCCTTTTTTCGGCGGAGCGCCGCCGATCGTTGCCTTTTGCACGGGATGCAGACGCTTTTGGGGCCTGCGACGGCATTGTCGGACAACTTAATAAATTGCAAACGATTAAAAATGAGCGCAATGTCGTTGCTTTTGAAAGGGACTTGGAATTTTTTCTGTAAATCCCTGCTCCAATTTCAGTATACGACACCGGAAAATAGACTGCAAGGGGCAGTTTGTTTTTCGTGGAAATGACATAATTATGAACAGGAAAACTATAAAATACGCCAAAAATGGTTCTTTTTGAAGAAAATGTTAAAAATCTATTGACGGATGATGCGAAAATTGGTACATTTATTTCAGCAAGGTTGTTGTCGGACAACGACCCCACGGTGCCGGCCCGCAGCGGGGAAATGTCTGACAGCCACATCGGCCCGAGCGGACCCTGCGCTGGGCTGAGGAAAATGTTTCTAAGGAGGAAATGAAACTATGTTGGATCCCAAGTACATCCCGCTGTTTATTGGCGGCTTTATTGCATGGATCTGCTTTATGATCTTTGTTGGCTGGATCACCAGCCGCGGCAAGAATGAGGGCAGCAGCTTCCTGACCGGTGGCGGCAACCTCGGCTTCTTCCTGATCTTCTGCACCGTGGGTGCTACGATGATCGGCACCGGTTCTTCCATGGGCGCCATCGGCAACGGCTTCAACCACGGCTGGGGCGGCGCCATCTACGGCCTGGGCGCATCGGCAGGTATCCTTTCCATGCTGCTGTTCACCAAGGCAAAGAACAAGGGCTTCCTGACCATGTCTGAGGAAGCTCAGTACTACTACGGCGGCAAAAAGATCATCCGCCAGGTCATGGGCTTTATGATGTTCGTCATCGAGATCATCTGGCTGGGCAACCACCTGAACGGCGGTGCCAAGTACCTGGCTTACGTCACCCAGCTGCCGGACGTTACCTGTAAGATCATCACCGTTCTGGGCTTCGGCATCTACGTGTTCATCGGCGGCTACATGGCTGTTGTTACCACCGACGCTGTCCAGTTCATCGCCATCCTCATCGGCTTCCTGACCATCGCTTTCCGTGCCATCCCCCTGGCAGGCGGCTATCAGAACGTGGTGGATACCTTCACCGCTGCTGGCAAGCCCGGCGCAATGACCTTCTACGGCCTGGGCTCCTACGGTGTCATGGCTGCCATAGCACTGGTGTTGTCCACAGCCATGGGCGTTATCGGTACGCCCACCCACCGTACCCGTATCTACACCTCCAAGGACGAAAAGACTGCTCGCAAGGCCTTCCTGGGCCAGGGCATCCTGCTGTTCGGCTGGAGCTTTGTGACCGCCGTCATCGGCATGAGCTGCTTCACCATCGCCACCATGAATGGTGACACCCTGGCCAGCGGCGACTACGCCTTTGCTTACATGGCTACCAACGCACTGCCCCCGGTCATCGGCATGCTGTTCATGATCTGCGGCCTGTCTGCTACCATGTCCTCCGGTGACTCCGACGCCATCTCCGGCGTTACCATCCTGCTCACCGACGTGTACCCCAGCATCACCGGCAAGACCATCCAGGAAAAGGATTACGCCAAGGTCAGCCGTGTCGCTCTGATCTGCACCCTGGGCGCTGCCTTCTTCATCACCCTGTTCGTCAACGACGTTATCGGCTACATCTCCACCATCGTGGGCGCCTTCCTGCCCGGCGTCGCAGTCGCAATGCTGCTGGGCCGCTTCTGGAAGCGTGTCAACTGGCAGGGCGGTCTGGCCTGCATCGGCTCCGGCACTCTGCTGGGCGTGCTGATCCTGGTGCTGCCTTCCTTCAAGAACTGGATCAACGCCACCATGGGTGGTCCGGCTGTGCCTGCTACCATCATTTCTCTGGTGTTCGGCATTGTGGTCTCTCTCATGTTCCCTGCTGACACCACTCCCGACGATGTGCGCCTGAAGCACGTTATGGACGACCGCCGCGGCACTGTCGTGGAAAAGGTCGCTGCTGCTGAGGCTGCTGCTGACGAAGAAGAAGATCTGTAAGACCGATTGAGCCGGCAAACTGTAAATCTGTTTCTCCGAAAGGGGCGAGGGCATACGCCCTTGCCCCTTTCATCGTTTGCGGCAGGGTCGCCTTGCCGCAGGGCAAATTCATAGCAAGAGGAAACTTATCATGAAACGTATTTTGATCCAGAACGGCACCCTATACGACGGCCTTGGGGGCCAGCCCTACCAGGCAGACCTGCTGGTGCAGGACGGCCGCATTGCCCAGATCGCTCCGGGCATCACAGAGCCTGCAGACCAGGTCATCGACGCCACCGGCAAGGCGGTGACCCCGGGGTTTGTGGATATCCACCGTCACCACGACGCAAAGCCCCTCAACGACCCGCACTTTGGCGAGGTGGAGCTGGCCCAGGGCATTACCACGGCAGTGGCCGGCAACTGCGGCATCAGCATGACCCCGCGGCCGGAATCGGACGAGGCGGCAAAGGAGTATTATTCCTTTGAAGAAGCCGTCATGGGCCCCATCGGCCTGGACGGCCCCCACACCTACCGTGATTATCTGGCTGCCCTGCACAAGACCGCGCTGCCCCTGAATGTTGCCGCCATGATCGGCACCGGCACCGTCAAGATCTGTGTCAAGGGCTTTGCCGACACTCCCTACACCCAGCAGGAGCTGGACGACGCCCGTGCTCTGATCGAGGACGCCATGGCCGCCGGTGCTCCCGGTGTGTCGCTGGGCATCATGTATCTGCCGGAGTGCTACTCCTCCACCGATGAATTTGCCTACATTCTGGAGCCGGTGGGCCGCTACCACCGGGTGATTACCACCCACATCCGCGGTGAGGGCGACAGCATGGTGCAGAGCGTGCGCGAGGTGATCGAGATCGCCCGCCGGGTGGGCTGTGCCCTGGAGATCAGCCACTTCAAGAGCTGCGGCATGAAGAACTGGGGCAAGGACATCCACACTGCCATTGCCGACATCGAAGCCGCCCGCGCCGAGGGCATGGACGTGACCGTGGACTTCTACCCCTACGAGGGCGGCAGCACGGCCCTGACCACCATGCTGCCCCCGGTGTTCGTGGCCGGCAACATGACCCGTGCACTGGAAAAACTGGGCACCCCCGAAGGTGTGGAGGAGTTCCGCCGTACCAGCAGCGTGTTGTACGATGACTGGGACAACTTCTGCATCACGCTGGGCTGGGACCGCATCATCATCAGCGGCGTGGTCTGCCCCGAAAACGAGAAGTTCCTGGGCATGCGGGTGACGGAGGCTGCCGAGAAATTCGGCTTTGAGGACGCCGCTGCACTGGCCGCCTACCTGATGCACAGCGAGGACGGTAAGACTGCCATCATCAATATGTCTATGAGCCAGGATGATATTGATACGGTGGCGCGTCTGCCCTGGTCCAATATCATCTCCGATGCCATCTATGCCAAGACCGACACGCCCCACCCCCGCATGTTCGGTGCCTTCCCCAAGGTGCTGCGGGAGTATGTGGCCGAGCGCGGCATCTACACGATGCAGGAGGCCATCCGCCGGATGACCAGCCAGCCCGCCGCAAGAATGGGATTGGTCGGACGAGGGAGCTTGCAGAAAGGCAACTATGCTGATATACTGGTATTCGATCCGAAGAAGTTCACGGATCATGCCACCTTCACGAATCCTGCCCAGAAGGCCACCGGTCTGGACTGGTGCATCGTCAACGGCCAGGTCGCCATTGACCACGACCGGCGCACCACGACCGGTGCCGGTATGGTGCTGACGGTGTAAGGGGCTGCCATGTCGATCGCGATCCTTCTGCAGCAGATCCTGATCATCTTTCTGGAGATCGGCACCGGTGCAGCCGTGACCAAACTGGGCATCATGGACGACAGGAACAGCAAGTTCCTGTCCAACCTGGTCATGTCGGTCACCCTGCCCTGCACCCTGCTGGCCAGTGCCAGCATCGACGGCGGCCGCGAGGCCGTGGCCGGCATGCTCAAGGGCTATGTGGTGCTGGAAATCTTCTACATCCTCACCATCGGCATCTGCCTTGTGCTGAGCAGGGCCATGCACCTGACCCGCGGCCAGAAGGCCGTGCTGGTGGGTGCCGCCGTCATGCCCAACAGCGCCTTCATCGGCATCCCACTCATCAGCGCCCTGCTGGGCAGCGAGGCGGGTGCCCTGTACGGTGCCGCCGGCATCATGGCCTACAACATCCTGTTCTTTACTTATGTACAGCACCTGTTCGACCCGGAAGCCAAGGTGAGCATCAAAGCATTCCTTACCCCCACGAACATCACCACCGCCATCATGGTGGTCATGCTGGTGACCGGCCTGCGGCTGCCCGCCATCCTGGAAAGTTTCTGCAAGGCGGTGGGCAACACCACCACGCCGCTGGCCCTCATGATCGCCGGCGGCATGCTGGCCCGCAGTGACCTGAAAAAACTGGTCACGAACCCCATGGTATGGCTCATCACGGCCCTGCGGTGCGTCGTGTTCCCGCTGGGCTTCCTGGCGGCGCTGTACTTCCTGCCGCTGGACCGCACCCTGTGCATGGCGATCCTGATTCTGGCATCCTGCCCGGCAGGCAGCCTGACGGCCGTGCTGGCAAAGCAGTACGACACCGAGGGCGAGCTGGCAAGCCAGGCCGTTGCACATTCCACCCTTAGTATCCTGATCAGCGTGCCCCTGGTGCTGAGCCTGGGCAGCACGCTGTTGGGAATATAAACAAGTCGCTTCACAGTCGGCGCACACCGGCTGCGGAACATCTTTCAACCGGCAGCAGCCCCCGTTTCGGCTGCGTCAGAGAAAAAGAAGAGAGGTTTTTTCTTATGGCAAATGTCTACGATAAGCTCAAGGAAATGAACATCACCCTGCCCGCACCCCCGCCGAAGGGCGGCGTCTACACTCCGGTCATGGAGTTCGGCGATCATCTGCTGTACTGCAGCGGCTGCGGCCCTGACATCGGCGACGGCCACAACATCGTGGGCAAGGTCGGCGGCGACCTGACCCTGGAGCAGGGCCAGAAGGCTGCTTACAACTGCATGCTGAACCTGCTGGCCAATCTGGACGCCAAGCTGGGCGACCTGAACCGCATCAAGCGCTGCGTCAAGGTCCTGGGCTTTGTCAACTGCACCGATGATTTTGCACAGCAGCCGCAGGTCATCAACGGCGGCTCCAACCTGCTGTTCGAGCTGTTCGGCGAGGAGAAGGGTCTGCCCGCCCGCACCGCCATGGGCACCAATTCCTGCCCGGGCAACATCGCGGTCGAGATCGAGATGCTGGTGGAGTATGAATAAGATCAACGACAACCTCTATACCTTTGAGGGTCAGCAGGACATCGTAAGCCCGCAGCTGGTCTATTACCCGGCGATCATCCGCGAGAATATCCGCAAGATGATCGACATTGCAGGTGGCGCTGCCCGCCTGTGGCCCCACATCAAGACCCACAAGATGGCCGAGGTGGTCCAAATGCAGATTGAGGCGGGCATCGACCGCTTCAAGTGCGCCACCATCGCCGAGGCCGAA
>ENA-OOZT01002549-OOZT01002549.1-human-gut-metagenome-genome-assembly--contig:-NODE-2549-length-10323-cov-4.019088_pt1 | contig 10323 bp, 5 predicted proteins | sample MGYA00241192_ERZ501407 | MGnify/ENA primary metagenome ERZ501407 (study PRJEB25962, sample SAMEA2042911) | human gut metagenome | biome: human gut; feature: human-associated habitat; material: faeces...
CCGCTTCAGGGGCCGGCCGGCGATGTAGTTCTCGAAATCCTCGCAGAAGAGGGCCACCGCCGTATCCCGTGTGATGCCCAGCGACATGAAGCCGGAGAGATGAGGCGTCAACAGGAGGTTTTTGGTGTTCCACAGGGGATGCTCCGGAGGCAGAGGCTCCGGGCGCACCACATCCAGCGCCGCACCGGCCAGCCGTCCGGCGTTCAGGGCCTCCATCAGGGCGTCCTGATCGATGGCGGTGCCACGGCCCACGTTCACCACCACCGCCTCCTTGGGCAGCAGGGCGATGCGGCTGCGGGAGAGGATGCCCTCCGTCTCCGCCGTGCCGGGCAGGGCCATGGCCAGAATTTCCGTCTCCGGCAGCACCTGATCCAGCTGCGCCGTGGTGTACATGGCGTCGTAGGCATCGTCCACATGGCGGCCGCTGCGGGAGACACCTACCACAGTCTTGGCCCCCATGGCCTTCACCCGGCGGGCAAAGGACGTGCCGATGTCACCGGTACCCAGCACCGTGATGCGGCTGCCGCAGACGGAGCGCATGGGGGGCTTCTCGTCGCTCCAATCGTGGCGGTGCATCCACTCCTGCACGGTGGGCATCTGCCGCAGCAGCATCAGCGTCACCATGACCATGTGCTCACTGATGGTCACGCCGTAGGCTCCGGAGGAGTTGGAGAGCATCACCTCCGGGCTGTGGTACAGGGCATCGTCCTTCCACTGATCCATGCCGGCATAGGCGCAGCAGAACCACCGCAGGGCCGTGGCAGCCTTCAGCTCCTTGGGGGGAACGGTGCCGTAGATCACCTCATACTCCCCCGCCCGGTCCTGGGGCAGATGGCCCTCGGTGAAATAGTCCACGGTGAAGCCGGCGTCCCCGGCCATCTTCTCGATATGAGCACGGTGGCTGTCGTTCAGGTAATCCGCCACCACTGCAAGCTTCCTCATCATGAATATACCTCCCAGATTTTTTCTGCGCAGCGCATACCGTCCGCTGCGGCGGACAGGATGCCTCCGGCATAGCCTGCTCCTTCGCCGCAGGGGTACAGCCCCCGCAGCGCACTTTGTCCGCTCTCATCCCGCAGGATGCGTACCGGCGAGGAGGAGCGGGTCTCCACCGCCGTCAAAAGGGCATCCGGCTGGGCATAGCCCCGGAGCTTCCGCTCCAGCAGAGGCAGCGCCTCCTCCATAGCCCCCGTGAGAAACGGCGGCAGGCAGTCATGGAGGTCGCACCACGTGACGCCGGGGCGATAGCTGGGCAGCACCGCTCCCGGCCCCGTGGAGGGGCGGTGGGCCAGAAAGTCCTCCACCCGCTGGCAGGGAGCCAGGAATCCGCCGCCCCCCAGCCGGAAGGCCGCCTCCTCCAGCTGCCGCTGCCACGCCACCCCCGCCAGGGGATGATCCGTGCCGAAGTCCTCCGGTGTGACGCCCACCAGCATCCCGCCGTTGATGTTTTCGCCGCTGCGGGCGTAGTGGCTCATGCCGTTGGTCACCACACGCCCCGGCTCCGAGGCCGCCGCCACCACCTGTCCGCCGGGGCAAACGCAGAAGGAGAACACGCCCCGGCCCGCCGCTGTATGGCACGACAATTTATATGTGGAGGCCGGCAGGCACGGATGCCCCGCATACTGCCGGTACTGGGCGGCGTCCATGTCCCGCTGGCGGTGCTCGATGCGGACCCCCACGGCGAAGGGCTTGGCCTCCATGGGGACCCCGGCCTCGTACAGCATTTGGAAGGTATCCCGTGCGCTGTGGCCCGGCGCCAGCACCACCGCCCGCACCGGCAGACGGTACGTCCCCTCTCCTGTCCGGACGTGCAGCCCCGTCAGAACGCCATCCCGGCTCTCCAGTCCTTCCAGCCGGTGGCCGAAGCGCACCTGCGCCCCCAGCGACAGCAGCTCCTGCCGCAGGTTTTGCAGGGCAATGTGCAGCATATCCGTCCCCACATGGGGCTTGGCATCCGTCAGAATACTCTCTGGCGCACCGCAGCGCACCAGCTCCTCTAAGATCCACCGGTGGCGCAGGTCCTTGGTGCCGGTGTTCAGCTTCCCGTCGGAGAAGGCTCCGGCTCCCCCCTCTCCGAATTGTACGTTGGACTCCGGATCCAGCACGCCGGTGCGCCAGAAGGTCTCCACGTCCCTCTGGCGGGCGGTGGTGTCCCGCCCCCGCTCCAGCAGAATGGGGCGCAGGCCGCATCGGGCCAGCACCAGCGCCGCAAACAGGCCACCCGGCCCGGCGCCCACCACCACCGGCGGCACCTCCGGCGAAGACAGCACCTCCGGCAGAGCATACCACTCCGGGACGAAGCGGCTGACCCGCCGATCCCGGCAGCGGCGCAGCACCTGCTTCTCCTGCCGCACCTCCGCCGCCACGGTGTACACCAGATGCAGCTCCTCCCGTGCGTCGATGGAGCGGCGCAGCACCTGCACCGACAGCACGTCCTCCTCCGGGATGCGCAGCAACCGGGCTGCTCTCCGGTGCAGGGCCGCCTCCTTCTCCTCCGGGGCCAGCTTCAGGCCCTCCAGCTTCAGCACGGCGGCACCTCCTTTACAAAATGTTCAAAGAAAAATCCGTTTCTTAAAGCTTACATTAAGCTTTCCGGGTATGATAATAGACAAAGAAACGGAACGGCGCTAAACATCATAGCACAGTTCCCCGCCATGGGCAATATCCCAAAAGGAGGTTTTTCATATGTCCAACGAGTTTCATGACGAGAACAACCTGTATCACTTCAGCTATCGTGATCCCAACGCAGAATCTCACGCAGAGTCTGCGGCCGGGTCCATCGTGGAGCCCGCCGCCGATCCGGTGGTGACAAACACCCCGGCGCAGCCCAAGAAGCACCACCGCGGTGCAGGCCGTGTGGTGGCCCTGCTCCTCAGCTGTGCCGTCATCAGTGCAGCCTGCGGCTTCGGCGGCGCCATTCTGGCCCAGAACAGCAGCCGCACCGGTAAGACCACCGTGCAGCAGAGCAACCGCACCGCCACTACCGTCAACGTCAAGAAGGTAGACGGACAGACGCTGATGAGTCCCGCCGAGGTGTACGCCTCCACGGTCAACAGTGTGGTCTCCATCAACTGCTCCGCCGTGTCCACCAACATCTTCGGCCAGCAGACCGAGTCCGCCTCCTCCGGCAGCGGCTTCATCTACACCGCCGACGGCTACATCGTCACCAACCAGCACGTGATAGCCAACGCCAGCTCCATCAACGTCACCCTCTATAACGGCGACACCTATCCCGCCACGCTGGTGGGCAGCGACAGCGATTACGATGTAGCTGTGCTGAAGATCGACGCCAAGGATCTGCCGGCTGTGACTCTGGGCAACTCCACCGATGTCAACGTGGGCGACACCGTGCTGGCCATCGGTAACCCGCTGGGTGAGCTGACCTTCTCCATGAGCTCCGGCATCGTCTCCTGCGTGAACCGTGCCATCAACGTGGAGGGCACTCCCTTCAATATGATTCAGGTGGACGCCTCCATCAACCCCGGCAACTCCGGCGGCCCCCTGATGAACCTGTACGGCGAGGTGGTGGGCATCGTGTCCGCCAAGTACTCCAGCTACGCCGATACCTCGGTGGAGGGTCTGGGCTTTGCCATTCCCATCAATGACGTGCAGTCCATCATCAGCGACATCATGGAGAACGGCTCCGTCACCGACAAGGCCTATATGGCCATCACCGCCGGCACTATGACCCAGCAGATGGCGGCGCAGTATAAGATCAATGCCACCGAGGGCGTGTTCGTTTACTCCGTGGAGGACGGCGGCGCCGGGGATAAGGCGGGCCTGAAGCTGGGCGACGTCATCACCAAGCTCAACGATACTCAGATCACCTCTATGGAGGATCTGTCCGCCGCCAAGAAGGGCTTCAAAGCTGGGGACACCGTGACCCTCACCGTTCTGCGGGACGGTCAGGAGATCACCACCCAGCTGACCTTCGACGCACAGCCCCAGACCACCGACGACACCACGGACAGCAGCCAGAGCGGCGACAACGGCTACAATAACGACAGTAACGGCCATAACGGGAACGGGTACAGCGACCTGTACGACTACTTCTTCGGCCGTCATTGATCGATGAAATAACGAAGCTTTCTTCGAGTCTCTCTCTTTCTCATATGCAGCGGGGGCGTGTACCAAACGGTACACGCCCCCGCTGCGATTTTATGTACGGGGCTTCCGCAGGCCGCCCAGCAGCATGGTCGCCGCACCGACACCGGCGCAGCCGGTGAGCCACACACTGGCGCCGTCCACTGCCTCCGCCGGGTCCAGCAGCACCACGATCCCCACCACAAAGAAGAAGGCCAGCACGGCCCCTAAAACCGTCAGGGCGATTCTTCCCGTCCTGCCCAGCGGCGGTGCCTGACGGTGGCCATCGTGCAGCAACCGCCGCCGGAGGGGCCATTGCCGCCAGCCAGATGATCCGGTCACCGGCGCTGCCCTCCCATAGTCCTGCTCCCATGAGCATGGCATAGGCCACCAGCAACCAGCCCACGATCCGTTTGGCTCTGCCGGTTTTTTCCAGCCGCCGGACCGCCTGTCGGGCCTCCGGGACCTCCTGTGCCGCCTGACGGTACAGTTCCAGTGCCTTCCTCCGGTCCCGTGGGACGCCTTGTCCTGCCTCATACAGGCAGCCCAGATCGTACTGCCCCAGCGGCAGGCCCCGGCGGGCCGCCTCCTCGTACCAGTGAGCCGCTTGGGCGGCATCCGCCGGGCAGCCGCTGCCCTTTTGGTAGCAGTATCCCAGCGCCACCGCTGCCGGACCGTCTCCGCCCTCGGCGCTGCGCCGGAAGCAGTCAAAGGCCTTGGCCTCGTCCTTTTGGCAGCCCTTCCCCTTCTGATAGCACCGGCCCACCTGCCGCAGAGCGCCCATGTGTCCGGCCTGTGCCGCCTGCTGGTACAGCTCCAGCGCGCGGGCCGGGTCCTGCCCGATGGCGTCGCCGGAGAGCAGCATATTCCCCAGAGCATAGGCCGCCCCCACATGGCCCCGGCGGGCCGCCCGGTCATAGAGATCCGCCGCCAGATAGGGGTTGCGCTCCAGCCCGACGCCGTGCTCATAGCACCGGGCCAGCGCTGCCATGCCATTGGGGTAACTCTGCCCTGCCGCACGGCGGTACTCCTGCGCCGCCTGCTTTTCATTCCGGTCGATGCCCCGGCCGTCCTCCAAGTGCAGCCCCAGCAGGAACTGTCCACGGGCAAAGCCTTGCCCTGCCGATGCCCGGAACAGGGCCGCCGCCTTGCGGTCGTCCTGCTCTACGCCGAGTCCCTCCCGGTACAGCACGCCCAGATTACACTGCGCCGCCGCCATACCGGACTGCGCCGCCTGACGGTACAGCTCCGCCGCACGGTGGACATCCTTCTCCACGCCACGGCCCGCCTCATAGCACAGCCCCAGCTCGTTCATGGCCCGGATGTTCCCCTCCGAGGCGGCCTGCTGAAAGAGCTCCGCCGCCTGCTTCTCGTCGGTCGCTGTCCCGTGACCGTACAGATAGCACAGCCCCAGCTGCATCACGGCGTCGGGATAGCCCGTCTGCGCCGCCTGACGGAACCACTCCACCGCCTGAGGCGGCGACTGATCCACCCCCATGCCGTCGTCGTAGCAGTGACCCAGAAACAGCTGCGCTCTGGGCAGACCCAGCTCCGCTGCCTGACGAAACAGCTCCGCCGCACGGCGATCGTCCTTCTCCACGCCCTTTCCGGCGTGGTGCAGCACGCCCAGAGCACACAGGCCCTCAGCGCTGCCGCCCTTCCCGGCCTCCTGATACAGAAGCGCCGCCTTTTTGGCATCCTGCTCCACGCCGTTGCCGAACTCATAGCACAGACCCAGCAGGAACTGCGCCCGTGGATGCCGCTGCTCCGCCGCTTGGGTGAAGAGCCGGGCCGCCTGCCCATAGTCCTTCTCCACTCCCACGCCGAAGTAGTACATGGCCCCCAGATTGCACTGTCCCTGCGCATAGCCCTCCTCCGCCGCATGGCGATAACACTGGATGGCCCGGTCCAGATCCTTCTCCGTTCCCTGCCCGTTTTCGTAGCACACGCCCAGATCGCACACCGCCGGCAGATAGCCCAGCTTGGCACTCTCCTGAAACAGTTCAAAGGCCCGCACCGGGTCACGCTCCACGCCGGTGCCGTTGTCGTGGCACACCGCCAGCCAGTAAAGGGCCGTAGGGTCATCCGGTTCCGTGCGGCTGAACCATGCAAAGGCCTTGTCCGGGTCCTTCTTCACGCCGCCGGTGCCGTAAAAATAATGCAGTCCCATCTGCACCGCTGCGGCGCAGTCACCATTCTGGGCCGCCTGGCGGCAGTTCTCCAGCCGCTCCTGCTGCTCCCGCCGGTGCTGATCCGCCAGGCGCAGCATCTCCGGGGAAAAGAACACCACATCTGTCTTTTCCGGCTGCCGGTTTTGCTCCATCCGTTCATCGCTCATATAGATACGCCTCCTTCCGAGGAATTTGTCATAATAGATGATTGTACCACACTTTCCGCCGCCACGCAAATTCCCGCAGAAAGAAAAACGCCGGGCGGTGACCCGGCATTTTATAGGGTTCTGACAGAGCGCCGGGGCGGCAAAAGCCGCCCCGGCGGATGTGATCCGACAGGCTTAAAGCTGTTTCTTTCTCCGGCCATGGGCCCGCTGGCAGGCTTTTACGATCTCCACCACGGGGATCACCAGCACCGCCAGACCCAGCGCAATCCCGTACTCCGTCCAGCTCACCGGCGTAAATCCGAAGGCGTTGGCGATGAAGGGCACCTCCAGCACCACGGTGGTCAGCAGCAGACTGCCGATCATGGCCAACCACAGCACCTTGTTGTGACTGGTCAGGCTGAACACGCTGCGCCGCTGAGAGCGCATATTGAAGCTGTGGAAGATCTCGCACATACTCATGGTCAGGAAGGCCATGGTCATGCCGTCGTCGGAGACGCCCTTGGGCATTTCGAAATACCCCACCTCTATGCAGTGGCCAATGATGTAGGAGACCAACGTGATAACGGTAATGAGGATGCCCTGATAGGCGATGTCCCAGCCCAGACCACCGGCGAAAATGCCGTCATCAGAGGGGCGGGGCGGCCGCTCCATCACGTCCGGCTCCCCCTTCTCCAGACCCAGCGCCAGCGCCGGGAAGCAGTCGGTGATGAGGTTGATGAACAGCAGATGCACCGGGTTCATCAGGGTAAAGCCCAGCAGCGTAGCCACGAACACGCCCAGCACCTCGCTCATATTGGAGGCCAGCAGGAACTGAATGGCCTTGCGGATATTGTCGTAGATACGGCGGCCCTCGCCTACGGCACCCACGATGGTGGCAAAGTTGTCGTCGGCCAGCACCATATCCGCCACATTCTTGGTGACGTCGGTGCCGGTGATGCCCATGCCCACACCGATGTCGGCGGACTTGATAGACGGGGCGTCGTTGACGCCGTCGCCGGTCATAGCCGTCACGGCCCCCCGCTTGCGCCATGCGTTAACGATGCGAACCTTATGCTCCGGCTGCACGCGGGCGTACACGCTGTACTTCTCCACCTCCTTGGCCAGCTCCTCGTCGCTGAGGCTGTCCAGAGCGCTGCCGGTAACGGCCTGCGAGGGATCGTCCAATATCCCCAGCTCCTTGGCGATGGCCACGGCGGTATCCTTGTGGTCGCCGGTGATCATCACCGGCCGGATGCCTGCCGTGCGGCACTGCTGGATGGCGGCCTTCACCTCCGGACGCACCGGGTCGATCATGCCCGCCAGACCCACGAAGCACAAATCTTGCTCCAGATACTCCGGGCTGTCGTCCTTGGGCAGACCGCCCTCCCACAGGCGGATGGCCGCCGCCAGCACACGCAGAGCCTTATCCGCCATGGCCTTGTTCTGCGCCAGAATTTCCTGCCGCTTCTCCTCGGTCATGGGCAGCATCCGGCCGCTCTCCTCATATCGGGTGCAGCGGCGCAGCACCTCATCCGGTGCGCCCTTGGTGTACTGAATGAAACCGTTATCCATGCGGTGGATGGTGGACATCATCTTCCGGGAGGAGTCAAAGGGAGCCTCCGCCACACGGGGCTGCTCCTGCTCCAGCCGGTTCTTATCCAGCCCGCTGTCCACGCCGAAGCGCACCAGCGCCGCCTCCGTGGGCTCGCCCTGCACCGTGCCGTCGGGATTCTCCACGGCGTCGTTGCAGAGGGTCATAGCGGTACCCAGCAGTCCCTCCGGGCCGGTGTGCTCCACCACCGTCATTTTATTCTGTGTGAGGGTACCGGTCTTGTCGGAGCAGATGACCTGCGTGCAGCCCAGCGTCTCCACCGCCGTCAGACGGCGGATCACAGCGTTGTGCTGGCTCATCTTGGTGACACCGATGGAGAGCACCACCGTCACCACCGTGGCAAGACCCTCCGGAATGGCGGCCACCGCCAGCGACACTGCCACCATGAAGGTCTCCAACACGCTCTCCAGCGTCAGGGAACCCGCCACCAGCAGGTCAAATACAAAGATGAACACGCAGATGGCCAGCACCATCTTGGACAGGGTGCTGCCCAGCTGGGTCAGCTTGCGCTGCAGGGGCGTCTCCTCCTGCTCCGTCTGGGCCAACACACCGGCGATCTTGCCCATCTCCGTGTCCATGCCCGTGGCGGTGACTACCATGCGGCCCCGGCCGTATACCACCGCCGAGCCCATGTAGGCCATGTTCTTCCGGTCGCCCAGCGACACCTGTTCCCCGGCAAGGGGCTCCGTAAACTTGCTGACGGGGACACTCTCACCGGTGAGGGCTGCCTCCTCGATCTTCATGGAGGCGCTCTCCAAAATGCGCCCGTCCGCCGGGACGGCGTCGCCCGCCTCCAGCAGCACCACGTCGCCGGGTACCAGCAGGCGGCTCTCCATGGTCACCTGCTGCCCGTCCCGCAGTACCTTGCAGGTGGCGGCGGTCATGGTCTGGAGAGCCTCAATGGCGGCCTCCGCCTTGCTCTCCTGCACCACGCCCAGAACGGCGTTCAGCAGCACCACCAGCAGGATGATGATGACCTCCGTAAAGCTCTCATGGGACAGGATATTGGTCACGGCGGACACCGCTGCCGCCGCCAGCAGGATCAGCAGCATGGGATCCTTCAGCTGCTGCACGAACCGCTGAAACAAGGTCAGCTTCTCCGCCTCCTTCAGACGGTTCTCTCCGTGCTCCCGAAGGCGCTTCTCCGCCTCCTGCGCCGAAAGGCCCTGCCGATCCGTCCGCAGGCCCTCCAGCACCTGTTCCTTTGTTTGGGTGTATTCCTTTTGCATCCAACCACTCCTTCTTCGGGGGTCCTTCCCCCATCTCCATTTTACCCACCCGGCGCAACAAAAAAACTCATGCGCAGGCCGAAGCCCACGCATGAGTCTCATTCTTTCAAAGCAGTCCGGGCGCCTGAACGCCGGTTTGACGAAGCTGCCTCACTCCGCAGGCTGCGAAGCGGAATTACTCCCCCAAGGTGGAAGATGTTCACTTGACTGGTACATAATATACCCATTTTGGGACCATTTGTCAAGTGGATATTCGTCCTGCTTCTGTCCACTTTGGTCGGATGTTGACAAGCTTTTCCTTTCGTGATACGATATCCGCGTAGTTTTGTCGAAATCCGGCAAAGCTATGGAGATAGAGATCACACACATAGAGAAAGGAATGGTACTTATGAATCCTATGACCAGTCTGAGCGCTCTGAGCGCCAATATGGGTGCTTTCGGCATCATCGCCACGATCCTCGCCATCATCGCCACGGTGGCGGCCTTCATTCTGGTGGTACCGGAGAGCAAGCGGGAGAAGCTGGGCCGCTTCGGCAAGTTCCTCCACGACGCCGTGAACTTTAAGTTCCTGATCGTGGAGAAGATCCTGCAGGCTCTATACATCTTCGTGACGGCCTACCTCATTCTGTGCGGCTTCTTCATGCTGTTCATGGCTCCGGAGACCTGGACCGGCCGTCACTGGCTGGGCGGCTACGGCATCCTGCTGATGGTGCTGGGCCCCATTGCGGTACGTCTGTGCTATGAGCTGCTGATGATGGCGGTCCTGCTGCTGAAGAACGTCATCTCCATCAACCGCAAGCTGAAAAACCAGAACGAGCGCAGCGCCGACGCCGACCTGTTCGCCGTGCCGGAGCTGCACCGTACCCAGCCCTCCCAGCCCGCTGCTCCGGTGACGCCCGTGGCTCCTGCGGCTCCTGCCCAGCGGTCGACTCCCTTCCAGCCCGCTGAGCAGGCGGCTCCCGCAGCGCCCAGCTTCTGCACCCGCTGCGGCGCTCATCTGGATGAGAATGGCCACTGCCCCAACTGCGATCAGGAGTAAGCTCCTCTTGGAAAGCAGCTTATGAAATAGCAGCCCCTCCGCC
>ENA-OOZT01002576-OOZT01002576.1-human-gut-metagenome-genome-assembly--contig:-NODE-2576-length-10212-cov-2.718322_pt1 | contig 10212 bp, 7 predicted proteins | sample MGYA00241192_ERZ501407 | MGnify/ENA primary metagenome ERZ501407 (study PRJEB25962, sample SAMEA2042911) | human gut metagenome | biome: human gut; feature: human-associated habitat; material: faeces...
CCCGCGCTGAACAGGCTCACGCGCGGCCCGAGCATGACGTTGTCGCCGAAGCGGACGTCACACTGGTCGAGCACGATGAGCTCATAATTCGCATAGAAGTTTTCGCCCAGATAGATATGGCTGCCGTAGTCGCAGCGGAAGGGCGGCTCGATCCTGAACGTGCGCCCCGTCCCACCCAGCAGGCCGCGCAGCAGGGCGGCCTGCACGCGGGCGGCGGTGCGGTTGCGGCCCCCGTTGGGGTAGATGGCTTTGGCGGCGGCACGGCTCATGTCTGGCACAGCAGTGCCGTTGTTGGCAATGGTATCAGGCATGGTCCTTGCCTCCTTTCAAAACGCTGAAGCAGAGGTTGATCAGGAGAATGAAGACGAACAGCACGACGCCGGTGGCGATCAGTGCTTCGCGGTGCAGGTCGGTGGAGTAGCCCATCTCGATGACGATGTTGGAGGTCATCGTGCGCAGGCCCTGGAACAGTCCCTTGGGCATCCAGGTCTGGTTGCCGGCGACCATCACGACGGCCATCGTCTCTCCGATGGCGCGGCCAATGCCCAGGATGACGGCGGACAGCACGCCGGACTTGGCGGCGGGCAGCACGGCGTAGAACACGCTGCGCTCATGGGTAGCACCCAGAGCCAGGCTGCCCTCGTAATAGCTTTGGGGCACAGCGTCCAGGCTGGTTTTGCTGACCGTGATGATGGTGGGCAAAATCATGATGCCCAGCAGCACGCTGGCGGTGAACAGGCTCATACCCTTGCCGCCCTTGATGTGCAGCACTGTTTTGAAAAAGTCGCTCTTGACCATGGCCTGCACGGCGGGCACCAGCACGATCATGCCGAAGAAGCCGTACACGACCGAGGGAATGCCGGCCAGCAGCTGCACAGCAGGCAGCATCACCCGCTTGATGGAGGGCGTGGAAAACCGGGACAGGTAGATGGCCGTGAGCAGACCGACGGGCACACCCACAATGATGGCCCCGGCGGTGACGTACAGCGAGCCTAAGATCATGGGCAGGATGCCGTAGATGTCGTTGCCGGGCTTCCAGGTGGTGCCCAGCAGGAACTTCAGCGGGCCAATCTTGCCGATGGTGGGCAGGCCGTTAGCAAACAGGAACACGCAGATCAGCACGACGGCTAAGATCGAGATGCAGGCGCAGGCAGTAAAAACGGCCTGCATAATGCCTTCCCGCAGATGAGCGGTCTTCATTTCCCTATACACTCCTTTTATCACATAAAGGCTCCCCTTGAGGGGAGCTGGCTTGCCGAAGATCGGTACCGTTGCCGGATAGAGGTTGTTGGGGCGAACATTGTTCGCCCTCCAACTTGGCGTTGCAACCCGTTCCGGGAAAGGCCGCTCACAAGGCAAACGGCCACGGGCGAACACTGTTCACCCCTGCAGAGCACGTTTTGAAAGCCTGAGCAACACCCTCAAAAGGGGAGCCTATTCAAATTACTGCAAATCGCTCCAGACGGTCAGCTCGCCGGTGTAGATGCCCTTGATCTGGTCAACGGTCAGATCCTCAACAGAATTGGCGGGGTTGACGACGACGGCGATGCCATCCTGGGCCAGGACGGTGGAAACGGCGCCGCCCTCTGTCTCGGAATCTTTCAGCTCGCGGCTGGCCATGCCGATGGTGTAGCTGCCATCCAGCGCGCCGGAAACACCAGTGGTGGAATCAGAGGTCAGCAGTTCCAGCTCGGCGTTGGGGTTCACGGTCTTGTAAGCTTCGATCAGCTTTTCCATCAGCGGAGAGACGGAGGAGGAACCGCCAACGGTGATCTTTCCTTCCGGCTGGGCGGAGGTGTAATCCTCGCCCTCGCTGCCAACGTAGCCTTCCTCGGTGGCCAGAGCCTGGCCGTCCTTGCTCAGGCAGTAGGCGATGAAGTCAACGGCCACGGGGTCGGTGGCTTCGCCGTTGGTCACGATGTTGAAGGGACGGGCCAGGGTGTAGCTGCCGTCCTTGACGGTCTCGGCAGAAGCCTCGATGCCGCCGACCTTGACGGCCTTGACGGAATCGTTCAGGGAGCCAAGGCTGATATAGCCGATGGCGGTCTCATCGTTGGCGACGGCGGTCATGACGCCGTTGGTGCTGGACTGGATGGCAGCGGCCTCGGTGGTGTTGTCGACCTTCTGGCCGTCGGCGTTCTTTTCCTCCACGCCGGTCAGCTCGATAAAAGCACCGCGGGTGCCGGAACCGTCCTCACGGGAGATGACGGTGATGTCCTGGTCGGTGTCGAAGTCAGCAGCGGCTTCGCTCTCGGCCGGGGCGGCCTCGCCGGAAGCAGCCTCGGAAGAGGCAGTGCTCTCAGAAGCAGCGGGGGTGGAATCGGCGGCGGAGCTGCCGCAGGCGGCAAGGCTCATCATCATAGCAGCGGCGGTAACAACAGCAGCAACAGATTTGCGTTTCATAGATGTACTTCTCCTTTGCCCAAAGGGGCATTGCATTGCGGCACACAGGCCGGTACTGGGTTTTCCCGGGTACAAGGCTATTGTACTGCGCCGCCGGGGCGGTTTCGACCATAGTCAGGTACAATCCCCGTAAAGCTTGTGAAAAGCAGGCAGCTGTTTTGCAAAAAAGCTGTAAAATTGGTAAAATTTTGGGGCATATCCCAGCGGCTGTACAGTTTATATAAGGCAACAGACGACAAAATGTACGCAGAAACGGCATTTTACACAAACTTTACAAAACCTTTACGCATCTCTGCTGGTGAAATGCCCCCGAAACCAGCTATAATATACAACGGTATAGAGAAATAAAAGCAGCACCGCATAGGCCTGCGTTTTGGGCGCGGGGAACGGCAGCGCTGCCTAAAAAGAGAATGGACGTGTAATCCGATGACCATTTTTAATGTGTTCACCCTGATGGGCGGCATCGCTATGTTCCTGTATGGCATGGACCTGATGGGCAAGGCGCTGGAGCAGACCGCCGGCAGCAAATTGCAGGGCATCCTCTCCACCATGACTTCCAGCCCCATCCGGGCGCTGCTGCTGGGCGTAGCGGTCACCGCCGTTATTCAGTCCAGCGGCGCTACCACCGTTATGGCGGTCGGCTTCGTCAACTCCGGTCTGATGGAACTGCACCAGGCCATCGGCGTCATCATGGGTGCCAACATTGGTACCACTGTTACCGGCTGGCTGCTGTCTTTGTCCGGCCTCGAGGGCGAGAGCTTTATCACCAAAATGCTCAACCCCAATGCCTGGAGCCCGATCCTGGGCTTCATCGGCATCTGGCTGTATATGGTCGGTAAGGACCGCAAGCGCGGCGTAGGCAAGATCCTGCTGGGTTTCGCCATTCTGATGGCCGGCATGAACACTATGTCCAACGCCATGTCTCCCCTGGCCGATGAGCCCTGGTTCATGAATCTCTTCCTTAGCTTCAGCAACCCGGTGCTGGGCGTCATTGCCGGCGCTGTGCTGACTGCCGTGCTGCAGTCTTCCTCGGCGGCGGTGGGCATCCTGCAGGCGCTGACCAGCACGGGTGCTGTCACCTACTCCGCCGCCGTGCCCATCATCATGGGCCAGAACATCGGCACCACCGTTACAGCGCTGATCTCCTCGGCCGGTGCGAACAAAAACGCCAAGCGCACTGCCTTCGTCCATCTCTATTTCAACGTCATCGGCACCATTATCTTCCTGTGCGGCTTCTACGGCCTGCATGCGCTGATCCGTTTCAGCTTCTTTAATGCGACGGCCAATACCTTCGGCATCGCCATGGTGCATACCATTTTTAACATAGTCACCACCGCCATCCTGCTGCCCTTCAACCGCCTGCTGGAAAAGCTGGCCATCATGACCGTGCCCGACTCCCCCGCCGACAAAAAGCAGGAGAATTCCCTGCTGGACGATCGTCTGCTGGCAACTCCGTCTGTGGCTGTCGCCCGCGCCATGCTCACCGGCGGCGATATGGCCGAGATCTGCCGCACCTCGCTGCTGCAGGCCATGTCCACCACTCATAAGTGGAACGATGCCATCGCCGACGAGGTCGAGCGCAAAGAGGACGCCGTCGACCATTACGAGGATGTGCTGGGCACCTACCTGGTCAAGCTCAGCGCCAAGCATCTTTCCACCGAAGATAACCGCACGATCAACACCCTGCTGCACACCATCGGCGATTTCGAGCGCGTCTCGGACCATGCCGTCAACCTGATCAAGACGGCCGAGGAGATCCGCGATAAATCCATCCAGTTCAGCGAGGAAGCCCTGGGCGACTTGGGCGTGCTGGAAGCCGCTGTGCAGGACATCGTCAACCGCACCGTCGATGCCTTCCAGAAGGGCGACGTCTACGCCGCCGGCAAGATCGAGCCGCTGGAGCAGGTCGTGGACGGTCTGGTGCGCGAGGTCAAGACCCGCCATATCGCCCGCCTGCAGGCTGGTGTATGCACCATCGAGTACGGCTTTGTGCTGGATGATCTGCTGACCAACTACGAGCGTATCGCTGACCACTGTTCCAACATCGCTGTTGCAATGATCGAGGTCGCCGCCGATAAGTTCGATACCCACGAGTACCTGGCTACCGTCAAGCATGGCGGCAGCGTGAAATTTGAGCAGCGGTACGAGAAATACCGCGGCCGCTATACCTTCCCGCCGGAGACTTACGCCGAGATGCAGCCTGTTTCGGCCCCCTGCAACGCGGAAGAAGACGCATAACCGAAAGGGGCTGGGCGCATGGCCCGGCCCCTGTTTTTGTAAGAGAGGGGAACTTATATGATCTACATTGTGGAGGATGACGCCAGCATCCGGGAACTGGAGCAGTATGCCCTGCAATCCAACGGCTACGAGGTGCAGGGCTTTGAAAGCCGCATCCGCTTCCTGCTGAAATTCATGAATTCCCTCAAACGCATCAAAATCAGAAAAATGGATAATAAACCCCATTCCATACGGGAAGATGAAACAACCTTTAAAATTCTATAAACAATCAAAAAGCTGAGGAAAAATTCCCCAGCTTCAGACTGTAGACAAAGTAATTTTGAGGCAGCGGAAGGGCTTGGGAAACAAATCCGTTTCCCAAATAGAATCCGCAGTCGGAATTCACTTCCGGCGAGGAAAACAGCGAGTTTCGAGGCTTTTAAGGTGATGGAACTCGTCTGTTTATTCCTCTGTCTTAGCAAGTCGAAATCCCGATTTCGACTTAGGGTGTCAACTTATTTCATAATTTCAACCATCTTTTCGTCCTCCAGAGGAGTGTAGGTTACGGTATAACCAAGCTTTTCAAAGGCTCTTACGCCAACAAATGATTTGCCGTCCTGCAAAAGCACATTCATATTCACGCGTTTGCCGTTCTGCATCACATAAGAGGTCTTTGTGGTCTTTTCCCAGCCGACATCCTCACCCAGCATATCGCAGATATCACGCAAGGGCAGGTAAGCTCTGCCGTTTTTCACAACCAGATCGGTATAATCATAATTGCCGCCGAATACCGCACTGCCTTCTTTTCTGTTTGCCTCCAGGCTCGCTTCGTTATCGCCGCCCCAGCCCCATGTCACAGTTACGCCGACAACAGGGTTATATTTATTTTCCAGACGCGCCATCTGATTCTGCAGCTCCTCCAATGTCATGCCGCCCTTCGGAATCGTTACGGTTTCGTTGGAGCTCATCATGGTAGAATCTGTGGTAATCTTCGCAACTCTTTTGCCGTTATGGGTTACATCATACACCTCTGTAGAACGGAAGCCTTCTGCCAGCTGTTTTACCTCCGCATTATATTTGAAGCTGTTCAGAACCATGGAAACGCTGGGTTCTTTCACAATTTCCTTTAACATTGCACTTAGGTCGCTCGCACCGTCCACGAAGTCCTGCTCCGATGCCTTCAGCTCTGCAAAGCCTTCTTTTATCTGCGCCCTATCCTCTGCACTTGCATTCATGCTGTCCATTACAGTCATCATGTAGGCTTCGGTTGCATTCAGCACCTGCTCAGGGTTCTTGCCGATGAAATCAAGCATATTGATCATCAGCTGTGCCACCTGCTGTCCGTCTGCCTGAATTGCATAGCCGCCGCTGATTTTCTTTACCATGCCCGTTTCAAAGCCCTTGAATACATCCTCATAGAAGGTAAATACGGCATCCTGTAAGCCGCTCATGCTTACACCTTCCATGTCAACCCCTGTCATATCCTCGGCAGAGATAAGTGTAATATATTTCTGCTGTCCCAGTGCTGCCTTGAAATCTCTTGCAAAGGCCTCTGTGAAAAGATAGCTGTCATTCTTTTCTTCCACAGCCCCCGCAAGCTGATATGCACCCAGAAGGGTATCTGTTGTCACAACAACGCCATCCGCCAGACTGTAATACACCGTACCCAGATCGTACTTCTTGCCTTCGTAATTCACATCAAAGGACATATCGTATTTCATTGTATCCATATCCAGATTCATGTCGTAATCCATCTGCATGGTCTTTCTGCCGTCAGGGAATTCCCCAACTGTCGCAACCATATCCGCACCTGTTGCTTTTGCAACATCTGTCATAAACGTCTCCAATGCATCAAAGTTGATATCCGCCTGCATCGTTCCCTTTACCTCACAGGTCTTCATGGTATCCATTGCATTTGCTGCCATCTTCAGATAGCCCAGCTCATCCGTCGAACAGCCCGAAAATGCTCCCACACACATAACACCGCAAAGCAGTGCCGCCAGCTTCTTTTTCATAAGTAAACGCCTCCTTTTTCAACCTTTTTTTGGTTATCTTACAGATTTAACCTATGAATATTATAGCAAAGACTTCCCTTCCAAACAATAGAACAAAGAAAAATTAAGCTTTTTTTATGAATTTCATGCAAAAAAGAAGCGTCCTTCTGTTTCGAGACACCTCTTTTTGCCTTCTTTCCTTTTGTTTTGCTTCTTTATTATTTTGATTTTGCTTTCTTTTCTGCGGAAAACAGCCGGAATTTATCGGTGAAAATCGTTCCTTCCCCTACCTTGCTTTCCACCAGAACCTCTCCATCATGGCAATCGATGATCCAGCGCGCAATAGCAAGCCCTAAGCCTGTACCGGAAACCTCCTTATTTCTGGATTTATCCGCACGATAAAAACGGTCGAAAATCTTACGCAGGTCCTCCTCCGCAATGCCTGCGCCGTGGTCTTCCACGGAAACATAGCCGAAGCTTGCATCCTTCCAGACCCGCACCGCAATCTCACTGCCGTTCGGGGAATATTTTAAGGCATTCTCGCCATGAATCCACAGCAGCTGCTTGATTAAATCATATTCCGCAAAAATTTCCACCTCATCCTCCGCTGTAAAGGTGATACTTCTGCCCTCCTGCAGCAAATCCATTTCACGCACCAGCTCTGCCGCAATCTCGTTCAGAGAAACTCTTGTTTTCTGTACATGCAGCTTATTTTGGTCACCCTTCGCCAGAAAAAGCAACTGACGGATGAGCGCACTCATGTGGTCGGTTTCTGTCAGGATAGAATCGATGGATTCCTGCAAAACCTCAGGATCGCTCTTGCCCCAGCGGTTAATCAGATTCGCATAGCCCTGAATGACGGCAATGGGTGTCCGCAGCTCATGGGACGCATCGGAAATAAACTGACTCTGCCGCTGAAACGCCCCATCTAATCGGTCAATCATGGAGTTAAACGTAATCGTCAGCTCCTTCATCTCATCCTCAGGGCCTTCCGTAGAAATCCGCTGACTCAAGTCCTCGATGGAAATCCGCTCTGCCGCCGAACGAATCGCTTCAACGGGGCGCAGAATACAGTCACTGATGTATTTCCCAATCAGAAATGCACAGCAAATCCCAAGAATATCCACAATCAGCATTTTTACAAGAAAATTCCGCATCATATAGGCGTTATTCCCCATCATTTTGAACACCTGAATTCGATACGCATCTGTATCCGTTTCAAAATGGTTCGTTAGCAGCATAAACTGCTGGTCTGTGCTGTTTTCCAGAATATATTCCACATTGCCGCTTTTGTTTTCTCTCCGCCCGTTAATCTGGTAGCCCTCTCTGTATAGCTCATTCTCTCCAATCACAGGCGGCTTGTCCGCGCCGTTCTGCGGCTTTTGCCTGCTCGGAGGCTCCCCTTCGGGACGAAACAGAAACGGCGGCATCTCTCCCACAAAATTGTTGTAGGTTTCATTTGCTTCGCTGCTGTAAATGCTGACCTCAACATATTTATCCCCCAGCAGTTCTCTCAGGCTTTCATCACTCAGCTCCGTATTTGTCTGCAAAAATTCCTGCACCTGCGTCATAGTCTCCTGCAATTCTCTACGCATTTCGCTCTGCTGCAAGCCGGAGATATTCAGCATCATAAAGCCACTGATAAACAGCAGGGACAGCGAAAAAATCCCCCCGTAAAGCAGCGTGATTCGCTTGGCAATCGCCATGTGCTGAATTCCCTTCAGCCACTCCTTATTCTTCCTTGACATAATATCCTACCCCTCGAATGGTCAGAATGTATTTTTTCCCAAAGGCTTCATCAATCTTCGCACGCAGATAGCGGATATACACATCCACCACATTTGTTTCGCCAATGTAGCTATAGCCCCAGACCTCATTCAAAATCTGTTCTCTCGTTAAAACGATATTCTTATTCTGTACCAGATAGGTCAGAAGCTCATATTCCTTCTTTGTTAAATCAACCACCTTGCCATCGACCGTTACCATTCGCTTTTCCGTATCAATCTCCAAATTCTGCACCTGTAAAATCGTCTTTTTTGCAATATTACTTCCCTCGCTGTGCTTGAATGCCACGCGCATTCTTGCAAGCAGCTCCTCAATCGCGAAGGGCTTTGTCAGGTAGTCGTCCGCACCGCTGTCCAGTCCGGCAACCTTATCCATTACCTCATCCTTTGCCGTCAGCATAATGATTGGTACCTGCGAAAATTTCCGTACCCGGCGGCAGATTTCAATACCGGTCAGCCCCGGCAGCATCAGGTCAAGCAAAATCATGTCGAATTCCTGATTCGTGATCATCTCCATCCCCACTCTGCCGTCATGGCAGGTCGTTACATCGTAGCCCTCATATTTCAATTCCAGCTCCACAAAACGAGCCAGCTTTACCTCATCTTCAATCAGAAGGATTTTTTTTCGTTCCATTTTCCCACTTCCTTCAATCATATTTTTATCAGTATAACAATTCTTTTTTTGTTTGTCTTGTTTTTATTCCTTTTAGTATGCTTTTTTTCTCTTAAAGGCAGTTTCAAAATAGATTAAAATGTCATTAAAATATAAAAATCACAGGTGAATCTTCGGAATCTTTCCTCTCTGCGGTTGCAGAGAAAAAGCTTTTTCGCTATAATATTATCCGAACCATAAAAAAGAATCTAGGAGGTATTTAAAATATGAAAAAGAAGCTAGCTCTGCTTTTGGCAGCCCTTTTGCTCTTTGGCTCCGCCGCCTGCGGCAAAACCGAAACTGCCGACGATACCCAACAAGAAATTCAGACAGAATTTAACCTGCCGAAATGCGGCCTTTCCTACACTATCCCCGATGCATGGGTAGAAATGGAAAATACAAACCTCATCCCCGCGTCCTATGTCAAGGTGAACGGCGATATCTATGCAAAAATTCAGTATAACTATGCGCCTGATGAAAATATGGAGCCGCTGAATGATGCCGAATCCACCATTGCTGTGGAAGAACTGATGACCCCTATCGTGGAAATGCTCGTTGTGCGAACAGAAAATCTGGAAACAGATGAAGTAAAAGAGGAAATGGACTTTTTCAAGAGTGTGGAAAAAATCGGCGTAAAGGGTGATTTCCAATTCTTCTTCCTGACCGATTATGCCGACGGCATCGACCACTTCTCCACAGAAGCACAGGCAACCTTCCGCGAATTGGAAAGCTATCTGCCGGAATTGCGCGAAAGTATTGAAATTTCCCTGCCGGATGAGGAAGCGGTGCTGGATGAAGCAGAGGAAAACAGCAAATATCTCAACTTCATTTCCAATACCCTTGATGGCGACCCTGTCACCTCCGCTGTTTTCTATGATTACGATATGACGGTGGTAAACTTCTGGGCAAGCTACTGCGAGGAGGACAACATCAATGAACTGGATACCCTGCAAAGCTTCTACAAGGATTTGCAGAAGAAGCATCCAAACGTAAACTTCGTGCAGGTTGTCATTGACACTCCCGGGCAGAAGGCAGAAAAAATCGCAACCGATGCGTATAAAAAAGCCGGCGTTACCTTCACAGGCATCATGCCGGATCAAAACCTTGCCACTTGGATTACGGATAATCTGGAGGGTCTGCCGACCACCGTCTTTGTAGACAG
>ENA-OOZT01002580-OOZT01002580.1-human-gut-metagenome-genome-assembly--contig:-NODE-2580-length-10206-cov-2.600335_pt1 | contig 10206 bp, 9 predicted proteins | sample MGYA00241192_ERZ501407 | MGnify/ENA primary metagenome ERZ501407 (study PRJEB25962, sample SAMEA2042911) | human gut metagenome | biome: human gut; feature: human-associated habitat; material: faeces...
GAAATCGGGGTTGTTCAGCAGATTGTCGGCATTGAGGATACCCACGAGCGACACGCCGCCGAAATCGAACCCCTTGGTAATCATCTGCGTTCCGACCAGGATGTCGGTCTTGCGGGCCTCGAAGTCGGCGATGATGGCGTTGAACGCCCGCTCCGAAGTCACGCTGTCGCGGTCGAGCCGCGCCACGCGCGCCGCGGGGAACAGCCGTGCGATCTCCTCCTCGACCTTTTCGGTGCCGAAGCCGCGCGGAACCACGTCCGTCACCTTGCATGACGGGCATTTCGCCGGCACGGGGGCCGTATAGCCGCAGTAATGGCAGACGAGCTTCCCGCCTCCCTTGTGGTAGGTGAGCGTCACGTTGCAGTGCGGACAGCGTGCCGTCCACCCGCACTCCGAACACTCGACATAGGGCGCGAACCCGCGGCGGTTCTGGAACAGCATCACCTGCTCGCCCCGCCCGAGCGCCGCTTCCATCTTGTCCAGCAACAACTTGTTGAAATGCGCATGCCGTTCGCCTCGTTTGGCGGCGCGGATCGTATCCGAAACGAATATTTCGGGCGGCCGGGCATCCCCGTACCGCTCCGTCAGGGAGGCGAGCCCATACTTTCCGCTTCCGGCATTGACCCATGTCTCGAGCGAAGGCGTGGCGCTTCCCAGCAGCGTCCGCCCGCCCCACAGCCGTGCCATCACCACGGCGCAGGGTCGGCCTGCTTGTAACTGGCATCGTGCTCCTCGTCGACGACGACCAGCTGCAGCCGCTTGAGCGGCAGGAATATCGACGAGCGCACGCCGACCACGAACTCGCCCCCCTGGGAGCGGTTCAGGCGCAGGTAGGTCTCCGTGCGGCGGCGGTTCGTAAGTTTCGAGTGGTAAGGGGTCACACGGCTGCCGAAAATGCGCTCCATGCGTTCGATCAACTGCGCCGTGAGGGCGATCTCGGGTACCAGCAGCAGCACGTCGCCGCCCCGCGCCAGCACTTCGGCGATCAGGTGGATGTATACCTCGGTCTTGCCCGACCCCGTAATGCCGTGCAGCAACGCCGCGGACTTCCGGGCGAACTGCCCCCGCAGCGACTCCAGCGCCGCGAGCTGCGCCGGGGTCAGCTCCGGCAGGCGGAAGGCCGATCCGCCGCGTTCGACGGTGCGTTCGCGCTCCGCCGAGACGATGTACCCCTTGCGTTCGAGGGCATGCAGCACGGCATAGTCGGCCCGCAGCAGGCGCCGTGCCACCTCGCCCGTCGGGATCCGCTCCCCGTCCCCGGCCGAGACCAGTTCGAGGAGCGCTTCGTACTGCCTGGGCGCACGCCTTTCGAGCTTCTCGAAGGCTTCGTGCAGCCGTCCTTCGTCGTGCAGCCCGGGCGCCAGGGCCACGTAGCACTCCGTACGGGGGCGGAACTCCTCTTCGGTGAACTCCTCCTCCGTGTCGCCCGAAGGCTTCATCAGCGACGGCAACCCCACGCGCATCACCTCGCCCGGCGTGCACATATAGTACGCGGCGACCCACTCCCAGAAGGCCATTTGCTGCGCCGAGAGCAGGGGTGCGCCGTACAGGACGCGCTGTATGGATTTGACGGTTTTGAACGGGGGGCGGCGGTCATGCACGCGCCACACGATCCCCGTGTAGAATTTGCGGGCGCCGAACTGTACGGCCACGGCCTGCCCCGCCTCGACATGCATCCCTTCGGGCACTGCGAACGTATAGGCGGGCTGCGCCAGCGGCAGGACTATATCGGCATAGAGGGGCATCAGGGTTTACTGATGGCTTGAAACCCCTTGCCGTAGACGCCCATCACCGATCCCACGGTCATGAAGGCTTCGGGGTCGATCGTCTTCACGAACTTGAGGATCATCGTGGTCTCGCGCTTGCGGCAGACCACCATCACGATCTTCGACTCCTTTTTGGTGTACCACCCCTGCGAGTCGATGAGCGTCACGCCGCGGTGGATATTGTCGACGATGGCCTGCGCCATCTTCTCATAGTCGTGCGTGACGATGAATACCTGGCTCGACTGCTGGTTCCCGGCCATGATCATGTCGACCGTATAGCCGAAGACCGCGGTCATCACGTAGCCGTAGATCACCGTGTCGATATGGAACCCCACGAGCATCGAGGAGCCGATGATCACGAAGTCCGAATAGATGACGATCTTGCCGTAGCTGATCGTGCGGTACTTGTTGATAATCATGGCGGCGATGTCCGTGCCGCCCGTCGAGCCGCCCTGCATGAAGCATATCGCCACGCCGATACCCGCCAGGATGCCGCCCAGGATCACCGAAAGGATCCGTTCCAGATGGAGGAAATCCCCTTCGGGCAGCACCGACTGCCAGAAATTCAGCCCCAGCGATATGACGCAGACGCAGAACACGGTCTTCACGCCGAAGTTCCATCCGATGATGAACCCCGCCACGAGCAGCAGCACGCCGTTGATCAGGAAAGCCATCGTACCGATCTGGATACTTATGCCGGCCCAATGTTCCACGGCATGGCACAGCACGCGCGAAAGGCCCGTGGCACCGCCTCCGGTACCGTCGGCGGGCATGATGCATCCGATCCATGCAAAAGAGTACAGCATCATGCCGACCGTCATCAGGAAGTACTCCTTGAAGGTTTTCAGCACCTGCTCCATAGTGATGGGTTTCATAGCGACGGGTATTAGTGATTCGAGCACAAAGGTATAAAAATTTCGCCTTGGTATGCACCGCGCTCCTCCAATCTTTTTTCGAGCATCGCCAGCAGGGTTTCGTTGCGGATCAATCCCCAGTTGCGGCCGTAATGGTAGCGGGGCGGCGCCTCGCTGGCAAAGCGTTCGACGACCAGGTCGGGCCTCAGCCGCCGCAGTATCTCGACGAACAGGTCGATGTACTGGCCGACCTCCCAGAAACGGAACCTGCGGGGGTCGGCATCGTACTGGGCGGCCATCGGCGTGCCGCGGAAAACCTGCAGCTGGTGGAATTTCACCGTCGTGAGCGGCAGTGAATTGATCGTTGCGACCTGTTCCAACAGCATTTCGTCGGTCTCGCCCGGCAGCCCGAGGATGAAATGCGCCCCCACGTGCAACCCCCTTTCGGCGGCCATCTCCACGGCCCGGCGCGCGCAGGCGAAGTCATGGCCGCGGTTCACGGCGCGCAGCGTCTCGTCGCAGGTCGATTCGATGCCGAATTCGACCGCCACGTAACGGTCGCGCGCTATCTCCGCCAGATAATCGAGCTTCTCGGCGTCCACGCAGTCGGGGCGCGTCCCGATGACGATACCCGCCACGCCGGGATATGCGAGGGCCTCGCCGTAGAGCGCCCTGAGCCTTTCGAGCGGGGCGTAGGTATTCGAAAAAGACTGGAAATAGACCAGGTAGCGCGACGCCGCACGGTAGCGCCTGCCGTGGAATTCGATCCCCTCGGCGATCTGCCGCCCAATGCTTTTGGCCGGTATGCAGTACGAGGGAGTGAACGCCCCGTTGTTACAGAACGTACATCCTCCCTCGCCTATCTTCCCGTCGCGGTTGGGACATGTAAACCCGGCATCGACCGAGATTTTCTGCACCCGCCCGCCGAACGTGCGGCGGAAATACCCCGAATAGGAGTTGAACCGCCTGTGGTCGCCCCACGCATACATGCCTACAACCCCCAGTCGGAAGCGTTATAGGTATCCTTCGGCGCATTGGGCACGTTGGCGAAGAAGGTAAACCCGGTAAGCTCTTCGATCTCCTTCACCGACCGCATGTCCCCGGCCTGCGGGTCGTGCCCTTTCCCCATGGCATGGCTCATCACGAAAGCCGCACACTGCAATTCATCGGCGGCACAGTTCAGCACGGATTTATTCGTATTCCCCTTCTTGGTGCGCAGGCAAAGCGTATAGAACATCGTCGGCACATCGGTGGTGATGTTCCCGAAGCTCGTGCTGCGCTGCGGGGCGCTGTTCCCGTAGGAATCCGTCCACTTGTCATAATAAGCCCCGACCACCACATAGAGCGTATCGGCACACCAGTAGTCGTCGATCTTGTCCTCGAGGTTGTTCCACGCACCGTCGCCGGTGTTGAACGTCGAGCCGTGCTGCGCCGCGATATTGGTGTAATACGACACCTGCTTGTTCATGCCGCTCGTCCGCGAACGCTCGTAGTTGCCCAGCATATGCCCGCGGTTGTAGGGCGAGCCCATCGAAGCCTTCGAGCCCGAAGGCTGGATAGAGGACGGGATAACCGGATCGGGGCCGTAATTGCGGTTGCCCGAACTGCCGACATAACAATTATGGACAGGAGCCGCCACCCATACCGGACTGTGGTGCTCGGCACTGTAACATACCGTAAAGTTGCGGGCCTCATGCCCGTCGACTTTAAAATCGGGGCAAATATGGTAGGCATAATGATAATCGCCGTTGTCCGCCTCGACCGGCAGCTCCGCCCAGCCCGCGTATTTCGTCCTGCCGTCCCCGCCGCCGGCCGCGGATGTGGCGAATGTCCCGACGGTGCTTCCGAAGGTCGTTCCGCCGACCACGACGCACAGCCGGAATTTGTACTCCGTCGAAGCGCTCAGGCCCGTAAGCCGGGCGCTCTTGGCGCCGGGTTCGGTCGCGACCGCCACGCGCTGCCCGTCGTCCGAGGTCGTCCCGTAGAGGAAATAAGCCTCGGACACCTCCTTGCCGCCCGTATATTCGAACGTGCAGGAGACAGTCGCCGAAGAGGCCGTCACCTGCGAATACTCCGGCACCCCGAACTTCGGGTCGTCGGGCAGCACGGGGTTCTCCCCCGTTTTGACGACGACCGGCTTGCTCTGCATCCGGCCTCCGCTCCCCATGTCCACATAGGCGTAGATCAGATACGACGTCTCGGCATCGAGCCCCGTCAGGCGGCAGGACATCACCTGCCCGTCGACCGTCACGTCGGTCGTCTCCGTGAAACTCCCCGTATCGTCGGAGCGGATCGGCGCATAGGCGAATCCCGCCTGCGCCGAGGAAAGTACGCCGTCGCCGAATTTCGTCCGGCACGACACCTCCACGGTCGTCCCCGAAACCTCGGCCTCGGGTGCGTAGAACCATTTGTTCTCCTTTCCTGTCTCTTCGTCGTTGCAGGAGGCGAAAACCGCCGCCGCCCCGGCAAACAGGACTACTAAAAATCTCTTCATGCTATTTTTCGGTTAACAATCCCTCATTTTCGAATCGACCCAGATGGTCACCGGGCCGTCGTTCACCAGCGCCACCTGCATGTCGGCGCCGAATTCTCCCGTCATCACCTCCCGCCCCAGGAGCTCCGCCACACGTGCCGTGAAACGTCCGTACATCGGGCGCGAAACCGCCTCGGGCGCCGCCTTGATATAGGACGGGCGGTTGCCCTTGCGCGTCGAGGCCAGCAGGGTGAACTGGCTCACGACCAGCACCTGGCCGCCGACCTGCCTCACATCAAGGTTCATCACCCCCTGTGCGTCGTCGAAGATCCGCAGGCGGACGAGCTTGCCCGCCAGGTATTCGACATCCTCGTCCGTATCGTCCACGCCCACGCCGAGCAGCACCAGCAGCCCTGCCCCGATCTGCGACCGCAACTGGCCGCCGATCGTGACGGAAGCGCTCTTCACACGTTGTATCAGTATGCGCATACCCCCACAATCAACGGTTTTCGAAATAGGCCCACAGGTTGTCGTCCGCAGGCACGGGCGCCGTGACCGCCACGGGCTCATGGCGCACGGGATGCTCGAATTCGACGCTCCGCGAGTGGAGCGAGATGCCGCCCCCGGGCAGCGAACGCCACGCGCCGTATTTCAAGTCGCCGCGGATCGGGCACCCGATCTTCGATAGCTGGGCGCGTATCTGGTGGTGGCGCCCCGTCAGCAGCTCCACCTCCACGAGCGTATAGTGCGTCCCCGCGCCCAGCGTCGCATAGCGCAGCCGCGCCTGCTTGGCGTCGGCCTTCGGCGCATCGCAGGCGCGCGAACGGTTGGCACGTCCGTCACGCAGGATGTAGTGGCACAATTCGCCGCTCAGCGGATCGGGAGCCTGCTCGGTCAGCGCCCAGTATATCTTACGGATGCGTCCTTCGCGGATCATCTCGTTGAGCCGCGTGAGGGCCTTCGAGGTCTTGGCGAAGAGCACCGCGCCGCTCACCGGACGGTCGATCCGGTGCACCACGCCGAGGAACACCTCGCCGGGCTTCGCATCGCGGCGTTTGATAAAGGCTTTGATCTGGTCTTCGAGGGCACTCCCGCCCGACGGGTCGGGCTGCACCAAGTCTCCGCAGTGTTTGTTGACCACCAGCAGGTGGTTGTCTTCGTAGAGAATATCTTCCGGTGTAAACATGTTCGGGGTATTGAGTCTGACGGTTCCCGGTCACAGCACGAACGTGAAGGGCAGCAGCCGTGCCGCCGTATCCACGACGGTGGCCGTACCGTTTCCGCTCATGATGACCCGCATGGGCGAGCCCTGGCGGCGTTCGACATCGACCATCACCTGCCGGCACTGGCCGCAGGGGTAGCATTCGCGCGCGGAGGGATTCGACGCGATGGCCAGCGTCTCGATCGGGTCGTCGGCATAATTGGCCTGCGCGTAGAACATCAGCGAACGTTCGGCGCAAAGTCCGGCCGGATACACCTCGCTCTCGAAATTGCTTCCGTAGAGGATCTTCCCGCTGCGCAGGCGCGCCGCCGCCCCGACCTGGAAATGCGAATAGGGCGCGTGGGCGTTCGCCGTGGCCCGCTGGGCCTCCGCGACCAGTTTGCGGTCGGCATCCGGGAGCCCTTCGAGGGCCGCATAATGCTCATAGTTGAAACAGAACTGCTTTTCCATAACTCCTCCTGTTTTTAGGGGCAAAGTAAACAAAGGTAATATAAATTTCGCTACCGTCCAACAACCGGGGCGTTTTTCCCGCCGCGAAGCGCACCTCCGGGGACGACGAAGAGGATGCCCCTCGGGACACCCTCTTCGACATACGCTGCCGGACGGCTATTCCAGCACGAATTTCGCCTGGACGTTGTACTGCAGCTTGATCGTCTTGAAGTCGAGCGGCTCGTCCGCTGCGGCGTCCTCGGCCATACCGACCGCCTTGGCGCTGCGCATCACGGCCATGTTGTCGTAAAAGACCGGCATCACATTGTTGTTCGAATCGTAGATGTAGAAGCATTTGCCGACATTCTGCCCGATGGCCTGGGCCAGCGTCTGCGCGCTCTGCTTGGCGTTCTGCATGGCCTCCACGCGCACCTGTTCCTTGTATTGGTCGATCTTCGAATGCGACACCTTCAGGATCGAGACGTTCGAAATCCCCAGGTTGTCCAACGCCTGCCACACCTTCGAGACCTCGGCCGCCGACCCCAGCTGCAACTGGTATTTGGCCGTCGCCACCGAAGTCTTCTTCTTGAAGAACTCGCTCGACAGGTTTGCCACCTTGAGCTGCTTCTCGACGTTCACGCCGAGCCGCTTGAGCGCCGCGATCATGTCGCGCTGCTGGCTCTCGACCGAAATCTTGCCTTTCGAGTCGCGTTCGTTGATGATGACCGAGAGGTAGAACTCGTCGGGCGTGATCTCCTTCTCGGCACGCCCGTTGACCTGAATATAGCTGGGGAATGCCTCCTGCACCTGTGCCGCCGCGGGAAGTGCCATCAGCGCCACCGCCGCAATTAAAATCAGTTTTTTCATGTTTTCCGTTTTTTAGGTAACTGTCTTACAAATAAAACGCCAAAACCGCAGGATACTGCATCGCCCCGGTCTGTTTTTCCGGACGCGGCTCCCTGCGCGGCATTGATAAAAACGCCGCACGCCTGCTTTTATTGCCATTTCGGTTTCTCCGCCCGGACGAAAAAGGCCCCGGAAGCGACTTTCGTGTCACCGCCTCACCAGCTTCACCACGTTCTCGACATGGTGCGTATGGGGGAACATGTCCACGGGCTGCACGGCCTCGACGCGATAATCGGCGTCGAGCAGCGCCAGGTCGCGCGCCTGCGTAGCCGGGTTGCAGCTCACATAGACGATCCTCTCGGGCGCGGCACGCAGGATCACGTCGATCACGGGCTGGTCGACCCCCGCGCGCGGCGGATCGAGGATGATGACGTCGGGGCGGCCGTTGGCAGCCACGAATTCGTCGCTGAGCACCTGCTTCATGTCGCCCGCATAAAAGACCGTATTGCCGATGCCGTTGATTTCGGAATTGATTTTCGCGTCGGCGATCGCCTCGGGCACATACTCGATGCCCACCACGCGGCGGCAGTGCGCGGCGCAGAAATTGGCGATGGTGCCCGTACCGGTATAAAGGTCGTAGAGCACGTCTTCGGGTTTCAGGTCTGCGAACTCGCGCGCCACCTTGTAGAGCTCGTAGGCCTGTTCGGAATTGGTCTGGTAGAACGACTTGGGGCCCACCTTGAAACGCAGCCCCTCCATCTCCTCGACGATATGGTCTTTGCCTTTGTAGCACACCGGGTCGAGGTCGCCCACCGAATCGTTGAGCTTCGTATTGACGACATAGCACAGCGAGGTGATCTGCGGGAATGCGGCCGCCAGATGGTCGAGCAGCGCCGCGATCCGTTCGCGGTCGTCCGCGCCGAAGACCACGGTCACCATCACTTCGCCCGTCGAGGCCGTGCGGACGATCATGTTGCGCATCAGCCCCGTATGCTCGCGAGCATTGTGGAACGTATAGCCGTTCTCGACGCAGAAACGCCTGGTCTCCATCCGGATGTCGTTCGACGGGTCGGGCTGCAGCCAGCATTTGCGGATGTCGAGCACCTTGTCGAACATGCCGGGGATATGGAACCCCAGCGCGGGCGCGACGCCGATATCCGCACCGCCCTCGACCTCCTCGCGCGTCAGCCAGCGGCGGTCGGCGAAGGTGAACTCGAGTTTGTTGCGGTAGAACTGCGTCCGGGCCGACCCCAGGCACGGGGCGATTTCGGGCAGGGCGATCTTGCCGATGCGGGCCAGCTGGTCGTGCACCTGCCCGGTTTTGAAGCGCAGCTGCTCCTCGTAGGGAAGGTTCTGCCACTTGCAGCCGCCGCAGACGCCAAAATGCTCACAGAAAGCCTCGGCGCGCAGGGGCGATTTCTTCACATAGCGGACGACGAATCCCTCCATGAACCGGCGGCGTTTGGAGCGTATCTGCACATCCACCACGTCGCCCGGCACGGTCAGCGGCACGAACACCACCACGTCGTTCCAGCGTCCCATCGCCTTGCCTTCGGCGGCGAGCGTCGTTATTTCGAGCCCCTCGATCAGGGGGTAATTTGCTTTTTTTCGTGCCATAATCCTGATTTTGCCGCAAAGATAGTGCAAGCCGGGCGCAGATGCAAGCTCTGCCTGCAATATGCCGAGGCGCCGCCTGTCTAAGCCGAAATTCCTTTTGAGGCAAAGATAGTGCAAGCCGGGCGCAGATGCAAGCTCTGCTTGCAATATGCCGAGGCGCCGCCTGTCTAAGCCGAAATTCCTTTTGAGGTAAAGATAGTGCAAGCCGAGCGCAGATGCAAGCTCTGCCTGCAATATGCCCGTGCGCCGCCTGCCTGAGCCGAAATCCTTTTGCCGCAGAGATAAGCAATCCAGCGCGGGAAACACGCCGTCACGCGCTCTTTTCCCTCTTCCTGCGTGCCCGCTCGCGCACGCCGCCCAGCCAGAACCCCAGGGCGAACGGCCCGCCGACGAGCACCACGAGCGCCAGCACCACATACAGCAGCACTTTGCCGACCAGTCCCGGCACGGCGTCGAGTGTCCTCTGCACCACGCCGTCGGCCGACTCGCGCAGCTGGTCGACCAACGCCTGCCGCTCGGCGGTCACATACCGCTGCAGCTCGTCGCGCTGGCGGTCGAAGTTGGCGAAGGCGTTGTCGAGGCTGTAATTCATCGTATATATCAGTTGTGTGACCTGCTCGTTGAGCTCCTCCAGCACCTTGTCCGAAATTTCGGGCAGGTGCTCCGCGACGACCACGATCCGGGTGAAATTGCGTTCCAGCGAGTCGAGGCGGGCCCCCACCTCCATGCGCATACTGTCCTGCTGCAACTGCATCGCGATCAGATCCTTCGACCAGCCGACGCTGTTGGCCAGCTGCTGCGTCTGGCCGCTCACGCGGTCGTTGACGTCGGAGAGCACCTCGGCGATCGACCCCGTGGCATAGGCATGCTCGATGCCGTTCGCACGCAGGAATTCGATCCATGCAAGGGTCGTATTCGAACCCTCCATCTCCCCGTCAGCGGGGTTCTCGCGTACATAATCCGCCACGAACCGTTCCATCAGGCCGTAGCGGTCGGCCG
>ENA-OOZT01002591-OOZT01002591.1-human-gut-metagenome-genome-assembly--contig:-NODE-2591-length-10173-cov-1.653093_pt1 | contig 10173 bp, 10 predicted proteins | sample MGYA00241192_ERZ501407 | MGnify/ENA primary metagenome ERZ501407 (study PRJEB25962, sample SAMEA2042911) | human gut metagenome | biome: human gut; feature: human-associated habitat; material: faeces...
TCTTCCATTGCTTCTGGCGGAAAGAGTTCCTTCATAGCTGCATTTAATTCTTCAGGAATAGCATAATGCTCATAATCCTTCTTCTCTTTGCCGCATTCTGCAACAATCTGATCGATGAATTTGATAATCTCCTGGTTAACATCATGGGCTGCATAAATAGCCTCAATCATCTTGTCTTCAGGTACTTCATTGGCACCTGCCTCAATCATAATTACTTTCTCACGAGTAGAAGCGACTGTCAGTGCAAGATCGGATACGGATTTCTGCTCATTGGATGGGTTAATAATAAACTCACCATTGATCATACCAACCTGGGTCATGGCACACGGGCCATCAAATGGAATATCAGAAATACATGTTGCAATTGATGAACCAAGCATAGCAAGAAGCTCAGGACGGCACTCTGTATCAACTGACATAACCATATTATTTAATGTAACATCATTTCTGTAATCCTTAGGAAATAATGGTCTCATAGGTCTGTCGATAACACGTGATGTAAGAATAGCATTTTCACTTGCCTTTCCTTCACGCTTATTAAATCCGCCAGGAATCTTTCCTACTGCATACATCTTCTCTTCATATTCAACACTTAATGGGAAGAAATCAATCCCCTCTCTAGGCTCTTTTGAAGCAGTTGCTGTTGAAAGAACAACTGTATCGCCATAATGCATTAATGCTGCACCATTTGCCTGTGCACACACTCTTCCGATATCAACACGGAGAGTTCTGCCGGCCAGTTCCATAGTAAACTGTTTATACATCTTTTCCTCATTTCTGCGGTGCCAATAATCATTATCTCTCACCAGACATAACCTGCACCGCCGGTATATCCGATTGTTTTCAACAAGATGAAGTGCCCGAAACAACTGAAAAAAGCATTATTATTATAATGTATTTTTCAGCAGTCTCGGCTAATCACTTCAATCTTTTCATATTATTACGCCAGCTGCCGGATTATCATATAAAAATATCAGCTCCGGTCAATAACCAACGTAAAAAGGGCGGAGAAATACACTCCGCCCAGTGAAATTACTTTCTGATGCCAAGACGAGCAATCAGATTTCTGTAACTTTCGATATCTGTCTTCTTTAAATACTCGAGAAGAGCTCTTCTCTTACCAACCATCTTTAAAAGACCTCTTCTTGAATGATGGTCTTTCTGATTAGTCTTTAAATGCTCTGTAAGCTCAGCAATTCTTTCTGTAAGAATAGCAATCTGAACTTCTGGAGAACCTGTATCGCCAGGCTTTCTTCCGTATGCTGCAATAATCTCTGTTTTCTTTTCTTTAGATATCATCTTTAAATCCTCCTTAATATAACCGCCTGTTACTAAGAATCAGGTCGGAGTGTCCTGAAACTGAATAACGGCTCACATACCTTGCTACTATATCATAAAAAAATCATAATTGCAAGCATTTATTATAGCATCAGCATGCTTTTTGAAAACTGTGCATCACTTTCCATCTGTTTTGAAAGAGCCTCTATTGACTCAAATTTCATCTCCGGACGTATAAAATGAAGCAGTTTTACTTTAATATGCTTTCCGTATGCATCTTCTTCATAATCAAACAGATTAGTCTCAACTCCAATAACCTGATCTGTACTCACCGTCGGCTTTGTTCCTATATTAGTCACACCGCCATATTCTTTTCCGTCTATCTGTGTTATTGATGCATATACACCATTTGGCGGCAGAAGCTTGCTTTCCTGCGGATAAATATTCATAGTAGGAATCTTAATTTTTCTTCCAAACTGATTACCCGGACACACTATTCCTTCAATAGAATATGGTCTTCCCATTAGAACATTAACAGTTTCCATATGTCCAAGCACCAGTTCTTCTCTTACATATGTACTGCTTATCTCTTTGTCCTGATATTTTTCTTTTTCAACGACAATCGTCTCAAAACCATATTCAGGACCACATTTTACAAGCATATCTGCATCACCGCTCCTGCCTTTGCCGAAGTGATAATCAGTTCCTACAACTACTACTTTCGCACGCAGTTTTCTTATTATTATATCTTCAATAAATTCCCCGGCATCCGTATTCATAAGTTTTTCAGTAAACGGATACTCAATAAGGGCATTAATTCCAAGACTCTCCATAAATGCACGACGTTCACTGTTTGTCGTTATAAAATGCTGCTGTCTTTGCGGACAGATACTTAACGGAATTCTGTCAAATGTAAATGCCGCTGCCAATATATTATTTTGTTTTGCTTTTTCTTCTACAATTGATATAAGCTTCTGGTGTCCCATATGGACACCATCAAATTTGCCAAGCGTAACTGCTGAATCTTTGTCAAGTGTAAAATCCTCTGTGCCATGAATATACTTCATCCGAGCCACCTCACATTTCATCATGCTCACCACTGTAAAATATTTTTTCAGGTACAAGCATAGAATCAATGTATTCATAAATTCCTATAAAAATACCATTTTCATCATATATACGATATTTTTGTTCTGCCTGTTGTGTCAGTGTACGCTCAATTTCACGTACTGCATCAACCGGCAGCTTATTACCGTTATACAGCAGTTTATTATATTCTGAATCAACTGAAAGTTTTGGATAATCAAACACTTCATCAGCTGCAATTATATATTCTCCAAGTTCACCTTTTAGTAAAAGTGCCGAAATCTGATTTAATGTAAGACTGTCATCAATTTCAAACTGTCCGACTCTTGTCCTTTTAAGACTTAGCATGCATGCACCGCAGCCCAGTTTTTTTCCAATGTCATCAATAAGAGTTCTTATATATGTTCCTTTTGAACATGCAACTGTAAATGTGACTGTCTTTTCATCATCACTCAGATTCATTTCATTAATCTTTATAAATCCGATATCAACATGACGCGATTTTCTTTCAACTTCAATTCCCTGTCTGGCAAGCTCATAAAGTTTCTTGCCATTATGCTTTAATGCCGAATACATAGGTGGAACCTGTTCATATCCTCCGACAAATGATATAATCACGTCAATAATTTTTCTCTCATCAGCATTTACTTCACTGACAGATAAAACTGAGCCTGATATATCCTGAGTATCTGTTGTTTTTCCAAGCAGCATAACCGCCTCATAAGTTTTTCCCCAATCGGTAATCATGCCGCATAATTTTGTTGCTTTCCCAAGACACACAGGCAGAACTCCCTGTGCATCCGGGTCAAGCGTACCTGTATGACCGATTTTTTTCATATGAAGAATGCCACGCAGTTTTGCAACTACATCATGTGATGTAAAACCAGGCTCCTTATATACGTTTATAATACCGTCCATAAATCCCCTTTATATGCTAATTCACATTGCATTGTACTGCTTTTCAATCAATTCGCCTATACTGTTTATTATCTGGTATACCGAACCTTTTGCAGTATATCCGGCAGCACGCACATGTCCGCCGCCGCCAAATTGTGTTGCAATTGCTGCAACATCGATTTTTTTCTTTGAGCGAAGACTTACTTTATATTCTTCTTCACCTGTCTGATAAAGGAATATCGCAACCTCAACGCCATCTGTAAGACGAAGCTGTTCAACTATGCCTCCAAGTTCTCTGCCTGTAACGCCATAAAATTCCATCTCATCCATTGTGACAGTAGTAAATATACATTTTCCATCATAAAACAATACACTTTCAAGAAGTGCCCTTCCAAGAATCTGATTCTGGACATATGTTTTCTTGTAAAATGTATTATCTATAATATCGGAATAATCAATTCCTTTTTCCATCATCTCGCCGGCAATTTCCATTGTCTTCTTTGATGTACAGCTGTATTTAAATACACCTGTATCATGAATAATTCCTGTATAAATACATTCTGCCACATTACGGCTGATTTTATCAGCATCCATAGTACCATATAAAACTTCACATGCTGAACTTGCCTGTGGTTCAATTTTACTCAAATCTGTAAATCCTGTATTGCTGACATGGTGGTCAATGCACACTGTCTTGGATGCATTGTTAAAACAGCTTATAAATGGTTCTATTCTGTCAAGACTGCTGCAGTCAAGGACAAAAAACACATCATATTTCTTATCTTCAGGTGTATTTTTTATTTTGTCAATATTTTTAAGATAGTAAAACTCACTGCCCGGCTGTTCGAGATATAAATCAACATCTGTTTCAGGCATATTCTCCACAATGTAATTATATAATGCAAGAACAGAGCCCGTGCAGTCACCATCAGGTCTTATATGACCTGTAATTCCGACACTTTTAACATCTTTTAAAATATCACTTAATATCATAAGTCACCATTCTCTCTGTCATTTTCTCTGTCTTTTTTAGTAACCTCGTCTATCAGCTTAGACATATTTACTCCGTATTCAATTGACTGATCCAGTATAAATGTAATCTCAGGAGTATTTCTCAAATTAATATTTTTTGCGAGCTGTCTTCTGATATAGCCCTCAGCACTTTTAAGACCTTTTATTGTATCCTGCTGTGAAATCTCATCCCCCAGCACACTGATATATGCTTTGCATGTTTTTAAATCAGGAGCAACTTCAACCGCGACAACTGATGTCATCGGGTTGATTCTTGGGTCCTTAATTTCACTGCGTATAATATTGCTTAATTCTTTCAAAACCTCGCCGTTAATGCGGGTATTTTTCACGCTGTTTTTACGCATAAACTCTCTAACTCCTATCTTGGAACTTCAACCATGATATATGCTTCTAACTTATCACCTTCCTGAATGTCATTGAAGTTTTCTAATACAATACCACATTCAGTACCTGCCTTAACCTCTTTTACTTCATCCTTAAAATGTTTAAGTGATGCAAGAGGTCCTTCATAAATCTGCTCTTTATCTCTTGTGAGACGTACTTTTGAATCCCTTGTAACACGGCCTTCTGTAACGAGACATCCAGCGATATTACCTATTCCTGAAGCCTTGAATATCTGACGGATTTCAACCTGACCAATTACTTTTTCTTCATAAATCGGTTCAAGCATACCCTTTAATGCAGCTTCTACATCTTCAATAGCATTGTAGATTACAGTATAAAGTCTCATATCGACTTTTTCTCTTTCAGCAACGATTCTGGCCTGATTATCAGGTTTTACATTAAATCCGATAATAATTGCATTTGAAGCTGATGCAAGAACAACATCGGATTCGTTGATATTACCGACACCGCCATGGATTACCTTAACTACAACTTCATCATTTGAAAGCTTAACAAGACTCTGCTTAACAGCTTCAACTGAACCCTGTACATCAGCCTTGATAATAAGACCAAGCTCTTTTACATTACCTGCCTGAATCTGCTCAAATAATGCATCAAGTGAAACTTTATGCTTTGTATCGTCAAGAAGCTTCTTCTTGCCTTCACTTATAAATGTCTCTGCAACATTTCTTGCCTCTTTATCGCTATCCATAGCCATAATTATTTCACCTGCATTAGGCACATCATTAAGACCAAGAATCTCAACAGGAGTTGAAGGACCAGCTTCTTTGACACGGCGTCCCTTATCATCAATCATAGCTCTGATTTTACCATAACTTGCACCTGCTGCCACATTATCGCCTACATGAAGAGTACCTTTCTGTACAAGAATTGTTGCCACAGGGCCACGGCCTCTGTCAAGCTCTGCCTCGATAACAATACCTCTTGCATTTCTGTCAGGATTAGCTTTAAGCTCATGCACCTCTGCTGTAAGAAGAATCATCTCGAGAAGTTCATCAATACCTTCCTTAGTATGTGCTGATACAGGTACAAATATTGTAGAACCGCCCCAGTCTTCTGCAATAAGACCGTATTCTGTAAGTTCCTGCTTAACTTTTTCAACATTTGCATTAGGCTTATCAATCTTATTTACTGCTACGATAATTTCAACATCAGCTGCCTTTGCATGGTTAATAGCCTCTATTGTCTGTGGCATAACACCATCATCTGCTGCTACTACAAGAATAGCAATATCTGTTGCCTGTGCACCACGCATTCTCATAGCTGTAAATGCCTCATGACCAGGTGTATCAAGAAATGTTATTGACTGACCGTTTACATCTACAGTATAAGCACCGATTTTCTGTGTGATACCACCGAATTCTTTATCTGTAACATGTGTCTCACGGATTGCATCAAGAAGAGATGTCTTACCATGGTCGACATGACCCATTACACATACAACAGGTGGTCTTGGAACCATCTTTTCTTCCGGTTCCTCATCCTCTTTGAGGAGTTCTGCAATCACATCGACCTTAACTTCATGCTCACAGATACAGTTAAATTCAAGTGCAATTTCCTCAGCTGTATCATAATCAATCTCCTGATTGATAGTTACAACTTTGCCCTGCATAAATAATTTCTTTACAACTACTGAAGGCTGTACTTTCATCTTATCTGCAAGTTCCTTGATTGTGAGGCTGTCCGGAAGAACAAGCTGTTTGATTGTATCTTCTTCTTTTTCTTCTTTCTTGACATTCTTCTTTAACTGGCTGTTTGCAAATTTAAGATTTTCTTTAACTTCCACATCTTTCTTGCGGTCATTTTTATGATTATCTTTTCTTGAATCAGGTCTTCTTGAATCAGGCTTTGTCTCAAAAAGGAAATCATCCTTAGGTGCTGAATCTCTTCTGTCATTTCTTCTGCCCTGATTTGAAAATCCACCCTGACGGTTATTATTTCTGTCACCATTCTGGTTTGAACGGTTATCATTATTACGGAAGCCTCTGTTATCCCCGTTTCTGTCACCACGGTTATCATTATTACGGAAACCTCTGTTGTCTCCGTTTCTATTATCTGTGTTTCTGTCACGTCCGTCATTATTACGGAAATTCCTGTTATTTCCGTTTCTGTCACCACGGTTGTCATTATTACGGAAATTCCTGTTATTTCCGTTTCTGTCGCCACGGTTATCATTATTACGGAAACCTCTGTTGTCTCCATTTCTGTCACCATTCTGGTTTGGACGGTTATCATTACGTGAATTTCTATTGTCTGAATTACCATTCTTTGGTGCATTGCCACGGTTTGCACCAGAATTATCATTCTTTACATTCTTATTATCTTTTCCACCCTTAGAACTGTTCTGTGGAAAATACAGCTCAGAAACATGTGACTTCTTATCTGCTGTATCCTTTACAGGTTCTTTTGTTATATCTTTCTTTGGTGTATTGTTTTCTGTCATCTTTGCCTCATTTGCCTTTTCATTCTTTGGTTTTGATGCATTGCCTGCCGCACCACTCTTATGTCCGAACTTTCCACGGACTTTTGCAACTTCATCATCATTAAGACCACTCATTGTCTTATATGTTTTATTATTGTTGTCAAGCAAATCCGCAATATCTTTTGTCGTTATATTTAATTCCTTTGCCAACTCATAAACTCTCATATTAGCCATTTAACCTCTTTTCCGAATAACACAACGTTCTTAATTTAACATCTGCATTATTCCATACCAATTTCCAAGTGTTTTTGTATCTGCTTTCCAAAACCTTCATCCAAAACTGCCAGTGATGCACGAAACTCTTTTCCAATTGCATGACCAAGTGAAACTTTATCACTGTAAAATGCAATTGGAACTTTATAGAAAGTGCACATATCTGAAAACATTTTCTTTGTATTGTCTGAAGCATCTGATGCAACTACGACAAGAAATGCCTTTTTAGATTTCACTGCCTTTTCAGTTGAAAATTCACCGCTGGCAACTTTTCCCGCACGCTGTGCCAGTCCCAGCATCAGCAATGTTTTATCCTGCTTCAATATTCTCAAATACTCCTTTCAAATTATCATACACTTCCTTATCAACAGGCATTTTAAAAGAACGCTCAAGACCTTTATTTTCTATCGCTTTCTTTAAACATTGTGCATTAGGACATATATATGCACCTCTGCCATTTTTCTTGCCTGTATCATCAATTATAATTCCTTCATCTGTCTTTAAAATGCGTATAAGTTCTTTCTTATTCTTCATCATACGACAGCCGACACATTGTCTTTGTGGAATTTTCTTTGTTGTGCCCAATTTCATCACTCCCGGTTTTAAAGATTATGTCTATATTATTCGTTCACTTCGTCAGCGTCAGTCTCAGCCTGTGTATCTGTATCTTCTGAAAATACAAGCATATCATCATCTATATCTGTCTCATCATCTGATTCTGGCTTTGCACTATCTTCAATCTGTGATTCGCTCTTGATATCAATGCCATAGCCTGTAAGCTTTGCTGCAAGTCTTACATTCTGTCCGGCCTTGCCGATTGCAAGCGAAAGCTGCTGATCTGAAACAACAACTGTAGCCTTCTTGCCATTTTCATCATCACATGCTGATATAGATACAACTTTTGCAGGACTTAAAGCATTAACGATATACTGTGCAGGATTCTCATCCCATTCAATAATATCAATCTGCTCGTTGCCGAGTTCGTTTACAATAGCCTTAACTCTTGCACCGTTAATACCTACACATGCACCTACAGGATCAACATTAGGAACTTCTGCCTTAACAGAAATCTTTGTTCTTGAGCCTTCTTCTCTTGCGATGCTTACAATCTTAACAACACCGTCTTTAATCTCTGCAACTTCTTCCTCAAAAAGTCTCTTTACAAGGTAAGGTGTCTTTCTTGAAACACGTATTACGAGCGGACCAGACTTTTCTTTGTCAGCCTTAGGGTCGTTATTGTTATTCTTATTACCATTAGAAACTTCAAGAACATAAAGTTTGATTCTGTCTCCTCTCTGGTAATTCTCACCTTTAACACATTCATTTTTCTTTAATGTTGTCTGTGTTCTGCCAATATCAACAAGAATATTTCCCTTATCATCAATTCTCTGAACAATACCTGTTATAATCTCATGTTCTTTTGAATGATATTCATTATAAATAGCATTCTTTTCTTCTTCACGGATTTTCTGAACGATAGTTCCTTTAGCACTCTTAGCAGCTCTTCTTGAAAATTCTTCTGACTTAATCTCAACTCTTAATACATCACCAATCTGGCAGTCAGGCTTAATCTTCTTAGCATCTGCATATGAAATTTCCTTGCCATATACAAACTTTTCAGCTTCTTTCTTGCCGCGGTTTTCTTCCATCTCTTCCGCTGGTGTAACTGTATCTACAACTGTTCTGTTGGCATAGATATGGAAATCACCTGTAATTCTGTCAAGAACAACTTCGCAGTTTTCAATTGTATTAAACTGGTTCTTAAACTCATCTTTAAGTGACTTCTCAATTGTATCAAGCATAACTTCCTTACTGATACCATTTTCTTTTTCCAACGCATTAAGTGCTGTAATTAATTCTTTACTCATTATTTCCTCCTTGTGCCTCAGGCAAACTTATTCACAAAATGCAAGTCTTATCATGGCAAGATTGCTTCTGTCAAATGTTTTTTGTGTATCATCATCCATCTTTATAGTAACCGTATCCTTGTCGTAAGAATCAAGAACTCCTGTAAATTCCTTACACTTATCAACCGGTTTATAAAGCTTTATGTCTATCAGTTTTCCAACGCTTCTCTTATAATCTTTTTCTTTCTTTAATGGTCTCATAAGTCCCGGCGAACTGACCTCAAAAATATACTGTTCTGAAATATAATCTTCTCTGTCAAGTATCTCGTTAAATGCCCTGCTTATAAGTTCACAGTCATCAACTGTAATTCCACCATCCTTGTCGATGTAAACTCTTAAATACCAGTCACTGCCCTCTTTTACAAATTCGACATCAACCAGTTCAAAATTGTTTGCATCAATTAAAGGCTGAATCAACTGCTCAGTTTTTGCCTCATAGCTTTCGCTTCTGCCCATTCATTCATCACCTGTCTTTCTATTTAGTTGTATGTAGTGTATTTGCTTCTGCCTGTTTTAATTCCAGGGCAAAAACGAAAGAGTGGACATAAGCCCACTCTTCCAAAACAAATATACACAATAGCTTATAGGGGAATCGAACCCCTGTTTCCGCCGTGAGAGGGCGGCGTCTTAACCGCTTGACCAATAAGCCGTAGCAATTACTTTCTTATAATACCATATTTTTATAATAATGCAAGCACTTTTTTTGTTTTTTTTGTACTTTTATAAATACAATCAGCCGGCAGTTAAATTTTCATAAAACACCGGCTGATTATATTTTAAATCAAATAATGTATTACATTCTAATTGGTTATATTCTATAAGAAACTGAAAATTGCTGTAAATACACCTGCACTTACAAGTCCCATAATTATT